>Ga0187893_10003362_pt1 | contig 32615 bp, 17 predicted proteins | sample MA1701074metaG_FD_139574 | JGI IMG/M metagenome (GOLD analysis project Ga0187893, IMG submission 139574) | White microbial mat communities from a basaltic lava cave in the Kipuka Kanohina Cave System on the Island of Hawaii, USA - MA170107-4 metaG ...
CTGCATCCAGTTGAGCAGATACGCGATGGTGCGCGCCGTCTCTCCGCCATCAGTTTTGGCCGATGACTCAAGCCCGCCGACGGCTTTCTCGAACTCGCTGATGCCGAGGATGCCTTTGAGCGTCGTGGCGATGGAAAGCGCGCGTTTGATGGTCATCGCCGATGAGCCGATCACGCCGCCGCCTTCGCCCATCACGCTGCCGAAATCGAGGTCGAGCAGCGATTTGCCCAGCACGGACGAAGCGATCTTCTTCGTCAGGTCTTTGCCGCAGCCAGGCAGGCCGACCATCAGCAATCCCTTCATTGGCTCAACGCCATAAGCTCGCGCCGCCGGAGTGAAAGTCGCCGCGGCTTCAGTCAGAATCCGCCGCAGATTGTGATAGCCACCCAGATTATCCGCCGGTTCAGCGTGCGTATAAGTGAGCGCGCCCGTCCCCTTGATCACCGACTTCTTCTCGTCGAGGATTACCGGCAAAGCTCCTGCCGTCAGGCCGTTGCCGCTGATGATGGCTTTCGCCAGCACGTTCTCGATGTCGGTTTCGGTCAAATCCAGCAGCGCCTGCACGAGTTGCTCTTCGGCGCGCTCGTCAACCTCAACACGCACGTCGCCGTCGCGCAGGCTCTGCATCTGCGTGTTGAGCAGCGCAGCGACTTCGCGCTCGTTGGGCAGTGGCAGCTCGACGACCTTGATCTCTTTCTCCAGCGCCGGCAAGTCGGGGAAGTTCCGCTCGACAAAGAGCACGTTGATATGACGCCCTTTGATCTCCCACGCGAGTTCGCGCAATCGGCGGACGAGTGGCGCATCTTCCTGTCCATACGGCGCGAGGTAGGGACTGTAGTCGCACAGGACGAACAATCCCTTCTTCTGCTGCGCGATGTATTCGAGCGCGCTCACCGCGTCCTGCGTGTCGGGAACGAGCAGTTCGTCCTTGCCCTTCAATTCGGAACCGAGCACCTGACGCAACCCCGTCGTGCGGCTCCAGACGAATAGCCCTTTCTCTTTCTCGCGATGACATTTGAGCTGCGCGACCGCGCGCATGATGCGATGAAAGCGCGCTTCCTCCGGCGTGTTGACCGCGATCAGCGGGTAGCGGGCGCGGATCAGCACGTCGAGTTCGGTGACGATCTTTTCCAGCGTTTCCTGTGACATTGGCGCCTCTCGTGGGAAAAGAAAAAGGACAGGATGAATAGGATTTCTCAGGATTGGCGAAGTGTGGATTGATCGCGCTTACATCCTGTCGAATCCTGTTCATCCTGTCCGAAGGATTACAGTTCGAGCGCAGCCAGGCGATTCGGCTGACCGATTTCGTGCGCGTCGCGGTAGCAAAGCTCAACAATGTCGTCCAGCACTGCTTTGACCGCCGCGTTGCTTGTTCGCCGCTTGCTCTTTCCGTTCGGCTTGGCGGCGAGTCTTTCGAGGTCGCCGAGAAGCTGTTCCAGCTCCGCATCGGTCTGGAAGTTCATCAGCCGGAACCAACGGGTCAGGTTGCGCGCTTTCTTCGCCGTCGCGCCGGGCAGGAAATCGTGCTTCCGCAAAGCCTCCTGCATCGCCACGGCGGATTCGTAAATCTGCGCGCGCAACTGAGCCGCGCCTTCCTGCAATGGGCTGAGCGTCTCCTGCAGCTTCTCGCGCGCGGCGTCGAGCTTCATCTGGCGAAGCCGTTCCTTGACCTCCGCCTCGCGCTCACGTTCTTCCTTTTCCGCCACAAGCCGCAGCCTCGCGCTCTCCTGCTCGGCCCACATCTGTTGCTGGATCGCGTGCTCGGTCGCGTTCACGCGCAACCGTTCGATCCGGTGTTCCGACTGGACCTGCTCAAGGCGATGTCGTTCTTCAGCGGCGAGCCGCTGTTCACGAAGCATCTCACTGCCGAGCAGAATCACGCCCACCTGGAATCGCAGCTGGAGCTTCTGCCGAAGCTCGTCTTCCGTCGGGAAAGCTTGGAGCACGCCGCTGATCACACGGTCCTCGAAGTCCACCGGGACAACCGCGCCGGTGGCTTCGAGCCGCTGCGCGGAATCGGCGGCGACCTGCCGGAACGTGACGACCACCTCTTCCCGAATCTGCTCATACTGATCGAGCGCCTTCTGCCGGGCCTCATTCAAATTGTCGTTGGCTTTGTTGAAGGCCGATTCGAACTCGGTGAACGCGCGCCAAGGTACCCAGCGAAAGGCGGGCGTCTCAAAGAGCGTCTCGGTCAGGCGGAAGTGATAGCTGAATTTGTGTAACGCATTGTGCGCCTGCGAAACGGGCGCGAGCAGCGGACGCCGAAACCGATTGGGCAGCAAACCGCAGCGCGGCGGCGTGAATGCGACATCGGTATTCTCTGGCAGTTCGACGCCCAGCGCCTGCCAATCCAGCCTGCGATCGAGAATGCCGAAGCCGGTCGCGTCTACATTGATGAACACGCCCTCTTCTTCCAAAGCCGAGAGATCGAACGGCAGATGTTCAATCTCTTCAGCGCGGCGATCCGTTCGAGCGGCGGCGACGGCGGCGTGGTGGGCGCCGTTGGAAACAATGATCGGCTCCTGCGGAAATTGTACCTGGGTGAATGGAAGCACATTGGCGCTCATTGGATTCTCCTTGTCTGTGATCGATGTGAGCGAAGCTCTGTTCAGGCATTGCTGACAGCTTCTTTTCAGTCCATCTCGTCGAGAACTGACAGAGCCGCGTCGAGATGAACACAAAACGAATTGGTTTCGTCGGCGTCCATCACTGCGCGCGCCAGGCGGTCGGCGCCATTGAGCAGGTACTCGATCAGGCAAAGCGCCGTTACCCGGTCGTCGTCAATGCCGAGCGCGTGATCCACTAATCTGGCTATCGTCACGTCGAGCGTTTCATTCCGGTTATTCATCGGTTCATCTCCTTTGGTCGGTTCGTGGGGTTCCGCAAATCGGAGCGTCACTGCCACAGGCTCAGTTGAGCCGTCTGATTTGTGCGAGGAGCGGTAGAAGATTTGCGTCTGTTGCTTTGCGGCGACCGATCCCGCAGATCGTCGAGCGTGAGTTGTTGGCGAGGCGCCTCTGCGACGATCATGGGCTTCTCTTCAGCCTGTGCGCCTTTCTCTTCAGTGACGACTGGCGACGTTGAATCGCCTGCCGGTTCAGCAGAAGCAAGCGGGACGTAAGCAAGCGCAAGACCGGCAGGAGTCTCCCCGGATGATGGAACAGATTTCTCGACGCTCGGCTCGCAATGCCGGAATGCTTCCTCGTCGAGCGCGACGAACTCCTGCTTGTCGTCAATCTGCGAGCCGTCCTCTTTGAGCTGTTGATTAACGCGCTGAAGTTGCGCCTGAAGCTCCGCGTACTTCGGCGCGTAATCCCACCCGCGAGCCAACTCCCGCTCGATCATTTCCTGTTTGTGTTTGAGTTCCGCCTGATTCTTCAAGGCGCGCTGCAGGTGCGTATCAATCCCTTTGAGCTGCGCATCAATGGATTGGATCGTGCCCTGCGCGGAGTCGCCGAAGTTGAATGGGTAAAGAAGCTTGCTGTCGGGCAGGCACAAAAATCCTTCGACCGGCGTAAAGAGCGCATCACCGCGACTCGGTTTCCTCTGCGCCAGGATTTGAAAACCGCGATAGGAACCAATCAGGCAGTATTCGGAGTTGAGCAGCATGCCGACTTCACGGCGAAGCTTGTCGAGATGCTCTCCGGCTTGAGCGCGTTGGTCAAAGCTGATCCACTCGTCGCTGTTCGGCGCCCGCCTGAGCTTGATCGTGAAGGCGCCATCGGGGAACGAATTCTGATCGCGGATTGCCAGCGACTGCTCGTGACCGGCGACGCGTTTGCCGGCTTCGCTGATTCTGCCCGGCAATGATTCAAGCTCCCACTTGAGGTCGCGGCGGCCATTGCGCCAGACGGTGTAGAGACGCGACAGGCGCGACAGCTCGACTTCAATAGAGACGCGTTCGAGGATGCGCGGGTTGCCGCTGGCAATGGCTTTGACCTGCGCGGCGGTCATCACCATATCGTCCACGTCTTCCGTGGCGCGCGCGGTTACTTCGCCCGACATGATCTGGCTGATGAAGCGGGCTTTGTTTTCCAGCGTCTGCCAGACGAATCCGTCGAATGAGCCTTCCGTGACATAGGTGAAGATGCAAACTTCGGGGTATTGATTACCCTGACGCAGTAATCGACCTTCTCGTTGCTCGACGTCGCTCGGCCGCCAAGGTCCATCCCCGTGGTGGATCGCATACAAGCGCTGCTGCAGGTTCGCGCCATAGGCCAGTTTTTCCGTGCTCGCCAGCATCACGCGAATCTGTCCGGCGTTGGCCTTCGCAAAAGCTAAGGATTTCTTGGCTGGCGTATCGAAATCGTGAATGAAGGCGATCTCTTCCGCCGGGATGCCGCGCTTGACGAGTTCGCGTTTGATCTCGCCGTAGATGCCCTGTCGATCAAGCCGCTCCTGCTCGGTCTCGACGCTGCGACGGACCTCTTCTTCCAATTCCAGGTCTTCTGACATAGATAGCCCCTCATTGCTCCTTGTCTTCAATGAATTCAGTGAATGCGATGCAATCTTGCCAGCCGCTGGCGTTTTCACCGATGGCCTGGCAGAGGCTGAAAGTTTGCGAGTCTAAAGCGCGATGGATCCGTGTGACGTTCTACAATCGCTCTGCTCCTATCGCTGGAGGTCAGTCGCCGTTTTTCATTCTCGAAACACCAATGTCCAAGAACAAAATTTGCACGCCGCGCATATCTTGGGTTTCGTGATAGAGCCGTGCGATGTTCTCCACAATCGCCATCACCTTCGACTGCGCGGGCCGCGGCGCGTCGGGTTTGACCAGTCGAATGTCGAGCGCCGCCTTCCGTCCATCGCCCGTCACTTTGAGCATGTTGTCGACGTGAGGAGCGACGCGCCGCGCTTTGATTGCCTCGACGCGACGCGAAAGTTCTCGCACGTATTCCTTCAATTCGTCGCTCGCCGGAACGCTGATGATTTCCGGTTTGCCGCCTTTCAGCTTCGGTCGCGGCAGATTCAACTCGCTTGCCGGTTTGACATCCAACACCTGCTGCCAGAGTTTGGAGAGTTCCGGGATGTTGGTGAAGCGGTTAAAGCGCGATCGGATTTGGAAGCCCGATCCATCCGGCGTCATCTCCAGCGACTGTGTGGTTTCGGCGAACTGCTGTACCCAGGCGTCGAGGTGATCGAGTCCAAGCTCCTGCAGTGTTTCAAGCTGAAGATATTTTTGGCAAACGTAGACCTCGGCGATGGTGTTGCTGATTGGCGTGGCCGTAGCGCAAACGACGCGCCCGCCGCTGTCCAGCACCGACCGCACCTTCATAAAACAGTCGAACGCGCGCTGCGAATCCACGTTGGGCAGGCCCGCGACGCGGCTCATCTTGGTAGGGCAGTAGAGGTTCTTAAAGCAGTGGAACTCGTCGATCATCAGCAGGTCAATGCCTAGTTCCTCCCAGGTGATCGTGTCGGCGGAGATGCGTTTGATCTGCTGGTTCGTGTCATCGAGTCTGGCCTTAAGCTTCTTGATGGAACGCTGCACCTCCTTGATGCTGCGTCTGTTTCGGCTGCTCGCGGATTCGAACTCCTCCAGATACCCGGTGAGCGTATCAATCTCGCGCTGGATGTAGTCTCTGACTGTCTCCGGATTGAGCGACAGCATTTTGAACGCGGTCATCGGCAAGATGATTGCGTCAAATTCCGTAGTGGCGATGCGGCTGAGCAGTTCTCCACGCTGGGATGATGTGAGATGTTCTTTCTCCGGCGCGAGCAGTCGGATGTTCGGATAAAGACGGATCGCCTCGGCGGCCCACTGCGCGGGCAGGTGATTGGGAACCACGATCAGTGACTTGTGGCAGAGACCAAGTCGCTTCAACTCCATCGCCGCCGCGATCATCGTGAAGGTCTTTCCGGCGCCGACGCAGTGCGCGAGGAGCGTGGCTTTTTCTTGAAGGCAACGCCAAATCGCATTTCGCTGGTGAGGGTAGAGTGTGATGTCGGCGGACATCCCAGGCAGCATGAGATGGCTGCCGTCATACTCGCGCTTGCGGAAAGCGTTGAAGCGTTCGTTGTAGATGCGGATGAGCATGGCCGCGCGGTCGTCACTTTTCCAAACCCACTCGGAAAACCGCTGCTTGATCTCAAGCTGTTTGGCTTGCGCCGCGATAGTCTCGTTGTCGTTGACGACGCGGCGCGTACCGCCGCCGGGATCGGCGACTTCATCCGTCACGGTCGTAGTTCTCAAATTCAAAACATCTTCAATCAACTCGAAAGCGTTCACCCGCGACGTGCCCCAGGTTTGATTGGCCTCGACCGAAGAGCGCGCCCAGGCGCTGGTGTTCTCGATCTTCCAGACGGCGAGCGCCGGAATGTATCTGACCGTTCCACTGAACGAAGGCACGAGCGAGACGATGAACTCGCTGACGATGTTTTCAGGAACCCACGCGGCGCCGAGCCGGACGATAATCTCATCGCGTCCGAGATCGGCGGGCTGCACGGCCCGCAAAGCCCCGACGTTCTTCTGGAATGCTGGATTGAACTCGGCGGCGCGTTCGGCCTCGCGCAGCTTCTGCCGAACATCGCCCGACAGGTACTCTTCCGCCGTGACGAATTCGCCGCTCGGCGTCTCGTAGATCAGAGCGCCAAGCTCGGCCAGCGCCTCCGAATGCGGCCGCCGGCAGAGCCTGACGATGTAATCAAGATCAACCCGGCCTTTGTCGTTGAGCGAAATGAGCAGCGCCTCTTTCGGCGAACAATCGCCGGATTGAATTCGCGCCGGGCGGATCGTGCGCTCGGAGAAGAGCGGCGCGCGGTTGTAGAGGTTCTTGCCGGCAGGAATCTCCAATGCCTTGAGGAACGGAACGACGGGGCTGCGCGGATCGAGCTTCTTGACGTTCCCGTTGATCGGGCCGAACCGCAGCTTGAATCTGTCGTAGAGATCAGACAGTTCCTGCTGTTTCGCTTTCAACTCTTCATCCGTCGCATCCTGCAATTGCAGCCTGATGACCTCTTTGGCCGCGATGTAGATTTCGAGCAGTTGATTGACGCAGTCGCGGTCGCGCTCCGAAAGCGAACCGGAATTCGCGGCGGCGAGGAAGTCGTCGCGGTCCGATACGGCGCTGATTGCCTCAACTGCGGACGAATCGGCGTGCGCGCGATAGCCATCGGCGGGAAGTTGAGCGATCAGCGTTTCGGTCAGGCTTTCGGCGAGATCGCGCCCGTCGTCATAGAGCAGAAATTCCTCGGCTTCATACATCCCGCGTCCGAACGCAGGGCGTCCGAGCATCCGCTCAGGATGTGTGAGGTAGAGATTGTTGACACAGAGTTCACGCTCTTCGCCTTCTTCATCGCCAAGCGTGATGCCTCCGACTTCCGTCCACTCGGCCTGCGGCTCTCGCGAAGGATGCAATCGTTTGCGCAGGATCAATACGTCGGTGATCACTTCGGTTCCGGCATTTGCGCGGAATGCATTGCGCGGCAGTCGCGCCGCGGCGAGCAGTTCGGCGCGCATCGCCAGATAGTGCCGCACCTTGGGCGATTTCTTGTCGAGCGTGTACCGGGAAGTGATGAAGGCGATGACGCCGCCGGGCTTGGCGAGGCGCAGCGACCTGACGAAGAAGTAATCGTGGATCGAGGCTTTGAGAAAGCTTTCCCGGATGCTCGCGTCGGCGACGGCGTATGCGCCAAAAGGAATGTTCGAGACTACGAGGTCGAAGTAGTTTTCCGGCAGCGGCGTCTCTTCAAATGGCTGAATGAAGACTTTGGTCTGCGGATAAAGCCGCTGGAGTATGCGGCCTGTGAGCGAATCAATCTCGATAGCGACCCGGTCGGAGTTTGCTTTCAACGACTGCGGCATTGCGCCGAGAAAATGGCCGACACCGGCGGCGGGTTCGAGAATTCGAAGCCTGTTGCGCTCGGATGAGCTCAGTGAGACTGATTGGCCGGAATCCAATTCAAGCACTCTGTCCCCGGGCTTGGGAGCAACGCCGAAATGATCGAGCGCCGCGTAGATCGCGCGAATGATGGGTAGTCCTGTGAAGTGAGCATTGAGCGAACTTGCAAGCAGGCTGTTGATCTCATCGGGGTCGAGCAGTTCGTTCAGTTCCGAGCAGGGGCGAGACCACGAATAAGCGCCATTCGGGAAAGCGCGGTTGAGAACCTCCGAATCTCCCCAGCCCGTGTATCTGGCCAGAACTCGCTGCTCTTCCTGCGACAGTTCGCCGAGCGAGCGTGATTCGCCCTCAAGCTTTTTGAGCAGGGCAATCGCGGCGACGTTGAATTTGAAGCGCGAAGCGGAGCCTCCCAAATCCGTTAGATCATCGTCGTAATCGAAGCGGAAATCTGACAATCCCACGCCAGCGATCGAAGCGAACTGCATAGCGAATCTCCCTCTTGGTCAAAATGAGTTGATGATCTGGTTGGACATCTGCAATTCACTCATTGCAGGCCGCTGGCTTTTTGCTTTGCGCTTGGAAGTTGAGATAAAGGAGGAGAACAGGAACTCGCGTCTGGCAGTTTGACTCTGAAGTCGTCTTTGAATCGGAAGAGCGAATCAGAACGCTACGCGCCACTTTCCGGGCGGATTTTTTGTGAGGTTTTAAGCGGATGGAATTGCTTGATAGGTCTGGACAGCAGGTGTTTTATGGCTTCTTCATCGCTTAGGCGCACGCCCATCATCATCATTGCCATATCATAAGGTAGGCAAATAGAAAACTTGAGGTCATCCAGATAATCTGTCAAGCCAACGGCAGTCAAAGTGATCCGAGACATTTGGCGGATTTGAGCGATTTTTTCACCTAATTCAGATAGCTCAATCTGCGTCTGTATTTTGATTGTTAAGTTATCGTATGTAATCTGCCAATTGCCTATGGCTTTTAAGTTCTCAGCAAGTTGCTTGTTGGCGCATAGCCCACCGAATGTCCACCAAGTGATCATCTTGCTAGCCTGGGCGTCGGCGCCATTTGCGATTACTGTCGTCGCCTGTTCACTGGTCCAGTCATATTCAGATCGGGATTCAGCGAGTTCATCTTGCGCCCGGCGAGACCACTCAGGACTAACCTGTGCTGAAGAGAGTACTCGACACACTGCCTGACAAAGTTTGAACGATAACCGCGGTTCACTTCCCAGCCACCTTGATCTGCCTTGTTCTTCGATGGGCCGAACCCACGCAATCCGTTTGCCCCATTCGATGTGAGTAACCTGCCAGCTTCTCCCTCCAAGCAGTAAGATCGGATTGTTCGCATCGCGTGCGAGAAACGAGAGTTCATGAACCGAGCCCAGTTCAGTTTGGCCATGCCGAACGCTATAAAGTGGCGGGCTAGTGAAGACGGAGAATAGTTCTAAAAAATTACGCCGACCGAAGGTCTCTTCTCCTTCTTCCCCTAGCCAGAGAATTCCATTGTCTTCGGAAAGAATCTCCGTTTCGATCATGTATCGTAGGATGTTCTCTGTTTGTAACGGCGACATGGCGGCAAAGCCCGGCATACGGCCAATCCATTCGCGCCAAGTATTTACGCCAATGCCGCGCTCCTGCAGCGCCAGCGCCATTATCTGTTGGGCGAAGATGTGAAATGGGAGCGGCGGCGGGACGACCGGCTCAATTACTCCGTCCTTCCATAACTCGATGATCGCTGCTGCCTGCAGTAATGATTCACGCGAAGTGGCCAAAAATAGACAGTTGCGTTCCATTCCCGCGCGTCTGCCTGTTCGTCCCATTCGCTGTAAAAATGAGGAGACTGTGTTGGGAGCGTCAATTTGAATGACGCGGTCGAGATCGCCAACGTCCACCCCCAATTCCAGCGTACTGGTCGCGACGATGACACAATCGCTTGCCTGACTGAAAGCCGCTTCAGCCGTTTGCCGCTCCTCCAGGCTCAGCGAACTGTGTGAGACGTAAGTTGCTACTCCAGCATTGCGCAACAGCGCCGCCAATTGCTCAACCCGCGAGCGACTGTCGCAAAAGACCAATCTTTTCTCTCCACGATGCAAACGTGAAATCACCGTCGCGGCATTTTGCAAACTGCCTACGTAATCGAGTTGTACGTTTACTTGCTGTCGGTTGATTGATTCCGGCGCGATTACTTCTTTCTCTCCTTCGCACATGCCCGCAAGCCAATCAAGTAACTCTCTGGGGTTGCCAACTGTAGCTGAGAGGCCGACCCGCTGTATCTCCTTTTCGGCAAGTTTTTTGATACGTTCGAGCACTGAGAGCAGATGCCAGCCTCGGTCGTCGCTTGCAAAAGAGTGGACTTCATCCACAACCACCGCTTGAAGATTTCTGAAGAAGCTGACGTGATCAGCTCGACTCGACAACAAGATCACTTCCAGCGATTCCGGCGTAGTCAGCAAGCAATCAGGGGAATCGCTTAGCAGCCCTTTCTTGACGGAATCTTTGATGTCTCCGTGCCACAATGCGCAGCGTCTGCCGACCCAGTCGCAGTATTGCGCCAGCCTTGTTTCCAGATTGTTCAGCAGCGCTTTGATCGGACAGATGTAAAGCACACTCAAGCCCGACCAATTTTGGGTGAGCATCTGTGAAAGGATCGGAAAGAAAGCGGCTTCGGTCTTTCCTCCAGCAGTTGGAGCAAGCAGCAAAGCGTGCCGCCCGCTGACCAGTGGCTGGATGGCCTGTTCCTGCAAAGGTCTCAGGGAGCGCCAACCCAGCGTGTTGACGACATGGTGTTGCAAGGCAGGATGGAGCAGGTCAAAAGCAGTCACAGTTCAAGCTCGATTTCGTCAATGCTTTTGGCGCTGAGCGCATTACGTTCGACTTCATTCAGTTCCGATGAAGAGACGGTCAATGCATAGTGGGCGCGGGGATCAAACTCAGGAAATTGCTCGATGCGGTCAAGGACGTCGCTGACCAGCTTCTTCAAAAATATTCTCGGTGCGATGCCAACTCGATTTCCCAGATTTCCCGCGACAGCGCGCGCTAATTGCTCAATGTAATCTCGATCCGCTGTGGCCGTGATCCGTTCGACTTGTTCGGAATGGGCAGCAAAAATATCCCGCACTCGAATCCCGACTTCGACCAGTGAATCGAATGTGAAGCCAGGCAGTCGGATTTGAATTGCGCGCGGATTATCGAATCTAGCCTCGGTGGAAAAATCCACTTGCAAGCGTTGCGCGAGCGGCGGAAGCTTATGCACCCCTTGTGGACTCTCAAAAAACGACGGCGTGCCGGTGATCAGCAGGTATAAACCCGGGAATCGTCCCGCATCCACTTCATCAATCAACTGGCGTAAGGCGTTCAAACCCTTCTCGCGAATATCGCCGCGTACACGCTGCAGCGTTTCCACTTCATCCAAGACAAGTATCAGCCCTGGGCGTCCCGAATCGCGCAGGACGGTCAGCAGCCCCTGCAAAAAGCTCAGAGCGCCGTAATGATCTACTTCGCCCTTAATCCCTGACGAACGTTTAACAGAAGCTGCAACGTTAGGTTGTCCGGCCAGCCAGGCGAGCAACCCATCGGCGACGGCGCCTTCTCCGTTTGTGCTGGCCTGGCGGTAACCTCGAAGCGCAGCGGCAAAGGCCGGAGCCGTGCGTGTGATTGCCGCCAGACGTTGCTCCATCAATTCTGTAGTCAATCGCAGCAGCTTTTCCCCGTTACCGGCGTCAACCTGGCCGCTAGCAATAACATCCTCCTCCAAAGTGTAAAACCAACCGTCAATGATTGTGCGAAACGCTCCTTGTTCCGTATCCGAAGTGGAAAGTCTTTCCATCATACGGCGATAAACGGTTTCCAAGCGGTGCAGCGGCGTTTCGGTCTCGGATATTTGTACTTCCGCCGCGGCGAAGCCGGATTGTCTAGCGCGTTCTTGCAGCCATCGAGCGAAAAAGGTTTTTCCACTGCCGTACTCGCCGCGCACGGCCTTGAAGACGCTGCCACCAGCGCGGACAGCGCCCAACTCTTCATCAAGCGCGTTCTGGAATCTGCCCAGCCCCACGGCGAATGCGTCCAGGCCGCGCAAAGGAACTGTCCCTTTACGCAGAGCGTCAATAATTTCACGTCGCCGTTGTGGACTAATCATGATCGTCTAATCCGAATTGTACTTTCAGCAGGTTAAGGTTCAGGCGGATCGTGCCTGAAGGCTCATCAACATCCAACACGGCGTACCCATCAACATTCAGGACTCGGCGCATTGCCGCGATAATCCCGGCGATCCGCAGTTCAGGATGACCGAGTTGTTGCGCCATCGTCAATTTCAACGTAGCGCCTCCAGGCACGGCAAGCGCCTCTAAAAACTTTCGCACCTCTTCCAGCTTGGGCGCTCCTCGTCCCGCCATGGCAATCTGGTTGGCGAAGACCTCTGATGAAAGCAACCGCTCGATCCAATCAGCAATGCCCCCTTCCGCCCCGGCAAACAGTGGTAGAGATGTTGTGGCAGTTTTCCGTAGCTTTTTGGCTGGCGAATATGGTTTCAGCGCCGGCCCCGATGGCGGTGTTTCAGGTCTGCTCCACCAGGAGGGTTGGTATAATGGGCGCTCTTCCCATTCGCCCAAGCCTTCACCGAGCTTCTGATTGTATTTGACCAGCACGCAGCAAGGGACGATGCACTCTTGCGGTGTCAGGCCGCCGTGGTAGCCGTGCTTCTTCGTCGCATACCGGACACGCTCACTCCACGGCGCAATGATCTTGCCCGAAATCACCCGGCTTCCGTTGACCAGCAATTCATCGGCCTCCGGTTTACCCTCGGCGCTGCGATATCGCTCGCCTGCGGACGTTGGACTGGCGGGTTGTCGGTAGACGGTCTGCCGTTCCAGGACGTGCCCGTGATCCGCCGTGATGGCTACTGCGCGGCCTGCGTCACGAGCCGCGTACAACAGGTGTTCAAGCATGGGGATGTGCTCCAACTTCCAGGGCACACTTAATTGCTCTCCCTTAAGCAAGTGATCGTCCACCACATTGACCACCACGCCAACGATCTTCCGTTTCTCCGAAGCCAACTCCCTCCACAAATCGGCAGTTTCGTTGCGGCCCGGCTCCGCTAAGCTGTTTTTATGAAACAGGATCGGCGGCTTTGTTCTGGATAGATTTAGCAATGCCTCGTTCGCAGCGAATCCTACCGCTTCGTCCGAACTGGTCCCTTTGGTCAGTTTGCCGCAGAGCAAGCTCGCTCTTGAAACTTCCGTGATTGAAGGAAGGGCGGCGACAACAGGCATCGGCCAGGTTTTACCTATGGGCGCGATTTCAATCCAGCCGCGGTCTGTGATCTCCTCCAGCAATTCACGAAAGACGGCATATCCCATCCCATCCATTACTATGAGCAGGACCGGCGCCGATTTTCCTACTTCAGCGACCACTTGATGCAACACATCTTCGATCTTAATAACATCCTCGCTGCGCGAGTCTGACTCTGTCCACTTTGCCAGCAGTTCAGCGAACCGCCGGTTTTCCGCCTCTCGCCTTGTTGTCACAGCATCCGCCAACATCACGTAGGCTTCAGAAAGTGATGTCACACGGTCGCCGCGGTAGAGAGTTTGTCTGGCGCGATCCACAAAACCTCCGTCCTGCGCGTAAGCCAACGCCGCTTCTTCAAAGCTATGATAATCGGTCTGTTCCGTGGCCAACCACCTCAGCAACCGCAGCGACATCTCGACGACTTCGGCTCTAGGCGATCGTTTGCCGCTGTCGAGCGCCTGCCGGTGACGAAATATTGTTTCCGCCAACAGCGGCACGTCTTCCGGCAGTTCAGCGCCCTTGTTTTTTAACAACTCTTGCGCCCGCAGCCCGTAGCGTTCCATCATTTGCTCAAACCCTGATGGCGAATGCGGGCTGAGCCACGCATACTCCGCAATCCTGAGCCCGCTTAGGAGATCATCCGCGCGATCCATCACCCGGATAGCGACGGTCTTCTGTTCTTCCTGAGGCAGTCTGTCAATCAAGCTCACTGCGGCATCCCGCCACGTATCAGCCTGGAATTTCGTGAGCGGGCGCCCTCCGGTGAATTGCTCCATCCTGATGGCGGCTCCGTGCAGCGCGGCTTTGATCGTCGGATCGTCCGCATCGCTGAAAACGACTTGGCAGGCCAAGCCAAGTGGAACGGCATCTTCTCCTAACCCCATGTCCAGACAGTTGAACAGAATCTCCCCTATCGCGCCTGCCGACTGTTGCAGCCATCCGCACACCCCTTGCCGAACGTCCGTCGGGACGCGCAAGTAACGTTCAGTCTTTTCCGGGTTCATCATCCAAGCCAGTAAGTCGCGAGCGTCAGGGCGGGCGCTGTCAAAACCAAACTGTTCTTTCAACACAATTCCCCAGACGGCGCCGGCGTCCAACAATCCATTCGTTACCGGCGGGTAGCCATCTGGCGGCATGTTTTCGATCAACATCTCGGCCAGCCAGCGGTGCTTCCTCAACATCGGATCGGTTTGGCGCGCCTGGAACCGTTCCTGCAGTATTTGCCAGGCGTCATCCGTGAAAAATCTCTTCTTCGCGAAACGTGCGAGCAAATCCTGCCCCAGGTCCGCCTCGTTTAGATTGGTCAACACCACCTGTAAGGCCTTATCCTTCTCTCGTTCGAGCAGCAACTCGCGTATCTGAAGAACAGAGTCGCACCAGTTGAAAAAACACTCTCGCCCGTTTATTTCCGCGTGCTCCGACACGGGCGTTGGAACGGACATTCTGATCCCGAAGAAGTGATATTTGCCGTGATTCCTGTGCAGCAATTCGGCGTGGGCGCGTATCTGTGGAGGCAATGACGAGCTCGGATTCATCGGGTGTAAACCTCCCAGGTCAGGCGCAGCCGGGCGTCCGGATCGGATTTCAATTTCTCGATTATCTTTGCCCACACCTGCTCCAGCTCTTTTTCGGTCAGATCAGCCGCTGTCTCACCAGCCAGTATCTTTCCTGATTCTTGAGCCGCCGCTGGCGTCGAAGTTGGCGTTCCGGGTTGCGGCGCGACCAGAGTTACCGCTGGTTCAGGCGGAGTAGGTTGTGGTTTCGGTTGCTCAATCAACAGGCGTGTGGCGCGCCCCTTGGCGTCTTTCATTACAAGGTTGAGCCTGACGGCCAGTTCATCGCTTTGAAATGCAGTCTTCAATGAATCCAAAATGGCCTGCACGGCCGGCTGCCGTTGGTCGTCTATCGTGCTCAGCGCCTCGAAGATTTGCCAATCACCGTCGGCTTGATCAAGGGTGGTTAAAACATCCCTTGCAGATTTCAGGCTTGTCCCCATTGCCGCCTCGGTAGTTACGATCTCTGCCCGCGCCAGTGTTTCCACAAACTGACCGTCACCTGCTCTTAGCAGCGCGTCAATCAAATCCTTCGTTGCCCGCGCTGTCTTCAACCGGCCGGAGGTCGTTTGCGCGGGGGATTCCGAGAACAGCGGCGAAGCTGTCAACCGCTGCAATCGCTCTACGAGCTTGTCGCAATCCGCTTTTGCCGATTCCGCAACTTTTCGGACGTCGGCTATGAATTTTGCCAGGTTGGTCGCATTCAACAGTTGTGAAGCCGTAACGCCGAAGATGGCGCCGCAACGGTTCGTCGCCACGTCCCAATCCGTTTGCGCAGGCAATTGCTGTTCGCGCAGCGCAAGCTCGTCCGGCAGATTCTCCATTGTCGGCGAGAACGGCCCTTCGTGCAGCGCGAAGGAACGATTGGTCTGCGCCGCGAACGACAGGATGACCAGATTTTGAAGCTCAGTGGGCAGTCCCATCCTCAGAGGCTCATCTATCCACTTTCGCAAAGCGCCCACGGTCATTGGCGTCTGGTGTTCGGCCTCTTTTTTCAGGAAATGGTTCTTCCAGTGAACACCCAGAACGAAATGCGTTTCGGCCATCTCTCCCAACCGGAGTGGATTAGCGACCAGGCGCATTTCCTTACGCGCCTGCTGATCTACGGCCACTCGCCCGTCCTCGGCCTGTGTCGCTTGTTCTATCACTGAAAAGACGCGCTTGAGCATGGGCGTGTTCAGCTTGGCTTCCGGGTCGAACTGGGGGTGTGCGGGGAATTGAAACCTGAGCGCCTGATGAAGCAAATGCTCAAAGGCTTCTCGGAGATTTGCGCCAACCGGTACGGCCAAATCGAAAGCTGGATCGAGAGATTCGAAGTGTTCCCGGCCCTCAAGCTTAAGCGCCGGATCAATCGAGCCGTGTTCGGGCGTCGCTATGCCATAAGCTCCCTGCAAATATCCAATGATTCGAAGTCTTAATTGGCTGCGCTGATTTTCAAGCAGCGTCCTCGCATCCAACCGTTCCTGTGGCGAGAGGCGCGTGACGTAATTTCCGAACCGCTCCCCGGTCAAGATGTGCTCCAGCTTGACCAGGGTTCCCAATTCATCCTGCGCCCGGCGACTGAAGAAAGACGGAATCCAAACAATCGTACGCGAAGAGACATCCGGCCTCCGCCGAATCCCTTCGACCTTTGTCCGGTCGTCCTGCGGCCCGCGGCCTTCTCTATCAAAAGGAAAATCAATGACGATGCGCCAATCTTCGCCCGTGTTGATCAACCGATCGTCCGCCATCTCCCAGACATTGCCGAAAACGATTTCGCAAGTGCGCCGGGTTGCGCGCCAAACGAAGTCATGATCCAGAAAAAGTTCGTCTTTCAATTCGACGCCCAGTTGTCCGAACAGCAGTTCTTTGGTCAATCGCACGCGGTTGCCATAATTATCTTCGGATTGCGCCTGTTCGATGATGCTTTGCGTATCCACGCCGGTCAGGTGAATGGACACCAGCGGGTTGGCCGAATCGTCGGATATTTTGATCTGGCCGATTTCCGCTGCCCATTTCCGGCACTTGTTCAACACCAGTTGGCCTTCCCGGTTCGGAATAGGAGATTTGATAGTCCCATGGTTGAGCGCGGCCAGTTTGCCGACCGTCATGTTCCTGAGCGATTCGACCTCCGGCGCCAGCGCCGCCAGCAGCAAGGTTTTGGCCAACCGATCATCGTTCCGCAGCGCAACGGCGCGCGAATCGTCGTAAGGCAGTTGAGGCAGATCGTCGAAGCTCAGCTTGTGTTCGCTCTCCAGCAGCGGTCGCAGTTGGCGGTGATAGAGCTTTTTGGCGTTATCGAAATGGGCGCGCATCACATCGCTGAAGGCTTCATCGCCTTCCGAAATCGCGTCGAACAGGTCGCCCACCGGAATGATTTCACCGAGTTTCAGATGATCGCGTTGCTCGACCAGCAACTGCAGCATCACTTTCAGCGCCGTCCTCTCGCGTTGTAACAGTGACGACACGGCGACGAGCGTCTCGACCAGCGCGGGGCTGAAGGGATAGGTCTGGCGAAACATCTCGCGGTTGGCCTGACTGGTCAACAGCACGTTCATCACCTCTTCGCGGATCTTTTCGGTCTGCCGGAACGCCTCGTCCATCAACTGGCGCGACGTTTCGGAGTTCGGCTTCAGAATGCGCTTTTCGGCGATGGCCGCCAGGTTGCGGTCTTCCAGCTTGATGATTGTGAACCGCGCCTCCCAATAACCGAGCACGTCCTTGAAACTCAGTTTTTCAGCGCCGGTGATGTGATCGCCCACCAATTCCTTCAGGTCGCGCTGCCGGGCCACGAAGCTGACGATCGGCGCCGGACGGTCGGCGGTTTGCGCTTCGACCAGTTTGGCTAACTTCTGGCCCTCGCGATTGACGAACGCCACGTCCGCCGCGCGGCTGGCCAGCCACAAAATCAGTTCGTCCAGAAACAGGATCAGCCCGTCGTACCCGAGCGATTTCGCGTGTTTGCTGATGATTGAAAGCCCTGTGTCCAGATCAACAAAATCGGCCCCGAACCTCGCCGCCGTAAAGAAATGCTCGACCAGATCACCCACCAACCGGGAGCGGTCTTCGGATTTCGGCGGCGCGGCGGCGGCCAGATCGAAACTTGTCGCATTCCATCCCGCGCCGATTTCGCCCCAGCCACTACTTGCGCCACTGCCGGGCGCGCCGCCTTGCTGATTACCCTGATTCAGCCGCGCGAAGAATGCCTCGTCTCCCATCGAAGCTCGCAAGTTGCGCGCATCGGCCAGAATTTTGTCGGAGCGGTAGACCCCCGCCAGCGGCGCCTCCGGGCGCCAGCGGCTCGTGTGATCAGCGTATCCGCCCAGCAGCGCCGATTCCATATCCTGCGCGCCGATCATGTGATACGGCACGAGCAGAAACTTTTTCCCTTCCGCCCAGACGTTGTGTTTGGCGATGACCGGCGCGAGTTCCGGGATCGAGCGAGCGAGCGCGTCACCGGCCAAAATCAGATGGAGGATTGCCATAAAGTGGCTCTTGCCGCTGCCAAAACTGCCGTGCAAATAAGCCGCCTTGCTGACACGCCCTTCCAACGCTGAGCGGATCAAACTCAACGCTGTGTCGAAGCAGTTCGCCAGTTGGGGCGGACAAACGTAACTGGCGACGGTCTCGCGCGGGCGGATGACGCCCTCGCTCAGCTTCAGCACGAAATCGCCTCGGTGAACCTTATCCGGTAAGTCAATCAAGTCCTTGATGTAGGTCATTTATCTTTCTTCCGTTTGGCTTTGCTTTTTGGCCGCGCGCTTCGCGGGGACTGCTTAACCGGGGCTGAATAATAGCGTAAGACCTTCTCTACATTGTCCGCAATCTCAGGCATTTCCAGTACCTCAGCGAACTGCCTGACCCAATGCCTGACACGCTGCGCATCGAGATGCGGTGTGGCGCTGGCGATTGCATCCATGTCGGCCAGGTCTTTCGGCCTTTGGGCAACCGCTTTGGTAATCATCAAATCTTCGGGAGTGGGAACTTTTATGGTGAGTTCGCCCAACTTGAGCGTCACAGCGCGCTCAATCATCTCGCGCTCGAATTCAAGCCCGCCCACTGAGACGTCAATGCTGATGCCGGAACTCTCATGTTTTAGCAGGAGCACTCTTGCTCGCCTGACAAAATCCAAGGCATCGCCAATGCGTGGAACTATCCCGTACCTCTTGCCTGACTCCAAAAAGGATTCCCAGCGTTCCTCCTCTAGCCAGATCACTGCGTCTATGTCCTGTGTAACCCTGGGCTGGGCGAGCAGCGAGACTGCCACTCCTCCAATGGACGTGCCCGGAACCTCCTCGGCTCCAAACCAGTCAAACAAAGACTGTAGCGCAAGGAGGAATTCGTCAGAAAGGTTGTGCTCCGCCATTCATTTTCTCCCGCAGCCGCTGCCAACGCTCACGTACTTCTTCCTCGCCAACGCGCATCCTCTCCGACCAGCCGAGCGCCTCGCCGGTCGCAAACATCGCGGCCAACTGGCGGAGTTTCGTGATTATGGGAGTGCTCCTGACCTCCTCCGCAATCCTTTCGCTTGCCAGCCGCCATCTCGATTTGAATAACAACGCTTCGTCTTTTGTCATTGCAATACTTCCTGTGAGATCGAGATTGCTACTTCCTGCATCGTTTACTTCTCACTCGACAACCTCTCATCATATCCGACCAAACCTTACCACGATCCGCGTTACGGCTTCCACATCTTTATCGCCTCGACGGTTTTGCCCATCGCGCGCGCTTCCGCTTCGACAAAACTCTCGAAGAAATCGCCCATCCCGATGCCATACGCCGGGTCCAATTCGTTGTGCCACTGCTTCAACCACGGCAGCAGTTCCAGCAATCCGGCCAGCAGCGGCGTCAATCGTTCCGGCGACCAGCCCTCGCTCGTCCGCATCAATTCGTAATAGCCCGCGATGGCCTGCGCCTGTTGCAAATGATCCCAGCCCGCCCACGCGATCACTGGACTCGTGTCGGTTTCACGTTCGCACTTTGGATAGCTGATGAACCGTTCCTTCGGCACGTCCAGCTTGCCGCGCAACCGCCAGTAAGTCGCCGATTGAAAATCCTTGGAGGCGTATTTCGGCGGCACGGGTATTTCGCCGACTGCTTCGGCCACGCGCTTGCGGATCAGCGGCTCGAAATCTTCCAGCTTCAATTTGCTGTCGGGTTTTTCGGCGATCTGCTGGCGGTACTCTTCCTCGATGGCCTCTCTGACTTTGTCTTCGTGACGCTGCAATTCCCACGTCCGTTCCCAGAGCGCGCGCTTTTCCAGTCCCGACGGTTTGTAGCGGAATACAGGCAGGAACGGCACGGCTTCGGCGGTGACCAGTTCGGTGACGAGTTTGGTCAGATCGAAATCGGTTCGCCCGCGGAACATCTCAGCGACCTGAATGAACTCGGCGTCGGCGCGCACGCGGTCGGCCAGCTTGGCCGTGCTGGTCAGCGCGACTTCGGGCCAGTAGCGTGCATCTTCCAACCTATCGAGCAGCCAGTTGCGCAACGCGCGTTCGGCCTGCTCAGCCCACGGCTCCGAGTTCCAGCGGCGCTTGTATTCGGGGCGTTCGATCAGATTGATGTTGCGGTCGAATTCGATCAGCGCGATGCGGCGTTCGACCAGTCGTTTGTAATCTTCCGGCCAATTCGCAGGCAGTTCCGTGATCGGCATCGAACCGTGTCGCTCGAACCAGGTCGTCTCCAATTCTCCGGCGGCTATCTTCCGCGCCATCACGATCTCGAAGGCGCGCTCGCCGAGCAGTATGCCAGGCACGATCATGTTCGTGGTTCGGGTTGGAGTCACGTTTGGAGTTCCGCCTTCAGGCGGTGGGGTTTGACCTTCCAGTTGACCGCCTGAAAGCGGAGCTCCAAACAGCGTCTCCTCCATCAGCCCGTAAAGCTGATAACATTGCCAATCAAGTTCCTCCTGCCAGGCGATCATCTGCTCCCGCAGGCCTGCGGCTTCGGCTTCGGCACGTTGCCAAGATTCAGTATTTGGCACGGCGCGAGCGGCGAGCGAAGCGGGCAAAGTTGATTGCAACTGTTGCGCGAGTTGGTCGAGCGTGTGCGCAAAGGCGGGTGGTTTGTCTTTGGGAATGGGGAACTTCTTCAGCTTAGTACCATCATGTTCCCAGAAGTCCTCAAATGGCACCGTGCGTTGCCGTGCGCCATGTTGATCAACCGAAGCCCCTTTGTTATGAAAAATTTGCTTCATCCAAAAGCATGCTGTTGAACTGTTTAACAAGCCAAGTAAAGCTACGTGTTCTGCTTCAGTTGCTCCCGCTGATAACTTGATGATTGGTGCTGATTGCTTGAAGACCTTACCTCCTCGATCAAACACGAAGTGATTATGCGTAGCAACAAAAGCGAAGGAAATGCAGGGCTCGACTTCAAACTTATCTTTTACAACGACGCCGTATTCTCTCCAATTCATTCCGCGCTGTTCTTTGGTTTTTCCAAAATAAATCCCCGATTTCAATAGAGTTCGGAAGTTCCATAAGTAACATTCAGCAGATTCAATTTTCACGAACCGGGCTAAATTGTTATAGGGAAATAGCGCGTATGGGAAATCTGTGTACTTCCAATCTCTGATTGCATCTCCAACAATCAATGGTTTAATGGCTTCCATCGATACTTGAATGCGTTGCCAAAACGCTTGATCTTCAACAATGAAAACCTCGTCTTCTCCAGCAACAGCCATGACTCCGACAGCCTTTGTAAGTTCTTCTAGCTGATTGTCAGAGCTTTCATCAAGCAGTTCCTTCAATTCCGCCGCTCCGCCACCGCCAATGCTCCATGGATGTGAATGAAAGCTTTCGCGTGCCGTATCACTCACACTGATGAACTCGCTCTGCGAACCGGGCAGATCAAGCTGGTTGACAATCGCCATCCAAACCAACCCACGCGCCGGCTCATCAGGCGTCGCAGGTTCGCCCTTAATGCCCATCGCGGTGCGGATTGTGCTGATGACGGGCTTCTGATTGCGTCCAAAAAGAATGACGGTTGGCGTACCATGGCCGGGGATGTACGCACCTGCGGTGTCAATCACGTGCGTCAAATCCCAGCGCGAGATGTAGCTTTCGATCAGCTTCTTACCGAATTCGCGCTTCATAAACGAATTGGCCGTGATCATCCCGACGAAACCTGCACGCTCAACCCGGTCGCTACCGCTCCCGGTACCGTTGATGGCCAGATCGAAGAACCGCTCCATAAACGGCACGGCTAGGCTGTATTTCATATGACACGAACCGAAGCGTTCGCGGTATTGAGCGTTGAGCATGGCGTCTTTGACCGTGATGTAAGGCGGGTTGCCGACGACGGCGTGGTAATGACTTCGTTTGAGAATGCGATTGAGCGCGGCTTCATCTTCGGCCTGGTAATAATGCGCCAGCGGGTGCCAGGTCATCAGCAACTGATCGGCGCTGCCCGAAGGCGGTTCGCCATGAAGCAGCGAATCGCCCACAGCAAGATTGATCTCAAAGCCGGGCGCGTTCTCAAGACTGATCTCCTCACAGGCTTTGAGCGCGGCGATCAGCAGGCGAAAGCGCGCAATGGCCGCCGCGAACGGATTGAGATCAACGCCGTAAACGCTGTCGAGCGCGTTCTGCGCGAGCTTGCGCGGCAGCGTGCCGGGTTCGTACCGCTGCCACAATGCGAACAATCTCTCGAACGCGCTGAGCAGGAAGTGGCCTGACCCGCAGGTCGGATCAATCAAGCGCACGTTTTGAAAACCGAACTCGTTGATGGCAGGCGTCAGCGTGCGGTCGAGGATAAACTCTTCGACAAAGATCGGCGTTTGCAGCAGCGCGTATTTCTTCCGCGCCGCTTCGGACAGGTCTTGATACAGATCGCCCAGAAAGCGGGTGTTGAGTTCCGGGTCGGTGAAATCGTGGACGAGGTCGCCGGTTGCAGGATCAACCTGTTGCCAGAATTCGAGCAGCATCGTCGCTCCGTCGCCGCTCACGCCCAGCAGCCAGAGCGGGTTGTGGCGTTCGTCGAATAGTTCTTTGACAGCGGGCAGCCGGGCTGATTGGCGAAAGACGTGTTCCAGGTATTCGCGGTCGCTGTGCGTTGGATGTTTGCGAAAATAGAGCGTGTGCTGGTCGCGCGCCGCCTGTAGACGGTTGTCAGGTTTAGTCGGCCCCGCCAGGCGCGGCGTCTTGACCAAAGCGTTGTCTTCAATAAAGAGGGTGAAGACGCAGCCGAGCGTCCAGGCGACGGCGGCCTGAGTGATGAATTCATCGCGCCAGATTTCGTAGGCGGCGGCGGTGCGTTCGGCCTGTTTGGCGCGGTCGTATTCGGCGCGCACGCGGGCGTCCACTTCGGGTAGTTCTTTGCATCGCTGGCGCAGATCGTCTTCGAGTTTTTTGATCAGACGCTGCAGGTCAGTGAGGAGCTTTTTCGTGGCGATCATTTATTTTTTTCGGCAAATTCAGGAAACACGGCCGAGACCTCTTTGTCGAACTCTGCGATGGTGTTCGGAAACTTCAGCGCCCAGAAATAGCGAAGAATCGTCAGCCAATAATCCACCGCTGATTTTCCTTGCGCTTGTAGGAGCATATTGAGGTCGTCCCGATTGTCTCCTGTGAAGAGCGCAGAGAATTGGCGCGCGACATTCCAATCTCCCCGCTCTTGATAAAAGACGAGAGGAAAAATCAGCAGCCGCTCTTCCATGCCGTTTCGGCGCGCCGCTTCCAAGGCCCGTATTTCGTTTCGCAACAATTGAAGCGCAATCCATTCATCGGGCCCGCTCTTGTGTTCGAAGAGAATGTAAATCAGCGCGTCTCCGCCTCGCTTGAGATTCACGCGGTAGAGCAGGTCTGAAAAGTGTTGGCGTAACTCTTCATCAACGAAAGAGTCTTTCACAAGCTCTGGCGCGCTCAAATCGAGCAAGGCGGCGATCTCGGGTGGGAGGTAGTTCGTGAGAAAGTCCACGGCAGCCTCCGGCCGCGAGAGCAGGTCTTTGAAAAAACGGTCATGGGGATTGATCAGATCAGACATAGCTAAACGCCTTCGATCCAGCGGTCGGTCAGCCGCGCCCACTGGTTGGTGCTGATGACGGGCACAGGAGCGCCGTCGAGTTTCGGGAGCGCCGATTGCTCATCGCTGGCGACCAGGACCCAGACGCCGTGTAGTCCACCGCCCGGCGTGGCGGCCCGTTCGCGCAACCGTTCGAGCAAATCCAATCGCCCGTAGCGCGTCAGCAACCCCGGATAAACGAGCAGGAGCGTCTTGTCCGAACTCGAAAGTCGCTCTTCGATGATCGGCGCGCAGCGGCTGACAAGGTTCATCAGGTTTCGCCAGTCCTGTCCGTCACGGGACGCAGCGTCCGCCCGGAGCACGACCTGCCAATCCACTTTCAGTTTGTCGGCCAGTTCATGCATCACGCGCAGGAAAAGCTCGTCCAGATTGCAACGCTCAAGCTCGAAGCGGCGCAGCAGGGCTGCTTCCGCGTCGAGCAACCTTTGAGGCGCTACGGTTAGCGCCAGAAAAGAACCTTCGGCCGAGGCGCGACGCAGCTTATTGTCGAGGATGCGCGCGTCGGCGATCTCCGGCGGGAGTTCGACGGCGCTCCTCGCAACCCGCGGTGTCAGCGGATCCGACAGCGGCGATCCCGACGAACTAGGCGAAACGGTAGAACTCGACGCCCCGGAAACTGAAGCCTGTCGCCAGACGTAAGCGTCTTTCTCCATCTCCCAAATCAAATCAATCTCCGCTTCACGGAGCAGGTCGTCGAGCGCGGGACGGTCGGGGAGTGGCTCGGCATCGGGGTAGCGGCTGTGAACCCGCTGGCGTATCGCTTCAACCGGCAGATTACTTACTCCCACCAACGCGCCATGCGCTAAGCGCAGCGCGCGGACGGCGGCCAAGCCTTTGGGATAGATTTCCAGGCGGCTGGAGAGCGCGGCCATCGTGGAGACTGCCACAGCCATTTTGACTAAACGGCTGTCAGCCAGCGGCGCGACCTGTTCGGGGGACCGGACTTCGCGCAAACGCTCCAACACGCGGGCAGGCGTGGGGATCGGATCAAGTTTGGCCAACTCATCCGCCGCTTGAGCAAGCTGTTCGGCGTAACCGGCCATCTCTGCGGCCTGTGTAATAAGGATGCGCCCGTTTCCTAATCGGCGTTCGATGAACCGCGGACTTTCGTTATTACGCTCGGCCTCGACGGAGGCTCTGACGACGATGGCGGCCAGTTGCGAGCGTCGTGGTTCGGGAGCGATTGACCCACGCGCGTTGAGTACGGCTTCGCGCAGTTCGTTGAGCGCCATCGCCAGGCCGTGCGCTTCGATGACCTCGGCAACGGTCTGGCGCAGGGCGGTGATGGAAGGATTTTTCCGCCACTTTTCACGAGCGGCGTTGATGATCTGCCCGACGTGCGCACGGGGTAGTTTCAGTTGTTGCGCGATATCGGATTGGCTGGGCCAATCGAGCGCCGCCTGCGTCACGGCGCCGGCCAGATCGAGTCCGAAGAAGGCGGAAAGGATGGCGCGCTCGGCCTGCTTTTTCGCGGCGGCGCCCGGACGTCCGGTTCCTCCTGATTTGATGATCTGCTGAGCAATCAGATCAACGCCGGCTACGGTCGGCTCGCCTTCTTCAGACTCCGTGGTCGTAGCCTGAGTAATTGCCTTCGAAGGTTCGAAGTTTGGAAACTGTGGCCTTAAGGCGTTGACGAGTGAAATGATTTCGCGGCGCGTTTTGTTCCCGACGCCCCGCATACGGTTCAACCGCCGCTGCGGGATCGAAAGCAGGTCTTTGACAGTGACGGCGTTGATTCGATCGAGCGCGTTTTCGGCGCGGGCGCTCAACCCCAGCGTGGCGAGCTCGGTAGTCAATGTCACGTTGGCGAGCAAGGCTTCGAGATCAATCTTGCCGTCATCGGTCGAAACGAGCTGAGTCTGATCAACATTCTCAAAAATCTTGCGCCAGGCGCGCAGCATCTCTTCGGCATTGTCGAACCGCTTCTGCGCGTCGCGCCGAAAAGCTTTCGAAAAGAATCCGGTAAGCGCGTCGCGGAGAGTAGAATCGAAGAGCGATTCGTTGAGCGTGACTTCGCAATTCAGCAGCGACGGATCGCTCTGCCCATCACCCCAGACAGGCAATTCGCCCGTGGCCATCTGGTAGAGCGTCACTGCGGCGGCATACCGTTCGGCGTGCAGGTCCCAGCGTTTTCGGTCAACCAGAAATGGGTCAATGTAACGCGTCGTGCCCGCTCGCAGCTTATCGAACGCGGTTTGTGAGAGCGAAAAATCGAAGAGCACCAAAGATAAGCGGCCGCTAGCGCCGGACTGCCCTACGACAATGTTGTCGGGTTTAATGTCGCGGTGGGGAACTCCTTTCTCTTCCAGATGATTCACCGCTTCGAGCAGGTCTTCGCCGAAACGCTGCAGGAAATCTATCGAAAGCCGCCCCTCACTTTGTAATCGTCGGGTGAGCGTTTGAACTTCCTTCTTTTGCGCGTCTACCTCAACCTTCTGCATGGTGAAGCCGGCGAGGCCGCTGATCATCACTGTTTCATACGCTTCGACGATGGCCGGGTGGCGCAGCTTTTTGATGTTCTCGAACTCGGCCAGGAGATTATCGTTATGATCCACGTCGTTGGCCAGCTTGAGCACGACTTCCCGCCCGTCTTTCTCGACGACGAAGGCTGTGGCGGAAGCGCCTTTACCGAGACGGTTCCTGACAGTGAAACCGCCCTCAAGCCGGTCGTTAACCTTGGCCTCAAGCGGGTTAGCTATGTAATCAGGATTGGGTTCGGTCAGTTCCTCCTCGACCTTATCAAGATCAGCGAGGAATTCGGCGACGGTTGAATAGCGGTACGAGCTATCGGGGAAGGTGCTGGATTGGATCAGGTCCTGCAACGCGCTGACTGCGCCATCCATCACGGCGGAGATTCGCAACCCATCTCCCTCGCGAATTTTTTCGTGGAGCTCCAATCCATTCGCCGCTGGCGGCTGGTTGGAGAACAGATGATAGGCAATCGCGCCGAGCGAAAAGATGTCGAGTTGCTCGCCCGCGATTTCAGGGTCATGGGTGGCTTCAGGCGCCAAGTAAACCATCGAGGCGTCTTCTATGAACTGCTCCAGGTGTGAGGTTGGCGACAGGCGAGAGGCTTCTCTGGTCGAGCCGTTCGCCGTGCGAAACCCCGCCTGCCAATTGAAGATTTTGATTTTTGGAGAGGCGCCATCCGCTTCAGTCACCAGAACACTTTGCGGACTGAGCGAGCGGTGGACCAGCCGCTTCTCGTGCGCATAGCGGAGCGTTTCAGCGATCTGTCGCACCAGGTTGAGGCGAGTGTCGAGGTTAAGCGAGGCGCTGCGCTCAGCCAGGTAATGATCCAACCGCACGGCCTCCGGGTAGTGGTGGAAGATCAATGCCGGCCCCAGTTCGTGTTCGACAAAGTCATGAACCTTGAGGATGCCCGGGTGATCTATCTCTTCAAGGATTTGGAATTCGCGGCGGGCTGCACGGCGGAAAGACTCCCGGTCAAGTTCTGAAGTGTTGCGCTTAATGTTATAGATTCTGACCCGACGTTTTGTGGACGCGAACAGCGAGTTCGTGGCAGCCCAGTCCTGGTACGTATCAGTCGGGCTTTGATAAAGCAATTCGCCCAGATCGTAAGCGCCGACACGCCGTGACTGCTGCGACGGGCGTATTCCCGCCTGTTCGACTGCCTGACTGAGCGATCTGGCCAGCGGGCGATCAATCACGGTTTGCAGGTATTGTGGCGAACCTGGATACCGGCCGTTTTTGAGCGCGTCCAGGATGCCCCGGCCCGCGGCGTGCGAATTGTCGTCGCGCAAGCAGATGTGATTTCCGGCAGCGCCCGATAGATGGAATTGAAGCTGTGGCGCGGAGCAAAAAATGAGCGGTTCAAGAAACGGCACGCGAATCTTTTGACAGGCTTTCTGACGTTTCAGGAGCGAGGCTAACTTCTTCGCCTTCCGGTTCGCGAGCAGAATTGGGTTATCGGTGGTCGTAATTTTGCCGTCAGTTTTCCAGACCCAATTCATCGCGTCGCCTGACAAACTTCCGGGCCGGCTTTTGATCTCGATCAGAAAGAATCCGCACGGCGCGAAGATCAACAGGTCTACTTCATTAATAGACCCGTCATCGGAGATGAATTCAAAATTGGTCCAGGCCCGGTAAAGTTCGCCGTCCGGAAGATTCTCGCGGATATAATCAAGCGCATCGCGCTCCCACTGGTATTCAGAAGGGGAGATTACTTTCCATCTATCGGATGAAAGCGCCATAGTGAGAGAAATGGAATTGGGGTTATATCTGCCGAATGAAATTATGGATATTCGCAGGAACGCGCAATCTAACCCGAATTTTGCGCCGAATTCAACTTCCTATTGGCAGATTGGCGGATAAGGCAGGGTCGAATCGTTAGCCAACTACGCCGTTTTGAGGGGACTCCGTTGAAATGTCGTTCTATTGCAGCTCATCCTCTTTTCTAATGATCGCGCTAACCGTTCGGTAGTCTATCCCCAGCGCCCTGGCCACGCGCGCTTCGCGTCCGAAATAGAGATATGCTTCGATGACGTACTGGTTCTTGAGTTCCTGAACCGTCGGCCAGCATTCAGGCGGCAATGAGTTGAATACGCTCAAGATCGCCGGATTCGGCGAGCGCTCGATCCGGTGAGGCTGCACGCGGATGTGGCTTTGCACGTCTTCTGGAAAAATGCCTCGGCCTGAGAAGTTGGCGAGCTTGCTGATCACGCTTTCAAGTTCGCGGACATTGCCCGGCCAATCGTAGCTGCACAACAGCGCCATAGCTTCGGGCGTAATGATCGTGCCTTTGCCGGCGCGCTCGCAGAAAAATTCGGCGAGCAGCGGGATGTCTTCGGCTCTTTCGCGCAGCGGCGGCAGGCGCAGAATCTGTCCGAATCGGAAAAAGAGGTCTTCGCGGAAGTCGCCGTCCTTGATGGCCTTTTCGATTTCGCGGTTTGAGGCCGCAACGACTCGCGCTGTGACTTTGATCTCCTGATTCGATCCTACGCGGCGGATCGTGCCTTCCTGAAGGACGCGCAAGAGCTTGGCTTGAAGCGCCGGCGAGGCTTCGGTGATCTCGTCGAGAAAGATCGTGCCGTTTGCGGCTTCTTCCCACAATCCCTTCTTCATTGCATGAGCGCCCGTGAATGCGCCTTTTTCGTGGCCGAACAATTCCGATTCCAGTAGACTCTCGACCATCGCGGCGCAATTGACCGCGCGGAATGGGCCTGATCGTTTGCTCAGTTGATGAATTTGGCGCGCGGCCACTTCCTTCCCAGTGCCGGTTTCGCCTGTGATGAACACGGCCAGATCGTGGGCGTGCGCCACTTGGAACAACTGTTTGGAAAGTTCGATCATTGGCCGCGAGGCTCCGAGCATCGCTCGCGCGAATTGCTGTTTCTCGTCTTTCGCCGAGATGGTTTTTGGTATAGAGCTTGATGATGCGTTGTTGGTCTCGTTGAAGCCTGTCCGGCGATTTGTGCGTTGCGCAATGGCCAATATCTCGGAGGGCAGGAGAGGCCAGACAATGTAATCAGCCGCGCCAGCTTGCAGGCTGAGCATTGCGGCGTCCGTCAATGAGGAGCAGCGGCCAACGGTCCACCCTGCATTGCATAAAACGCGATTGAGCCCGCGTGTGCGCTATGCAGGCTTTTGCGGGAAGAGCGTAATGACTTTTTATGCCACGACTTCAAGCTCAAAGGGGTTGGTGATCGTCCTCTTTCCGAACCGTTTCAGCAAACTGACTGCATCGCCTTCTTCAATCTGCTCACGCTTCAAAATTTCTTCAACCTCGGCTTGCTCCGGGCTGGGAATGCGCGATGCGAAGAACTGCCACAGATCATCGCTCTGGTAGATTTTGTTCACGTCCGGAAACTCGACGATCGGTCGCAGAGAGCCATGCCGTCTGAATTCATCTGAGTACTCAAACTTCCACTTGCCGTCCTCGACCGACAGCGTTCCGACCAGCAGGTCGTCGTATTTGAGGAGGAACTTTGCCTTCACTTCCGGTGGGGCTTTGATCTGCTCCCTAAACCCTAGCCACTCGATGAACTTTTGAATTGCCATTACTTCAGTTCCCCCTTTTCTTCAGATTGAACTCTCTTGAATGCGTCCAGCGTTTGGCATAATTGCTGCCGCCTCAGCCGCAAACACCGCTTGATGAGTTCGCGGCGCTGCGGCGCTCATCAACATCCCGAATTCCGCGTCGAGCATTTTCTCACAAAGGACTCATTTGTTCTCAATTGAAACCTCGCTGAGTTGCAGGTCGGTTAATACCGCCGGCGTGGGAATGGCTGGAAGTTTTGGAATGGCCGACTCGTCCAAAGACTTTCCACGCCAGAGCCGGCGCCACTCGGGCGTGATTACGAGGAAGAACGTCGAGGCGTAATGACGCTGCGGGCCAAGGGGGAGCGCCCAGATGGCGCACTGACTGTCATTCACTCTGGTGTAAAAGTAGTAGTAGTTCTTTGTGCGAGCCTGCCTGCCGTCGGCTCCGTAATCCGGCTTCGGGCTGGTGCGCCAGACAAGGTCATTGATTTCGTTGAAGGTTGTTGGAAACCGTTTGGTTCTTGAATGAAAAAGGAGCAAGTCGCGGGTGAGCTTTTCAACCTGCGGCTGCGGCATGTTCAATCGCCAGTCGCGGAAGAGCGTGTAGACGTGCCAGCCGTAACTGCCGAATGCCAGGATCGCGCCAAAACCCAGAAACAGGAATGTGGCTTTCAGCTTGTTGAATTTCATTCGTGATTTTGCCATCGGGCGCCTCACAACTCGCGCGAGCCGAGATCAAAAAGCGGCAATTGTTCCTCGTCGAGTGAAGCCGGATCGTACTCCATCTCAAATTCCAACTTTTGTGTCGCAGCATCCTTGATAGCCGAATTAGCTTCTTGCCACCGGGCCTTCGTGCTCTTCTCTGGTTCCAGTCTCTGTGGTCTGTCCGGCTCAGCATCTTCCCGATGAATCACCAACGCCTGAGCAATTGAGTATTCCGTTGACTCAGCGATTGGTGAGGCAACGGGCAATCTCAAGTCGTCTGAATTCAAGAAGCGGATCTCACGCTTGGACAGAGGAGGATTCTCTGTCTTTGCGAATTTCGGATAGGTCAGGCGCACCGGCGGCGCGTTGCTGATGATGGCCACAGCCTGTTTGTACTTGGCCATTTGTCTGATCTCCGTTGCGTCCATCAATGGTCGTCCGACTTCGGTTGTGCGTTCGGAATCGAACTTATCGCCTTCACGCACGTCAACCAGGCTGGATTGCAGAACCGTCGTCGTTCCGAGCCTGCGCGAAGCGTATTCCGCCGTGCGTTGATCTATGCCGGGGAGAAAGACCATCGCGCCAACCGAGCCGAGCACGGCATCACCACCGTCCGTTCCGTACTGGTGATAGAGCTGCGCGATGTTCTGATAACCGAGAGCGTAGGTCATCCGGCGTCCGCGTCCGACGCCGAGCGCGGCGGGAAGATCGGGGACGTGAATGTTGCCGATCTCGTCGAGGTTGAAGAGCACCGGGGCGGACTTCTCGTTCAGTTCGCCATTCCGCAAGCAATCGTTGGCGAGGCCGAAGAAGGTTGATAGCACTCGTTTGTACCGCTCGGCATCGCCTTCAGGAACAATCATAAAGATTGCTGTGCCCGCTTGCCGGAGTTCACTGAAGTCAACGAATCGAACGCCGCGCGCCGACATAGGGCTCGTGATCGGCGAAGAGATGGCCATCATATTCGGCGTGCAGAAATCGGCGCAGGCAACGCCAAGCCCGATCAACACGCCCGCCTGAAGCTTCGGCTCGACCTTGCTGAACATACCCCAATAGAGCGGCACTTTTGGATCGGACGATTTCATCATCAGGTTGTTGAGTTGTGCGAGCGAGAGCGTCGAGATCAATTCCTGAATCATGTGCGGAGCCGGGCGCGCGTGCAGTTGATTGAGCTGCAGCAGGATCGCAGTCAGCGCCGCCTTCTCCGCCTCTTTCCAGAATGGATCGGCGGCTGAGCGCCGGCTCTGTTCCGAATCCAGAATCATCGAGGCGACTTTGTGCGCGTACTCCGCATTGTTCTTGCAGGCGGGTAGAAAGTTCCAGCGATCCGTACGCTCCGGCTTTTGCAGATCAATCCGGTAGACATTGCGGAACAGATAAGCCGTCTGATCGTAAAGTTCCCCTTTCGGATCGAGCACGATCACTGATCCCGTGTCCGCCCAGGCGCGTTGCCAAGTGATGAAGAACGTTGACGATTTACCGGAACGCGGCGGGCCGAACATCGCCAGGTGGCAGGTTGAATGTTCCGGGCCGAGCACGACGTTGTGTTTCCAGCCCAAGCCGCCGAGCAGCAGCGTGAATGGAGGGAGCGGCTCATCCTTTCGCCGCGCCAGGTTCAAATCCTTCAGCGTTTGCGCGTCTGCCCAGCGCGCTGAACCGTAGGTCACGCGCTGGTGAAAGTTGTAATAAGGCAGCCACAATTGCGCGGCCTCGATCCAGGAGACCAGAACCGCGATGATTCCCAAACAGTGCGCGGCGATCTCAACCTCAATGCTGATCGCCAGCCACTGTGACGATTTCCAGAAGAGCCACGCGGAAAGAAAACCTGAAATAACGAGCAACAACGCCTGTCCCCATACGCCAAGCAGGTGCAGCGCCGCTTGATAAGCGGGCAGATGCTGGGCCGACGCCGGGCGCGGGATGTGGTATTCGGCGTCAATCTGCTGACAGATTTGCGTCAGCGATTTTGGCTGTCGCCGCCACCATTGACGGTATTGACTGAGACTACTTGCCGGCATACTGCTGCGCCCACGCATTCAGAGAGTCAATCTCTTGCGGTGTGAATTGGCGTTCCCGCAACGGCTCGATGCTCCAGTTTAGAGCGGCAATGTCAGCGAGTGGCGCGAACGGCTCTGGCAGCTTTGCTCCTTCGGTTTGTCTTGCCACAAACAATAACGCGCCGGAATTGTCGTCAGCGCCTGTGGTGAGCCGTGCGATAA
>Ga0187893_10003364_pt1 | contig 32611 bp, 28 predicted proteins | sample MA1701074metaG_FD_139574 | JGI IMG/M metagenome (GOLD analysis project Ga0187893, IMG submission 139574) | White microbial mat communities from a basaltic lava cave in the Kipuka Kanohina Cave System on the Island of Hawaii, USA - MA170107-4 metaG ...
ATCCTCAAGACACCGACCAATGTGATCTCGTTCATCCTGGATGGACCGTCGAATCCGGTCCACACCAAGTTCCCCGATTACCACGTCGTGGCGGGCCGACGGCTCCGCACGATCGTCGTGAAGGCCAATACGAGTCAACTGGTGAGGGCCTATCAGGTCGGGTATACGCCGGGGAGCGGCGAGTCATCCCCCTCGCTCCTGACCTCGCTCCAGGAGATTGGAAAGCCCACGAGTGTCGATGCGGCGGGCACCGTGACAGGCGGGCTGAATGCGCCGACCTGGACCTTCACGTACGGAGACGTCGCGCCGGGGTTGGAGAACGTGCTGGCCCACATCTATAACGGGTTCGGCGCGCACATCTGGCCCACCATGGCGGAACAGTGGATCGGCGCCTTCCATCACGCCATCGTTAGCGTCATGGCCGTGACCGACGGCAGCGGCGCTCCGCCGTCCCTGACCAACTACGCCTACGAGGGCCCCTTCTACCATACGGCCGAGCGGGACTTCCGGGGCTATGCCACGACCACGATCACGGGCCCGGCCGGCCCCATTGGCGAGCAGCGGGTGACCCAAATCTACTGGCACCAGGGCAACGACGTGATCCCCGACGTGAACAATCCCAACGTGCCCGTCGGCTATACCAAAGGCAAGCCCTACCGAGTCAAGGTCTTCGATGGGCAGGGGCAGCTCTTCTCGGACACCGCGACGACCCACCAGGCCGATCCAGACGGCGCCCCCTATTTCACGCCGGTGAGCGACGTGCAGACGCTGTATTGCGATGGCACACCCTGCACCAAACATACCCGCATCGGCTACACTTACGACAGCGTCGGCAATGTGATGCAAGAAGATCGCTACGGCGATACCGCCACGAGCGCCGATGATGTCACCATCCGCCGGAACTTTTACACGAACAGCACCGACTGGCTTATTGGGTTTCCGAACCAGGAGTTCCTCTACTCCGGCATCCCGGCCGGCCCCCAGGTAGCCGCCGCCTACTTCTGCTATGACGGGACGCAGCCGTGCACGAGCACGACCACCTTGCCGCCGACGAAAGGCGATCTCACCCAGCGCGCGCAGTGGGTCAACGGCGGGTCCGATTTGCTCGCGACCTTGACGTACGATGCCTACGGGAATCCGGCCACGGTCCAGGAACCCTGGAATGGGCCCAATCAGTATTCGCGAACGACGTTCGACTACGACCCCACCGGTACATTCGTGCTCGAAACCCATCACCCGGGCTATTCGCGGAACGCGTTTCAGTATCGCTGGCAGACGCGGCAGGAGTACTATGGCGTCAACGGCCTGCCGATGAACCTGGGGTCATACGGGCAGGTCAAGGCAGTCAGTGACCTCTATATACCAGGGGCATTCTCTCCGAACCCCTCCTCGTACCTTGATCGGCGGGAATACGATGCGCTGGGACGGCTGACGAAGCGCACCGCGGCGGATGGGGCGGCCACGACGGTGAGCTACCTGAACCTCGGGACGGTCGGCCAGCAGCACGTGCTCCGGTCGCATCCGCTGGGCCTGACCAGCAGGATGTACTTCGACGGCCTCGGCCGCCCCACGCGCCGTGAGAAAACGGGATCAGACAGCCAGACCATCGTCACCCAGACCCAGTACGATCTGCGCGGGACGGTGCGCCGACAGTCCCTGCCGGGCTTTACTTCCGAGCCCCCGTTGTGGCGGACGATCAGTTATGACCCCCTAGGCCGGCTCGTCGAGGTGTTGGAGCCGGACGGCTCGCGCACCATGCGCTGCGAGGATGACTGGGTCGTGGTGACGGTGGACGCTAATGGACACAAGCGCCGGGAGGTGCGCGATGTGGCGGGCCGGCCGCTGACCGTGGAGGAGTATCAGGGCTCGACCGGCAGTTGTGCCACGTCGGGGGGCGCGGCCTATGCGACGACGGTCTATCAGTATGACGTCCTGGGGAATCTGCGCTTTGTGACGGATGCCCAAGGTAACCAGAGCGAATGGCGCTATGACACGGTGAACCGGGTGACGTTTGAGCACGATCCGGACCGGGGAGACCGGACGTCGGTCTATCTGGCGACGGAGGGGCTCCTCGATAGCGTGACCTCCGCGGCCGGGAAGACCGTCTATTGGACGTACGATGTGTGGGGACGCGTGGTGCAGAAGGGGTATGGACCACCGCGCCCGGGCGTCTTGCAGTGGGAGGCAACCTATGCCTATGACTCGGAGAACTGGACGCAGTATGGGGGTCGGCAACTGGTCGAGATGGTTGATGGGGCGGGCTATGTGCACTACAGTTATGACGCGGCGGGTCGCCTGATCGCGGAGGAGAGGAAACTCAACAGCAGTACCAAGACGAAAGTCCAGATGACCTACGACGGCCTGGGCCGCCTCGCGTCGGTCAAATATCCGGACAACGCCCTTGTGAAATATGAGTACAACGGCCCCTGGCTCAAGCGGGTTTTTGAGGGCCCATCAGGTTCTCCCACGATCGTATATGCTCAGTTCAGCAACTTTACCGCCGCCGGGCAGCCCCGCACGATCAGCGCCGGCAACGGCGTCACTACCACGTTAGGCTACCACGCGCAGAACAGGCGGCTCACGAGCCGGGTGAGTGCCCTCGGCGCCTCGGCACTCCAGAACCTGGGGTACAGCTATGACCTTTTGGGCAATGTGACCGGGGTCACAGACACGATCGACGGGAATCAGACCTTTGTCTACGATGAGCTAGACCGGCTCACGACGGCTACCGGGCCCTACGGGAGCCACGGCTATGTCTACACCCCAATCGGGAACCTCGCCTATCATCCCCTCCTGGGGGCCTACACCTACCCGACGAGCGGGATCAGCAGCGTCCGGCCGCACGCGGTCACGACCGCGGGGCCCAATACTTACGGCTACGATGCCGTCGGCAACATGACGAGTGTCGCCGGCAGTGTCACGAGGAGTCTGGTCTACGATCACCAGGACCGCCCGACGAGCATCACGTCCAACGGGACAACGAGCACGATGGCGTACGATGGGATGGGGCTGCGGGTGAAGAAGACGGTGGGCGCCGTGACGACGGAGTACCGGACATCCTACTACGAGTGCGACCGGCAAGGGAACAGCAGCACTTGCGTGAAATACATCTGGGCGGGCGGCCGGCGGATCGCCATGAAGCAGGTAAGCAACGGCGCGGTCACCTATTTCCACCCGGATCATCTCGGCTCCACCAGCGTGGTGACGAACGCGAGCGGCGGCGTGGACCAACGGATCACGTACTATCCGTTCGGTGCGACGCGCACGAGCACAGGCCCGGCCAATGTGCCCTACAAGTACACGGACCAGGAACTCGATGCCTCGACCGGCCTCTATTACTACAAGGCGCGCTATTACGACGCGACCCTGGGGCGCTTCCTCCAGGCGGATTCCATCGTGCCCGGGAGGTACAACACGCAAAGCTGGAACCGGTATGCCTATGTGCTGAATAACCCGCTGAAGTACACGGACCCAACAGGACAGGCGGAAGCCCTGACGGACCTCGGGTTGAATTTCGCGAGTGCTCAGGGGTTTAATGCCGCCGCATATGACTATGCCTTCAACGCGCTCGCGCCGCTGGCCGGAACCGACTCTGTATCGACTACCTCGACCGCGACGGCCAGACAGACCGGAGGTGTCTCCCTTGTGTATGAAGGTGGGTTATCATCGTTTGGCTACAATGGTACTTTCGGGTCGTTCATAGGGTCGGGGGTCGAGGATATCGCCAGAGATCTTCAACAAGGGGGACAGCAAGTAGAGCGCCTGAACTCCGGCGAGATCGAGCGAGGGGTGTTCTCGGCTGAGCAAGCGTATCAGGCGGGGCGGGTGATCAATGCCGTGGGTCACAGTTTCGGTGGGGATGCCGCGGTTGACGCCAGCCGAGTGTTGGATGAAAAGGGAATTCCAATCAATGTTTTGGTGACCGTTGATTCGGTCGGCTTCGATAACACTCGGATTCCAAAGAACGTCGGCATCAACCTGAATTTCTATCAGGAAGGGCTGCCTCTGCCCGGTCCCCTCTGTATCTGTGGTGGCGAGAATGTCGCGGTGGATCCTAGTCGCACGCAGGTCATTAACATTCTACGTCCGGAAGGGCATTTTGGCATCACGAGTGCCCCTGAAGTGAAGGACCTCATCAAACAGTTCATTCTGGGGAAATAGGATGGTGTCAGCCACCCGAGTGTTGGCAATCTGTTTCTTCGTGGATCTGATCGGCACGAGTGTCGGTGCCGGAGAAATTCCACGAGAACCGCTAGACCGACTCTGGGAAGAGCAGATGCTCTTGGGAACCCAGGGTGCTTACCTGGAGGGAGAACGAAGTACCTTTATTCCGCACGAGGCGCCGGAAGAGGCGAAGGGAAGTCCCGGTTCGGCAACACTGACGACGCGGGGGATCTCCGTTCAAGATTTCCGTGGAACCGGGTTCTTGGGGATGTTCCGAGGAGGGGGGTGGACGCTGGAAGGTGGCCTGCTTGGCAGTGTGCCACGACCCGACGGGAGGATCGAGCTTTACGGCAAGAGAGTCTGGCGCTTCTACCCGGGCTTCTTGGGAATAGAGCACTATATGAAACCGAAGGAAGAGGAGACCTATGAGTTCTTTTTGCTGGATCGGAAAGACGGCAGTCAGCATGCCAAGCTAGTTAAGAAATGGGTCATTGCGCCGCAAGAGATCAAATGGTTTGTCTACCCGAACGTCCGGGAAGCGGTGACGAAGGCGTTCCCCGGTGACGAGGACTACTTGCGACGCCAAGAAACGGTAGATGTGCGTGGCTTTCTTAAGTATGATCCCGAAACCCAAGAGGCGGAGGTGACGATTACCGGCCTTATCCGTCCTTGGGTCGAGCGGGTCAAGTTGAAGTAGCCTCAAAGAGATGAGGAATCAGAGGAAAATCCGGGAGGGGATTTATTTTCCCTGGAGTATCACCGGCGCCTCCGCCATTGGGGGCTTGCCAGGGCGTCAACCTGAGTATACGGGACCGAAGTAGTAGTCAGGCGGATAGACCCTGTCGGTAGTGGGCTCTTTTGTACGCTGTACTGGCTGCGTGAGGCGCTTAAGCAAGAGCCAAAAAGACCCGAACCAACTAGCAGGCGCAAATTGTCAGGCTGTCCATAGAAGAACCTACCCAGGCCGTGCCGTTGGCTATTTCTCAATACCTCTCGAAGATCGGACAGAAGGGAGGATTGAAGGGAGGGAACGGGAGAGCGGCCTAACTGACCAAGAAACAACGCAGCCAGATCGCGAAGAATGCGGCCAAACTCGCCGGCATGGAATCAGCATTGACAACCAATTGAAATATCAGTAAGTTATGTCGTTGACATCATGTAGCACGGTGATACATAATGTGTCCATCCTCTCAAGAGGAACCGGCGCAGCCTGCGTACGGCAGAGAAGAAGCGCGGACAATCTTCCATCGGGCAGGGAAAGATGGATCAATCATTTTTCCGAAGTATGCTCGCAAGAGGATGCAGGAGAGAAAGGTTGATACCAATGACATCCTTCATCTTTCACGCACCGGAATAGTGCTGAATCCTCCTGAGCCGCATGCGAAAACAAATGAATGGACATATAGAATTGAGACACCAGACGGAGGGTTAAAAGTCGTCTTTGTTATTCCCTGTCCGACGAAGGTCCGCCTTATCACGGTTATTGCGGACTAATTCTCACTTCCGATTTATCAGATATTTCTCAAAGAAAGGAGGGACGGCGCATGAAGTGTCTCCAGTGTGGCCATGACATGGAGTGCATGGAAGGCACTCATCGCTATGATGAGTGCGGGCTGAAAGGTATCCTTCTGATGAATATCCCCATCCATAGGTGCGTCTCCTGTGGGGAATCAGAAATCGAGATCCCTGGCCTGGAAGAATTGCACTGTTTGTTAGGCTTACTGGTGGTCTATCAGCCGACACCATTGAAGGCCGAAGAGGTAAGATATTTGCGTAAACACCTAGGTTACTCCCAGGATGAATTAGCTTCATTGCTGGGAGTGACGCGAGGGACTGTCACAAGATGGGAGAAAAGCCGATCTATTCGCAGAGATCAGGACAAGCACTTGCGGCGGCTATATATTGATAAGAAAGGAGAGGAACTAGACCAGTTCACAAACGTGCATAGCATCTTCTCGATGCTTTTGGATAAGTTGCCAATCACCCCGCAGCAACAGCTTCGTATCCGGACAGAAGATTGGGTCACGAAGGACAATCAAACGAGCTGCCTGACCGCCTAGCGAACCCTTCAATTTTCCTTTGGTCCCAGCCACAGTCTGGATAAAAACCAGGGATGGATTTAGTTTTTATGAAGTCTGGCCGGTGCCTCCGCCGTTGCGAAGAGCGAGACGGGCGCGACGCGGGGGACGAGCGAGAAATGAGGCGAAGACCGGAACTGCCTTCTGTCTTGGGAGTAATGTTCTTACCCGTCGCGCGGTTCCTGCACGCCACGCCGTTCTCGCTTTTCACGCCTTTCGCGCCCGCTTGCCTCAAGCAAGCGGGTATGGCATAGTGCCCGCCTCTGGAGTAGCGCGGATGGCGAATCTCTTGGAATACGTGGGCACCCTCCACATCTTCCTCGGGCCCTATCGGGGGAACCCCATCTCGATCTACCTGCGGCGGGCCGAGGCCGGCTGCCAGATTGCGCCGCGCGTCTATCCCTGGAACGAGGTCGTCGGAGTGGGGGCCACCCCCAACAAGGCCGCCGCGGATTTCGAAGATAAATGGAAGGCCCGCGGCATCGCGCAGGATATGTATGACGGTCCTCACTGGGAGGGGGGCATCAAACCAGAGCGACCGGCCCCGCCGAAGCCCGCCGCGCCTCCCAAACCAGCGACGCCGGCCGCCGATGCCGCCGCGGTGAGCGCCACGCCCGCGCCACCGACTTCGTCAGACCCCTCCTCCAGCTCCTCCAGCTAAGCGCCCGCGTCACAACCCTCCGGTCACTTGCCGGCCGCCGCTGCCTCCGCAGTAGTCGTATTCAGGCGGCTGTGCTTGATGCTGTAGCCGAAGTACACGGCGATCCCGATCGCGCTCCAGACGACAAACCGGATCCACGTCAACAGCGGCAGGTAGGCCATCAGGCCGAGGCAGCCCAGTATCCCCAGCAGCGGGACCCAGGGCATCAAGGGGGTCTTGAACGGCCGAGGGTGTGCAGGCTGGGTCCGTCGCAGCACGATGATGCCGGCGCATACGAGGACAAAGGCGAACAGGGTGCCGATGTTGGTCATCTCCGCCGCCTCACCGATCGGGACCAGCGCGGCCAGGGTTGCGACCCCAACCCCCGTGATGAGGGTCGCATAGTGAGGCGTGCCGAACCGCGGATGGATACGGGACAGGGCGGGCCCCAGCAGCCGATCCCGGGACATTGCGAAGAAAATCCTGACCTGTCCCAGCATCAACACGACCAGTACGCTGGTGATCCCCGCCACTGCGCCGGTGGCAACGAGCGCCGCGCCCCACCGGAATCCCCCTACCCGGAGGGCTTCCGCGATCGGGGCGTGAATGTCGATCTGCATGAAGGGCACCATCCCGGTCAGAACGGCCGCCACCGACACGTACAGCACCGTGCAGATCCCCAGGGATGCGATGATGCCGATGGGGAGGTCGCGCTGAGGATTCTTTGCTTCTTCCGCCGTGGTCGACACGGCGTCGAAGCCGATATAGGCAAAAAAGACGATGGCGGCGGCTTCGCCGACCGACGTAAAGCCGTTGGGCATGAACGGTGACCAGTTCTCGGGGTTCACGGCCCCGGCCCCGACGGCGAGGAAGAACAGCACGACGGCCAGCTTGACGCACACGATGACCGCCGTGGTGCGGGCGCTCTCTTTGACACCGATCAGCAGGATGACTGTGACCAGCAGCACGATGATCGCGGCCGGAAAATTGGCGATGGCTCCCTCGGCCGAGCCTGGTGGGTGTGTCGCCCAATCGGGAAGATGAATCCCGAGCGACCGCAGGATACTGTTGAAATAGCCGGACCATCCGATGGCCACCGCGACACAAGCCACGCCGTACTCCAGGATCAGGTTCCACCCCGTGATCCAGGCCAGAAACTCTCCGAGCGTGGCGTAGGAATAGGTGTAGGCGCTGCCGGCTGCCGGGATCATCGCGGCCAGCTCTGCATAGCACAGGGCGGCCAACGCGCAGGTGATTCCGGACAGGACGAAGGAGAGCATGACCCCGGGGCCCGCGCCGGGCCGGTGCGCATCCCCGACCACGGCCGTGCCGATCAGGACGAAGATCCCGGTCCCGATGATCGCCCCGATGCCGAGCATGGTGAGGTCCCAGACCGTCAGGGTCCGTTTGAGGCGGTGCGTCCCCGTCTCGCAATCCCCCAGGATCTGCTTGATGGACTTGGTGCGGAACAGGCGGTGAGTCATGTTTCTAGGGGTGTCGGGTGTCAGGTGTTGGAGTCCGGCTGAGATCTAACACCTGCGGCGGCTTTCAGAAAAGCCTTGAAGAGGCGCTGCTGGATCTGGTCACGGTCGTACAGGAATTCGGGGTGCCACTGGACGCCCAGCAGGAAGGAGCGCCCGGTCGGTTTTCTTGACTCGATGGCCTCGATCACGCCGTCGGAGGAGATCGCGCTGACGACCAGCGACGGGGCAACCTCCTTTACGGACTGGTGATGCGAACTGTTGACCCGTATGCGGTCCTGCCCGACGATACGGCGGAGCAGGCTCTTCGGACTGACCTGGACGGCGTGAGCCAACCGCGTCGCCGGGCCCGGCGACCGATGCTGGAGCGGCGAATCGAGCTGCGAGGCGATATCCTGGATCAGACTTCCCCCCAGCGCCACGTTGATGGCTTGCATCCCGCCGCAGATGCCGAGCATGGGCAGGCCCGCTTTGGTCGCCAGACGGGCCATCTCCAGTTCGAAGTCATACCGCTTGCGACTCATGATGCGGAATGCGTAACGCCGGCGTTCCCCGTACAGGCGCGGCGGCAGGTCAGGTCCGCTCCCGGTGAGGAGAAGGCCGTCGAGCCCCTTCAGCAATTGGAGGCGGGCGGTGGCGTTGCCGGCCAGGGGGAGGATGACGGGGACTCCGCCCAGGTCTTCGATCGCGTTGGCGTAGCGGGCGCGGAGGAAGTAGGTCGGCTCGCGCCCACCCATGTCCTCACGGTCTCCAGCGTTGAAGTCCGGCGTGACCCCAATGACGGGCTTCATCTGCTACCGGGTGAACTCCGTCGAGGCGGGTCCCGACTGCATCGCCGGGGCCGGTCCGGAAGGAATCATCCCTGACGATGCAGAAGGCGGACCGGGTGCGGGCGTTTCGTCGGAGGCCGGGGCAGAGTCAGCCGGGGGGATCTCCTGTCTGGCGCGGGCACCTCCGCTCTCGGGAGGGACCCCGAAGAAGCGGATCGGCTTCTCTCCTCTCAGGTGCTCCGGCGTGATGATATAGGTCCCGCGCAGGCTGGTATCCCACACGGCCTCGGCGGCCTTCAGGTTGCCGCCGGTCAAGGCGTAGGTGAACCCGCCTGTGATTCCGCCCAGAATCGCGTACGCGACTTTGACGGCTCCGTAAGGGATGGAGAGGATCACGCTGGCCACGCCGAGCCCCGCTTCAGAGGCCGTGTCCTGGTTCCTGTCTTCCTTGGCCCATCCCGCCGGCGCGATCACCAAGTGACAGAACGCCAGTATGACCAGAATCGCCGGCAGTCTGGGCCGAAGCCCCTGATGGCCGGATCCGCCGGGTTTTACGCCTACTCTCAGAAAAGTGTTCACGGGTGAGCCCTCCTAAGGTAAAGGGTTTTGGGAAGATTGCGCTGAATTGTTATCCCAATTACCCGCTCGATGCAACCCCTTCACATGGAAACTCCCGAGAGGGCAGGTGAAGCGCGGGTTCACTCCGCGACGAGATCGAGTTCCTGGGCGACGTACCGCGTGACGCGCTGCGCCTGACCCGCCACCGCCCGCTCGAGTTCGGCGGAGAAGGCCTGCGCCCCGATGGTGGTATTGTCTTGCGGCAGCCCCGCCTCCACCGCAAGGTCGAGTTTGATCGTGCACAGGGCTTGAATGAAGAGATCGGAGACTCGATGTTCGGCTCGCGGGCGTTCGTCCGCCGGTACGACCGGCAACGTGGTCTTCATCCAGTCATCCAACCGGATGGCCTGCCGCGCCCGCGCAAGCTGCGCTTCGTCCACCTCCACGACAACCTGAATGCCCCCCTTCCAACTGCGCTTCTTCACATTGAATACACAATGGACGCGGGAAGGATGGCCCTCCACTGCCTCCGGGCCGTAGAACAGCGTGATCCGGTACGGAGGAATGTGGGGAATCGGCGCGGAGGACATGGCGCGGCATTCTAGCACGCCGGCGCCGGGAATATCCGGCCGGGTAGACCTGCCGAATTCACTCGGGATACACTGGGGCCACCATGAGCGAACCCACAGAGACCTCTCGGCGCATTGCCGAGATCCAAAGCGCCTTACGGGAAATCGCCGGCCTGGACGGCTGGTTGTTTTACGACTTTCGCGGCAGCGATCCGCTCGCCTACCGGGTGCTCCGGCTTGATCCGACCCTGCACGTCACCCGCCGCTGGTATTACTGGGTCCCGGCGCAGGGCCGGCCGGTCAAGCTGATGCATCGGATCGAACCGCACACGCTTGAGACATTGCCAGGTGAAACGCGACTGTACGTCTCCTGGGAGGAGCAGCAGGCGGCGCTGCGAGACGTCCTGCGGGGCGCGAAGCGCAGTTTCATGCAATATTCCCCCATGAACGCCGTCCCCTATATCTCGCGCGTGGACGCCGGTACCCTGGAACTGGTCCGGAGCTTCGGGGTCGAGGTCGTCAGCTCCGCCGATCTCGTCCAGCGGTTCGAGGCTGTGTGGGATGACCGCCAGCTCGCGTCCCACAAGGATGCAGCCGAGAAACTCCGCCGCATCGTGGATGAAGCGTTCGGCCATGTCGGCGACGAGATCACCGCCCGACGGACGCTGACCGAGTACGGCCTGCAGCAGTACGTCCTCGCCCGCATGAAGGCTCACGGCCTCATCACCTCCACTCCCCCGATTGCGTCGGTCAATGCCCACAGCGCGGACCCCCATTACGGGCCGGCCCCGCAGGGCTCCTCGGAGATTGCCGAGGGTGATTTGGTGCTGATTGACCTGTGGGCCAAGCGCCCGGAGCCGGGGAGCGTGTACGCGGACATCACCTGGACGGGCTATGTCGGCAAGACGGTGCCACAGAGACAGCGGGACATCTTCGCCATCGTGAGCCGCGCGCGCGATGCGGCCCTCGCGTTCGTCCGCCGGCGCGTGGAGGCTGGAAATTTTCCCTGCGGCTGGGAGGTGGATGACGTCTGCCGCGCGGTGATCCGCGAGGCGGGGTATGGGGATCGGTTCGTGCACCGCACCGGCCATTCGATCGGTGAGGAAGTACACGGCAACGGCGCCAACATCGATAATCTTGAGACAAGGGACGGCCGCCGCCTGATGCCCCGCACCTGCTTCTCCATCGAGCCCGGCATCTATCTCACCGGCGAGTTCGGTATCCGCAGCGAGCTCGACGTCTACGTGAGCGACCGGGAGGCCATCGTCCACGGCCAGCCGGTGCAGACCGCCATCGTTCGAATTCTTTAGGCGCGAGACTGGCGCGACGAGCGAGAGGTGCGAGAAAAGCGCGACGAGCGAGAGGCGCGAGACGGGTAAATTCTGACGATTCTCGCATTTCCCTCGCGTCGCGCTCGTCCCGCCAGTCTCGCCCTTCTCGCTGGCCTTCGGCTTGACACCGGCAAATCCCAGCAGATAGAGTTTGCGGCATAGGTACGGCTCACTGGAGGCAGCAGCTCATGTTCGGCACTTTGGGCTTCTCCGAGCTCATCCTCATCCTGGTGATCGTCCTGATCATCTTCGGCGCCGGCCGGCTGCCGCAGATCGGGGAGGGAATCGGCAAGGCGCTCAAGGGGTTCAAGAAAGAGGTCAACGAACCTCCGCCCCCGCTTGATCCGAACGCGCCAAACGCCCAGGCGGCGGCGCCTCAAGCGGGTGCCCCACAGGCGGTTCCTCCGGGACCCATCGAGGAGGCCACAGTCGTCACCCCGCCATCCGGAACTCTTCAGCCCGCCGCACCGTACATCCCCGGACCGGAGCTTACGCCGGGGACGACCGCGGCGCTCATGGCGCAGGCAGGACCGCAACCCCCGAAGCCTCCCAAGCCGAAGGTCGGAGCCCAGACTCCATCCGGTCTGACCATGGAAGAACGGGCGGCCAATCCTGCCCCGCCTCCCCGTGCGGCCTATCCTCCGGTGCCCCCTGCGGCCAGGCCCCAACCCGCGGCCAAACGTCCCTCTGCCGTCGTGAACAAGGACGCAGTTGCCAGGGTCCAGGCCCAGCAGGCCGCCCTGAAGGCCAAGGCGGCACAAGGTGCACAGTCTGGTGGTCCCTCGCCACAGGATATGCAGAGCTTGGGCGAAGGGATCGGGGATGCGTTGCGCACGTTTCGGTCGGCCGTCGCCGATGTGCGGAACACGATCGACCCGGAGATGCGGACGATCCGCGCCGAGATGGATGCTGCCCAGAAGGAACTCGAGCAATCAATTGAAGCCGCCAAGCAAGCGCCGGCGGTTCAAGAAGATCCTCCGAAGAACGCCTAGCCACCACGTCAACTCCCCCCATTTGGTGTCAGACGCCCTCTTCATGATCCGAAACACAATCATGCTCCTGGTTGCGAGCAGCCTCGTCGCCGGCTGTTACGGCAATTCATCGCCCAGTGATCCGGGCACCGTCGTGCCGCGTCTGGTGGAATTGCTGAGAGATCCTGAACCGGAAGTGAGGCGAACAGCGGCGCAGGCGCTGGGGAAGATCGCCGATCCAGGGACTACCACCCCGTTGGTGGAAGCTCTGAGCGATCCGGATCCGCTGGTCCGAAAGTACAGCGCCTGGGCCTTGGGCAACATCGGCGAGCCGGCGCTCAAGGCAGCCGGACTGTCCTTGGTGAAGGCCTTGGGAGATTCGTCGGAGGAGGTCCAAGAGGCTGCGGCGCAGGCCTTGGGGGGCGTGGTCTCCTCTCCCGGGTCGGTGCAGACCCTGGTGGAGATGGTGATGGATGCGCTCCGTGACCCCACCGTCTCGACGCGCCGGGCCGCGGTGTCGGCTCTCGGCTGGCTGGAGGCGGGCTCCGCATACCCGGCCCTTGTCGAAGCCCTCAAAGACGATGACGCCCCCGTGCGGCAGGGTGCCGTCGCGGCGTTGGGAGAACTGGCTGACCGCCGGGCGATCCCGGCCCTCGGCGAGCGGGTGCTGAATGATCCTGATGCGGGTGTCAGGGCGGAAGCCGCCTTCCGGCTGGGGAAATTCGGGGATGAGACGGTGATCGCTGCGCTACGTGCCGCCTCGACCGGAGACTCAGACCCGGGGGTTCGACGCTGGGCGGCTTGGGCGATTCAGCAAATGGACGCTTCGGTCAATGGCCGGCTTCCCGCAGCGAGTTGACCAGCGCCACGATCCGTTCAAACGCGTCGAGCGAAATCTCCAGGAACTTGACTCCGATGCCCGGCTGAAACTGATACTGGTCCGGCCGTGAACAGATCCAGGCCACGGCGCAGGTGGCCTTCAACCAGTCGTCCGTCCGGTCAGGCAGGACGAATTCCACGAAGAGCGTGGTCCCCACCGGCGGCGGGGCCGGGCACTCGATGAACAGCCCTCCGCCCCCGATTCCCGAGGTCCGGCTTTGCACGAAATCCCCGTCAGCCGTGCGGTACCGGACGGCGATCGAGAGGGAGACGCGAGGATGCCGGCGGACGGGAGCCGGCGGCTGGGGCACGCTGGCCGTCTGGATCTGATTAATGACCGAGTCCCAGGTCGCCCGGCCCAGGACCTCGCCCTGCTGACCGATGAGCGTGATCGTCTCGCGCTCGGAGTCCAGCTCCAAGAGCTTTCCCTTGTGCGCAGCGCTGGTCAGGACCGGCAGCCTCATCGTTGCCCCCTCCTCCTCGATCCAAAACAAAACGGGGCGCCTGCACAGGCGCCCCGTATCCTCTTGCCGCTCTTCAGTGACGGGACCCGCTACGCGCTCTTCATTTCTTTCTCGTGATCATAGATCCGGATCGGCTGGCTCTTCCCCTGGATGACGTCCTCGGTGATCAACACCTCTTTGATCTGCTTCTGGGACGGCGCTTCATACATCACGTCCAGCATCACCTCTTCCAGGATTGCGCGGAGGCCGCGGGCCCCGGTCTTCTGCAGGTGAGCTTTGCGGGCGATGGACGTCACCGCGCCCTCGGTGAACTTGAGCTTGATCTTCTCGAAGGACATGAGCTTGTCGTACTGCTTGATGAGCGCGTTGCGCGGCTCCGTCAGGATGCGGACGAGGGCCTTCTCATCCAGCTCATTGAGGGTGGCGACCACCGGGAGGCGGCCGACGAATTCGGGGATGAGGCCGTACTTGAGGAGATCCTCCGGCTGGCCCTTCGCCAAGAACTCGCCCAGGCGGGCATCGCTCTTCGCGCGCACGTCGGCCCCGAACCCCATCGCCTTCTTGTTCAGCCGTTGCTCGATGATGGATTCAAGCCCGACGAACGCGCCGCCGCAGATGAACAGGATGTTGCTCGTGTCCACCTGGATGAATTCCTGATGGGGGTGCTTCCGCCCCCCCTGCGGCGGGACGTTGGCCACGGTGCCCTCGATGAGCTTCAGGAGCGCCTGCTGAACGCCTTCCCCGGAGACGTCGCGCGTGATGGAGGGGCTGTCGCTTTTGCGGCTGATCTTGTCGATTTCGTCGATGTAGACAATGCCCCGCTCCGCGCGCTCCACGTCGTAGTCGGCCGCTTGCAGGAGCTTCAGAATGATGTTTTCCACGTCCTCGCCGACATACCCGGCTTCGGTGAGCGTCGTCGCGTCGGCCAGGGTGAAAGGCACGTCCAAGTACCGGGCCAGGGTCTGCGCCAGCAGGGTCTTGCCCGTGCCGGTCGGGCCGATCATCAGGATGTTGCCCTTCTGCAGCTCGACGTCGTCCACTTCGTTGGCGGAGATGCGTTTGTAATGATTGTGAACCGCCACGGCCAGAATTTTCTTCGCGTGCTCCTGCCCGATGACATACTGGTCGAGATGGTGCTTGATCTCGGCGGGCTTCCGCAGTTTGGCGGAAATCTCTTCCTTGGCCTCTTCCCAATCCTCCGCGATGATGTCGTTGCACAAGTTGACGCATTCGTCGCAGATGTACACGGTGGGGCCGGCGATGAGCTTGCGCACTTCATCGCGGCTCTTACCGCAGAACGAGCACCGCAGATGCCGATCCGATTTCTCCTGTTTGGGCATGCCGCCTCCGCCTACTTGATTACCGCAGAGCCAGGATGTTCAAAATGGCCGCTCAGCGCGGCCGCAGCAAGCGAGAAGCCGAGGCGTACTCTTGTCCGTACGCCGAGGCTTTGAGCGATGCGAGAACAAAGCTGGAGGCCTTTTTCAACATCCTGTCAGCCTTTGTCCTTGCCGCCGTCTTTGGTCACATCCTTCATGGCCTTCGGTGGCCGCGTGATGACCTCGTCGATGAGGCCGTACCGCTTCGCCTCCTCGCCGGACATGAAATAGTCCCGCTCCGTGTCGAGGGCGATCTTCTCCAGCGGTTGACCGGTGTGCTTCGCCAGAATCTCGTTCAGGCGCTCTCGAATTTTGAGGATCTCCCTGGCATGGATGTCGATTTCCGTGGCCTGCCCCTGGAAGCCCCCCATCGGCTGGTGAATCATGATGCGCGCGTTCGGGAGGGCAAACCGCTTCCCCTTGGTGCCCGCCGACAGCAGCAACGCGCCCATGCTCGCCGCCTGGCCCAGGCAGATCGCGTTGATCGGCGGCTTGACGTACTGCATGGTGTCATAGATCCCGAGGCCGGCTGTCACGCTGCCCCCGGGTGTATTGATGTACAGATTGATGTCCTTTTCGGGATCTTCCGCTTCGAGAAAGAGCAACTGAGCGATGACCAGGTTGGCGAAGATGTCGTCAACGGGCGCGCCGAGGAAAATGATACGGTCCTTGAGCAGGCGGGAGTAAATGTCGTACGCACGCTCCCCGCGATTCGTCTGCTCGATGACAATGGGCACTAACATGAGAACTCGTCCTTTCTCTTTCAGTCTCCGCGAGACAGTATCTTAGCACAGGTCGCGCCGGATGCCTTGCCTTTTTGTGCAAGCGCGGCGCTGGACGGCGCGATGCATCAGCCCTGGATCACCGCGTGCCGGTAGACAAAATCAAGGGCCTTGTCGTAGAGAATCCGGCCGTGGAGCTCGTCCCTGGACTCCTCGCCGCCGGCCTCGAGCATGCGGCGCACCTCGTCCGGCTGCACCTTGATGCCCCGGGCGATGCGCTCGATCTCCGAGGTGATGTCCTCTTCCTCGACGGTCAGCCCCTCCTTCTCGGCAACGGCTTCCAGGATCAGCCCCACCTTCACCCGGCGTGTCGCCTCGGGGCGATTGTCCTCCATGACCTGCTTCAGCTCTTGGTTGCGCTTCGCAGGATCTTCAAGCTCCGCCCGCGTCCGCCGCTTGGCCTGCAGGTGTTGGCGCGCGATCGCGGAGAGTTCGCGCTCGATCAGGGTTTCGGGCACCTCGAAGTGGTGCATGTCGGTGAGGCGCTTCAGGACGGCGTCCTTGTAGGAGTCCTCGATTTCCTTCTTCAGCACCCGCTCCATTTCCCCTTGCAGCTTGTCGGTCAACTCGGCCAGGGTGCTGTAGGGACCGCAATCCTTGGCGAACTCGTCATCCAGCGCGGGGAGCTTTTTCTCCTTGACGCCTTTGATCTTGATCCGGAACACCACGGTCTTGCCGGCCAGACGCTGGTCCGGATGGCCGGCCGGATAGGGCTGGGAAATCTCGACGAACTCGCCTTCCTTCTTCCCGGTGAGATGCTCGTCCACCTCAAGCCCCATGACAGGAGTCTTTGCGCCCACTTTGTGAAGGTGCCCCTCTTTCTGCGAGCCCTCCAGCGGGGCAAGATCGACGAACCCCTCCACGTCCAGCACCGCGTAATGGCCGTCGGCCAGAGCGGTCCGGGGCGGCGCGGCATCGAGTTGGGCATGCTGCTCGCGCAGGGCCTCGAGAGCTTTGTTGACCTGCTCGTCCGTCACGGTCCGCTTGTCGGGTTTCAGGGAAATGGGGTTCGGGGGACGGTATTCGCGGAGCTCGATCTTGGGCTTGATTTCGACCGTCGCGGTGAAGCTGAAGGGCGCGTTCTTCTTGATCTTCAACCGATCCACGGGGGGAATTTCCACCAGCACCGGGACGATGCCGGCCTGCCGCACCGCCCGCTCATAGTAATCGGGCATCAACTGGCGCGCTACGTCCTCCTCGACGGCCTTGGCATAGCGCTTTTCCAGCAGCGCCATCGGCGCCTTGCCGGGCCGGAACCCGGGGATCTGCACCTGTCGATTCAACTCGGCATACGCCTTATCGAAGCGCCTGCTGACTTCCTCCTCGGGTACCTCGATCTTGAGGACCCGCTTTGTCGGTCCGAGTTCCGTGATATCCAGCTTCATGGCCTGCAACTTCGTTTAGCTAACAAGCTGACAGGGGGCCAAGCTGACAGGCTGCAGAAGATCTTTCCGGTTCATGCTTGTTCACTTGTCAGCTTGAAGCTTGTCAGCTCTGGTCGGCTCTGAATGGTGCGAGAGGGGGGACTTGAACCCCCACGGTTTCCCACGAGATCCTAAGTCTCGCGCGTCTGCCAGTTCCGCCACTCTCGCACCGATCAGGAACAGGCTGAGGTTCAGGTGCCGGTTGAGCAGATTCCGCCGTGAGCGCGCGCAAATCAGCGTCCTTTGTACAGGGCGCGCCGCGTCACTGTCAACTCGTTCGGACAATCGGTGTCGCGCGTCGCGGTGGGTCTGCCACCTGGCACAGGATGTCCGATCTGGATATACTGAAAGGGTCTTAGCAAGGAGGTGCGCGATGCCGCCAATTTCCTTCATCTCGCGATTCATTCTTTTCTTGTCCTTGTCATGGGCGCTGGGGGTGTCGGTTGCGCCGATAGGCGGCGACGCATGGGCCTTCCGTGAGTCGTTCACCCCCGAGCAGCGCGAGCACCTGTCGAAAGTGAAAAGCGTCCTGGTGGAGGTGATCGCGATCACCGATAAGGGCCCGGCGGACACGGGGCCGTTCATGGAGTTGGCCAAGTCGGGTCTGGAGGGTCTGGGCTTTACCGTGGTCACCGACCCCTCCAAGCCCCACGACGTGGTGTTCAAGGTAAAGTGCGAACAGCGCAAGACCTGGGAAGGGACCACCACGATGGGCAGCGACGCGGACTTGCCGGACTCACCCTCGCGTGTCTGGAAAGGCCCGGCGTGCCAGCTCAACTATCTCATCGGTTCGACCAAGATCAAATGGCAGAAAGAAGTCCGCACGGACTTCGAGGATGCGGTGCAGGCGGCGCAGGCGGCCAATGCCGCCGATGCGGGGGCCTACGCCATGGGCAAGCTCCGGGACAAGCTGGCCCAGTACGACTTCCCGGTGCTCCTCGCGGCCGAGTGGGGGCAAGCGGATCGGCTGATCAAGGTACTGGATACCCCGGGCACCAGCCAGCTCCGGCAGCTCAAGGTCATCGCCCTGCTCGGAGAGATGATGAACGATGAAGCGCTCCCGCGCCTCAAGGAAGCGCTCCAAGACAAAGACCTGGCGAAGCAGGCGCTGGTGGCGATGGGGAACATCGGGAAAGACTCGATTCCCATCCTGATCGATATCCTGAAGTATTCGAAGCAGCCCGAGCTGCAGGCGGCTGCGGCCAAGGGCATGGGGCAGGTGGGGGCGTTGCACGGTGATCCGAGCATCATTCCACCCCTGCTGGAAATGCTCGATGCCCCCGGCATCGATATCACGGTCCAGACCGAAATCGCCTGGGCTTTGGGCAAGCTGCCCGACAAGCGATCCGTCGAGCCCCTCTTCGCGCTGAACCGAAAGCTCCAGAAGATTCGCACCGACCCGCCCGATCCCAAAATGAAAAAGCTTAAGGAGGCGGTCTTCTGGTCGATGAAGCAAGTCTATACCGAAGACCATACCAGCTAAATCCGTGAGGCGTAACGGGCGCGAGACAAGCGAGAGAGGCGCGAAAAGCGGGAAAGGCCTGACGTACGCCTCGCTCTTCTCGCCGAGCTGACGCCCCCTGCCTCACGCCCCAATAATGACCGACCAGCCCCACAATCCTGCCCCCGGTTCGCAGCTAGGCGCGGCCTCCGACATCTTGGAGCGGATCGTGCTCCAGATGACTTCCGTTCTTGACCTGCAGGTGGTCCTGATGACGATCACGCAAGGCCTCGTCAGCGAACTGGACGCGGCCTTCGCCCGCATCTGGCTCCTCGGGCCGGGCGACCTCTGTCGCGAATGCCACAAGGCATCGGATTGCTCAGACCGCGAGCAATGTCTCCATTTGATGGCGAGCGCGGGCCTATACACCAACCTCAACGGCGAGTACCGCCGAATTCCGTTGGGGGCGCTCAAGATCGGAAGGATCGCCCAAGGATCAGGAGCCCTGTCCACAAACGATGTGCTGGGGGATGACCGTCTGCCCAACAAACAGTGGATCAGGGACAACGGTCTCCGTTCTTTCGCCGGCTATCCGCTCACCTTCCGGGGAGACTTGCTCGGCGTCATCGCCATGTTCGGGCGACGGCCGCTGAGCGAAGAGGAGTTCGAGCGATTGGCAGTCTTCGCCAACCAAGCAGCCATTGCGATCAGGAACGCCCAACTCTTCGCCGAAGTGGAGGAACTCAAGAACCGGTTGCAGGAAGAAAACCTCTACCTCCGGGAAGAGATCAAGACGCACCACAACTTCGATGAAATCGTCGGGCGGAGTCCGGCGCTCACCTCGGTGCTGCGCAAGGTCGAGCAGGTCGCGCCGACCGAGGCCACCGTGCTGATTCAAGGGGAAACCGGTACGGGCAAGGAACTGGTCGCTCGCGCCATCCATCACCTGAGCCCGCGCAAGCACGGACCCCTGGTCAAAGTCAATTGCGCCGCGATTCCGGCGAATTTGGTCGAAAGCGAGCTCTTCGGACACGAGAAGGGCTCGTTCACCGGGGCACTGCAGCGCCGGATCGGCCGGTTCGAGCTGGCTCACGGGGGGAGTATCTTTCTCGACGAGATAGGGGATCTGCCCCTCGATACGCAGGTGAAGGTTTTGCGGGTTCTGCAAGAGCGGGAATTTGAGCGGGTGGGGAACGGCCAAACGACGAAGGTGGATGTGCGAGTGATCGCCGCCACCAACCGCAATTTGCAGGAGGCCGTAAAGGTCGGCGGCTTTCGCGCCGACCTCTTCTACCGCCTCAATGTGTTTCCGCTCGAGGTCCCCCCCTTACGCGAACGAGCCGAGGATATTCCGATGTTGGTGGCCCGCTTCCTGACACGTGCCGCCAAGAACTTGGGCAAGCGGCTCGAGGCCGTGTCGGCGGACGCCATGTCCCTCCTGGCAAGCAACCGGTGGCCGGGCAATATTCGCGAACTCCAGAACGTGATCGAGCGAGCGGCCATTCTCGCCAAGGGCCCCGTCATTCGAACTGAAGATTTGCCCGATCTACGGGCGGGAGGTGGAACCAGCCGGTCCGAGGCGTCGGCGGGGTCGGATAGTCTCGAAGAAGTCGAGCGTGCGCACATCCGTCATGTCCTCGAGACGGTCGGGTGGGTCGTTGAAGGCAAGCATGGCGCAGCTCTGCGACTCGGTCTCCATCCCAACACCCTCCGCTCGCGGATGCAGAAACTCGGTATCCAGAAGCCTCGGCCTGCCTCCTAGGACCAGACAGTTCAACGGTTTCACGTTCAAACATTTGAACGTACGCCCCACGAAATTTCGGAGTCTCCGAGATATCATAGGACTATCCTATCCTGTTACTCCTAACTTCTGGTGCATTTTCTTCCATCAAGTCCTTGATTGATTGGCACATATCCGTCCGATGGCAGTGGTCTCATCGCGTGGCACTTGGCTTGCTCAGCTCTCTGACTTTTAACGCGATGACCATCGCAGCGGAGACACCAAAACAACCAATAACCAGGAGGCGTTCCATTGAAAACTGCCATCATCATCATGTCTGATCCGAAAGGTGGCTCTGAAGAGGCGCTCGGCCGGGTCTTTAATGCTCTGGCACTCGCGTCCGAATGTAAGCAGAAGGGGGATGAAGTAGCCGTGGTCTTCAATGGCGCCGGTACGCGGTGGCCGGCTGAACTCACGAAGCCATCGCATCCGGCCAATGGTCTCTACATTTCGGTTCGCGATGTCGTTCAAGGCGCCTCATGCGGCTGTGCGGAGGTCTTCGGGGCCACGGAAAGCGTAAAATCTTGTGGTGTGTCGATGGTGAAAGACCATGCGCTGGCCGGGACAGCTGGACTCTTGAGTCTCCGTCGTTACGTTGCAGAAGGATGGAACACGGTCGTGTTTTGAGCCGAATCGCATGAGACGAAGGTAGAACGAAAAAGCCACAATGGGGAAGAAGTTCAGACCATGAAGGTTGCACAGATTTGGCGATACCCTGTAAAGTCCATGGGCGGTGAACGACTGAATCACGCACGCATGGGCTCCCTTGGCATCGAGGGGGATCGCATCGTTCATGTGGAAGACGCGCGCGGTCACGTGATCACGGCCAGAACTCACCATCGGCTCCTCGGTCACCATGCCACGATCAATGCGTCCGGCGAGCCCCTGGTTGATGGACTGCTGTGGACCCAACCAGACGTGCGCGACGAGGTCGTGAAAATTGTCGGCCTTGGCGCCCGGCTGGTTCGCGATGAGTCCGCCGATCGCTTTGACGTGCTGCCCTTGTTGGTGGCCACGGATGGGGCTATCGCGGCCTTCGGGTATGACGGCCGGCGCCTCAGGCCCAATCTTGTGATCGGCGGTGTCCCTGGTCTTGCTGAGCGTTCGTGGCCGGGGCAATGCCTGCGCATCGGAGATGTCATCATCGGAATCCAGGACCTGCGTGGGCGCTGCATCATGACGACGTTTGATCCCGACAGCCTGAAACAAGATCGTCAGGTGCTCACGGGCATCGTGCAGAAGTTCGGCGGCACGCTCGCCTTGAATTGCTACGTGATCCGGGGCGGCGAGATTCGAGTCGGCGACGTCGTCGAGTTGGTCCGGGACCATGAATGCGAGGCCCTCCGCGCCTAGGAGACAGCGGAGCATTTTGAAACAGCACGAGCACGTTGCTCGATAACAGGAGGCGCTCATGACCGACCTTTCCCGCAGACGATTTCTACAGCTTACAGCAGCCGCCGGCGGCGCGCTGGCCTTCGGCGATCTGGCGGGTCAGGTACTCGGGGTGACCAAAGGCCCGCGGGCGGCCTTTGCCGCGGAACCGATCAAGATCGGGATCCTCGATCCACTCTCGAGTCCGTACAAGACATCCTCGATCCATGACGTGCACGGCGCGACCGTGGCGCTGGAGATGTACAACAAGCGCGGCGGGGTGCTGGGGCGGCCGGTGAGCATCATCGAGGCCGATGACGCCTCCAACGTCCAGACGGCGCTCAAGATGGCCAACAAGCTGATCAAGGAAGACCGGGTGGATTTCCTGATGGGGACCTTCAACGGCGAAGTGGCGCTCGCGGTGTCCGAACTCGCCAAGCAGGAGAACAAGCTCTTCATGGTCACCTGCGCCCATGTCATGGACCTGACCGGGCCGCGTTGCGACTCGCACACCTTCGTGTTCATGCCGAATGCCCGCATGCTGTCCCGGGCCGTGACTCCACACATCGTGAAGGCGTACGGCGGCAAGTGGTACATGCTCACGGCCGACACCGTGGACGGGAAGGCTGCGCTGCAGGCGATGACCGAGGCGCTGAAAGCCCAGGGCGGCGAGGTGGTGGGTGCTGCGACGACGCCCTTCGGCACGACCGATTTCACGGCGGCTCTCACCGAGGCCAAGGCGGCGAAGCCGGGCGTGGTGATCCTGAACCTGTACGGCTGGGATCTGGTCAACGCCCTCAAGGCCTATACGAAGCTGGAATTGGCCAAGGAGAAAATCGGCGTGGGGGGCATGATCGGGGGCGAGCAGATCGGGCGGCCGCTCGGCTATGCGAACAATGCGGGGATCTGGGGGCTGATCTGGGATCCGAAGATCAACACGGAAAGCTCCAAGCGGTTCATCCAGGGAGTGATCGACAAGTACAACCACACGCCGACATCACGCTGTTATCTCGGCTACGCCGCTATGATCCAGATCCTGGAAGCGACGCGGCGGGCCGGCACGACGGACACGGCTGCGGTCATCAAGGCGCTGGAAGGGCATGAGTTCGACGGCTGCAAGGAAGGCCGTTCTTACTTCAGGGCGTGGGACCACCAACACGTACAGGATGTCCTGGTCGGCCAGGCCTATGGCAAGGAGATGGGCCTGGGGCATTATCAGATCCTCGCGACGGTGCCCGGTGACGCCGTGGCGGGCACCGTTGAACAGAACCAGTGCCGGCTGTGAAGGCGCGAGACGAGCGAGACGCGCGGGAAAGGCGCGAACCGGCTGGCTAGTTGCCGAGGAACTGGCGCAGGAGGCCCTTGCCCTTCTGGCGGCGTTCCTCGGGCGTGCCCTTGAATAACTCGTTCACGGTCTCCGAGACTTCCTCCATGACCTTGGCGCCCACCGCCGCGGTGTCCAGCGCGAAGGAGGGCTCCTGGGCGTTGCCGGTAATCACGATCGGAACGGAGAATCGGCCCTTGGCCGTCGCCCGCCTGCCCAGAGGCGACCGGCTCCCGGCGCTCCGGCTGAGATCCTCCGAGAGGCTCAGGTTGGCTTTGAGGTTCAGGGTCTGATCGAACCCGATCGTCCCGCTGCCGGTGGCCTGAAAGTCCTGACTCTCGATCAGCAGGCGCGCCACGTTCATCACCCCCCCTTTGACGGAAAGGTTCGACTCGATCTTCGAAAACACTGTGGCGTTGGAGACGTCCTGCTTGACGCCCGCCGCCTTCAGCAGGGCGAACACCTCTTTCAACACGTTGATCCCCTCGATCCTGCCGTCACGTACGACGAGATGGCCGGTTCCTTCCAGCGCGTGGGTCAGCTCCGGCAGCGAAAACCCGCGGCCGTGTAGTTCGACCTCCGTGGCGGCAATCCCGCTGATCGACACCTTGTCCGTCCCTACTACCGCGTCCAGCGCCGGCCCGAGCTGAATACCCTGCAACGAGACGCGACCGGCAAATGGGGAAGGCCTGGTGTCCAGGGTGAAAGTCCCCGACGACTTCACCTGCCCACCGAACACCGTCAACAGGAGATTGTCCAGCCGGGCCTGCTTGCCCTTGAGGCCGGCCGCCACCAGAAGGTTCTTGGCTTCAACGGGCTTCTTCAGGGGAACCGCCACGGGCAGGTCGGCTGTATTGATGGCCGGCGAGGTCGCCGTTAGAACGAGGTCGCCGTTCAGGGCGCTGCCTTTCAGATTTACGACGGAGCTTCCGAACACCAGGGCCAGGCCGAGCGCCTGGACGTTGACTGCCTCCTGAGGCGAGATGTCCTCCTTGAGCGGATACCTGGTGCCCGCAATAAGCTGCAGATCTCTTACCTGGAAGGGCTTCGTCAGGGGCAGGTCCAGGGGGATGTCCGTCGAACTAATCAACGGGGCGGTGACGGTGAGTTTCGCGTCCCCGGCGAGGGCGCTGCCCTTCAAATTGACCACAGAGTTGCAGAGGGCGAGGTCCAACTTGAGCGTCCGGACATTCAACACATCCGCGATCGGCATTCCTTCCGGAAGCGGATACTTGGCGTCTGCGATGAGTTGCAGATCATGCACCTGGACCGGCTTCGTCAGCGGGAGCTTTACCGGCAGATCCGCCGTATCGATGAGGGCGGAGGTCAGGGCCAGCTTGAGGTCTCCATCCACTGCGCTGCCCTTGATGTTGAACACGGTCCGCCCGAGGCCAAGCGCAAAATCAAAATCCTTGATATCCGGGCTTTCCTGCAGCGGGCCGAAGGTGCCGTCCATGGTGACGCGGAGATTGAAAGGTTGCACCTCCGTGGCCAGGTGAAGGCCGGGGGTGTCCCCGAGGCGAACGGATTTTAGACCAAGTTCCAGGTTGTGCAGCGCGTACTCGGTTGGCTTGGCGGTGGACTGGTCGCTGTAGGTGAGGTTTCCTCCGGACAACGAAACGTCATCCACCGCCAGCATCGCCAGGATGCGTAACGGACCTTCGCCGGGGAGTCGAGCGGTCGGCGGGGAGCCGGGAGCTTCCGCCTTCGGAGCGCCCCGCTTGCCCAGCGTCGCAATGTTCAGGATCCCTTGGGGGTTCTTGATGACCGTGATGACAGGGTCCTGGAGGGCGATCTCCTCCACCTCCACGCGTCTGCTGAACAATGGGCCCAATTTCACGCCGATCTCCAGCGACCTCAATGACGCAAAGGGCCCGGAACCGAAGGCGGGGTCATCCGACACGGTCAGGCCCTGGAGGCTTACCCCGAGGCGGGGGATGATCACCAAACGGATTCGCTCGATGGAGACCTTGCGGTTCAACGCCTCTTCGAGGATGGGAAGATATTGGGCCTGATATCGGTTCAAATCGACGAGGAAGGGGAGGGCCAGCGCCAACAGGACCAGGCAGACGAACAAGACCACGATGCCGAGGACGATCTTCATCGACCAACCCCTTCTTGCCTCTCCCGATCAGATCTATGCGGCTCCCCGCCTCGCGGCGACACACAAGACTTCGTTGGTCATCCGTACCGCACCGACGGGGCCGGCATGCGTGCGCGCCGCTTCGGTCACGGCTTGCCAGATGGCGGCGCGCCGCTCGACCGGTTGGGCGGCGACGATCGCGATGATGGGCGCTGCAATGGCCTGGTGAAACCGGGTGTAATCCTCCGGCGACGGCCATTCGAAGGTAACGGAGAACCGCTCACTGCGGACCTCGCTGAAGCCCGTCTCACCTAGTGCCTGCTCCAGGATCGTCACGTCCGCCAGACTGAAGGGGCCGGGCATGCCGGGAGGAGGCGGCGGCGCCTGGACCTGCTCCCGCACCGTCCCCATAGCCACGCTGATCAGCGGGACCTTCGGGGCAGGACCCCAGACCGCGGCGGCCAACCGGCCGCCGGGGGCGAGAATCCGGTGCATCAAGGCCAGGGCTCCGGGCAGGTTTGGCAGAAACATCAGTCCCCAGCGCGAGAGCACTGCATCGAAGGTCTGTCCCGGGAAATCCAACGCCTCGGCGTCAACCTCGCGGAATTCCATGTGCGTGAGTCCCAGTGTTGCGGCCCGCTCCCTGGCAATGGCCAGCATCTGCGGCGCCTGATCGGTCGCGACCACGCGGCCGCGCGGACCGACGCGGCGCGCGGCCGTCACGGCGGGTTCGCCGATGCCGGTGGCCACATCCAGCACTCTCTGCCCCGGCTGGATCTCAGCCAGCTCCACCAGCCGGTCGCTCACCACCTGGGCACCGCGTTCGATCGTCTCCCACCACTGCTTCCAGCCGGCTGCGGCATTACTCCAATCGTGCCGCTGGGCGGACTTGTACTGCGTGGGATCGAAGGGTCGAGGGATCATTTCGGCCTCGTGTCGTCGCGCAACCGTCGCGCTGGTCCCCGATAGCCTGTCATCCACTCCGGGGCAAGTCACAATGAGAAGAACACAGCGCGCGCGCGGCGTCAAGCCGGGAAACTCGCCTCCGGACTTAATCTTGCCGGTCCCAAGGCCGCGTGCTAAGATGCGACCCTCCCTGCGCGGAGAGGTGCGAGAGTGGACGAATCGGCGTGCCTGGAGAGCACGTGTGCTGGCAACGGCACCGTGGGTTCGAATCCCACCCTCTCCGCCACTCCAAGCTTGCCGGGCGGGAGGCCTCGTGATCTGTGGCCGATCCGCGAAAGCCACAATTTGAAAATCTTTCCCGAGGTGGGATTCGAACGGCCCTTTAACTTTCTCGCGATCCGGGGCCGGGCCCTGTGCAACAGAATCCTGTGAACCCCGCCAGGTCCGGAAGGAAGCAACGGTAAGCAGGCAAGTCTTGTGTGCCGCAGGATCACCTGGCCCCACTCTTCTTGACATGCTAACAGGTGTACAGGCTGACAAGCTGACAGGATTACACGGACGCAAAGGTGAACACGTTTTCTTCCGGGCCAATTTCGTGAATCAGGCACTACGGTACTTCTTGTCAGCCTGTCAGCTTGCTGGCCTGTCAGCTCTCCTTCAGCGCTGATCATGGACTACCAGGTCTCTGCCCGCAAATACCGGCCCGGGACATTTGAGGATGTGATCGGGCAGCCTCATGTCGTGCAGACGCTCGTCAATGCGATCACGACAAAGCGGATCGCGCACGCGTTCCTGTTCTCCGGCACACGCGGCGTGGGCAAGACCACGGTGGCGCGCATCCTCGCCAAGGCGCTCAACTGCGAGCGAGGCCCGACCGGCACTCCCTGCAACACTTGCTCGAACTGCGTGGAGATCACCCAAGGCACTTCGGTAGATGTCATCGAGATCGACGGCGCCTCGAATACCGGCGTGGACGACGTGCGGGAAATCCGGGAGAACGTCAAGTTCAGCCCGTTCCGGGGCGGCTACCGGGTGTACATCATCGACGAAGTCCACATGCTGTCGAACTCGGCGTTCAACGCGTTGCTCAAGACGCTTGAAGAACCGCCGGCCCACGTGGTCTTCATCTTTGCGACGACGGAGATCCACAAGATTCCCGCAACGATTCTCTCACGCTGCCAGCACTACAACTTCCGGCGCATTGCGCGAATCGAGATCATCCAGCGCCTCCGCCACGTGGCCGCGCAGGACGGGCTGACGGTGGAGGACCGGAGCCTGACGGCTATTGCCAGGGCCGGCGAGGGCAGCATGCGCGATGCCCTTAGCCTGCTGGATCAGGCCGTCGCCTACGGCGGGAAAACGCTCAGTCACACCGACCTTGAGACACTGCTGGGGTCGGTGCCCCAGGAACACATCCGGGCGATGATCGCAGCCGTTCTGGCCCAGGACAGTCCGGCGGCCCTTCGCGTGGTTGCGGAGCTTCTCGATCAGGGACATGACCTTCGGGCCTACTCTGCGGAGCTGGTCGAACACGTCCGCAATCTCATGGTCGCGGCCGTGGTCCCGCCTTCGCCGGGGGCACAGGGCGGGCCGGACCTCCGGCGACTGCAAGGACTGATAGATCTGTCCGAAGAAGAGATCCGCCAGGTGGTCTCCGAGGCCCAAGCGTTCACGGTCGAGCAGCTCCAGGAGCTGTTTCGGATCTGTGCGCAGGCTGAGGACGCGGTGCGCGTGAGCCAGCATCCTCGCTTTGTGCTGGAGGTGGCTGTGGTCCGGGCCACGCGTCTCCTGGGGACAGGCGGGCAAGTCCGCTCTCCGGCCGTCACTCCTGCGCCGGCGTCGGCTGCACCGGCTTCGCCACCGGTTCGACCCCGCGACATCCCTGCGCCCACGACCTCCAGAACCGAGCCGAAAGCCGCTTCCTCTGCGACAGTTCGTCCCGTTTCCGGCCCAAGCGGCGGGGCTGCGGTTCGGTCGGCGCCGCCGCCGTCTCCTCCTCCTCCCCCTTCCCCCCCCGAGCCCCCGGTTGCCCTTAATTGGGAACAGGTCGTCGAGCGGGTGACGAGCGAGCATCCGAACATCGGGGCGTTTCTGGAACAGGGGACTCTGGTGGGCATCGAGGGGAATCGGGTGACGGTCGGCTATCCCAAGAGCGCTTCGCTGGCCTACGGGCGGATGCAGAAAGAGGAGAATCTTCGAGTGGTCATGGGAACCTGCGAGGAACTGGCCGGTCGTCCGGTCCGGGTTCGCATCGTCGAGCTGACGGATGGACAAGCGGTTGCTCCCACCATGGCGGAAATCCGTGCCGCGAAGGATCGGGACCAGAAGCACGCCCTTCTGGAGCAAGCCCGGTCCCATCCGGTCGTCAAACAGGCGCTGGCGGTGTTTGGCGGAGAGCTGGTCGAGGTGCGGCAGGCTTCTTCGCGGAAGGAGAGCGGTTCATGAGCAAGTTTCCCTTCGGCAACATGGGCAACATCATGAAGCAAGCCCAGGCGATGCAAGAGCAGCTCGCCAGGATTCAACAAGAGGCTGCGTCCAAGACGGTGGAAGGGACGGCCGGCGGGGGGATGGTCACGGTGACCGCGAACGGCGCGATGGAGATCGTCGCCGTGAAGATCGATCCCGAGGTCGCCAAATCCGGGGATGCCGAGATGCTCCAGGACCTGGTCATGGCCGCGACCAATGATGCGCTGCGCAAGTCCCGCGAGATGATGGCCGAGGCCATGAAGGGAGTGACCGGAGGGCTCCAAATCCCGGGCCTCTTCTGAATTGGTGATTTGTTGATTTCCTGATCTGTTGATTTGTTAATTCGTCGCACTGGGACCATTCGCCGATTCTGCCAATCACCAGGTCATCAGATCACCAGATTATTCAATTCATAAGAAATGGGCATCGATAACCAGGGGCTGCTGGCGCGATTGATCCGTGAACTGGTCCGGTTGCCGGGTATCGGACAGAAGACCGCCCAGCGTCTGGCTTTCCATATCCTGAAAACCGAGCAGGAAGACGCGCTACGGCTGACGGATGCCATCCGCGCCGTGAAGGAAGGCCTGACCTTTTGCCGCCTATGCCGGAACATCGCGGAGAAAGACCTCTGTGAGTTCTGCCTCGACCCCAAGCGGGACCGAGCCCGCATCCTGGTGGTGGAAGAACCCAGTACTGTCTATGCCATCGAGCGCACGGGGGGGTATCGAGGGCTCTATCATGTGCTGCTCGGCGCGCTCTCGCCGCTGGACGGGATCGGCCCCTCGGACATCCGCGCGCAGGATCTCGAAGACCGTTTGAAGGCCGGCGGGATTCAGGAGGTCATTCTGGCCACCAACCCCACGATCGAGGGCGAGGCCACGGCCATCTACCTCACCAGGCTCCTGAAGCCTTATGGGGCCCGGGTCTCCCGGATTGCGTATGGGATTCCGGTCGGGATGGACATCGAATACGCCGACGAGGTCACGCTGATCAAGTCCATCGAAGGCCGGCGGGACCTATGATGTCCCGCCGCGATCCGGGGATAGCGTTCGACATTGACGGTTCCAGGTCCGGCTGCTATAGTTTGCGAATTCGTCAATGGCCACTCAATCGCGTTCGCGAACAAAGAAGGGACCTATGAGCAAGAGCGCCGTCAAAGCTCTCAGGCCTGCCCGCGCGGGCAAGGCTGTTTCTGCGAAGCGCAACGCCAAGCCCCCGAAGGGCCGAAAGCCGGAGAAGTACGGCGACATCCGCCGGGATCTGGAGCGGCAGCGGGCCGCCCTGCTCGGCGAGGCCGTCGAGGTGATTTCCAACCGCCAGGATTTCGAACAATTCCCCGACATGAGCGATCAGGCCACGGCGGAAGTGGATCAAAACTTCACGTTGCGGCTCAAGGAGCGGGAGCAGAAGCTGATCAAGAAGATTGATGAAGCGCTGGAACGGATGGCGACCCGTACCTACGGCATCTGCGAGCGCTGTGGAGAGACCATTCCGCACAAACGGCTCAAGGCGCGACCGGTGACGACCCTGTGCATCGAGTGCAAGACCCAGCAAGAGCTGGAAGAAAAAATGCGCAAGTAAGTCGCCCGCCCCTCCACCATCCCTTTTATCATCCTGGCTACCGAGTCAACTCAATGAGTCGCTGCTTCGCTTTTGCGATTCGCGGCTCCTCTTCCGGGTATCCTTCCGCCAAGGCCAGGTACGTCTCGTACTCGGAAATGGCCAGCTTCGGGTTGACCTGTTCATAAGCCTCGGCCAAATTGAACCGAGCGATCGGATAGTTGGGGCTCAGGGTGACGGATTTTTGAAAGGCCGCGAGCGCCTTGTCGCGCTGCCCCATCTCCTTATAGACGGTACCCAGGTTGTTATAGACCTCTTTGACGTTCGGCCGGATGACCAGCGACCGCTCCAACTCCACTTTGGCCTTCTCCAATTGCCCCGTCGTCTTGAGGGCAAGTCCGAGCTTGTGATGGGTTTCCGCCGACCGGGCCTTGTTCGTCATGCCCATCGCGATCGCCTTTTGATAGGCGTCGACCGCCACCTCATCGTTGGGCTTCTCGCAGTAACCGAGGTGGGCCGCCTCCCCTCGGGCAAATTGCTGGAGCAGTGGGAAGGGTTCCTTGTCCTCGGAACCCTTGGCGTCGGGCCGGGCCACGCCTTTGAGTTTGTCGGCGCCGGTGACGCGGCCAAGAAACTCCTTGCGGTAGGGCGACATCAACGGTTCATATGGGTCCAGGGAAAAGGAGGCCATCAGCAGCGTGGGACTTTCGATCTTCCCCATGATCAAGTACTGGGTCGTCGTTTTGACGTCGCCCGTCTTGTACAGCGCGCTGGTGTCCAGATTGGCCCGACTGGGGACATTGGTCGCATTCAGGTAGAACTCAAAGGCCGGCTTAAGCTGCTCGAGGGTATCCCGCAGGACCGGATACGGCTTCAGGTCAAGCCCGCTCGGGAACGTAAAAAGCGCACCGACGAGCAGGCCGTCCTGATCGAAGAAATAGGATTCCTCTCCTTTCACCTCGCTCCGCTCCGCTCCGATACGATATTCGCTGCCGCTCCCCCAAGCCTCGCGTTTAGGTTGGCCGCCGGCTCGAAGCTGGGCGAAGGCCGACTCGGCATCACAGAGCTTCGTGGTTTTCAGCAGGTTCAGATCGCTGGCATTCGGGGGGAGATCGGGGCGGCGGATTTCCGGCTCGCCACAGGCGGCAGCCAGCAGGAGAACGAACAAGGCAACCAGGCCGATTCGCGTCACAGGGGAACTCATCCGGAACAGAAATTGGCCCACACAGCAGTGTTTGGGGAAGACTACGGGCTGCAGAGAGGGACTGTCAACCTAGCCCGCATCAGTCACGAGGGTTCGTCGCGAGTAATGCGGGCTAACGGAAGGCGGGTCGCTGCGAGTCGAGCATCGCGTCTTCGCTCGTAAACCCGAAGAGAGTCGGTGCAGTTGATGCGAGGCCGTACAGAGGCCGATTGATCACGTAGTCGAGGAGGTTACCTACCGGTTGCAGGACGAATGCCAGCCATCTGAGCGGATGATCGCTGAGCGGGGAGAGAGCCGCCGGGTCGGTATACACCAGCGCCGTCGCGTCCATGGAATTGTATGTGGACATCGGCTGAACGTACATGTCGCGCTTGCCGGCACAGCCACCAGCCAGCAAGGCACCCGTCAGCACGAGAGCTGTAAGCAACGCTGAGTTCCTCATGTCCAACCTCCTGGGGGAGCCGCCATTTCCTGCTTCTCCGTACGAACCGAGTTTAGCTCAAGGCCGCGAATCTGTCCAGTAAACCGCGAAAAAGATAGCATTTAGCGATCAGCGTTCAGCAGTCAGCACAACCCCCGGGAGGGTTTCAGAACGGCCTACGCTGATAACTGAATGCTGAGTGCTGATAGCTATTGGGGTGGGTTGGTGGGCGATACTGGTATCGAACCAGTGGCCTCTTCCGTGTGAGAGTAAACAACAGCGATTTCATAGGTGCTCGCTGTTTCAACGGTTTCCACGGTTTTCTTTGCGATTTCGAGAGGTTCAAGCTCTTCTGTTTCTTCCACTGGTTCCGGCCCGTTCCGTTGGTTTACGATTTTTTCTGGCATAAAATTGTACACAGTCAAATGGGGTGAACCCCTCCGTTGAGACAGTTTCGTATTAGCACACTTCGGGTTTATTGACTGGCTTCCTTTCCACGATAATGCGTTCTTTCCGGTGTTGATCCCTCCGCGGGCCTGAAAAACTGCATGCTTGCAGCAGCAGA
>Ga0187893_10003365_pt1 | contig 32608 bp, 22 predicted proteins | sample MA1701074metaG_FD_139574 | JGI IMG/M metagenome (GOLD analysis project Ga0187893, IMG submission 139574) | White microbial mat communities from a basaltic lava cave in the Kipuka Kanohina Cave System on the Island of Hawaii, USA - MA170107-4 metaG ...
ACCGCAATTGCAGGGCTGCGTGAGGCAGTTGCAGCGCTGCGTGCGGCAATTGCAGCGTTGCCCGAGGCAATTGCAGGACTGCGGACTGCCATTGTTGTTCTGCGTGCGGCCATTGCAGGACTGCGCGGGGCCGTTGCAAGGCTGCGCGTGGCGATTGTAGGGCTGCGCGGGGCGATTGCAGGACTGCGGACTGCCATTGCAGCCCTGCGCGGGGCCATTGCAAGGCTGCGGACTGCCATTGCAGGACTGCGCGGGGCCATTGTAGGACTGCGCGGGCCGATTGCAGGGCTGCGAGCCGCCATTGCAGCCTTGCGCGGGTTGATTGCAGGGCTGCGCGGGGCCATTGCTCGGCGGCGCGGCGCCATTGCTCGGCTGCGCGGGGTGATCACGAGGCTTCGTGCGCGGGCGCCTTGGCCGTGGATCTCGGTATCCCCGATGCCGGGCCCGTTCGACGTGCGTCCCCCGGCGGACCCACCCGGCGGACCCACGAGGCGGGCTCAGCCCGGCTCGACGGGGGGTGAAAAGCTCTGGACCGGCGATCTCCCGAGGCCCCGCCCGGACGCCTCTCCACTCCATGTCCCATGAGTCAATTCCGCCCTCGCGCCTGGATCGCCTTCATGAGGATCGCCTGAAGGGCCGCCTCGCGCTGCGGCTCGCTCAGACGAGGATCGCCGCGGAGCCGCTCGGCGTATGATGCGGTCCTCCGGTGTGCTCCCTGCCAAGTGCGCCGCCTCCACCAGGGTCGCCTTTCCGCGGTCTCGGGGATTCCCTGCTCTTCCTGCCGTCGATTCCGCTTGAAAGCTCCGCTTGAAATCTTGGTCCCCCTCGAACCCCAAAGCCGCCCGGAGGCCTCCGGGCGGCCTCAGGTCTCTTCCGGGCTCGAGTAGGAAGTTCCAACGGGCCCACCGCTTGACGCAAACCACGCCTCGGATAGGCTGTGCCTCGAGGTTCGCTATCCGTGATACCCAGCCAGCTGTCCGATAAAGGAGCATGGCCAGCTTTCGGATGACCGTTCAGGATCTGTTGCGCGAAGTGATCTCAGAGCCTGATCCCTTTCCGAAGTACACCTCGCAGATCGTCAATCTCGCGAACCAGAACGCCCAGGGCACTCGTCCGAAGGTCGTCGGTCAGCTCTCTGACTTGATCCAGAAATTCCCGGGGAAGAACTACAGCGAGTGGGCCGATTGGTACCTGAAGCACCATCCCGATGCGATCGACAAGGCGACGGATCTTATTTGGATCATGCTGGAGGGGCTGAAGACGGCGATAGAGATGATCGATCGAACCCTCGTTCATCGATGGGTTACGGACCTCGTCCTGAAAAAGACGTTCGTGGGCTTCCGGTTCCAGAACGCTATTCTGCGGAGGCTTGCCGCGCAGCGAGGACTCTCATTCCGACCGGCCACGCCCGAAGAGGAGTCAAGGGGAATCGATGGGTTCCTGGGAGCGGAACCCGCTTCGGTCAAGCCATCTACCTACAGATCCAAACCGATGCTCCAGGAGCAGATTCGATGTCGGATCGTCTACTACACCAAGAAGAAGGGCGGCCTCATCGTCGAATGCGACTTCTGAGACAGCATTCAGTTTCCATCAGCCGCCTGGTCGTGGAATAGGTTGAGCTGAAGGGCTTCAGGATTGGCTGCTCGACGACGACGTAGTGGGCGTTCCGCTTCGGCCGCGGAGAAAAACCAGGCCCAATCTTCCTGATCAACCTCCGACATCATTCCGTGCTCGGCATTGAAGGTATCTCCTTCACCTCCTCGGACCCCGAGCAGTGGGTTCAAGAAGAGGCTCGTCTCCTGCCTCGTTACGACCGGGAATCCGTAATGACGGTTTTGGTACCCGAACCGGCCGTGCGTCTTGAACCGTTCGCGCACGAACCGGACGTGAGACTCAAGCCGCTCCTGAATCCGCGTGTTCGCCGCCGCGACGATCTCCTTCGTTCGAGTGACGAACTCTGTTTTCAAGTTCTCGTCGCGCTCGAAGCCGATGCTGTTTCGCGTCGCCGCCATGGCCGCGAGCATGGTCGTCCCGGTCCCCAAGAAGGGGTCCAGGATCGTGTCACCTTTGATCGAGAACATGCTGATGAGCCGGTAGGCCAGATCGAACGGGAACGCTCCGCTTCGCCCACGCGCTTTCCCTTCGAGCATCTCCTGCCCCGTTCCCTTGAGGTCGAACCACACGTCCGAGAACCAGTTGTTCCGCTCTTCCCAGAAGAACGCGCTCTCGCATCGTCGAACCCGATCCTGCTCCTGTCCGAAGATCCGCTTGTCGCCCTTCCTCACAATGAGCACGTACTCGTGCTCCAGCGTCACGTAGGCCCCGGGAGGCATCATTCCCGATCCCATGAACTTGTTCGGGGCGTTGGTCTGTTTCCGCCAAAGGATCGCCGGGAGCGGGTTGAATCCCAGACGCACCAGTTGCGAGAGGACGCGCATGTGGTTTGGATAGAGGATGAACGTGCCCTTGATCGTCCGCGTTGCGTCGCCGATGTTGACGCACGCTATTCCTCCAGGGACGAGTATCCGGTGGACCTCGCTCCAGATCCGATCTAGGACCGCATGCATCCGCTTGAAGGCCGGCCAACCGGAGCCGGGTTGGATCTCAGAATCTTGCTCCGCGAAACACTCATCCCACATTTCGATCATGGGATACGGCGGTGAGGTCACGACCAACTCTACGCTCTGGGAGGGGACGACTCCCATGTCCCCGGCGTCGGCGAATAGGACCTTGTGATCTGTCCTCGGACCGGAGTTGCGATCAACCATGGGACCCACCATCTACCAGAGGTCCAGGACCTCCGCCAGTTCGTCATGGATGGGAAGCTTAAGCGTCTGCTTGTTCTTCGGAAGCTCTCGAGCGCTTCGTCAGGAAGGAGCCGATCCGCTGACCAGCCCCCCTTCGACTGCGTCCAAGACCCGCGATTCTCTCTTAACGGGTGGACTAGTTTCAGGGGGGCGGGTACCCGCCCGGGTGACGATTTCGAGTCGGGGTTCCCGCGGCGGGTGGGTGTGCCACGTCGGCCCTCCTCGCCTGACGCCGCCTCGCTCGTCCTCGGGCCGACGGAATGGGTATTGAAACAGCTTCTTACTGAGTCGGTTTCGAGATAGGCCCTTGCTGGGCTCGCGTCTGGATCGCCTTCATCAACACCGCCTGGAGCGCTGCCTCTCGCTGGGCTTCGCTCAGGCGGGCATCGGTCCGGATGCGCTCCGCGACGCTGGCGGGCTCCTTCATCTCCTCGAGGAGCCGGGACACTTGCGGTTCGACCTCTACGAGGAGCCTCCGCCGTCGGTGGCGTGCTTGCCACCGACTCCACTGGGGCGCGGTGTCCCAGATACGGACCGTGCCGTCGCCGGAGGTGCTGAAGAGGCGCGCGCCGTCTGGCGAGAACTCCAGGGTGCCGATGCTTCCCGAGTGGCCCCGGAGGTGGGCGACCTGATGGCCCGCGGCCGGATCCCAGATCCGGATCGAGGCATCATCGGACCCTGAGGCGAGGCGGAGGCCGTCGGGGGTGAAGGCGAGGGCCGAAACCGCCCCGTTGTGCCCGCTCAGGACCCGGAGGGGCCGGCCAGTCGCCGCCTCCCACACCCTCACCGTCCGGTCCGCGGCGCCGGCAGCGAGAAGCGTTTCGTCGTGGCTGAATGCCACGCAAGTGACGTCATCGGCCGGACCATCGTAGGCGCGCACTTCGTTGAGCGAGATCGCGTCGAAGAGGCGGACCGTGTGGTCCACTCCCAGTGCCAGGCGGCTGCCGTCGGAAGTGAACCGAGGGCACCGAATCGATTTTCCGATGACACCGCTCGTCGAGACCTGGGCGAGGCCCGGCGCCCTCCAGACCGCGAAAGTTCCATCGCGATGGGGCGATGCGAGGAGCGAACCGTCCGGGCTCAAGGCGATCTCCGTCGTCCAGGCGCGCGAGAACTGCCCCTTCGCCTCGGAGATGAGGGCGCCGCTCCAGGCATCCCAGATACGGAGCGCGCCCCCGCTGTGGCCGCTGGCGAAGTACTTCGCCTCGACCCGAGGGATGGCGACCGCCGCCACGCCGGTCGAGCTTTCCCCCGGGCCGACGGCCGAGTATGACCCGAGGCTCTCCAGGGTCTCCGCGTCCCAGACCTGGAGTTGCCCGTGCCAGGCCCCGGTGAGGAACCGCTTCCCGCCGGGGAAGAGGGCGAGGCTTCGGGCGTAGCTCTTGTCCACCCGCTGGACCGAAACCGACTCGCTCTGCCGCGGGTCCCAGATCCGGGCCGTCCGGTCCCGAGAGGCCGAGAGGAGGCGAGACCCATCCGGGCTGTAGGCGACGGACCGTACCTCGGCCTCGTGCCCGGTCAGGACGGCCGCGGGCTTCCCCGACGGCAGGTCGTAGAGCCGCACCGTCCGGTCGCCGGCCGAAGCGATCTGGCCCTCATCCGGTCTGAGATCGACCCCCATGACGCCGCTCTTGTGACCGAGGAAGAGGCCGATCGGCTGCCCGGTCGCGATGCTGCCGAGATAGAGCTTGTTGCTGCGCTCCCCGATCGCCACGACGGTGCCGTCCCGATTGAACCGCAGGCAGTGAATATCCAGAGTGCCGATATCCCGATGGTCCTTGCGTTCGCCGGTGCTCAGGTCGAACTTGCCGAGCCATCCCAGATTGCCCGCGATGAGGAGCGCGGGTTCGTTCGGATAGAAGGCGATGGGCCGGGCGTACGTGGCCGGATAAAGCAGCTTCCCATCGATCCGCAGGAGCCTGGAAGTCGATGTGTCCCAGATCCAGGCGACCCTCTCGATTCCCGCTGCGACGATCCACCGGCCATCGGCGCTGATCGCCACGCTGTGGCACGGTCTGTCAACGGCTTTCGCCTCCGCGAGGGTCCTTCCCGTCGATGTCTCCCACCATCCGATCTCCCGTCGTTCGGGCCCCACGAGCGCCGCGACGAGCGCGCCGTCTGGACTGAACGCGGCGACATGGATCGGCGGGGGACCGATCGGGTGCGTAGAGGACTCCTCTCCGAGGAGAGGATCCCACCATCGCAGGCCGCCCTTCTCGCAGGCGAGGACGACCCGCGAGCCGTCATCATTGAACGACGCCCCCGCGATCGGCTCCTCGGGGCGAAGGACGGCGACGCTGCGGTCCTTGCGGTTCCAGAAGTACCGCCAGGACCAGTCCCGGAGGTTCGGCTCGATGGACTCGAGCTGCTCTTCCACCGTGACGGGGTCGTCGGCCTCCATCGCGGCCGCGGCCGCCGCCATCGAGGCCCTGTAGGCCTGGAGCACGGCCTGCTGGGCCCTCCGGTCCGCGTTCCGCCCCTGTTCGATCGCCACCCCGGCCTGCCACACGGAGACGGCGGTTCCTGCAATGAGCGCGGCGAATGCGATGACGAGGCCGCTCACGAGCGCTCTGTTCCGCCTCGCGAATTTCCGGATCTGGTAGAGTGCCGACGTCGGGCGCGCCGCGATCGGCTGGTCGGCCAGGTGCCGCCGGATGTCGGCCGCGAGTTCCGCGGCCGTCGCGTAGCGCCGGCCCTTCTCCTTCTCCAATGCCTTGGCGGCGATCGTCTCGATGTCGCCGCGGAAATCCCTGCCGAAGAACCCGATCCGCGACGGCTCATCCTCTCGGATTATGCGGAGGGCCTCCGGTAAGGGCTTTCCTTCGAGGTGAAGGGGCAGCCGCCCGGTCAACAGCTCGTAGAAGATGACGCCGAGCGAGTAGACATCGGTTCTCCGATCGAGGGCCGCGGGGTCGCCCGACGCCTGCTCGGGGCTCATGTAGGGGACCGTGCCCACGATCTGGCCGGTCGCCGTCTGGAGCGTCGCCGTCTGGAGGTCGGATTCGGTGAGGCGGGCGATGCCGAAGTCGAGCACCTTCGGTTGACCCATCGCATCGACCAGGATATTTCCGGGCTTCAGGTCGCGGTGGATGATCCCTTTCTGATGGGCGTGGTCGACGGCGTCCGAGACGCGCGCGAGGAGCTCCAGGCGCCCGCGGGTTCCGAGGCGGTTCTTGTCCGCGTGCTCGAGGAGCGGCTCGCCCTGGACCAGCTCCATGGCGAAGAACGGCTGAACGGTGTCCGACGCGCCCGCTTCGTAGATCTGCGCGATGCCGGGGTGCTGGAGCTGGCCGAGAACTTCCGCTTCGCGCTCGAACCGCCGGAGGGCCGAACGGGAGACGGCGCCCGCCTGGATGACCTTCAGGGCGACGGTACGCCGGGGGTTGGCCTGTTCCGCCTCGTAGACGACGCCCATGCCGCCCTCGCCGAGCTTCTTGATGATCCGGTAGCCGCCGATGGTTTCCGGGAGCGGCTTCGGGGGCTCGCCATCCGGCGACCCCGCCAGTTCCGACCGGAGGATCTCGGCCGCCGCGGGAAGGGCATCCAGCGGGGTGGATGCCGCGCGGTCGCTCTCGATGAGGCTCTCGACCTCGGCGCGGAGGTCCGGATCGCCCGCGCAGGCGCGATCAAGGAATTCTCGCTGCTGCAGAGGCTCGAGCGCGCTCGCCGCGAGGAAGACGTCCTTGATCTTCCGGTGGCGATTCGATCCGGTCGGATCCATGGTGGCCCGGGGCCCAGTCCAACATCGCGCCGGTGCGATTACAAAGGGTTTCCGGAAAAAAAATCGCCGTTGTCCTTGTCCCGGGGCGCGTGATAGCCTATCCGGCCTCGTCGGCCTGAAAGTCCAAGGAATCGGGAGGGTTCATCGATGCGCTTGCGAGCCGCTTTTGCCGGGTCGTTCCTCTTCGTACTGGTGTTCGGCGCCATCGGGCTCGGTCACGATCGCGACGGTGACCGCTCGTCGCGGCTGGTTCCCCCCGAAGGCGCGGCGGCCCCGCGAGCCCGCGGCGTGGTTCGCCTGGGCCACGATGCCTTCATCTTGAAGGTCGAAGGGCTTCCTGCGGGGGACTACCAGGTCTGCCTCGCCGATGGGACCGGAGCGCTGGCGCCCATCGGGACGATCGGCGTCAAGGCCGAAGACGATCACGAGGATGACGGCGACGACGGCGAAGACGACGGCAAGGACGGGGCGGACCGGCCGGGCGGCGGCGGAGACCGCGAGGGCGACCGCGAGGATGATGGCGAAGACGATCACGAGGACGAAGGCATCGAGAGCGAGGGAGCCCTCGTGCTCGCCGGCGAAGATTTGCCATTCGAAGCTGCAAGCCCGCTCGACCTCGCGGGGAGGGCCATCTCTGTCAAGAACGCCGACGGCACGGTGGTCCTCGCCGGGAAGACCCCCTCGCCGATCGTCGATGAGCCCGATGATCACATCGGCGAATGCCCACTGACCCGGCCCGAACCGGCCCCGGATCCCGACGCCGAAGGCGTTATGAAGCTCGAATCCCGCGGCGGGCGAATCGTCATCAAGGTGCGCGTCCACGGGCTGGCTGCCGGCGCCGTCTACAGCATCACCCTCACGAATCCGGCCGGCGACGCCACGGAGACCATCGGCATGGTCACGATCAACGAGGAGGGTGGCGGCGGCTTCAAGCTCGACACGGCGAAGGGCGATGCCGTGCCGTTCGGGGCCCACGACCTGGCCGCGCTCGTAGGCTACAAGTCCGCGGTGAAGGACGCCGAAGGAAACGTGGTCCTCGCGGGCACCGTATGCCCGGCGGAGATGAAGGAGGACGGCGAGCATCAAGGCGCCGACGAGCCTTGCGAGGCCAACCTGTCGCGTCCCGATCCGGCTCCGGACCCCGACGCCACGGGTGAAGTCGAGATCGAGGGCGAGGAGCTCGAGGTCGAAGTCGAGCGGGTGGCGCCGAACGCCACCTTCGATGTCGTGCTCATCCAGCCCGGCGAGGGCGGAGGCTCGGCGGTCATCGGGCAATTGAAGACGAACGGGTGGGGGCGCGCGAACCAGGAGTTCGTCGCCGAGAAGGCGTCGCCCTGCCGTTCGGCAAGACCAAGATCTCGGAGCTGGTCGGCCACGGCGTCGAAATCAAGGACGCGGCCGGCGTCGTCGTCCTGAAGGGGGCCATTCCCGAGATGGCCTGTGCCCCCGAAAAGGAAGACGGCGATGGGCCCCACGACGGCGGCGATGGCGATGATGGCGACGATGACGACCACGAAGGCGATCCTCCCGGGGCCGATGAGCCCTGCGAGGCGGACCTTTCGCGGCCCGATCCGGCGCCGGATGCCGATGCCACGGGCGAAGTGGAGATCGAGGGCGAGGAGCTCGAGGTCGAAGTGGAGCGGTTGGCGCCGAACACGGCCTACGACGTCGTCCTCATCCAGCCCGGCGAGGGCGGAGGGACCGCGACGATCGGACAGGTGAAGACCGGCGAGGGCGGGCGCGCGAACCACGAGTTCGTGGCCGAGGAGGGCGTCGCGCTGCCGTTCGGCAAGACCAAGATCTCGGAGCTCGTCGGCCACGGCGTCGAGGTGAAGGACTCGACCGGCGCCGTCGTCCTCAAGGGCGCCATCCCCGAAACCGCCTGCGCAGCGGAGGAGGAAGACCGCAAGCACGGTGACGACGGAGACGATGGCAAGGATGAAGAGGATGGGGAGGATAAAGAAGACGGCGGCGATCGACCGGGCGGCGGAGGCCTCGCTCCAATCGAAGAGCCGATGTTCGTGATGCTCGGGCGGTTCGACGCCTCGTTCCTCCGCGGCGACGCCAACCGGGACTCCGCGGTCGACATCTCCGACGCGCTGGGCGTCCTCGAGTACCTCTTCATCGGCGGAGCGCGTCCGTACTGCCTCGATGCGGCCGATGCGAACGACGATGGCGCCCTGAACATCACCGACGCCATCGGGCTCCTGGACCACCTCTTCCTGGGCGGCTCCAAGCCCGCGGCCCCGGGGACCTTCATCCCGGGCTCCGATCCGACCCCCGACGACCTCTATTGCGAGGAGGACGCCGCGGCGGGCGGGTAATCGTCCCGCGGCAAGAGGGAAGCGAGCCGGAGAGATCGAGGGAGATCCCTCACTTCTCTCCGGCGAGCTCGATCATCGCGACCGGCTCCTTGAACCGGCCGTCGCGTAGCTCCCCCTTCTCCTTCGAGTACCCGAGCGGCCCCCCGCTGAACGGATCGACCGGGAGCTTCTCGATGAACTCCGGGACGAGCTCTTCGAGTCGATCGGGGAGCGCGCCGCGGGCGCGGTGGAATTTTCGCAGCGCAAAAAGGAGGCGAGGGGTCTGGAGGAGGACGTGCTCGCGGCCCGCGGTCTCGAGGATTCGGCTAGCGGCGCCGTGAAAGAGGTCGGCAAGGTACTTGCCCGTGAGGTTCTTGGGCGGCCACCATGAGATGGGGCCATCCGACCAGGCTGTGGGCTCGATGACCTTCCCGGTTCCGTTCCAGGGGGCCTGGAAACGGACCACGGGCCGGAGCTTCTCGAGGAGGAGCCTGCGCGTCCGGTTGGGATTCAGAACGAATCGCATGAGAAGCTTCACCGCCCGCGATCTCAGGCCGGCTCCTTCCGTCAGATCGTCGATCAGGCGACCTGCTTCGGCGTATCCGTTCCGGATGGCAGTGCGCCACGCTTGGTCGAGGACGCCGTAGCGATCGAGCTCGCGAAACGCAGATTCGACCTCGTGGTCCGCGAGGTTCGTCCGCTGGATCATCGAGTTGAAGACACCGACGCCGGTCGTCTTGATCGAGGCGCCCCAGCTCCACGCCAAGAGGCCGCTCTCCGCCCTCTCGATGCGGTGGCCGAGCGCGACGATCTTGATCGCCTCCTCCATCGCCGCCCGCTCCGAGCCATCTTCGAAGAGGACCCCCGCTCGCAAAGAGGCGAGGGCGGCCATGGGCTGGACGTTGGAAAGTCCGTCCAGGGAATCGTAGGACCGTCCCTCCGGCGCCACGAACTTCGGCCGCCGCAGGCTCTCCTCGAAGTTCAAGAGCACCCTCGGGTGCAGAGCCACCGCGAGGCGGGCCTCGTCGGCGTTCCAGCCCTCCTGGAACGGAAGCGGAAGCGCCATGAAAGGGACGCTGTGGTCTTCGTCCTCCGCGTCGCCTGGGTCGCCCCTTGCCTCGCGCCGCCGTTCTTCTTCCTCCTCCGCATCGGCGGGGACGATCTCGACGTCCACCTCCTCGGTGGCCACGACGAATCCGTTCTCCTCGTCGCTCGCGATCGTGCGCGTGAAACGGAAGTCGGAATCGTCCGGCGGATCCTCATCGACGAGGAGATAAGCGATGGACCCGGCGAGCAGGGCCGAAAACAGCCCCGCCCCGATCCAAAGAAGGCGCGAGACGGTCCGGCGGCTCCTCCTCCGGCCGTTTGTGGGGGCGGGGAGCGGATCGATCATGGCGCGCGCCGATTAGAGCGGAGGCGCGTCGCAAACTCAAGGTGGCGGCCTTTTCACCGGTGCCCTGCGGCCCGTCCGGCGATCAGCCTTTCCACTTCCCTCCAGAGCCTGTCGAAGGAAGGCGCCCTCCGCGCGACGTCGAGGTCCACTTCTGCCGAGAGCGCCGGCTGGTCCAGGGTCTCGCTGTACACACGGCTTCCCGACATCCGCTGGCTGAGCCACTCCTTGGCGCCTCCCACGGCTTCAGGGTCGGTGGGTGGATGGATCTCCTGGGAGAGTCCTCGTTTCCCTCTCAAGGATTCCGCTGCCGCCAGGAACCAGGACTCGTACTCCCGTACCGCCAGGACGACGGAGACCGGGAAGTCCGGGCGTGCGTTCTTCGCCCGTATCAACAGCTCCGGTCCAAGGTGCTTCGCACAGGAGTCATCTCCATCGATGACGACCATGACACCGCCACTCGGGCGAGCCTTCCGGGCGGCGAGATCGATTGCCCGTTCCACCTCTCCGGGCCTGAGAAGCTTGGTCTTCGGAATGCGGATCGTGGTCGCGACCTTCAGCCCCAATCCAGGGTGGAGTCGCTCGACGATCCTTCGAATGAGAACTGGCAACGCCTCGGCGTCACCTTGCCCCTCGACGACGAGGGAGAGTGTGAGGCTCATGCCTCAGGGACATCCTTGAAGAGATCGAGCTGTAAGCTCGCCGCCTTCCCAACTTCCTCCGGGTCGGGTACGAGCTGGTTCAGCCGCAATAGCTCCCCGGGGGTGTACAGCCTGTCGCGAATCGCGGACAGCGACGCCTCGTCGGGATGCGCGATACGGGTCGTCTCGGCGTCCCGAGTGACGGGCAAGATCGATTCCGTGGGAATGTCGGGATCATCCAGCAGATCGGGGCTGTGGCTCGTGACTATGACTTGCGTGTGAAGGCTCGCGTCCTTCAAGCTGTCGCGCAGGACGCCGGCAGCGCCGGGATGTAGGGCAAGCTCGGGCTCCTCGATCCCCACGAGAGGGACTCTCGCGGCTCCGCCGTTTGACACCTGGAACAAGGCCACGAGGATTCCGAGCACACGCAGCGTGCCATCGGACATGTTTGCGGCGAGGAAACGCCAGGGATGCTTCGCTCCGGCCACGCCCTGCCTGAACTCTACCGTCTCCATCGGGCCAAGCGTCTTGGGATCGACGCTCTGAATGCCGGGGACAACTTTCTCCAGGTATTCCTCGATCCTCTTCTTCACTTCTGGGTGGTGCCTCTCCAACTGGGAAAGAACTCTGGCCAAGTTCCGGCCGTCCCGGACCAGGATGTCTCCGGGCTCCGGATGCTGGAGGGCCCGAATCGACTCTGGGTTCAGGTTATAGAAGCCCATGTGGGAGAGAGCTTCATAGACCGGACGGAAGGGTTTCAGGCCCGAGACGCTAACCAGGTAGAGACGATCTGGGGCGGCGGCGGGGACCACGCCGACACTCGTCCTGACCCTACCGGCCTGCACCTCGTACGAGGCTACTTCGAGTGGTTCGATTCCGTGGACGGTGCACCGCTCCTCCTGGACCTCATAGGCTCCATCAGGCCGTGCCCCCACTCTGAACTCGTATGACCCAGACTGACCTGAAGCTAGCTGGAACTCGAGGTGGATCGCGAAGTGAGTGGGATGCCCACTCGAACGCCGCCTCACCTCCTGGATCCCACCCCGCTCTCGGAGAGCGTGGTCGAGCGTGGTCCTCAAACCGTCAACGACGAAGCGGAGGGCATCGACGAAGTTGCTCTTTCCTGCGCCGTTCGGTCCCACGAGAAAGACGAGAGGCACCAGGGACACATCGCAGGCGGCTATGCTCTTATAGTTCTTGAGAACGACCCGCTTGAGGAACGTGGAGTCCTTCATCACGTTGCGGCTCAATTCATCGCTGCGCAAGGGTCCCACCCGCTCACGCCAGCAGCTCGTGCCTCACCTCCGGCTCCTCCGTCGGGCCGATGAGGCGCTGGTCGAGTCCCTGGTAGCGATAGCTCAACCGGTGGGGATCGAAGCCGAGGAGGTGGAGGATCGTGGCCTGGAGGTCGTTCACCGTGACCTTGTCGTGCGCGACGAAATAGCCCAGCTCGTCCGTCTCCCCGAAGACGATGCCCGGCTTGACGCCGCCGCCCGCCATCCAGATCGTGAAGCAGTGCGGGTGGTGGTCGCGGCCGAGGAACTTCGAGCCGTCGCGCTCCTCGTTCATGGCAGTGCGACCGAACTCGCCGCCCCAGACGACGAGCGTCTGGTCGAGAAGTCCGCGGGCTTTCAGGTCTCTCACAAGGGCCGTGATGGGCTTATCCACCTCGCGGCACTTCTTCGGGAGGGCGCCGACGATGTCGTTGTCGCCGCCCGTCCCGTGCATGTCCCATCCCCAATCGAAAAGCTGGACGAAGCGGACGCCGCGCTCGACGAGCCGGCGGGCCAGGAGGCAGTTGTTGGCGAAGAGCCCCTTTCCGGGCTGCGCGCCGTAGGCCTCGAGGACCTGCGCGGGCTCGCGCGCGATGTCCATCACGTCGGGCACGGCGATCTGCATCCTGTAGGCCAGCTCGTACTGGGCGATGCGGGCGAGCGTCTCCGGGTCGCCGAACGTCTTCAGCTCGAACTCGTTCAGCCGGCGCAGGGCATCGAGGCTGCGGCGCCGCGCGGCGCGGTCCATCCCCTTCGGATCCGAGACGTAGAGGATCGGCTCGCCCTCCGAGCGGCACTGGACTCCCTGGAAGGCCGACGGCAGGAACCCGCTCGACCAGAGGCTCTTCCCGCCCGTCGGGTCCGTGCCGCCGCTGATCATCACGACGTAACCGGGCAGGTCCTCCGCCTCCGAGCCGAGGCCGTACGTGGCCCAGGAGCCCATCGAGGCGGCCCCGGCGCGCGGCGAGCCCGTGAAGAGGAACAGCTCGGCCGGCGAGTGGTTGAACTGGTCGGTCCACATCGAGCGCACGATCGCCATCTCGTCGGCGAGGCCGGCCATGCCCGGGATGATCTCGGAGACCCACGCGCCCGCCTTCCCATGCCGCGAGAACTTGTGCGGCGTGCCGAGGAGCTTCGGGTGCCCCTTGATGAAGGGGAAGCGCTGGTTCTTCAGGATCTCGTCCGGGCAGGGCTTCATGTGGTGCTCGACGAGCTTCGGCTTCCAGTCGAAGAGGTCGAGCTGGGGCGGCCCGCCCGACATGTGGAGGTAGATGACCGCCTTGGCGCGCGGCGCGAAGTGCGGCGGCTTCGGCGCAAGCGGGTTGAGCGAAGCGGGGAGCGCCTGCGGCAGAGGCCGCGTCTGCTTCTCGGCCCGTGCGGATTTTCCGAGGAGCGATGCGAGGGCGATCGCGCCGACGCCGACCTGGCAGCGGCGCAGGAAATGGCGCCGGGTCATGGCCCGTGCGGCTTCGAGGTTCAACGGCAGAGCCGAAAGGTCGTCGCTCGGTTTCGGGGTCATGGTTCTTCCTTTCAGCGTTTCGTCAGGATGCCGTCGTGGTTGAGGAGGACGTTGGCGACGACGGTCCAGGCGGCCGCCTCCGCCTCATCCATTCCCGCCGGCAAGGGGCCCAGAGGATCGGTCGCCATCGCCTTCGCCGCGACGGCGTCGGTGCGGAATCGGGCCAGCTCGCTCTCGTAGAGCGCCGCCAGCTCGCCGGCGGGCTCCGGATCGGCCGGCCGCCCGAGGCAGAGCCGGAGGCCGTAGGCGGCGCGCTGGGCCGCCGTCTCGCCCCCCTCGCGGACGATGCGCCGGGCCAGCGCCTGCGCGCACTCGACGAACGCGGGATCGTTCAGCGTGACGAAGGCCTGGAGCGGAGTGTTCGTGGAGATCCTCCGCACGGTGCAGATCTCGCGGCTCGGGGCATCGAAGGTCGCCATGGATGGATACGGAATCGTCCTGCGCCAGAACGTGTAGAGGCCGCGGCGGTAGCGGTCTTCGCCCACCGACGTCGCCCACGTGCGCTCGCCGTTGAAAGCCGCTCGCCAGAGGCCGTCCGGCTGCGGCGGATAAACGGACGGCCCGCCGATCTTGCGGGAGAGGAGTCCGGCGGCGGCCAGCGCCTGGTCGCGAACCATCTCCGCCTCGAGCCGAACGCGCGGCCCTCGGCCCAGGAGCCGGTTCGGCGGATCCTTCTCGAAGAGGTCAGCCGGTGCAGTCGAGACCTGGCGGTACGCCGCCGAGGTCACCAGGAGCCTCAGGAGCGCTTTCGTGTCCCACCCGAGCCGCACGTACTCGAGCGCGAGGTGATCGAGCAGCTCCGGGTGGCTCGGCTTCGTCCCTTGCGTGCCGAAGTCCTCCTCGGTCAGGACAAGCCCCGAGCCGAAAAGCTGCGCCCAGAGCCGGTTCACGGCGACGCGGGCCGTGAGCGGGTTGCGTTCATCGACGATCCAGCGCGCCAGGGCGAGCCGGTCGCGCGATTCGCCGTTAGGAGTTGCATTTTCGGGAAGAGGGTGGAACGCATCCGGCACGCCCGCTTCGACGGGCTCCCCTCGGACGAGGAAGTTCCCCTTGATGAGGACGTGGGTCTTCCGGCGCCGATCCCGCGGCAGCTCGCGCATGATGGGCGTCGTGACGATGCCCTTTTCGATGGCCCGCAGCCTCTCATCGAGCTTCGCGACCTCCGCACGCAGGGGTTCCAGCTCCGGCGCGACGGAGCGGTGGTATTTATCGAGCGACTCCTTTTCCTTCTCGGATCGCTCGCCGGCCGGCCGGCCGAGGGCCGCCGCGACGCTCTCGGGGAGGGGCAGGCCCGGCCGCGCGGCGGTCGTCGCCGAGAGCCGCAGCCGGCCGATCGTGTGCTTGCCGCCGAATTTCTGGACGAGCGTGAAGCGCAAAGCCGTTCCGCCCTTGAAACCGAGCGGCGCCGCGGTCCGGAAAACCGCCGCGTGCGGCCTTCCCGTCTCGGATCCGATAGCCCATCCCCTCTTCGCCTCCTCCTTGCCGTCGATCGCGGCCTCGACGGGGAAGCCGTCCTGCGCGACGTCCGCCGCCGCGTCCTTCAACTCGACGGCCTGCGGACCGCCGGCGATCATCTCGGCGCTCGGACGCGGCGGCTTGGCGACGTCGGTTTTCCAGACCGTGCGGCGGTCCCCATCGAGCGCCGAGACCCGGAAGTCCGCCAGGCGCGCTTCGAGGTTCGCATCGGTCCGGTTCCAGATGACGATGCGGTCGATCTCGACCGGCGAGCCGAGGTCCACTTCCCACCACGGGTCGTTCTCATTGCGCGTGTGGGTCGTGGAGAGGGCCCCGTAGAACTCTCCGTTCGTGTTGCCGTCGATCGCGCGTTTGGCATCTCCGCCGAAGTCCGTGCTCGATTGGCGGGCGGCGCCGAGCGGGGCGACGTTCTTCGAGTCCGAGAAAACCTGCACTTCCGCCAGGGAGAGCGGACGCCCTTTCCCGGGCAAGTCGATCCGCACGAAACGGGCGCGCGGCCGCGGCGGCGAGGAGGCTTCGCCGAGCGGGCTCGCGGTCAAACGGAGCTCGGTCAGGACGATGTTGCCGTTTCCACGTCCCGGTCCCCGTGCCGGGAGCTTCTCGTGAGGGAGAAGCTCGAGGCGCAAGGCGGTGATGCCCTCCGCCTTCGTTTCGGCGGCGAAGGTATAGGTCGCCGTCTCCCCACTCTTGCCTGGGCCGTTCGCTGTGGTGCTCACAGTGGCCAGGAGAGACCCGTCGGAGAGCCGCTCGAAGACGGCTTCGTCCGTCGACGATGCCTCGGTCAGCTCCAGGGCCTCCCAGTTCTTCTGAGCGCGCGTCTCCTCTTCCTCCCAGGCCGCCTGAGCCTGCGCCAGCTCGGGCCGCGGCCCGTCCAGCTCAGCGCGTTTCTCGGCGATCCGTCGCTCCAGCTCCCGCCGCCGATGGGCCTCTTCGGCCGTTGGCGTCGCCAGGCGGGGTTGTTCGTCGGGCCGATCGGCGTCCTCCGTCTGGTTGAAGAAGGCGTAGAGCTGGTAGTACTCCCGCTGCGTGATCGGATCGTACTTGTGCGAGTGGCACTTGGCGCAGCCGGCGGTGAACCCCATCCAGACCTGCATCGTCGTGTCGATGCGGTCCTTGATCGCAGCCACGCGGAACTCCTCGTCGTCGGTGCCGCCCTCGTCGTTGCTCATCGTGTTGCGGTGAAAGGCGGTCGCCAGGATCTGCTCCTCCGTGGCGCCGGGGAGGAGATCGCCGGCGATCTGCTCGATGGTGAAGCGGTCGTAGGGGAGGTTCCGGTTGAAGGCGTCGATCACCCAGTCGCGGTAGCGGTGGATCGTGCGCAGGGGATCCGATCCGTAGCCCTTCGAGTCGGCGTAGCGGGCGAGATCGAGCCAGACGCGAGCCCATCGCTCGCCGTACGCGCTGTCGGCGAGCAGCCGGTCGACGACCCGCTCGTAGGCGTCGGGGCCCGTATCGGCCGCGAACGCCTCCACGTCGGCGGGCGAGGGCGGAAGGCCGGTGAGATCGAGCGAGACCCTTCGCAATAGCGTGTGGCGGTCGGCCTCGGCCGACGGCGCGAGCCCTTCGCTCTCCAGTCGCGCCAGGATGAATCGATCGACGGCGGTGCGGGGCCATGCAGCCCGCTTCCCTTCGGCCTTGACGACCGGCGGCTCGGGCGACTCGGGCCTCCGGAAACCCCAGTGGGCCGACCCGGCCGCCGGCGCGTCCGCATCGGCGGGCCAGGGGGCCCCCTCGAGCACCCAGCGTTCCAGAAGTGCGATCTCTTCCGCCGCGAGCGGCTTACCCTCGCGCGGCATGCGCAGGTCGGGGATCTTCCCGCCGACGAGGCGGATGAGGCGGCTCTCATCGGGCTTCCCGGGCACGATGATCCTCTCGCCGGAGTCGCCGGCCGCGAACGCCGATTTGCGGCTCGTGAGGCGGAGGCCGCTCTCCTGCTTCTTCGCTCCGTGGCAGCGGTAGCAGCTCCGGGCGAGGATCGGCCGGATGTCGCGGACGAAATCGACGGGGGAGGCCGGTTCGGCCGAGTCGAGAGGAGGGAGGCTCCCGAGGCAAAGAAGGGCGAGCCCCGCCGGAAAGAACTGCCGAAAACCACATTTCACGAGAAAAGAACCTCCATCGCCGACGAGAATGCTTCCCTGGGATCGCGCGAAGCCGGGCCGGGCACCGCAGAAGTATACTCCGGTCCGACGACCCTTGGCAGCCCCTGAGGCCTGCAGGGGAGTGTCTACGGCTCCTTGAGGTAGATGTTCGCAAAGCGGGCGGCAGACCCCTTGCGGCCGAGGCCGAAGGATGTCCGGCCGGCTCCCGGTGCGAGCTGAATGGGCAGGAGCTTCTGTCCGTTCACCTCGATCGTCGCCCGCTGCCCGGCGCGCGTCAGGACGAGGCGGTTCCACTCTCCCGAGCGCGCCTCGGCGCCGGCGGTGAGCTTCGCGACGACCTCAAGGAGCTTTACGTCGGTGAACACGATCGGCAGCGAAGCGTCCGCGGGCTTCGCGGGCCATTGCCAGTCGGCGATGAGCGTGAAATCGCCCAGATCCTTCTCGCTCCGGAGCGTCTCCCCCTTCCCGTCGAACTCAAACGACCAGTCGCGGACCTTCCAGTGTCCCTCGCCGCCGGCGGCGAGCTTCCACCCCGAGAAATCCGCTCCGGTGTAGAGCGAGCGGAACCCCTCATGGACCGCCGCGACCTCCTCTGGCTTGAGCGGCGTCTTCGAGGGCGGCAGCTCCTTGATCCGGATGTTGCGGAAGTGGCACTCCGAGCCCTCGGATTCGAGGCAGATGTAGCCCTTGCGGGGCCGGATCTCGCTCCCGCCGGAGACTTCCTTTCCGTTGACGGCCAGTTTCAGCGTCCCGTCGATGCAGGTGACGCGGTATTGGTTCCACTCGGGGGACGGCTTCGCTCGGCGCTCACTCGGCAGGCAGCGTTCCCAGCCGCCCGGGTGAGGCCGATCGGGCTTCATCCGGGCCCCGTGGATGGAGAAGATGTCGCCGTGGCTCGTGTAGTTGGGGGTTTCGACGCCGTCCATGACCTGGACCTCGATCGAACGGGTGAACGGCTGGCCCCGGGCGGTGATCGGATCCGACCAGATGAACAGGCCCGCGTTCCCCTTGGGGACGCGGTGGCTCCACTCCAGTTCGAGGACGAAGTTCTCGTACTGCTTCTCGGAGCAGAGGACTCCCGCCGGCTTTCCGGTCGAGATGATGATCCCGTCCCGCACCGACCAGGTGCTCGGCGAGCAGTTCACGTTGCGCCAACCCGAGAGGTCCCTGCCGTTGAAGAGAGGGACGAAGCCGTCCTCGGCCTCCTCGCCGGCCGGAAGTAGTGTCCGAGAGGGAGTGAAGATGCCGCACAAACAGAGAACGGAGAGCGAAGCGAAGATGGATCTCATGATTCGTGAACCTCCGCCCGGCAGTTTAATCGCATTTCGAGGTTTCGGTACAGGCATCTATCTCCGGTGCGGATCCCTCCATGTCGAGATGCGTGAGACCTCCACCTTCTCGGCCATTCGGGTAGAGGGCGAGAAATTGGAGCGCGGCAGCCACAAACTACCGGCAGGGAATTTCCCCATCGTTACTGCCCGTTGAGAATGGATCGCCAAGGAAGAGATAGCCGAGGCTCGCCACGGGATCGGACAGATCCAGTTTCGAGTCTCGGTTGAAATCCGCGGCCCCGAGGCAGACCGGCGGCGGGAAGCCCAAGAAAAGGAACCCCAGCGTCCAGACCGGATCGGAGATGTCGAGAGAGCCATCACCGTTGGAATCTCCCAGGAGCCCTCGATCGGAGCCGAGGATGCAAATCGCCCCCTCGGCGGCGTCGAGCGGCTCGATGGTGCCGCGAAGGTCTACGTTGCCATGCCGGACGATGATGATGGAATCCGCGGGTGCTCCCACTCGGACTCGGGCCCGGGCGACCTCAATTGCCTCAGGCAGGATCTCGAAGTACACCGTCGCCACGTGCACCTCCTCGCCCTCGGCGGCGATGCGGCGGCTGCCGGCGCCCGTGCCGCTCGAGAGAACCAGGTAGTCGATGACGAACTTCATTCTTCCGTTGATGGGCGGTGTACCTGGGACCCTTGGGCCGATGACCCGATTCGGATAGAATCGCGCACCGCGAGCGAGGTCTCACGACCTCCCGTTGCAGAGAGAAAACGTCATGAGACAGGAGCCCCTCAAGGCGGCGGAGATCCAGTACCCGGAGTCGGACGGGAAGCCCATTGACGGGGGCGACATGCACCGGGAGCTGATGGCGAGGCAGATCGACACGCTGAGAGGCCACCTCCGGGATGAACCGGACGCCTACGTAAGCGGGAACCTCTTCGTCTACTACGAAGAGGGAAACCCCGAGTCGGTCGTGGCTCCCGATGTGTTCGTTGTGCGGGGCGTCCCGAAGACTCTCCGCAAGACCTACAAGGTCTGGGAGGAGGAGAAGGGTCCCGAATTCGTCCTCGAACTCACATCGACGTCCACGCATCGCGAGGACCTGCACAACAAGCGGGCGATTTACGAAGAGCTTCTCGTCCGCGAGTACTTCCTCTTCGATCCCGAAGGTGTGCGGTTTCAACCGCCTCTGCGGGGCTTCCGGTTGAAGGAAGGGCTCCTTCAGCCGATTCCCGTCGCCAGGAAGCCCGATGGAGCATGGGCGGCGTCGAGCGAGTTCCTGGGTCTTGAACTTCACGGGAGCGGATCGTCCCTGCGATGGGTGGATCCGCGCACCGGAAAGCCCCTCCCGAGCCGCGCCGAGGCCGAGCGGGCGCGAGCCGAAGCCGAGAGAACCCGAGCCGAGCGAGCCGAAGCGGAACTGGCAAGGCTTCGGGAAGAGATCGCGCGCCGAGCTCCGTGAGATAAGGGGTCACCATGCCCGTCGTCCACACGTCCCGCATCCGCATAGAAAAGCGCGAGGGGCCGCACCGCGCGGCCTTCGTCGAGGGGTTCGATGAGCCGATCAATTTCGGCATCCACGGCGGCATCCGCTCCTTCTACCAGAACAAGTACGGCCGGGAGATCTCGGGCCCCGAGTATCCGGCCACGCTCGACCACATCATCGCCGGCGTGGCCGGCTGACTGACCGGAACTCTCGCCGCCGCGCTGGAGGCGCGGGGAATCAAGACGGCCGGCAACCTTCGGGCCGACGTCGAAGGGGACATCGAGGAGGTTCAAGGCGTCCTGAAGATCACGAAGATCCGCCTGGGCTATCGCCTCGCCGGGCCGGCGGGCTCCGGCGAGAAGGTCGAGCGGGTCCTCGGCGCCTACGCGGAGGGCTGTCCGGCTTTCCAGAGCGTCAAGGGGTGCATCGCGTGCTCCTGGACGGCCGACGTGCAGGAGATGTAAAAAGCTGTCGGTCCGATCGAAACAAATCCGCCCGGCTGTCGTCTAACGGATGTTTGTTTCGGCCAGTTCTCGGAGAGATCCGTTGCCTAGGTTCATCATCGAGTCCGGTCCTTCGCGGGGAGCCATCATCCCCCTCCCGGTCCGCAAGTCCGTCCGGATCGGCCGGGACTCCGGCTGCACGGTCCGACTGCAGGATGAGAAGGTCTCCCGCCGCCACTCGGCCCTCGAGTGGGAGGACAGGGGGTTTGGGCACGGGGGCTTCGAGGACGGGGGCTTCGTCCTCTGCGACATGAAGAGCCGCAACGGCACGTTCGTAAACGGCCGGCGGGTCGACCGCCACGCGCTCCACGGCGGAGAGATGATCCGCGTGGGAAGCACGTACCTCTCCTTCGCCGTCGAGGATGAGGATCCGCTCCTCGGGAAAGACTTCTGTGGCTACCGCATCCTCGAACGGGTCGGCCAGGGGGCGATGGGGACCGTCTACCGCGCCGTCCAGCTCTCCCTCGAGCGCGACGTCGCGTTGAAGGTCCTCTCCCCGGCTCTCTTCGAAGAGGGGGAGTTCGTCGAGCGGTTCCTCGCCGAAGCCCGGGCCGCGGGCCATCTGAGCCATCCGAACATCGTCCAGGTGTTCGATGTCGGCCAGCAGAATCGAAACTACTTCATTTCGATGGAATACCTCCCGGGGGGCAGCCTACAGTCGCTCATCGAGCGCGACGGCCCGCTTGCGGCCGAGGATGCGCTCTCTTTCGCCCTCGATGCCGCCGGCGCGCTCGTCTGGGCGGGGGAAAAAGGGATCGTCCACCGCGATATCAAGCCCGACAACCTCCTCGTGACCGACCGCCCCTCCGCGAAGGTGGCCGATTTCGGGCTCGCCGCCGACCGCCGCCGCTCGAAGTCGCTATTCGACGGGGGGAAGGTGATCGGTACGCCGAGCTACATGGCCCCCGAGCAGGCGCTGGGGAAACCCATCGACCACCGCGCGGACATCTACGCGCTCGGGAGCACGCTCTACGCGCTCCTCGCGGGCGTGCCACCTTACGACGGGGAATCGCCCGTCGAGATCCTCGTGAGGAAGACGAAGGAGCCGCCGCCGCCTCTCGCGCGCCGCGTCCGCGCCGCGCAACGCGACCTGCCGCGCGAGGCGGTCGATGTCGTGGAGAAGATGATGGAGCGGGACCCGCGGGACCGCTACCAGAGCGCTCGGGAGGTCGAGGAAGCTCTCCGGTGGGCGCTCGATGCGGCGAAGGCGCGAGAGACCCGAAGCGATGCACGCCAGGGCGGCTTCACATCGCGCATCGCTCGCGACATCCGCGGGACCTTCTCGCGTTGGACGTCGGCCAGGAAGCGGCCCGGCGGAAGCTGAGCCGGGGGCGTGGGGGAGCCTTACCCCCGACAAAGCTCCGGCGCGGCGGCGACACGCCAGAGACAGGCACGACGGCGTGCCGGCGCGATGTGGTCCCTGGTGCATGCAGGAACTTGCGGGCTGGTTCTTCTTGTTCGACTCCCCCTCCTTGTCCTATACGGCCAATGTCGTTGTGCTGTCTCGCTCACGCTGTCCCGCTCCACTTGACATGAACCTGGCCGACTGATGACACTCCCCGCCGTTGCCCTCAAGCCTGACGCATCGAGGGCAGGAAAGGCCCCCAGTTGGTCCGTCTCGGTTGGTTGCTGCTCTGGATCGTGGCTATGCCCGCGACGGCGTGGATGTCCCTCGCCGTCTACTTCGACTTCCCCCGGCCCCGGTGGCGGTGGCCCCTGGCGGTGGGCGTCGCGTTCGTCTCGCTCGGGCTCGTCACTTTGCCTCCGCTCTTCCTGGCGGCTCCGGCCTGGACGGCGGCCTTCGGCCTCGTGCTCGGGTGGTGGCTCTCGCTGCGGCCGCGAGCGGATCGGCAGTGGGCTCCCGAGGTTTCGCAAGCGCCGCGCGTGACCATCGAAGGGGACTCGGTCCGCATCCGCAGTTTTCGCAACTTCGACTACACTCTCGGCGGCGAGATCCTCGAGCGGTACGAGGAGCGGAGCTTCGATCTGGCCCGCCTCGAGTCCATCGACTACTTTGTCTGCCACTGGTCCGGGCCGGTCATCGCCCACAGCATGGTGAGCTTCGGCTTCGGCGACAATCAATACCTGTGCCTTTCGGTCGAGGCGCGCAAGGAGCTGGGCGAGATGTACTCGGCGCTGCGGAGCTTCTTCCGCCAGTTCGAGCTGATCTATGTGATCGGCGACGAGCGCGACCTCGTCCGCCTGCGCACCGCGATCCGCAAGGAGAAGGTCTATCTGTACCGCGTGTGCGTGCCGCGGGAGCGGATCCGGAGGTTCCTCCTCGCCTGCCTGCGCCGCGCCGAGTCCCTCGCGGTGCGCCCCGAGTGGTACAACGCGCTCACCTCGAACTGCTCGACGAATCTCTTCTCCCTCACGCAGAAACCGCCGCGGGGCTGTGCCGCGATCGAGGTGCTTCTCAACGGATTCTCCCCTCGCTACCTTTACCGGCGGGGGGGGTTCGCCGGCCACCTCCCGTTCGAGGAGCTGAAGGAGCGAAGCTTGCTGAGTGGAGAATCCGTGATGGAGGGAGGGCCCGATTTTTCGCAGCGCATCCGGACCGCTCTCGTTCTACCTCCGCCGCCTGCGGAGTCCACTTCGTGAAATCCACAGGAGGAGATTGTCATGGGCCCGACGATTGAGATGTTGCGCAACCACCCTCTGTGCGAGGGTCTCCAGGAGGACGAGATCGCCCGGGTGGCCCGGCACGCGACTCGGGTCGACCTCCCTGCAGGGGCCTGCATCTTCCGTAAGGACCAGCCCATCGAGGCCGTTCACGTGCTGGTCAGCGGCCGGGCGAGGCTGACGGTCGCCGTCCCCGGCAAGGCCGCCCCTCTCGAGTTCGATTCCCTTCCAGGCGAAGTCCTCGGCGCAGTCGCGCTCTTCGAGTCGGGAAACTCCCTGGGCGACATGGCGGTCGTCGAGCCGGTGCGGCTCCTGTCGCTTCAGCGGGAACCGTTCCTGGAGCTCCTGCATTCGATCCCCCGCCTGTCGCTGCACATGATTCGCCGACTCGCCAAGCGCACCGTGCAGATCGCGGGCGTGGAGAGCGCGCCGCATCGAGCCCGCACCGTCGGGGTGTTCTGGAGGGGACGCCGCGGGCGCCGGCTGCTCGACATGCTCGAGCGGGAGCTGGCCGCCCGGGGGGAGCGCGTCGCGCGAGCGGACCTTGGGGAGGGGCGCCGGGGAGAGAGCTGGGAGCAGGTCCTGCGCAGCCATGACCGCGCCTTTCTGGAGCTCGATCTCGATCGACTGGCCGGGACGTGGCTGGGCGGCGCCGCAGAGTGCGATGAACTCCTGTGGCTGGTCGATGACGAGAACGAGCCGGCGCTGCGGCAATCCCTGGCATCGCTCATCGGCGAGACGCCGAGCGCAGCGGCGCGCTCGCACGTGGTGTGGATGCTTCCCGAGGGACGCCAGGCTGCCCCACCGTGGGACCGGGCGTGGGATCTCGACGGACGCCGGCACATCATCCTGGAGATCGCGGAGCCGCCGGAGCGGTTGACGCGCCTGGGTCGGTTTGGCCTCGACCGCCTGGTGCGGCAGATCCGCGGCATCCGGCTGGGGCTCTCCCTCGCCGGAGGAGGCGCCAGGGGGATGGCCCATCTGGGCGCCTTCCGCGCCTTCGAGCGAGCGGGAATCGGCTTCGACGTCATGTCCGGCACGAGCTGTGGGGCGATGGTCGGCATCACCTACGCGGCGGGCTTCTCCCCCGACTTCCTGATCTCCTCCTACAAGCGGGACCTCACTCCCCCGCGGCTCTTTCGCTACTTGCCCAAGGGGAACAACTGGTACCTCGTCTGGAACTTCCGCACCGGGGCCTGGGACGGGATGCTGCGGCGCTATCTTCGGGACTGGACTCTCGAGCGGCTGCCCATCCCCTTCCACGCGGTCACCGTGGATCTGATCAGCGGCAGGGAGGTGGTGCATCACTCGGGCGACGCTGTGCGGGCGATCCTCGAAAGCATCAACTTGCCGGTCATCTCGAAGCCCCTCGTCCACGATGGCATGGCGCTCGTGGACGGCGGCGTGCTCAACAACCTGCCCGCCGATGTCCTCACGAAGGCGGGTGCCCACATGGTGGTGGGGATCGATGTCTCGAGCCGGCTCAGGGACGAGTTCGCCGGCAACCGCCCGGGCACGCCGACCGCGCAGATGAAGGCAGCGGGCCCCCTGGAGACGATCATCCGCGTGCTGGAGACGCAGGGACGCGGCCTGGGTGCGCTTCGAGCCGACTCGATGGACCTGACCATCCACCCCGACGCCTCGGCCTTCAGCTTCGTCGACTTCAGCAAGGCTCCCGAGCTGGCCGACGTCGGAGAAGCGGCGGCGGAGAGCGCCATCCCGCGCCTGAAGGAGATGATCGCCGAGGTGGAGCGACGCGCCGCAGCCGTTGCGACGCCGGTCTCGGCTGGAGGACGACCTTGAGCGCCCCTGGCACCGCCGTTCCCGGCTCGAGTCGTGATCACACTCCAGCGAAGAAAAGATGGGTGCACCACGGAGACACGGAGGCACGGAGACAGGATGAAAGAGCGACACGCGGATCCGCTCCTTTCAGTCTGCATTCGGCCGATCACCGTTATGGAAGAAGTCGGCCGTTCCGGGGCCTTGCCGAAAGACCCTCCGTGTCTCCGTGCCTCCGTGGTGAATATCAGCGCCGCACGATGGAGCCGCCCGGCTCACAGCCCCTGGCGGCGGGGCGGGGTCTTCGCCCGGGCGCGGATGGCGCCCATCACCTCCGGGAGGACCGCGCCGACGCTCGATGACGGCGGGCTCGTGCGGAGGATCGCCGACATCGTGGGGGCGATGTCGGTCACGTCGATGGAGCGTGTGACCTCGGCGGCGGGCAAACCCGCGCCGAAGAAGATCACGGGGACGTGCGCATCGTAGTCGTAGGGGCTCCCGTGGGAGGCGGCGGAGGTTCCTTCGAGCCAGAACGGCTTCAGCACCACGTAAACGTCGGGCGAGCGCGTCGGGTGAAAGGCGGCGCGCACCTTCCGTGCAAGCTCCGTATCGGGCAGCTTGCCCCCGAGGATGTCGGTCCGGGTGAAGACCGCCTCGATGCCCGCGAACCCCTGGATCACCCCCGCGACGGCGACCTCAAGCTCCGCGGCGGGACGGCCGCCGAACTGGAGCGCCTCCGGGTCGAAGAAGTATCCTGGGCCCGAGAAGCCGAGGGACCAGTCTAGGTAACGGATGGAGAAATTTAGCCGGCGGTTGATCTTCTTCAGGATATCGGCGTTGTCGACCCTCTTGGCCTCGTAGCCGCGGTCCGACACGACCTCCGGCGAGAATCCTACGCCGTGGTCGGCCGCCAAGACGACGAGGCAGCGGCCCGGGCCCACAGAAGAATCGAGCTTCGTCAAGAGCCGGGCGACCTGCCGGTCCAGGTGGTAGGTCACCTCCTTCGCCTCGACCGACTCCGGGCCGAAATTGTGGCCGACGATGTCGTTCGAGGAGAGGCTGACCGAGAGGATGTCCATGGTCCCTCGGCGCCCGAGCTCCTCCTTGTCGAGAAGCTCCAGGGCGAAGTCCGTGATGACTTCATCGCCGAACGGGCTGCTGGCGACCTGCTCGTAGAACTTCCCCTCGGGCTTCTGCAGGTCTTTCCCGAACAGGTGCGGGAAGCTCTTCCCGAAGAGGTGGATGTCCTTCTCGAAGGATCGATCGTCCCGGCCGGTGATGATCCCGTCGTCGTCCTTCGTCCCCCTCTCCCAGCTCTTCTTGAAGTAACGGTCGCTCGGCTTTCGGTTGTTGAACTCGACGACCCAGGCGGGAAGCTGCTTGTAGTAGTACGTGCTCGAGACGAGGCGGCCCGAAGCCGTGCTGTACCAGAAGGCCTTCCCGGTCTTGCCGACGGGGAGAATGGCGCCCCGGTCCTTGCCGGAGACGCTGAACGCCCTCGCGCGGCCCCCCGTCGCCAGGATCCACTCGTCCGAGAACGTCGAGGCCGTCAGGTTGGCCGGCGAGCCGTTTCCGGTCTCCCCGGCGGTGCCCAGGATAGGGCTCGCCGCATCCTCGACGCAGTTGATGCTGGCTCCGGTCCTGCGGTCGTACCAGGAGTTCGAGGCGATGCCGTGGCCGGATGGACGCGCGCCGGTGCCGATCGTGGCGTGGCCCGGGCCGGTGACCGTGTGGCCATGCGTGAACCGGGCGTTGCGGTACCAGATGCCCCCTTCGCTCAGGCGGCGGAGCCCATCGGCGCCCAAGAGGGGCCCGAATCGGTGGAATACGTCGCCGCGGAGCTGATCCACGACAAGGATGACGACGAGGCGGATCTCTTCGGCAGGGGGAGCGCCCGCCGCGGGGTCCTGAGCGGAGATCGGCGCGATCGTCGCGAGGGCCGTGAGCCATGCGACAATCAGATATCGTGTCAAGCGGTGCATACCTTCATTGGAGACGGAACCCGAAGGCGGACGAACGGTTGCCTCGAAAAGTTGATATCGGCTCGAACGGAGCCGGAAAAACAGCGCCTGATTATCGGACGCGAAGCGATCCATACAACGGGATTCTTCCCGCGGAATTTTGCCGCTCTGGCCAGTACCCGAGTGGTCGGCTATCCTATCGGTCCCTGCCGACCGACCCAGGGCTCCGGTTGTTCCGTTTTTCACCTCGAAGGAAGAAAGATCATGACCCGACGGTGTTCAGCGATCTCTTCGGCACTGCTCCTTGGCTCCATCCTCGCCCCGGCGCCAGCGCCGGCGGCCGACGCGGCGGAGTGGCCCGCCTGGCGCGGTCCGAAGCGCGATGGCGTCTCCACCGAGACGGGGCTCCTCAAGGAGTGGCCCAAGGAAGGGCCTCGGCTCATCTGGGCCGCCACCGGCGCCGGCGGAGGCTACTCGACGGTCTCGCTGGCCGGCGGAAAGTTCTTTACGCAAGGCGACCGGGCCGACGGCGCGTACACGATCGCCTTCGATTCCGCGACCGGCAAAGAGGCCTGGTCCTTTCGCACCGGACCGATCTACGAGAATAACCGCGGCGGCGGCCCGAGGGGCTCGCCGACCGTCGATGGCGACCGGGTCTACGCTCTCGACGGCGGCGGCAACCTCTCCTGCCTCGATGCCGCCACGGGCAAGAAACGCTTCGCGCTCAACATCCTCGACGTGTTCAAGGGGGACAACCCGAACTGGGGAATCAGCGAGTCTCCTCTCATCGAGAAAGACCTCGTGATCGTCACGCCCGGCGGGAGCGAAGCCACCGTGGCGGCGCTCGACAAGATGACCGGCAAGACGCGCTGGACTCTCCGCCAGCGGGACCGGGCGGCGTACTCGTCGGCCCTCGCGGCCGACATCGCCGGGCGCCGTCAGATCGTCGTCTTCACCAACAAGGGGCTCATCGGCATGGACGCCGCCGACGGGAAGTTCCTCTGGCGCTACGACAAGGCGGCCAACGGCACCGCCAACGTGGCGACGCCCATCGTCCGAGGCGATCACGTCTTCATTTCCTCCGGCTACGGCACCGGATCGGCCCTCCTCAAGATCGTGAAGGAGGGCGACGGCGTCGCGGCGCAGGAGGTCTACTTCGAGAAGCGGATGCAGAACCACCACGGTACGTCGGTCCTCGTCGGCGAACACCTCTTCGGCTACTCCGACAGGAGCAGCTTCGTCTGCATGGAGTTCCTGACGGGAAAGATCGTCTACCCATCCGACGCGGACGCGCGCAGGAGGAACATGCAGAAGTGCGGGCTCGTTTTCGCCGACGGACACTTCTACTGCCTGGGAGAGGAGGGGGAGATGGTTCTCGCCGAGGCCAATACGAAGGAGTTCGTCGCGAAGTCCCGCTTCAAGCCCTTCGGGATGGAGCCGGACCCCAAGGCGAGGGGAGGCCGCCGGAACACCTGGGCGCATCCGGTCGTGGCCGGCGGGCGGCTCTACCTGCGCAACCAGGACAAGATCTACTGTTATGACATCAAAGTTCCCGCGCCGTAGCGGAGTCGCCGCAGGAGAGTGCCGCCCGTGATCACCCGGATCTCCGTCCGCACGCACGCGCGCGACGACTGGGTCGATCTCACCGCCGACGTGGAAAAGGCCGCGCGCGCGAGCGGCCTCGCCGAGGGCGTCGCGACCGTCTTCGTGCCCCACACGACGGCCGGCATCACGATCCAGGAGAACGCCGACCCGCCGCTCAAGCAGGACATCACGCGCGCTCTGGACCGGACCTTTCCCTGGACGGGCGGCTACGAGCACTGCGAGGACAACGCCGCGAGCCACATGAAGGCCGCGGTCGTGGGGAACTCCGTTCAGGTGATCTTCGCCGCCGGGAAGCTCCTCCTCGGCACCTGGCAGAACATCTTCCTCTGCGAGTTCGACGGGCCGCGGCAGCGCGACGTCGTGATCAAGATATCTCCGTGACCGTTCGCCGGAGTCCGGCGGCTCGAATCACACTCCGGAGCGGATCACCAGGCAGTCGCCGTCCTTGACGATGTACTCCGTCCCTTCGAGGCGCCACTTCCCGTGCGCCTTGAGGTCCTTGACCGAGGGGAGCGCGCGGAAGTCCTCGAAGGAGAAGACTTCGGCCCGGACGAAGCCGCGCGCGAGGTCGGTGTGGATCTTCCCCGACGCGGTGACGGCGTCGTCGCCGCGCCGGATCGTCCAGGCCCGACACTCGTCCTCTCCGTAGGTGAAGAAGCTCGCGAGCCCGAGAAGCTCGTATCCCTTCCTCAAGAGCCGCGGGACGACGGCTTCGCGCGTCGGATAAGCGGCGAGGAACTCGCCTCGGTCTTCGGGCGGCAGCCGCGAAATTTCGAGGTCGAGCGCGGCGCAGAGGACGAGGCCGCCGGCCGGAAGGTCCTTCTCGAGGCTCGCCGAGGCCGCAAGGGCCGCTTCGGAGACGTTGAGGACGACGATGATGGGCTTGCGGGCCAGGAGGCGGAAGCCGCGGAGCGATTTCTCCTCTTCCGGAGCGAGATGGGCCGCACGGAAAGCTTCGAAGGAGCCAGACGACGCCTGGAGCCGCTCGAGGAGGGCCAGCTCCTTCTTGTCGTCGGCCTGCGTCTTCGTGGGCTTCGTGACCTGAGCGCGGAGCTTCTCGACGCGCTTCTCGATGACCTCGAGGTCGGCGTAGAGGAATTCGAGCTCGAGGGCCTCCACGGACTCCTTCCAGCCGGACTTCGCCGGGTCGTCGGAGCCGAAGGCCGGGATCACGAGCACGAGGCCGTCGGCGTCGCGCACCTGGGCGAGAAGCTCGCGGCGGCGGGCCTCCTGGGCCTCCATGGGAAGCCCCGGCAGGTCCACGATCTCCATCTGGGCGTAGGTTTTCTTCTTCGGATGGAACTTCTCCGCGAGGAAGTCGACCCGCTCGTCCGGCACCGCCACCACCCCGAGGACGGGCTTCCCCGCCCCGAAGACATGCGGCTCGAGCGCGCGCTCGGTGAGCGCGCAGAAGAGCGTCGATTTCCCGCTCTGGGACGGTCCGACGAGGCCGAGCTTCATGATCGTTTCACTTCCAGAGGATGCACCCGCGCCGCTCGCACTCCTGGGGGTTCTTCAAGGCGCGGCGGATGAGAACCGCCCCCGCGCCGATCATAAAGAAGCAGAGGATTTGACCCATGGAGAGCTCGAACAGGAACAAGCCGAGCTGCTCGTCGGGCTGGCGCAGCCATTCGATGCAGAAGCGGTACGCGCCGTAGCCCGCGAGGAACAGGCCGAAGACGCATCCGTTGCCGATTCTCCAGCCGCGGGCGCGCGCGATCCTGATAAAGGCCCAGAGGAACAGGCCGAGGAATATCCCCTCGCCGGCGGCTTCGTAAAGCTGCGACGGATGGCGGAGCGGCACGCCGGCCTTGACCTTCTCCCACGTGCCGTCCGCGTAGGCTCTCTGGATGGCCAGCTCCTGCTCCCGGCCCAGGAGTTTCTCGACGCCGAGGAGCTTGTGCGCTTCGGGGTCGGAGGGGAACCGCATCGTAAAGAGCGCATCGGGCCCGGCAAGGCGCCCGTACAGCTCACCGCGGATGAAGTTGGCCATGCGCACGAGGAAGATCCCCGGCGTCACGGCAAGCGCGAAACCATCGGCGGTCGCTGCGGCGGGAGCCTTGCAGCGTCGCGAGTAGAGGACGCCCACGATTGCGACGCCGAGGAGCCCGCCGTGGAAGGAGAGGCCTCCCTCCCAGATGGCCAGGAGTCTGAGAGGGTTCTTGAGCAGCGCACGTTCGTAGAAGATCGCATAGCCGAGCCGCCCACCTCCCATGACCCCGAGGACCAACCAGGTGAGCAGGTTTCCCACTTGCACCTCGGTGAACGGGAACCTCCCCGCCCGCGATAGATTGCGGAGGACCCAGTAGGCGATGAAGAACCCCGCGACATAGCCAAACCCATACCACCGGAGGTCGAACTTACCCCACAGGTCGAGGATCACCGGGTCGATGAAGGGAAACGGGATCTCCATGAAGCTCGCGGGCCGTTGGGACTTCCTCTATCCGGCCAGCACGCGGTCCATGCGGGCGATGAAGTCGTCGATCTCCTCCGGCTTCTCGAAGCCGATCGTCATAGTGTCGACGCAGCCGAGGCCGAGGACGAAGCGCAGAGACTCGTCGAGCCGGCCCTTGAGCTGGCCCGCGCCGTTGATCTTCATGCCGCAGATCGCCCGGCCGGCGTCGTGCATCTTGCGGATGATCGGGACGACCTCATCGGGCTTCCCGTCCATGACCGCGCCGGCGTGGTTGATCCGCACGAGGTGGTAGTCGAGGCCGGGGACCTCGGAGGCGGTCCGCAGAGGCTCCATGCCGTGGCAGGAGACGCCGATCGCCTTTACGATGCCCTTCTCTTTCGCTTCCCGCAGCGCGGCGAGCGCCTTCTTCTCCTTGTCGCGGTTCGGCCAGTCGCCCGTCTCGGCGCAATGAACGAGCGCGATGTCGAGATAGTCCATGCCCAATTCCAGCCGGAAGCGGTCGAGCGCCTTGGCGGGCGTCTTGGTCTCGCGCCAGTTGATCTTGGTGACGAGGACGATCTTCTCTCGCGGGATGCCCTCGAGCGCCTTTCGGAAATAGGCGTGGGTCCCGTACATATCGGCCGCGTCGAAGAAATTCACTCCGCGGTCATAGGCGTGCCGGATGAGCTTCACGAAGGAATCGATTCCGGCCCGCGTCTGGTTCGACTCGTGCTCCCAGCCGTTCGTGCCCGACCCGAGGCCGAAGCGGGACACCTTGAGGCCTGTCTTTCCGAGCGGGACGAGGTCCGTCGCGCGTTTCTTCTGCGGCTGGGCATCGTCGGCCTTCACCAGCGCGGCCCCCAGCGCGAGCGCTCCCGCGCCCCCGAGAGTCCTCGCAACGAATTGACGGCGGTTCAAGTCGGTCATGGCTGCGTGCTCCTTGCATTCCGGCTGAAACTGTCCACGAAGCTGCCCGAGAGCTTACGTCGGGGAGACGGGGCAGTAAATAGGGGGCGATCGAGTGCTGCTGGTCAGGAGCTGATCCCCGCCGCTCGGGTCGGTTCCAGGAGGGTAGAGTCCAGGTCGACCGTCAGGGACCCGTGCTCGCCGAGGTCCCAAGGCACCGATGGCAACGGGCCTTCACTCCTCCACGCCCAGCCGCGAAACGCACGGCCGGAGGCGTCGGGCTTCGATGTCCACACGACTCCCGAGTTCGGTCTGAGGCTCTCGGGGCACCTTGGCAGCCACCGCACGCCTGACGCAACGGCGTCGACCTCGATGTAGCTCGCATCCGAGGCAAGGAGGCGGTGCCGCCTCTCCGAGAAGTGCTCGATGTCGAGCCTGGAGTAATGTCCCTTGTTCGTCGGCGACAGGATTTCCAGGACACTCACGATGCGCTGCCCATTCGCGTCGCTAAGTACAGCTCGTCGTAAAACGGTTCTCGAAATCACCCGAAGACGAGCTGTACTTCAAGGGGGTGGGCAAGCCGCCCCTCCGGTCCTCGCGCTGTCGCGCTCCCCTCCGGTCGGCCGCTCCGCGGCCGCCTCCGGGCACGTCTCGGAGGCGACCGCTTCGCGGTGCCCGCCTCCTCCGACCGTTTGCCCCTGCGCACTGCTCGGAGCAAACCCTCCGGGCGGGCCTCGCAGCCGCCCGCTGTCGCGGGCTCCCGGCTGCTCCGGCGGTCCGCGGCTGTGCATTGCTCGCCGCTCCCTCCGGTCCTCGCGCTGTCGCGCTCGGCCTCCGGGCGGG
>Ga0187893_10003366_pt1 | contig 32592 bp, 27 predicted proteins | sample MA1701074metaG_FD_139574 | JGI IMG/M metagenome (GOLD analysis project Ga0187893, IMG submission 139574) | White microbial mat communities from a basaltic lava cave in the Kipuka Kanohina Cave System on the Island of Hawaii, USA - MA170107-4 metaG ...
AGACTTCTTGACAAAAGAGATCCTGCCGGGCTTCGAACGCGAGACCGGCGCAAAGGTTGAGCTGGCCGTCGGTCTTTCCCGAGACTGGGTGGCCAAGATGCGCGTCGCAGGGAAAAACAATCCCCCCTACGATGTGATGATCGCGAACACGACGTGGGTCTCGGCGCTGCGCAAGGAAGGCTTCTTTGCCAAGCTCACGGAGGACAAGGTGCCGAATCTCAAGGATGTCTGGCCCGAGCTCCGCAACAAGGACGACAACGGGGTGATCAGCCTGGTCGGGCCGCTCGGGATCGCCTACCGTACCGACCTCGTCGCGAACCCTCCGAAGCGCTGGGTGGACCTCTGGAAGCCAGAGTACAAAGGCAAGCTGGGCATCTACAGCATCGCGAACTCCGCCGCGCCGATGTTCCTCATGCTCGCCGGAAAGATTTACGCGAAGGATGAGAGGAACATGGATGTCGCGTTTCAGAAGGTCAAGGAGCTCCTGCCCGTGCGGTTCACCGATTTCTCCGGGGACATGGAGAAACTGCTCGTGGCGGGAGAGGTTCACGTTGGCATCCTGGACGCGCCGGCGGCCTCGCGCCTGAAGAAGCAGGGTATCCCGCTCAACTGGGTGCCGCCGATCGAAGGCGTGTTCATGTTCGAGCAGGATACCAACGTCTCCGAGTCAGCGCCCAACAAGGAGTTGGCATTTAGGTTCGTCAACTATTTCATCTCGCCCCAGGTGCAGGAGAAGTGGTCGCGCCAGTTCTGGTGGACCCCGGCCAATCGCAAGGTGCAGATCACAGGTCAGCTCGCTACCGAGATCCCGGTACACACACGGGCGCAGATCCGCTCGATTCACAGATGGGACTGGGATTGGGTCAATGCAGGTAACCGGGAGCGCATGATCGAGCGCTGGAACCGGGAGATTGTGGGACGCTAGGGCCTAATAGGCCGTGGCGTCAATCACGCTGCGCGAGCTGACCAAGCGCTTCGAGTCGGTCGTCGCGGTCGATCGGTTAAACCTTGAGATCCAGGAGGGTGAGCTCATCACCCTCCTGGGTCCATCCGGCTGCGGAAAAACTACTACACTGCGGCTCATCGGGGGGTTTGAAACGCCCGAGGCGGGCGACATTCTCTTCGGCGGTCGCGCCGTGACATGGCTGCCACCGGAGCGACGGAACATCGGCATCGTCTTCCAGAACTACGCGCTCTTTCCCCATCTGACCGTACGGGAGAACGTCGCCTTTGGGCTAGAGATGCGTCGGGAGCCGCCCGCCGCCATCCGTCAGCGCGTCTCCGCGATCTTGACGAAGGTGCAGCTCGCCGGCCTGGAGCGTCGCTACCCTCACCAGCTCTCGGGCGGGCAGCAGCAGCGCGTGGCGTTGGCGCGCGCACTGGTCACCAATCCCGCGGTGCTACTGCTCGACGAACCCCTGGCGAACCTCGATGCCAAGCTGCGGGAAGAGATGCGGTTCTACATCAGAGGACTCCAACGCGAGTTTGGGATCACGACCATTTACGTCACACACGATCAGGCCGAGGCTATGGTCCTGGCGGATCGCATCGCACTGATGAAGGACGGCCGCCTCCAGCAGCTTGGTCCGGCCGAGACAATCTATCGCCGGCCCAGCACCCCCTGGGTCGCGGAGTTCATCGGGCTCTCCAACTTCATCCCGGGAACGGTTGCCGCGCGCACCGATGGCCGGCTCTCCGTGCGTACCGCCGCCGGTCTCTTCGCCTGCAGCGGGGATGTCGCGGCCGGCGAGGTGATGATTATGGTGAGGCCGGAGGCGCTCCACTTCGGCCCGCAACATCCCAACCGCATCGCCGGCGTTGTCCGGGAACGCGTCTTCCTTGGCAACCTTCTCGACTACCAGATTGACGGTCCGGACGGCATGCGGCTGCGCGTGCAGGCAGACCCATCCAGGATCTTCGCGCCCGGTGAGGCTGTCGAGGTGAGCTTTGCCCCAGCCGACGCCTGGGCCGTCGGCCCGAGGGCCGCCGGCCCATGAACAGTGTCCAGGCCACGGTAGCCCCTCGCGCGCCGGCGTGGCGGCCGCGGCGGTGACCGTGGGTGATGCTTCTCATCCTGCCCATCATCCTCTTCCTGATTGTCTTCTTTCTGATCCCATACGCCAACATGGTCTACATGAGCTTTTTGATGAAGCCCGCGGAAGGGGCTTATGTGCGCCAGTTCACGCTGGCAAACTATGCCCGCGCGCTGGGGGATCCGTTTCACTGGAAGGTGCTGCGCAACACATTCTGGTATTCGATCCTCACCGCCGCGATCGCGCTCGTGCTCGGATACCCGGTTGCCTATCACCTCACGCGCGCATCGGGCCGCCGACGAGCGTGGCTGCTCGTGCTGCTGATCTCGCCACTACTGGTGAGTGTCGTGGTGCGGAGCTTCGGGTGGATGATCTTGCTGGGCCGGGTCGGCCTCATCAATCAGCTCGTTCGGAGCTACGGCGGGCCGGAGCTAGCGCTCATGTACAATCCTTTTGGCGTTGTCGTGGGCCTCGTGCACGTCTACGTGCCATTCATGGCCCTTGCTATCGCGGGCGCCCTGCAAAATATCTCGCCCGACATGGAGCGTGCCGCCCGCTCATTGGGCGCGGGCCAATGGCGCGTGTTCTGGCGCGTGACCTGGCCGCTGTCACTGCCGGGCGTGTTCGCGGGGACGCTCCTGGTTTTTATCCTGGCCGTGAGCTCCTATGTGATTCCGATCCTGCTCGGCGGTAGCAACGTTTTGGTCATGCCGATGCTTATCGTGCAGATGCTCCTGGACGCGTTCAACTGGCCGCTTGGATCGGCGCTGTCCATGGTGCTTTTCGGGCTGACCGGGGCGCTGCTATGGCTGTACGTCAAACTCCTCAACCGCGCGCTGCGCTGGAGCCAGCCGTGAGGCGCGGCCCGCTGTCCGGGTGGGGATTGGGCGCCGCCGTTACGCTCATCTATGTCTTCTTGCTCGTGCCAATCCTGATCGTCGTCGCCGCGGCGTTCAATGCCGGCGAATACCTGCGCTTCCCTCCACAGGGGTTTTCGCTGCGGTGGTTTGTGCGCTTCGCGCAGAGCGAATCGTTTGTCCGCGCGTTCTTGTTCAGTTTGCAGTTAGCGGTATACGCCACGCTCGCCAGCACCCTGCTCGGGACGATGGCCGCGTTGTTCATCGTGCGGCACGCCCGGCGGGTGCGCGACGCGCTACGGCTGTTGATGGTGGCGCCGCTGCAGTTTCCGGCCATCCTCACCGGAATCGCGCTGTTGATCTTCTTCTACGCCACCGGCATGGGGACGCGGGGGATGCGGCCGCTGTTCATCGGTCACACGCTGGTCGCGCTGCCCTATGTGTTTCTCACCGTATCCACCGTGCTGTTTGGATTCAACCGCTCGCTGGAGGAGGCCGCCCGATCGCTCGGCGCAGGACCGTTCGTGACCTTCCGGCGAATCACGCTGCCGCTCATCAAGGGCGGAATCATCTCGGGCGCGCTGTTTGCATTCATCACGAGCTTTGACCAGTTTCCCATTTCGCTGCTGCTGATCAGCGTCGGAAACACCACTCTGCCCATCGCCCTGTTCGACTACCTACGTTTTTCTTATGAACCGACGGCGGCCGCGGTGTCCACCGTCAGCGTGCTGCTCAGCGTTGCGATCGTCCTGCTTATTCAGCGCCTGGTGGGGCTCGAGGCCGTCTCGTGGGGCGGGCCCCGCTAAATGGCTGGTACCGCACCTTACCGGGTTGGGCTGGACATCGGGGGCACCTTCACCGATCTGGTACTCATGCACGAGCCCACGGGCCGGTTGTGGTGGCACAAGATCCTGACCACCCCCGCCGACCCCGCGGACGCGGCCCTGCGGGGGCTGCGTGAGCTCTGTGCGAAAACGCGCATGGGCCTTCGACAGGTCGCGTCGATCATTCACGCGACAACGCTCGTGACCAACGCCGTCATCGAGCGCAAGGGCGCCAAGACGGCCTTGCTTGCGACCGAAGGATTCCGGGACATTCTGGAGATCGGCCGGGAGCAGCGCTATGATATCTATGATCTGTTCCTCCAGTTTCCGGATCCGCTCGTGCCGCGTCGCTGGCGCATCGAGGTGCGTGAGCGGATCACCCGTGACGGCGAGATTCACACCCCCCTTGACCGCGCGGCCGTTGCCGCGCAGATCGCTCCCCTCGCGGATGCCGGGATCGAAGCGATCGCGGTGGCGTTTCTCCACGCTTACAAGAACCCCGTCCATGAGCGCGCGGTCCGGGACATCATTGAGCGCGCGCACCCTGACCTCGCGGTCTCGATCAGCAGCGAGGTCTCCCCCGAGATCCGGGAGTTTGAGCGGACCAGCACGACGGCCTGCAACGCGTACGTGCAGCCTCTGGTGGATCGGTACATCCGGCATCTGGAAACAAGCCTGGCCGCTGAAGGGTTTGCCGGCCGTTTTCTGCTCATGCTCTCCTCCGGCACGCTGACGACTCCGGAGGTCGCGCGCCGATTTCCGGTGCGTCTGCTTGAATCCGGTCCGGCGGCCGGCGCACTCATCGTGGGACATCTGGGCGAGGCGGCGGACCGGGGCGACCTGGTCGGTTTCGACATGGGCGGAACAACAGCGAAGGTGTGCCTGGTGCAGGATGGCCGGCCCGCGGTCGCGCCGCGGTTGGAAATCGCGCGTATTCACCGCTTTCGCAAGGGATCGGGGCTGCCGGTCATCGCGCCCGTTGTGGACATGATCGAGATCGGCGCCGGCGGCGGTTCCGTGGCCCGCGTCGACCGTCTCGGGCTGTTGCGAGTGGGACCAGAGAGCGCGGGGGCCGACCCCGGCCCGGCCTGTTATGGTTTCGGGGGAACGGACGCGACGGTGACCGACGCGTGCGTGGCGCTGGGGTACTTTGACCCAACCGGCTTCTTAGGCGGTACCATGCCGCTCGATGCCGGAGCCGCTCGCGCCGCGCTTGAGCGTGCCGGTGCGGTGCTTGGACTCGACGTCACGCAGACGGCGTGGGGTATCTACGCCATCGTGTGCGAGAGCATGGCGCAAGCGGCCCGTCTCTATCTGATCGAGCGCGGCCAGGATCCGCGCCGGTTTACTCTCATGGGATTCGGTGGTGCGGGTCCCGCCACTGCCGCGCGCGTGGCCAAGCTGCTCGGCGTCGAGGAGGTCATAGTCCCGCCGGCTTCGGGGCTGGCGTCGGCGCTGGGTCTACTCGTCGCCCCGGCAGGATTCGACTTCGGGCGGTCAATGGCCGGAGAACTCGACCGTGTGGATTGGGATGCCGTGGAGCGGCTCTACGGCCAATTGGAATCGCAGGGGCGTGCGATGGTGGCCGGCGCCGGTGCGCGACCGGAGCAGGTCACCTGCGAGCGACGGGCGGAGATGCGCTACGTCGGGCAGTTTCACGACATCGAAGTGGCGGTGCCAGCGCCGGTTGGCCACGACGCCGCGGTCCTACTGCGGGAAGCATTTGATGCAGCGTACGCCAAGTTGTACGGTGTCACGTTACCCGGATACCCCGTACTTGCCTTGAACTGGCGCGTGCTTGTTTCCGGTCCCGCCTCCCCGGCTCAGGTGCGCGCGAGCCTGGACGATGCCGAGATGCCGCGTCGGGCGAAAGCCACGCGGCGCGCATACGTTCCGGAGACCGGCGGATACGCCGATGTGGCGATCTACGATCGATACGCGCTGGCCGAGGGCGCCACCGTTACGGGTCCCGCCATCGTGGAGGAAGCTGAGGCAAGCACGGTGCTGTGGCCCGGCGACCGGCTACACGTTGACGCGCAGGGGAACCTGATCATTCACGTCGATGTGGCCAGCGCGGTGACGTCGCCATCCGCGCCCGCGGCGGGAGGGCGACGGTGAAGACGGAGTTCGATCCCATCACGCTCGAGATCATGTGGAGCCGCCTGATCAGCATCACCGAGGAATGTTGGGTTACTATCCTCCGAACGGCGTTCTCGACGATCATCGGGGAGGCCCAGGACTTCGGCTGTGAGCTGCTCGATGCGCGCGGCGGATCGATCGCCCACTCGCCGCGTTCGATGCCGGTGTTCAACCTCACCTTGCCGCACGCGATCAACGCGTTAATGAAAGCCTACCCGCCTGCGACACTTGCGCCCGGCGACGTCCTCATCACAAACGATCCGTGGATCTGCGCTGGGCATTTGCTCGATCTGGCTGTCGCAACGCCCGTCTACCGTGACGGTGAGATGGTGGGCATGGCGGGGTCCATTGCGCACTGCTCCGATATTGGCGGAACAAAAGATTCGGGGCGCGCGCGGGAGGTGTACGAGGAAGGCATTCAGATCCCCCCGTTGCGGCTCTATCGGGCCGGACGCCTCAACGAGGATCTGGCGGGGCTCATCAGGGCCAACGTCCGCCACCCCGAGATGGTGCTCGGGGATGTACAGGCGCAGGTGGGCAGCAATCACGTCGGCGCGCAGCGCCTGCTCGCATTCATGGAGGAGTATGGCCTGGCCTCACTCGAGCCGCTAGCACTCGAATTGCAGCGCCGCACCGAGACGGCGATGCGGGCGGCCATTCGCGCTCTTCCCGACGGCACCTATCGGAGCCAGTTGGAGATCGAAGGCCCCGACGGCCCGTTGAAACTGCCGTGCGCGGTGATCGTGGATGGGGACGAGCTTACCGTCGACTGGGAGGGCGCCCCACCCGAGCTTCCTGTGGGCGGAGTCAACTGTACATACACATACATGGCCGCTCACACCGTCTACGCCCTGAAGTCCATCCTGACGCCTGAGATCCCGTCCAACGCCGGCTGTTTCAGACCGCTTCATGTGCGCGCGCCGGAAGGCAGCATCTTCAACTGCTCGTATCCGGCCGCGGTCAATCAGCGCACGATGACCGGGTGGTTTTGCGGCCCGGCGATCATGCGGGCGCTTGCACCCGTGCTGCCCGAGCGCGTTCAGGCGTTTACCGGCTTGCCGGTGAGCCTCAGCGCATACGGCCACGACCGAGACGGCCGCCCATTCAACGATCACATCATGTTCGGGGGAGGCCAGGGGGGCAGCCGTCACGGCGACGGGCGGGCGGCGTTGATGTATCCGACGTCAGCGGGTAACGTGCCGGTGGAGATGTTTGAGCAGCGCACGCCGCTGCTCGTTGAGCGGAAGGACTTGATCCCCGCTTCGGGCGGACCAGGGCACCACCGCGGCGGGCTGGGCCAGCGCATGCATCTGCGCAAGCTCTACGATGATGGGTTGCCCGTGCTCGTCAACGTGCTACGTCACGGCCGTGAGTCGCCCGTGGATGGACTCCTGGGCGGCCAGGCGGGCCGGGGAGCTCGCCTCACAATCGAGGGTGCGAGTGCTGGCGACGCCGGCGCGCTGAGCTGGCTTGTCGAGCTCCGTGATCCCCACCAGTCGATTACCGTCGAGGCCGCCGGCGGAAGCGGCCTCGGCGATCCCGGAACGCGGCCTGCCGCGTTGGTCAGGCGAGACGTGGAGGAAGGTTATGTGACGGCGGTCGCCCAGGAGCGTGCGGCCGGGCATGAGACTACCTGATCACGCAGCCTCACTGCTCTTCTGGATCGGCCGCGCGGTTGTACTGACTGTACTCTGCGCGGCGGTGCCGCCCACTCTCGCACAACCTCAGCTTCGTGCACTGTACGTGACCGACCCCGGCAACGCCCGCATCGTGCGCATCACGGATATGAGCGGCGCGGGATGGACCGCGGTGCCCACGCGGGCCACAGGAGAGCGGCAGTTTGCGTTCCAGTCCGGGATCGCCGTCGATTCCCGCGGCCGGATCTACTTTACCGATGTGCCGGGGTCGCGGCTCGTGCGAATTGACGATATGACAGGCGCGGGATGGACCGCGTTCGGCACGCGTGGAAGCGCGCGGGGGCAGTTCGACCTCCCGGCGGGCGTCGCTGTTGACACCGGCGGGCGGATTTATGTTGCCGATGCCAGCAATTCGCGCATCGTACGCGTGGACGACATGACGGGGGCTGGATGGACCGCGCTGGGGAGCCGCGGCGCCGGCGCCAATCAGTTCGCCTTTCCTCAGGGGATCGTGGTGGACGCGGCGGGCCGGATCCATGTCACCGATGCGCTCAACGACCGCATCGTGCGGTTCAATGATATCAGCGGTGTGGGGTGGACGGTTGTGGGAGGCGCGGGTCGCGGCCCCCGTCAGTTCGAGTTTCCTGCGGGGGTGACGGTCGACGTCTCCGGCCGCATCTACGTTACCGACTCCGGTAACGACCGCATCGTGCGGATGGACGACATAACGGGCGCGGGATGGACGGTGTTTGCGGGCCTTTCCAGTCGAGCGACGGAGTTTGTCTTCCCCACCGGCATCGCGCTGGATACTGCGGGTCGGATCTACATCACCGATGAAGCGCACCGAATCGTGCGTATCGACAGCATGAGCGGGGCAGGATGGGTGGCTCTCGGAGACCTGGGCGGCGGCCACAGTCAGTTTTCGTTTCCGTCGGGAATCTTCGTCGACCCGGCCGGACGTTAGACGGGAAGATTCTCTTCTGCCGCGCACTCGCCCCTCGCCGCCTGGCGTAGGCGTCCCGCTGTTGACAGTGGTCGCGACAGGTGCCTAAGATATCGTTCGAAGGCGACGACGAGGACGAGTACGTCGGGAATCGGCCGGTCACGGAGTTGGCGACGAGAGAGGCGGGGTCCGGGAATCCCGGGCTGCGAGCCCCGCCCGGCCGGGACGGCGGAAGACCCCCTCCGAGCCGCGGACGAAAGGCGATCGATGATCGCCGGTTAAGCCGCCGGGTGCGCCCGAGATCGCGCGGCGAGGTTTCACGGCGCGGCGGATGCTTCGCCGGGAGACAAGTCGAGGGTGGAACCGCGGCAACCCGCCCCTCATATGGGGGCGGGTTGAGTGTTTTATAGAGGAGGCACTGGAGATGCGGCAGGCGGAATTGGTGCAGGTTGTGTTGCCGGACGGATCGCGGCGTGACGTGCCCTCAGGGCAAACGGCGCGCGCAACCGCCGAGGCACTGGGGCTCCGCGATGTCGTCGGAGTGTTGATGGACGGCCGGCCGCGCGATCTAGCGACGCCCGTGGAACCTGGCGCGCGCGTTGAGTTCGTGGCGTTCAAGGACGCCGCGGGGCGCGAAGTGTACTGGCATTCCACAGCACACCTGATGGCCCAGGCTGTCAAGCAGCTCTTCCCGCACGCCAGGCTCGCCATCGGCCCGCCGATCGACGACGGTTTCTACTACGACTTTGACATTGGCCGGCCATTTACCCCAGAAGATCTGGAACGCATCGAGGTGCGGATGCGCGAGCTCGCCGCGGCCGACCAACCGATCGAACGGATCGAGCTCCCCCGGGACGAACTGCGCCGGCAGTTCGACGCGGAAGGCGAGGTCTACAAGCGCGAGCTTCTCGACGAGATCCCGGACGAGCGTGTGAGCGTGTACCGTCAGGACGGCTTCGCGGATATGTGCCGCGGACCGCACCTCCTGTCTACTGGCCTGATCAAGGCGATCAAGCTCCTGTCTACCTCCGGCGCATACTGGCGCGGAGACGAGCATCGCCCGATGCTGCAGCGCATCTACGGCGTGTCGTATCCAACGCAGAGCGATCTCGACGCGCACCTGCACCGGCTGGAGGAGGCACGCCGGCGCGATCACCGCCGGCTGGGCCCGCAGCTTGAGCTATTCATGTTTCACGAGACGGCTCCGGGCATGCCCTACTGGCTACCGCGCGGGATGATCGTGCTCAACGAGCTCATCGCTTTTTGGCGCACCGAGCACGACCGGCGCGGCTATCAAGAGATCCGCTCGCCTTTGGTCAACAAGCAGGCGCTCTACGAGATCTCCGGCCACTGGGAATACTTCCGCGAGGACATGTTCGTCATGCAGACGCCGGATGAGGAAGTCTACGGCCTCAAACCGATGAACTGTCCGAACGCCATGGTTGTATTCGGGAGCCGCACGCGCAGCTACCGCGACCTGCCGCTGCGCCTCTCGGATACGGACATCCTTCACCGGTTCGAGCGTTCGGGGACGATGTATGGTCTGCTTCGCGTGCGCGAGTTTTCCCAGGACGATGCCCACATCTTTATCAGCGAGGATCAAATCAGAGCCGAGTACGGCGAGATCCTCGCCATTATCGAGCGTTTCTATTCAATCTTCGACATCGAGTACCGGCTTCGCCTGAGCACCAGGCCTGAGAAGTTCATGGGTGATCCCGCGGTTTGGGATGCGGCGGAGCGTGAGTTGAAGGAGATCCTCGAGGCCAGCGGGAGACCGTACGAGGTCGATGACGGGGAGGGCGCCTTCTATGGACCCAAGATCGACATTCTCATGAAGGACTCGCTGGGCCGCGAGTGGCAAACGGGGACGATCCAGCTCGATTTCCAGTTGCCGCGCCGATTCGATCTGAAGTATCACGACCGCGAAGGGCGCGAACGGACTCCCGTGGTCATTCACCGGGTCATCTACGGGTCGCTGGAGCGTTTTATCGGCATCCTCATCGAGCACTACGCGGGCGCACTGCCGGTGTGGCTGTCCCCGGAGCAGGTGCGCATTCTCCCAATTGCCGACCGCCACGCGGCATACGCCGAGCAGGTGCTCGAACGGCTGCGGTCTAGCGGCGCACGGGCCGCGGTGGATAGTTCGAACCAGCGGATTTCGTACAAGATCCGTCAGGCGCAGGTCGAGCATATTCCTTATATGGCGGTCGTGGGCGATAAGGAAGCCGCGTCCGGTGGCGTAGCCATCCGCAGTCGATCGGCGGGCGATCTGGGGCCGATGGCGCTGGACGCGTTCCTCATACGTCTACGCGGTGAGGTGGCCGCGAAGAAGTAGCTCAACGTAGCCGCGAAGCAGAGTTCCCGAGGGCGCCGCGCCGCGCGGCGCCCCTCGGCGTTCATCCGCAATCCAGACCTCCGGCGCCGATATTGCCGACGTGAGGGCATTGATCGGTTCCCCGCGGACGATCGTGGCGATCACCGCCGCGTTCGCGGGCGGCATCGCCCTGGCGGATAACGGGCCTGCCTGGCTGTCGCCATGGGGGCTGCTCTTCGTACTGGGCGTGGCATGGACCGCTTCGCTTTTGGCCCGCATGGATCGCGTGAGCACCGTAAGCGCGGTGCTGGTTTTTGCAACGCTTGGCGCCTTGTACGTTTCGGCTTTTGAACAGCGTGAGGTCCGTTGGCCCGACCTCGCCGATGGGCGCGGCGTCACCGGGCGGGTGCTGATTCACGCGCCGCCCGAACCGGCCCCGGTGGGATGGCGGGCCATTGCGCGCCTGCAGGCGGTGACCTTCGGTGAGCGCGAGCCCCGCCGCCCACGCGGCCAGCGTCCGGCGGCGCGCGCCGGGCCCAGCGCTACGCATGAAGCGGTCGGCTCCTCGATCACCGGTTTGGTTCGCCTGACAGGTCGTGGTCGGTCCCCGGCCCTACGGGTCGGCGATGAAGTCGCGATTCGCGGACGTTTCCGCGCGGGACGGCTGGCGGGCAACCCTGGAGAGCGCGGCGAACGCCAGGCACTTCGGCGGAGGGGGCTGGTTGGTGTCATCGCGGTCGACCCCATGGGTGGCGTCACCGTGGAGCGATCCGGTGGATTGTCGTTGAGGGGAGCCATCGCGAAAATTCGCGGGCGCGCGCTCGACGCGATTCTTCAGGCTTTGCCTCCGCCCCGCAGTGGGCTCCTGCTCAGCCTCTTGCTCGGAGTCGAGACGCACCTTCCCCCGGAAGTGTATCAACAGTTTTCCCGCGCTGGCCTCATTCATCTGATGGTGGTCTCTGGCACGCAGGTGGCGATCGTGGCCGGCGCGCTGAGTGTCGCGGCGCGCCTTGCGCGTCTACCTCCGTGGGTGTCGGCCATTGCAATCACCACCTGTGTGATGGCGTTCACGGCGGTGGTGGGGTGGGCGCCTTCGATCGGCCGCGCGGTGCTCATGACCCTCGTCGCCGCAGCCGGAACGCTCGTGGGCCGAGAGCGCGACCGCGGCGCGACGCTCGCCGCGGCCGCGCTCTCGCTGCTCGCGCTCTATCCTTCGGTCCTCTTCGATATCGGATTTCAACTCTCGTTCGCCGCGACGTGGGGCCTGCTGTTCATCGCGCCAGCGCTGCGGCGGCGTGTCGCGGGGTTGGGTCCGCGCCTCTCGGGCGCCCTCGCGGTAACGCTCGGCGCGCAGGCGGCCGTGGCTCCGCTGCTCGCGGCGCACTTTCAGTCCATTCCCCTGGGCGGGATTGTGGCCAATCTGCTCGCGCTGCCCATCGTTGCCGTACTGGTGCCGGTGGGCTTTGCCGTTCTTCCCCTGACGATTGCGGTCCCGGCCGTGGGCGCACCGCTTTTGCGTATGATCGCGCCGGGTCTTGACGCGTTGATGTGGATCGGCGCGCGATTCGCGGATGTCCCATGGGCCATGGTCGTCACGCCACCTGTGCCGTCCGTGATGGTTGTGGCCGTCTATGCCGCGCTTGGAGCGGCGGTCGCTGTCTCCGCGGGGTCCTGGCGGCCGTCGCGCGCTCAGCGCGCCACCGCCTGGGCTGTGATCGTTGTGTGCGTGGGCGGCTGGTACGAGGCTTCCGCCCGTCCGCCGTCGCTGTTGACCGTCACGGTGTTGGATGTCGGACAGGGAGACGCCATCCTCGTGCAGAGTCCATCTGGGCGTACGGTCTTGATCGACGCCGGCGGTGAGATCGGTGCTGAGCGCACCGGATGGGATGTGGGACGCATGCGCGTGGTGCCGGCGCTGCGCCGCGCGGCCGTGCGGCGTGTGGATGTCGTAATGCTTTCGCATCCGCATGAAGACCACGTTGGAGGACTGCCCGCGGTGGTGGAGAACTTCCCCGTCGGACTCGTGCTAGATCCCGGCGTGCCGCATCCGTCACCCTCGTACGCGCGCTTCCTCCGGCTGATCGAGGCCCGACGCATTCCCTACCGTCAGGCGAGGGACGGTCTCCGTGTTGAGCTTGGTGCCGGCGTCGCGCTTTCGATCCTGCATCCATCCGATGCAGCGCCGCCGCTCGAGGGCGACCAGGTGCACGCGCGCGGCACGGCGGCCCGCCTAACGTATGGGTCGACGGCAATGCTCCTGACCGGCGATGTGGAGGCCCCTGTGGAGCGGTACCTCATCGAGCGAGGGCTTCCGCTGGCCAGTCAGGTGCTGAAGGTCGGTCATCACGGCAGCCGGACCTCAACATCCGTCGAGTTCGTCGCGCGCGTGCGACCGCAGATTGCGGTGATCTCCCTCGGGGCAGACAACGCGTTTGGGCATCCACATGCTGTGACCATCGATGTGCTGACGACTGCGGGCGCGGCGATCTATCGCACCGATCGCGATGGCGCCGTCCAGATCACCAGCGACGGGACGGCGGTGCGCGCATCCACATACCGCGGGGCAGTGGGTGCAGGGGTTCGTTGACCGCCTGGATGATGGTGTCGCCGTCGTGCTGCTCGACGGAGGTGGGAGAGCCTATATCCCGGTCGAGGTCCTGCCGCCGGGTGTCACCGCCGGCAGCTTCGTCGAGGTGACGATCGATCCCGCCCCTGTGCCGTCGGGAGCCTCAGCCGAAGAAGTGGCCTCGCTGATCGAACGCCTACGTTCCGGGGATCATCGCCATGGCTAACCGGCCGACGCTCATCATCGGCGACGAGGACTACCTCGCCGACGAAACCCTGGCGAGGCTCGTTGACCAGGCGCTGGTCGGTCAGGATCGCGCCCTCAACCTGGATGCTCTAGACGGGGCCGCGCCCATCGGCGAGCTCCTCACGCGCCTGGACACCGCGCCGTTCTTCGGTCCGACGCGAGTGGTCGTCATCCGACGGATGGAAGCGATGCGCGACGCCGACCATGAGGCCCTGATCATCTATCTGGAGCGTGGAGACAGCCCGACGGTCGGGATATATGTGGCGCGAGAGCTCGACCGGCGCCGGCGCTTGTTTGCGACCTTCCGTCGCGTTGCGGAGATCATCGAGTGCCGGCCGATGCATGCGCGGGAGCTCCCTGCGTGGGTGCAGAACCGGATCTCGGCGGCAGGAAAGCGCGCCGGCCCCGGCGCCGCGGAAAGCCTGGTTGCGCTGGTCGGCGGCAGCCTGCGGGATCTGGACCAAGAGGTGGCCAAGATCGCCGCGTATGTCGGCGATCGGCCTCTGATCACGCGCGGCGATGTCGAGGCCATCGCGAGCCGGTTGGGAGAAGCATCGATCTTTGCCCTCGCGGATGCCGTCGGCGGGGGCAATGTCGCCGGTGCCCTCAAAGCATTGCACGAGAACCTGGCAACGCATGAGCCGCTGCAGGTGCTCTTTATGGTGGCGAGGCAGTTCCGGCTCATCGTGCGCGCGCGGTTTGTTGCGAGGACGGATGCAGCGGCGCTTGCGGAGCGCTTAGGCCTGCCTCCCTATGTGGCCCGAAAGGTCGCCGATCAGGCCCGCGGATACCGTCTCGAGCAGTTCCCGGCGATCTTTGCCGCGCTCGAGGCCGCCGACAAGGCGATCAAAACCGGGAGCGCCCCACGGCTGATTCTCGAGACGTTGATCGTCGAGTTGTGCGGGATGAACCGGCGCGCTGTAGCGGCGCGGTGAGCGCGGACGAACCTACGACGTGCTGCGTACGACGCGGCGCATCAGGCGGGACTTGCGGCGGGCGGCGGCGTTAGGATGAATGATGCCCCGCAGGGCGGCTTTGTCCAGCGCGGCTTGAGCCAGCGCAATCTGTTCGGGCTTGTCGGGGGCGCTCCGCATCAATGTCTTGATACGGGACTTCACGCCCGCATTCGCGGCGCGCCGTCTCGCCGAGCGGCGGAGATCCTTCAGCCCCGATTTGATGCGCTTGGCCACAGCCGACCCTCCCGAGGTGACTCCGCCGCGGATACGGCGACCTCGCGGCATTCTAGCACGTCCCACGAGGACGGACAAGGCAACCCGTGACCGCGTCGGGGCGTCTGGCGAGAACCGCCAGCCTCCTGGCGGGCGCCACCGTCGCCAGCCGCGGGCTCGGGCTGATTCGCGAGATCGTGGTCGCCGCGCTGTTCGGCGCCTCCGACGCGAAGGCGGCCTACGTCATCGGCTATTATCTCCCTTTCTTCGTACAACGGCTCTTGATCGGCGGGACGCTCAGCATCGTCCTCATCCCCACACTGGCCGAGGTGCTCGGCCGGCGCGAGGAGGCCGAGCTCAGGCGCGTCACGGCCTACCTGTTCACCGCGGTGGTCGCCCTTGGCGTGCTGATGGTCGCCGCCGGCCAGGTGATGGCCCCCTGGCTCGTCCCCCTGGCTGCGCCGGGCTTTGTGCCCAACCGGCAACAACTCGATCTCACGGTCCACCTGACCCGCATCAATTTCCTGGCTATGTTCTTTCTCGCTCTGTCAATCTTTGCGACCGCCTACCTTCAGGCGCTCCGTCGCTTTACACCGCCGGCGATTGCGCCGCTGATATTCAACGTCACGATCATCGCCGGAACATTGTGGCTGGGACCCCGCCTGGGCATCACCGGGCTCGCCATCGCATGGGTGGCGGGGACCGCGGCGCAGTTCCTGGCGCAGGTGCCCGCCCTGCACGCGGCGGGGTTTCGTTATCGCCTGGCGCTGGATTGGTCTCACCCTGCCATGCGTACAATCCGCCGCCTGGCCGTGCCGGCGATGCTTGGTCTCGCAATCCTCGAGATCAATGCCTACGTCGGGCGTTTCTTCGCTTCGTTGCTGCCAACCGCGCCCGGCGTGAATGCCGTTGCGGCGCTCGACTATGCCTACGAAGTCGTGCAGGCCCCGATCGGCATTCTGGCGATCTCGGTGGCGACCGTGCTGTTTCCTGGCATGAGCGAGCACGCCGCGGCCGGCGATCGTGACGCGCTTGCGCGGACAACCTCATTAGGAGTCAGGAGCGTGTTGTTCCTCATGCTGCCGGTCGCGGCCGCGCTCATCGCGTTCGCCGTCCCGGTGGTGCGTCTGGTCTTCGAGCGCGGCGAATTCGGCCCGCCCGCCACCGCAATGGTCGCGTCATGCCTGACGGGGTACGCAGCGGGGCTCGTGCCGATGGCAGCGTACTATGTGGTCACCCGCACATACTACGCCCTTCATAATATGCGGACGCCGGTGGCGATTGGTGGCGCTATGGTCGCGCTGAATGCCGCCCTCGCCTATGTGCTGATGCGCGCGCTAGGCGTGGCGGGGATCGCGTTCGCATCGGCGATCGTGGCGTTCGTCAACATCGCGCTACTCCTCGTTCCTCTCCGGCGCGTCCTCGGTCCACTCGATGGGCCGCGTATCGCGCGAACCGCGGCGCGCACCTCCGCGGCGACGGCCATCGCCCTTGGAGCCGCGTGGTCCACCTGGCGCCTAGGGTTACCTGTATTGGGGCAGGGCAGCCTTCAGGAGGCGGCCCAACTCGCCGCGGTGCTCGCGCTGGCGGCTGGGGTGTACCTGGCGGCCTGCCTGGTACTCCGGGTAGATGAAGTCACCCTGCTGCGCGATCTCATCCGGCGGCGGAAGCCGGGGGCGGTTTCTTGACACTTCAAAATGGGCGATGCTACGCTGTGTGCGGTTGTTTAGCACTCTCGATGTCCGAGTGCTAAGGGGACGCGCCGATGGTCGAGCTTGACGAGCGCAAGCAGGCGGTTCTCTACGCGGTCGTTGAGGCGTATATCCGGTCTGCCGAGCCGGTGGGATCCGAGCACGCCGTGGTCCGTGACCGCATCAAGGTCAGCCCGGCCACGATTCGCAGCACGATGGCAGCGTTGGAAGAGTTGGGGCTGCTCAGACATCCGCATACCTCCGCGGGCCGTGTGCCGACGGACGCCGGGTACCGGCAGTACGTTGACATGCTTCCCGAGACGGAGCCGCTGCCCGGCGCCGATCGCCAGGCGATTCGCCGCAGGCTTGAAGGTTCCGCCGGCGAGCCTGCCGGCACCGCGCAGCTCGCGGCCAGGGTTCTTTCGTCCGTGACGCAGTACCCATCGGTGGTCGCGGCGCCGGGCATGCAGGACCAGGTCTTCCGATCGCTGCACCTGGTGCCTTTCGGAACTCGACGGGCCCTTGCGGTGATCGCCACCGCGGCCGGCGGTTTTCAGGGCCGGATGATCGAGCTCCCCGAGGACGTTGAACCGGATGCGCTTGAACAACTCTCGCGCGCAATCTCGGAGCGACTGCTGGGATGTCGCATTGCCGATCTCACCCACGAGCGGCTGGAACAGGCGGTCGGTGAAGCGGCCTGGGAGCACCGCCTGCTGGAGGAACTTGAGCTCTGGTTTCGTCGCAACCTCGTCAGGAACGCGCGCACGCGCATCAGCGTCGAGGGCGCCAGGCACCTCCTGCGAGAGCCGGAGTTCCGCAGCCCCCAGGCCGCGACGCAGTTCCTCGAAATCCTTGAGGAGGAGACCGTGCTGGCTGAGGCTCTGGCCGTCACCCCGGAACGCGGAGTTCGCATTTCAATAGGGACGGAAAATCGCCGCCACGAGCTGCGCGCGTGCAGCCTGGTCACCGCCACCTACCGAGCGGGCGATCAGGCGGCCGGCACCGTTGGGATAGTTGGTCCGACGCGCATGCGATATCGCCTGGCCGTCACGGCCGTCGGCTATGTGGCCGAACGCTTGAGCGAGACCCTTCGCGCGGACGGTTAGCCGGAGGCGATTCGGCGCCGGCCCATCCGTTCCGCTGACCTAGGACTATGGCCTCACGCGACTTGTACGAAATCCTCGGCGTTGACCCGCGAGCCTCCCAGGATGAGATCCGGCAGGCGTACAGGCGGTTGGCCAGGGAAGCCCATCCTGACGTGCGACGCGATGACCCTCAGGCCACCGAGCAATTTAAAGAGATCAACGAAGCCTACGCGATCCTAAGCGATCCCGCCAAGCGGACCCAGTACGACCGTTTTGGCGAGGTCGGCACGGACGCCGGATCGTTCGGCGGCGACGCGAGCCCGTTTGGGGACCTGTTCGACATCTTCTTCGGTGGGCGCGGCGCGCGCGCGCCACAGCGTGATGGGCCCGAACGAGGGTCCGATCTTCGCTACGATCTGGAGATCACGCTCGAAGAGGTTGGGACCGGTGTCGAGAAGCGCATTGCGATAGATCGCCTGGAGACCTGCCCGTCCTGTTTTGGCACCGGCGCCGAACAGGGATCAAGCCCGCAGCGCTGCTCGACGTGCGATGGCAGGGGGGAGGTGCGCGTCTCGCAGCGCACGGTTTTTGGCCAGATCACGCAGATCAGGACCTGCCCGCAATGCCGGGGAACCGGGACGTACATCGCGCGCCTCTGCGCCAAGTGCGCTGGGTCGGGACAGGCAGAGGGCAGGCGCGAGGTCACGGTCTCGATCCCTGCCGGCGTGGACGATGGCACGCATCTGCGTCTAAATGGTGAGGGAGAGGCGGGATCGCGCGGCGGTGGGCGCGGCGACCTATATGTCGTCATTCGTATTGCGCAGCACGCGCACTTCACGCGTCGTGGACGCGACCTCGGTTACAAGACCGATATCACCATGGTTCAAGCGGCCCTCGGCGCCGAGATCACCGTGCCAACCCTTCAAGGCGACGCCACGCTGAGGATCCCGCAGGGCACGCAGCCGGGGACTACGATAAGTTTGCGCGGGCGCGGACTGCCCGATCTGCGGGGCGGGCAGGGGAATCTCCACGTGACCGTCGGGGTCAAAGTGCCCAAGCAGCTCTCCGACGAGCAGCGGGGTCTGCTAGAAGAGTTCGCGCGTACGGCTGGCGAGAAGCCTTCATCGAAGAAGCGCGGGTCGGTCCTCAAGAACGTCAAGAAACTTCTGGAGTAAACTCGTTCCCTCGCCCAGAAAGTCGCCGGGCGTGAGCTGGATTGAGATCGCTCTGTCCGTGGTGCCTTCGCGCGCCGAAGTGGTGGGTGAGCTGCTCCTGCGATTCGCCCCGCAGGGACTGTGGGAAGCCCCCGCCGACCGCTCCCGGCGTATGCTCCGCGCCTATGTCCCCGCGACCACGACGGGGCGCTTGATCATTGCTCGGCTGCGCCGGGCGGTGAGAGCATCCTTCCCGGACTGCGCGCTACGCACGCGCATCCTGCGGGGCGCCAGCTGGGCTCGGGCATGGAGGGGGCAGGCGCGCACCGTACGCGTCGGCCGCCTGATCGTGCGCCGCGCGCGCCGCACAAGCGGTGCTCCCTCGCGGCGGGCTGGGGTGGCGATTCATCTCGATGCCGGCATGGCATTCGGTAGCGGCGATCACCCATCAACTCAGTTGTGTCTGCGGGCGATCGATTGGTACGTGCGCCCCGGATCAACCGTCATCGATCTCGGCACCGGGTCGGGGATCCTCGCCATCGCGGCGGCCCGGCTCGGGGCTCGACGCGTCGTGGCCTTGGACAGCGATCCCATCGCCATCGAGGTAGCCAAAGCGAACGTCCGTTCGAACCGGGTCGCGTCCGTCGTTACCGTTCGGCGCGGGAATAGCCTGGCGGGCGTGCACGCGGCGGCGGACGTCATCGTTGCCAACCTGACCGCCGACATTCTTCCTCCTATTGCTCCAGACGTTCCACGGCGCCTCAGTCCCGGCGGGCGATTTGTGGCCTCCGGATTTGGGTCCGCGCGGTCTCCCGAAGTGGAGGCCGCATTTTTACGGGCGGGGCTCACCGTCACCTCGGTCGAGCGCTTGCGCGGGTGGTGTGCGGTACATGGCGTCGCCGCGCGCTTACGGGGTAAGACCCTTCCGCGATGACCACCGCAGGAGCCCAGCGGCGGCGGTTCTTCGTTGCAGCAGAGGCGTTTGACCAGGATCCGATTGTCTTCGCCCCGCGCGAGGCGCATCACATCGCGCGCGTCTTGCGCCTGGAAGCCGGCGCTCCACTGATCGTCTTCGACGGCCGCCGGGAGGTGGACGCCGAGCTCGAGCGCGTCGACGGCGCGACGGTCATAGCGCGCCGTACGGGCGCGCCGCGTCTTACCGGCCGTCCGGCGAGCATCGCGCTGCTGCAGGGTGTTTCGCGAGGCCCAAAAATGGATCTGATCGTACGCATGGGCACAGAACTGGGGCTGGCCGCGATTCATCCCGTGCTCACGTCGCGGTCGGTCGCCGGGTTGGGCCCCGCGCGTACCGATCGCTGGAGGCGAATTGCGGAGCAGGCTGCGAGGCAATCGGGCCGCGGCGATCTTCCCGTGGTTAACGCAGCCCTGCCGCTCGATGGCGCGCTGGCGGCGTTGGGTCCGGTGGATCTCCTTGTCGTGCCGTGGGAGCGGGAGACCACGCCGGTTGGGGAGGTGATCGCCGGCTGCGCATTTGCGACGGCCGCAGTGCTCATCGGCCCTGAGGGAGGCCTGACCGACGGCGAGATCGCCGTCGCGCGCGGCGCGGGGGGGCTCACCGTATCGCTTGGCCCCTTGATCCTGCGAACGGAGACCGCGGGCATCGTCACCGCGGCAATGCTGCTTTACGAACGCCTGCTGCGGCCGCGGTCCTGATCTGATCCGTCGGCCCTTCGCCGAGGCCGCATGGGACGCAGACCCACGCTGGCGAGCTCGGCCCTGGCCAGGCCTTCATACTTTCCGCCTTCCCAATCACCGAAAGGATCGGGCGTGAACCGCAGCAGCTCTTCGTAGGACAAGCGGTGGAACGCGCGTGCTGCCAGCAGCCGTTCGACCTGTGGTACCGGCAGTCGCGGCGCGGTGCGTACCGCCCGCTGAGCCGCCCGCAGGCCGCTCAGGCGCTGCAAACGCCACGGAAGATAGCGCTGCAGCCACATCGCGATAGGTAGGCCTGCAATCAGCAGTCCGAGGGCGGCCGCGACGATCAGAATGAACCGCTCGAGATCGCCGCCCGCCGCACCAAAGGGCGCGCCCGCAGCCGACAGGGCTTCCCGAGCCCCTGCGCCCGCGGGCGGCCCGATCACCGGCACCTGGGCCAGCGCTTCGCCAATACGCTGGCCAACGGTCTCCAACGCCGTGCCGGTCTGGCGCAGCGTATGTCCGATCGTCCGCGCGCGAGCCACGTTTCGGTACAGATCCCAACCCAACCACGTCCACGTCGCAACCCACAATGACGTGGCGATATCGGCTCCCGCCTCTCGGAGACGGGCCGCGGGAAGCTCGCTCCACAACATCGGCATGGGCGTCCCTCGTAGCAGACCTACTACCGTCTTACCATAAGGCGACCGGGACGACGACGGCCCCCGAGCCCCCGCGTATGAGGAGCCGCTCTCCCCACGTTGCATTTCCATACATGAGATTGTATAATCATACTATGTCTACGCGCGTCAGCATTGTCGGCGCCTCCGGGTATGGGGGGGGTGAGCTCGTTCGTCTTCTCTGCGGTCACCCGCAAGTCGAGCTCATGTACCTGACGGCCGAGAGCCGCAAGGCCGAAGCCTACGGCGAAGTCTTCCCAAACCTCCGGGGGTTCGTGGCGCACACGACCGAAGACGCCGATCTGGAAAAGATCGGGGGCGCATCGGACGTGGTGTTCTTCGCCTTACCCAACGGGATGGCGATGACCATGGTTCCCCGCCTGGGCCCGCACGTGAAAATCGTGGACCTGGGCGCGGACTTCAGGTTGCGCGACCCCGCGACCTACGAAGCCTGGTACAAGACACCGCATGCCGCCCCTGCGCTGCTGGCCCATGCGGTCTATGGTCAGCCCGAGCTGCACCGCGATCTCATCAAGGAAGCGCGCGTCGTCGCCAATCCGGGATGCTATCCGACGGCGGCGCTCATCGGCATTGCGCCGTTCATCCAGGCTGACGTCGTGCAGCGCGACGGCATCATCGTGGACGCCAAATCCGGCGTCTCCGGGGCCGGGCGGGGCGCGTCGCTGAGTACGCATTTCGCCGAGATCAATGAGAACGTCAAGCCGTACAACGTTGCGGCCCATCGGCATACGCCCGAGATCGAGCAGGAGGTCACGGCGCTCGCAGGAGGGCCGATGACGGTGACCTTTACCCCCCATCTCATCCCGATGACGCGGGGGATTCTCGCGACGATCTACCTGCGCCTTGCGCACGCCATGACTACGACGGAAGCCGAGGGGATCCTGCTGGAGGCGTACGCGAAGGAGCCGTTCGTACGCGTACTGCCCGGGGGGTTGCCGCAGACCAAAGCGACGTTCGGATCCAACTACTGCGACGTCGCGGCGCGCGTTGATCCGCGTGGGAAGGTGCTGATCGTTATGGCCGTGATTGACAATCTCGTCAAGGGGGCATCGGGCCAGGCCATCCAGAACATGAATCTGATGTGCGGGTTTCACGAGCGCGCGGGGCTGGAAGGCCCGCCGCTGTACCCGTAGGGTCGGCTCTCAATGTCGAGGAACAATCTCGAGGTGCTGTGATGTCGGTAGCGCGCGCGGCCATAACCCCGCTGGAAGGCACCGTGACCACCCCGCGCGGGTTCCGAGCATCCGGCATCCACTGCGGGGTCAAACCTGAGCAGCCCGATCTGGCCCTCGTTGTCTCGCAGACGTCGGCGGCGGCGGCCGGCACCTTCACGACGAATAAGATGCGGTCTGCGCCGGTCATTCAGAATGAAGCGAAGCTGGCCTCCGGGCGCGCGCAGGCTGTCTTGATCAACAGCGGCAATGCCAACGCGTGTACGGGCGCGCGGGGGGAGAGAGATGCGCGGACGATGGCGGGCAGTGCCGCCGCGGCCCTCGGGATCTCAGAGGATCTGGTCCTGGTCGCCAGCACCGGCGTGATCGGACGACCCTTGCCCATTGATCGCATCGCCGGTGGTATGCGCACCCTCATCGCCGCGCTTGGCGAGGACGGCATGGCCGCGGCACGCGCTATCCTGACCACCGACGCATTTCCCAAGACGGCGGCGGCCCGTGTGGATCTCGGCAACGGTGTGGTGACGATCGGCGGGATCGCCAAAGGCGCCGGCATGATCCACCCCAACATGGCCACGATGATCGCTGTGATCACGACCGATGCAACCATGGAGCCCCCGGCGGTCCGTGCGGCACTGCGCACGGCGGTCGATAGCACCTTCAACTGCATCAGCGTGGATGGCGATACGAGTACCAGCGATAGCGTGTTTCTCCTGGCCAATGGCGCCTCCGGCGCGCCGGCAATTGCGGTGGGTGACGACCGTTTCGAGGCGATCGTCGCGGGGCTCACAGACGTGGCGGGCCGCCTCGCCCGATTGATCCTCCAGGATGGCGAGGGGACGACCCGAGTCATCGAAGTGATTGTCCGCGGCGCGCACTCTCACTCCGACGCGCGCACCGCGGCCCACGCGGTGATGACATCGCTGCTCGTGAAAACGGCATTTCATGGCGCGGAGCTCAACTGGGGGCGGATTGCGGCCGCGCTGGGACGCAGCGGAGCCGAGGTCGCTCCCGAGCTATTGAGCATTGCCATTGGCGATGTGACCGTCGTTCGTGCCGGCGTCGGCGTCCCGGATGCCTATCCGCGGGCGGAGCCCCTGCTCAAGGCGCCCGAGGTTCGTGTGACCATCGAATTGGGGCTTGGGGCGGGGCTGTTTCGCGGGTGGACGAGTGACCTATCCGAAACCTACGTGAAGGTCAACAGCGGGTATCTCACGTGACGCGGCGCCTCGCACGGCACGCGCCGGAGCGGCCTAAGGAGCCGATGCGTCATCCGACGACCGAGGGACGGCTGATAGCGCGCGGGCTGCACTACGCCGCCGCATGGCGGGGTCGCACGGTCGTTGTGAAATATGGGGGCAGCGTGATGGATGCAGGTGCTGCCGGGACGGTCGTGGAGGACCTCGTGCTCCTAAAGGGTGCGGGTGTAAACCCGGTCCTGGTGCACGGGGGCGGTCCTGAGATCACCCGCATGCTCGACCGTGTCGGGAAAGAAACCCGGTTCGTCAAAGGCCTGCGCGTAACCGATCCCGAGACGATGGAAATCGTCGAGATGGTGCTCGCCGGGCGAGCCAACAAGGCGCTTGTGACCATGATCGGCACCGCGGGCGGCAGCGCGGTCGGGCTCTCCGGAAAGGATGCGGGGCTGCTGCGGGCCCGGCGGCTCAACGGCCCGGTGGATCTCGGACTGGTCGGCGAAGTCGTCGAGGTGCGTGGCGGCATCATCCAGACCTTGAGCGAAGCCGGACACGTTCCGGTGATCGCGTCCGTGGGGGTGGGCGATGAGGGCGAAAGCTTGAACCTGAATGCCGATCATGTGGCAGGGGCGCTCGCCGCGTCGCTGGGGGCGAGCAAGATGATCATTTTCACCGACGTGCCGGGCGTGATGCGTGCGGACGGCGACGATCACGCGCTGATCTCGAGCCTGACAGCTGCCGACGCGCGACAGCTTATCTCGGACGGCACGATCCGCCGGGGCATGATTCCGAAGGTTGAAGCCTGCCTGGCTGCTCTGGACCGTGGGGTCCCTAGTGCCCATATCATTGGTATCGAGACCCCGCACGCCCTGCTGATCGAGCTCTTCACGGAAGAGGGCATCGGGACAATGATTACAGCCTCTGGCACCTAGCGTGCCACGAGCCACCGCACGGCCGAAGGGCAAGCCCCGCGGCCACTTAGACCGATCGGAGGCAGCTCATGACGACAGACGACGTGATCAAGATGTCGGATCAGTACCTCATGCCGACATATCGGCGCGCGCCGGTAGCGTTCTCCCACGGTCAGGGCGTGTGGCTCGTTGATCTCGAAGGCAGACGCTACCTGGACTTCATCGGGGGGATTGCGGTCAGTTCGCTCGGGCACGCGCATCCAAAGCTGGTCGAGGCGATCACGAAACAGGCCGCCCGTCTCCTGCACGTGTCCAACCTGTTCCACATCGCCGAGCAGGCCGTGCTGGCCAAGTGGCTCGTTGAGCACTCAGTGTGTGATCGCGCGTTCTTCTGCAACAGTGGCGCGGAGGCGAACGAGGCCGCCATCAAGCTGGTCCGAAAGTGGGGACGGCGCGACGGCCGAGAGCGCGTGGAGATCATCGTCGCACACAGCTCCTTTCACGGCCGGACCTTGGGGACGCTGGCGGCGACCATGCAGCCGAAGTACCAACAGCCGTTCGGGCCGATGGTACCGGGCTTCGTGGCCGTGCCCTTCAACGATCTCGACGCCATTCCCGCGGCGACCACCGATCGGACGGTGGCAGTCATGTTGGAGCCGGTGCAGGGAGAAGGAGGGGTGACTCCCGCGGCGCCGGCGTATCTGGAGAGCGTGCGCGAATGGTGCGACGCCCGTGACCTGTTACTGGTTCTCGACGAGATCCAAACGGGGATGGGCCGCACAGGCACGCTGTTCGCCTATGAACAATACGGGATTGAGCCGGATGTTCTGACCCTTGCCAAGGGTCTGGGCGGGGGATTCCCCATTGGGGTCATGCTGGCCAAAGAAAAGGCGTCCGCGTTCGGGCCCGGCGACCACGGCACTACGTTCGGCGGGAACCTGCTCGCCTGCGCGGCCGCCCTCGCGGTAGCGAGCACCATCGTTGACGATCGCCTGCCCGAGCACGCCGCGGCGATGGGTGCTCACCTCGCGCAGGGCCTGCAGGGGCTGGTCGGCCGGGGCGCCGCTTTGAGCGTCCGCGGCCGTGGATTGCTGCTCGCGTTGGAACTCGGCCGGGAAGCGGCGCCGGTCGTCGATGCCTGCCGTCAGGCCGGGCTGCTCGTGAACGCCGTTGGGCCGACCGTGCTGCGGCTCGCGCCGCCGCTCGTCGTCGCGCCCGAGGAGGTCGATCAAGCCGTGAGCATCCTCGCTCGCGTACTCACCACCGCGCCGGTGCAGACCGCGGTCGGTGGCACGCCGGCGCGCTGAACCGATGGGAGAGGAGCCGGAGCGACTATGACGATGTTCAAAAAGGTGGCACTCGCCTATTCGGGGGGGCTCGATACCTCGGTCGCGATCCCCTGGCTGCGCGAGACGTACGGTTGCGAGGTCATCGCGATCATCGCGGATGTGGGGCAGGGGGAAGATCTGGACGCGATCCGCGCGAAGGCCATTGCCAGCGGGGCGGCCGCGGCCCACGTCGTTGATGTTCGTCGCCCGTTCATGACCGAGTATATCGCCCCAATGGTGCAGGCCGGCGCGGTGTACGAAGGCCGGTACCTGTTGGGCACCGCGCTCGCGCGCCCGTTAATCGCCAAAACCCAGGTCGAGGTTGCGCTGGATGTCGGTGCAGACGCGCTGGCCCACGGATGCACCGGTAAGGGCAACGATCAAGTTCGATTCGAGCTCGCCTACCAGGCGCTGGCCCCGCACCTGCGCGTGGTCGCGCCCTGGCGTGAGTGGGAAATCCGATCGCGCGAGCAGGCGATCGAGTACGCGCACAAGCACGGTGTCCCGGTCCCGGCGACGAAAGCCAAACCCTTTTCGGTCGATCGCAATCTGTGGCACTGCAGCAGCGAAGGCGGCATCTTAGAGGATATCTGGGCCGAGGCTCCGGCCGACCTCTATCAGTACACCTCCGACCCGCGCACCGCTCCCGAGATGCCCGCCTACATTCAAGTGGACTTTGAATCGGGAACGCCCGTCGGATTGGATGGGGAGCGCCTTGACGCACTCACGCTGATGGAGCGGTTGAACATCCTCGGAGGCGCGCACGGGGTTGGTCGGGTGGATATCGTCGAGAATCGTCTTGTTGGCATGAAGGTCCGCGGTGTGTACGAGACACCGGGTGGGACCGTGCTGACCGCTGCTCACCGTGACCTCGAATCGATCACGGTCGAACGCGAGTGCGCGCATTACAAGCAGCAGATCGGGCCGCGCTATGCCGAGCTCATCTACTACGGGCAATGGTTCTCGCCGCTGCGCCAGGCGTTCGACGCGTTCGTGGCCTCCACCCAGCGCACCGTGACCGGCAGCGTGCGGATGCGTCTGTACAAAGGGAGCGCGATGGCGGTCGGCCGGCGCGCGCCCCAGTCCCTGTACAACCCGGAACTCGCCACCTTCGGGGAAGACGCGGTCTACGACCAGCGCGACGCGAGGGGGTTCATCAGGCTCTGGGGACTTCCCTCGAAGGTGTTCGCGCAAACGTACCCGCATCTCGTGCGGTCACTGCATGAGCGGGTCCGCTGAGCCGGCGCAGCCGTACCGCATGTGGGGAGGCCGGTTTCGGGCCGGGCCCGATCCCCGTGCGGCCGCCCTGCTGGAATCCCTCCAGGTGGATCGTTTTCAGTTCCTCCTGCGGTGGGATCTCCTGGGGAGCCTCGCGCACCTCGCCGCGCTGGGTGAGGCGGGCGTCGTTCCGCCCGACGTCTTCGATCAACTCGCGCGCGGGCTTCGAAAGATGCTCGCCGACGTCGAAGCGGGAACGCTCACGCCGTCCGACGGATACGAAGACATTCACTCGTTCATTGAAGGGACGCTGACCGAACGTCTGGGGCCCGTCGCCGGCTGGTTGCACACCGGACGAAGCCGAAACGATCAGGTGGTCACAGCGTTTCGGCTGGCGCTCAAGGATCAGATCCAGCGCCTGGCCGAGAAAATCTGTGAGCTCCAGGACGCGACGCTAGGCCGCGCGAGGGCCCTGACGGAGGTCATTCTGCCAGCGTACACCCATATGCAGCGGGCTCAGCCGGTACTGCTCGCCCACCAATGGCTGGCGTATTTTTGGATGCTCGGGCGCGACTTCGACCGGCTCCGAGATGCATTTCGGCGTCTTGATGTCCTTCCATTGGGATCCGGGGCCATCGCGGGCTCAGGGTTCCCGGTTGACCGCGCGCGAGAAGCGGCGCTGCTGGGATTTGCCGCAATTAGTGAAAACAGTATTGATGCCACCGGCGACCGGGACTTCGTGTTCGAGGTGATCGCCGTGCTCACCGGTCTTCTGCTGCACCTGTCGCGCTGGGCGGGCGAACTCGTCTTGTGGATGACGCAGGAGTTCGACTTTGTGAGCCTTCCTGACAGCCTGGCGACCGGCAGCAGCATCATGCCGCAGAAGAAGAATCCCGATCTGCTCGAGCATGTGCGCGCGCAGGCCGCCGTTGCCGCCGGTCCACTTGTGACTGTGGTAGCGGTGCTCAAGGGTCTGCCGGCCGGTTACAGCGGTGACTTGCAGGAGGACAAGGGCGCAACCATCACCGCATTTCGCGCCGCGAACTTTGCGGTTGATGCGATGACGCTCGTGATCCGTGAGATCGTTGTGCATCGTGAGCGCATGGCCGCGGCGCTGCGGGGAGGCTTTCTCACCGCGACCGAAGTTGCCGACTATCTCGTGCGGCGCGGCGTGCCGTTTCGGGACGCACACTTTCTTGCCGGTCGGGTGGTGCTCGCGGCCGAGGAGGCGGGTGTCGCGCTTCCGGAGTTGCCACTCGCGGCCTACCGAAACGTGTCGCCGCACTTCGACGTCGATGTGTTGCAAGCGGTGACGCCGGAGGGTTCACTTCGAACGAAAGACGTCCCCGGGGGGACAGCGCCAAGACGTGTGACGGAGGCTCTCACGGCGGCGAGTGGGTTGCTGGCGGTGCAACGCGCCTGGGTTGGCCAGGCGCGCGCCGATCAACAGGCCGCGGAAGCGCGGCTGCTGGCCGCCGCGCGCGCGTAAGGAGCCCCGGAATGCTCGCGCGCGATCGTCGCATTCTCGACATCATCGCGTCCCGCCCTATCACGACGCAGAGCGAGCTGGTTGCCGCACTGCGGGGCGCCGGGATCACGGTCACCCAGGCGACAGTTTCGCGAGACATCAAGCGTCTTGGCCTGGTCAAAATGGCCGCCCGGGACGGATCGTACCGCTATCGAGCCCCTGAACATACCGCCCTCCCGCCGGCGGAGATCCGGGCGAGACTGCACCGCGCGGTTCGCGACTATGTCCTCAACGTCGACGTCGGCAGCGGCCTGGTGGTAGTCAAGACCATGACCGGAAGCGCGGGAACGGTTGCCGAAGCCATTGACGAGATGGCATGGCCCGAGGTCGCCGGCACGGTGGCCGGTGACAATACGATTCTCGTGGTTCCCCGGCGGCCGGCCGATGGCATTGCCATCGTGCGACGGCTGCGCGTGCCGCAGGAAGACGGTCGACCCCAGCGATAGGCGATCCCCGCTTACACCTATCCCGAGCCTATCGCGGTGACCGAGGTCTACTGTTACTGAAGGAGCCCCTATCGCGCCCGCCGAAGGTGCGGGCCGGGGAGGGTTGCGTGCAGCAGCCCGGAGTTCGTGAGGCCACGATTGCGCTTCCGGCAGGCTCGGCCGCCGTCGCTGTCCTCGGGCAGCACGATGCGCTTCTCGAGCTCGTTGAGCGCGAACTCGGAGCCACCCTCGTTGTCCGAGGCGACACGCTAGTCATCCGCGGTACGCCAGAGCAGGTAGATGCCGCGAGCCGCGTGTTCGAGCAGCTGGTGGTCCTCGCCCAAAGCGGACGCACCGTCACGCCCGTCGACGTGCGGAGGACACTGCGCTACCGCGCCGCCCACCCTGACGTGAAGGACGTGCGGCTCGCCCCCGACGCCCTGCTGGTCACCTCCAGCGGGAAGCCGATCGCCCCCCGTACGCCTGGACAGGAAACGTACGTCACTGCGATCCGCGGCCACGATCTCACCTTTGCCATTGGGCCGGCCGGAACGGGTAAAACCTATCTTGCCGTCGCTATGGCTGTTGTCGCCCTACGGGCCCGCACGGTCCAGCGCATCATTCTGACCAGGCCGGCGATTGAGGCCGGTGAACGCCTGGGCTTTTTGCCCGGCGACATTGCCGCCAAGGTTGATCCGTATCTGAGGCCCCTTTACGATGCCCTGTACGAGATGGTGGGTCCCGAGCGCTTCGGCCGGCTCTCCGAGCGGGGGGTTGTGGAGGTTGTTCCGCTGGCATTCATGCGAGGCCGCACGCTCAACGATGCGTTTATTATCCTCGACGAAGCGCAAAACACCACGCGCGAGCAGATGAAGATGTTTCTCACGCGCATGGGATTCGGATCCAAAGTAGTGGTGACCGGAGACGTGACCCAAACCGATCTCCCGCGCGACCGCACATCCGGTCTCATTGAGGCGCGCGAGATCTTCCAGGGGATTCAGGGCATCGCGTTCGTAGCCCTTTCAGAAGTTGACGTCGTCCGGCACGAACTCGTGCAAACGATCGTGCGGGCCTACGATCGGTTTGAGGCCGGGAAAAACCCCGACGCGCCCACGAGGTCTCGGCCAGCCCGTGAGCCCGAAGGCGGCACGCCGTGAGCGCGGGCTCCGTGAAGCAGGCCGCTTTGGGCCTGGGGGCCGTGCGCGCCGCGACGGGCCCGAAATGGATCAGGCGGGCTCTGATAGGGCTGGCAACGCTGCTGCTCTTGGTCGTGGTCATCGGAGTTGACGATCTGCCTCCGCGGCTCGACCTCCGGGTGGGGCAGCCCAGCCCTCGCGACATCGAGGCGCCCCGCACGATCGACTTTGAGGACGCCGCCCGTACAGAGGCGCTGCGGGCCGATGCCAGGCGGGCCGTGCCGCCCGTTCTGCGGCCGGCGCCGGGACAGGCCGGCGCGGCGAGGGCCGCGGCCGCTCGGGTGTTCGTGGTGATCGGTCAAGTTCGGGCATCGTCACTGCGAACGGCCGCCGAGCGCGCCGCGGAAATCGGAAAGGCGGCCGGCCTGCCGCTGTCCGAAGGTGCGGCCGTGGCCGCCGCCACGGCGTCCAAGAACGATCTGGCCGCCGCGCAGCGCGTGGCGATGGCCGCCGTGAATCAGGTTCTCTCGGAAGGCGTGCGTGAGGACCAACTCGCCGCCGCGCGCGAGCGGGTCCGCGGCATCGTGCGCCCCGCCGCTCTTTCGCCCGGGCTCGCGGTGCTGGCGAGCGAAGTGGCAGCGGCGGCGCTGCGGCCGACATTGCAGATCGACGCCACGCAGACCGCCCAACGCCGCGACAGCGCCGACGATATGGTCATGCCCGTCCGCATCAGGGTGCAGTATGGCGAAAGCATCCTACGCAAGGGCGACGTGGTCAGCCAGGCCCATCTGCAGATTCTCGCCATGGCGGGCCTGTATCCCCCGCGTGTGGCGTGGACGGCGTTCGGCGGCATTGCCGTGATCATCGCCCTCCTGCTCCTTGCGACCGGCGCGTACCTCGCACAGTACGAGCCCGAGATTTGGGCCACGGATCGACTCGTGGTGCTGTGGAGCCTCATCGTGGTGGTCACGGTCTTCCTCGTCCAGATGCTCGGCGCGCCGCGTTTCAACAACTACCTGATGCCTGCGGCAGCCGGCCCCATGCTCGTTGGCATTCTGCTTGGCCGGCGTCTGGCGATCTTTACCGCCGCCACGCTTGCCGTGCTCGTCGGGCTCGTCGCCGAACGCGAGCTGGGTCCCATCGTCGTGGCCTTCGTGGGCGGAGTGGTGGGTGTCTTTGCGACGCGCCAGATTCACCGCCGCTCCGATTTCGGGGTCGCGGCCCTTCTCATCGGCGTCGCGAACGCTACGGCCGCGTTGGGCATCGGTTTGTTCGATGGCCTGCCGTCGGGGGACGTGGCCGTCAACGCAGCGTATGCGGGGGGCAACGGTGTGTTGGCTGGCGTCGTGACGATTGGCACGCTACCGTTTCTCGAGCAACTCTTCGGTCTCATCACCTGGATCAAGCTGCTCGAGCTGGCCAATCCCGCGCATCCGCTGCTGCGGCGCCTGCAGCTCGAGGCGCCGGGCACATACCATCACAGCATCATGGTGGGCAACCTGGCCGAGGCCGGGGCCGAGGCCGTGGCGGCTGACGCTTTGCTGGTCAGGGTGGGCACATACTACCATGACGTCGGCAAGCTACGGCGGCCGGCATTCTTCGTGGAGAATCAGATGGGCATCGAGAACCCGCACGACAAGATGGCCCCCAGTCTCTCCGCCCTGACGGTCGCCGCGCACGTGCGCGACGGACTTGAGCTCGCGCGCGAATACGGGCTGCCTCAGGCAATCGCCGATTTCATTCCCCAACATCACGGTACGACCCGGTTGACATACTTCTACCACCAGGCCCTTGAGCGCGGAGACGCAATCGACGAAGCGGCCTTTCGGTACGAGGGTCCCAAGCCGCAAACGCGCGAGACCGCCCTCGTCATGTTGGCCGATGCGGTCGAAGCAGCGGCGCGCTCGCTCACGCGGCCCACGCCCGATCGCCTGGAGGAGGTCGTCAAAAGGCTGATCCGCGAAAAGCTCGAAGATGGCCAGCTGGACGAATGTGGCCTCACCTTCCGCGACCTCGATCGCATCGCCTCGGCGTTCGTCCGTATTCTGACCGGCATTCTGCACCCGCGGCTCGAGTATCCCGATCTCGAAGGCGAGCTCGCGAGGCGCCGGCGCGAGCGGACCGTCCGAGCGCGCTAGGCGTGCGCGTGCATGTGACCTCCAGTCGCGCGCGTCGCCCAGTTCCGATCAGCCTCCTGAGGACCGTCGGCAAAGCTGCCATGCGGGCGGCTGGATGCCCGCCGCGGGCCGAGATCGAGGTGGCTCTCGTCGACGATACGACCATCGCCCGGTTGAACCAGCGCTTCCTAGGCCACCGCGGCGCAACCGATGTGCTGACATTCCCCGATTCACCCGGAGCGCGAACACAGATGCTAGGCGAGATCGTCATTTCGGTCCCGCGCGCGCGCCAGCAGGCCCGGGAGCGCCGGCACACCATTCGGCGGGAGGTGGCGCTCCTGCTCGCACACGGTGTGCTGCACCTGCGGGGGTACCGCGACGACACGCCGCGGGCGGCCGCGCGCATGCTGGCACGCGCGGAGAGGATCGTCGCGCAGGCGCTCGAGGGACCGCGGGTCCGCCGGCCGGCTCGGGTTCGATAGCGCGTGCGTCACTCCCTATGGCAGAGCTTTCAGTTTGCCGGTCGTGGAGTGCGGCACGCGCTGC
>Ga0187893_10003367_pt1 | contig 32586 bp, 19 predicted proteins | sample MA1701074metaG_FD_139574 | JGI IMG/M metagenome (GOLD analysis project Ga0187893, IMG submission 139574) | White microbial mat communities from a basaltic lava cave in the Kipuka Kanohina Cave System on the Island of Hawaii, USA - MA170107-4 metaG ...
CGAGAGCGCCATGACGGCCGCGTTGAAGGGTTCCAGAGAGATTGGATTCACCATCGTCTCCATGACTCTGTCGCTGGCCGCGGTGTTTATTCCGGTGCTGTTCATGGGTGGGGTATTAGGACGTCTGTTCGAGGAATTTGCGGTGACGATTTGCGTCGCCATTCTGATCTCGGGCGTGGTTTCCGTTACCTTAACACCCATGCTTTGCAGCCGGTTTCTGCGTCCGCCCTCCCAACAGAAACACGGCGCCTTCTATAACGCCACGGAGCGGTTCTTCGACCGGATGCTGCATGTTTACGAGGTGACTTTGTCGTGGGTTTTGCGGCACCGCGCTCCGACGGTGGCCGTTTTCGTGCTCACGCTGGTGGCGACGGTCTGGATGTTCATCATCATTCCCAAGGGCTTTATCCCCGATCAAGATACCGACCAAATGGTCGTCGTCACCGAAGCCGCCCAGGGTACTTCGTACTTTAGGATGGTCGAGCATCAGAAGGAAGTAGCAGAACTGTTGCGTCAGGATCCAAACATCGAATCGCTTGTCTCCAATGTGGGCGGAACTGCCTCAACCACGCTCGGTGGTCCCAATTTCGGCCAAATGGTTGTTCACCTCAAGCCCCGGAGTGAACGGAAGATGCTGGTCAACGAGATCATCGACGACCTGCGCGTGAAACTGGCTGATTTCCCAGGCATGCGTGTCTTTCTTCAAAACCCTCCCACCGTTCAACTCGGTGGGCAGGTGACCAAGAGCCCTTACCAGTTCTCACTCTATGCTCCGGACAAAAAGGAACTCTACGCCTTCTCCGCAAGGCTGGAGAAGGAAGTTGCCCAAGTACCGGGGCTGATCGACGTGACCAGTGATCTTCAAATCTCCTCACCTCAAGTCAACGTGCAGATAGATCGTGACCGCGCCGCGGCAGTCCATGTCAGTGCCCAGCAGATTGAGAATGCCCTCTACGACGCTTATGGTCCCCGCTGGGCCTCCACCATCTATGCGGCCGTCAACGAATACAAGGTCCTGCTGGAGCTGAAACCGGAATACCAGAAAGATCCCAAGGCACTCTCACTGTTGTACTTCAAATCCACGGAAGGCCGGCTGGTGCCATTAGACTCGGTGGCTCACCTCAGCCAGGGAACCGGCCCTCAGACGATCAACCACTTCGGACAGCTTCCAGCCGTCACCATTTCGTTCAACGTCCAGACCGGCGTATCCTTGGGCAACGTTGTGGATCAGATTCAGGACATCATCAAGCGTGAGCTTCCCGCGACGTTCAGTACTGCCTTTCAGGGAGCAGCCAAGGCCTTCCAAAGCTCATTGTCGAACTTGTGGGTCTTGCTCGTCGTCGCCATTGCAGTCGTCTACATCGTGCTGGGCATTCTGTACGAAAGCTATGTGCACCCACTCACCATTCTGTCAGGGCTGCCCTCGGCAGGTTTTGGCGCGCTAGCCACTCTTTTCCTGTTCGGGATGGATCTGAACATCTACGCCTTTGTCGGCTTGATCATGTTGGTGGGAATCGTTGAGAAGAACGCCATCATGCAAATCGATTTTGCGCTGGACGCCGAGCGGAACAGCGGCATGGGTCATATGGAAGCCATCTTTCAAGGCTGCCTCACCCGCTTTCGACCGATCATGATGACGACGATGGCTGCTTTGTTGGGTGCCGTTCCGATTGCGTTGGGCTACGGCGCCGGCGGTGAAGCCCGCCAACCGCTGGGATTGGCCGTGGTGGGCGGTCTCCTGTTCTCTCAGCTTGTCACGCTCTACCTCACTCCTGTCGTATACACCTATCTGGCTGCCGCCGTTGAGCGCTTTCACGCTCGCAAACAGCGCCGGATGGAACCCTCGTCAACACCTGCCTAGACTCCCGCTCTCGTGGATGAAGATGGATTTGAAGCCGGCAAGGGACTAGACCGCCCGCATGTATCGAAGCGCAATGTACCGTGTGCGAGGCGGCCAGATTTCTCTTAAGCAGGAAGGATTTACGCAAGCAGAGAGCTATTTTGCCCGGACTGTAGATCGTCGGCGCTCCACTTTTGACGGCGACGCTGCCTGGCGTTGGCGACGATCGAGCACAATGTGATGCTTGATCAACGATATGACCACATTCTCATACTTCTCATCCAGTATTCGAATGATATCCATCGCGCTCAGATGATGGTTTACAAACAGATTGCAAATCGTCATCTCGCGCTTCAGCTTCGGGTCCAGGTGTAAAGTCTCCACTGGCAGGTGGAATTTTCTCCCAGAGAGTTTGAACTCATCGGTTGGTGGGTTGTGAAAGGTGCTCATTTGCAACGACCTCCCTCTGTAGTTGCTGATCGAAAGTGCAACTGCTCTTCCAGTCTTTCATAAGGCCGCCAAGAAAATCAGCCTGGACCCGTATGTCTCGAGTCCAGGCTGAGGAAGAAAATGCGAGCTACCAAGACTGACGTGCGAGCCGAAGAAAAAGACTGAAGGAACTTCAAACTCGAGCAGCCCATTCACCAAGCAACGATGGTAGCGACTAAGGAACTAGGCTACTCTCTCTTCTCTGTCCCCCGGTTAAAAAGCTAAGTTATTGATCTGCCTCGATGCGTTGGGCTGGCGGAACGAAGCCCGTGCTTCACCACCCATCAAACCAACCAGAGGTTCTCAAGCCGCTTGTCTGTGTCGCCGAAGCGATCCAGCCGGACGCCCATCTTGTCCATCAGCGACAGGTAAAGGCTGCAGGCGCGGCGGTTGTCGTCGCCTTTTTCGAGGTAGTCCAGCACACGTCCAGTCTTCAGGGCACCATTGGCGCGCCCCGCCAGCAGCAGAGGCATCTGGTCGGCGCCATGAGCATCGCCATCGAACAGATTCGAACCGAATAACAACATCGAGCTGTCGAAGAGAGATTGCCCGCCATCATCGATTTCCTTCAGCCGTTTCAGCAGGTAGGCGAACTGTTCCACATGGTACTGGTTGGTCCTCAGGTACATGGCCTCAGCCGCCGGCGCTTTACCGTTATGCGTCAGGTCCAGATGCAGTGCTCCCTGCACGCCCTTAATAAACTTGAAATTCATTTGAGACAAATCGTTGTTCAGCATCAAGGTGACGATGCGCGTCTTGTCCATCTGAAATGCAAGCACGATCAGATCCAGCATCAATTTCATATGCTCGGGCACGTCCTGAGGTGGGCCATCGGCCGGGCGCTGCATGTTTGGCTCTTTCAGCGATGGCCTCCAGCCCTCCAAACGTTCTTCACGGGCCGCATGGTCAATCCGTTTCTCGATGTCGCGGATCGATTCCAGGTATTCGTCCAGCTTTCGACGATCGCCGCGGCTGATCCGAGGCTGGAGGTCACTCGTCTCCTGGCGCACTGCATCGAGGATGCTCCGATCCAGCTTCCGGCCTGTGCCGTCACCTACTAAACGGTCGAACGCGCGGGCGGGGTAGATTTCCTTGGTAGCGGGTTTGCCCGGGGCAGCCCATGACAGGCTCGATCCATAGATCATTGACAAGCCATCTTCGAGCCGCAGCTCGTTCGGCTCAATGCCCAGGACCATGCTTGGCACGGCAGTTTGATTCCCAATCTGCTGTGACAACACCTGGTCCATCGTGGTGCCAACCCGGATCACACTCGGATCAAGGCTCACCGTGGCGCCTGATAGCATGTTTGGCATCCGGCCAAGGTGAGGGCTCGTCGAGGCGACGGCTTGCTGGTTGTACAGTCCGCGAAGGAAAACGATGTCCTCCCGGAACGGTCCCATGGGCTGCAGACCGGGGCCAATCTCCATGGAGGCGCCGCTGCCTTTGGCCCACCAGTGAATCGGTTCCACCCCGTTTGAGAAGTAGATGCAGGCAAACCGCAGCGGCGGCTTGCTCGCCGCCGTTGCCTTTGTGATTTGCGTTCCCAGCAATGGCAAGGACTCCATCCAAGGCAATGCCAAGGCAACGCCGGCCCCCCGCAAAAAGTGACGGCGTGATTTTTGTTGGTGCGTCAGACTTTGTTTGTTTCTCGTCATTCTCCACCTGTCGTGTTGGATTTTCTTGCAACCAGGCTGGTTGTGCTCTTTTTTGTCTCCAAGGGTGGACTATCCTCCATCCCACGGCGATTACGGAATTGTGGGCTGGCTGCAATCTCCGCCGCCAGTTTGGAAACGCTGGCGTCGCCTCCGGCATTGGCCAGACGGTCAATCAGCGGCTGATCCGAGAGAAGGATGATGCGTCCAAGCGCATACCCAAGCAGCTTTTGAGAGACCGTTCGCACGAACTGTTTCTCCTCATCCTTCAAGTAGTCAAGAAGTCCGTCAACGCCTGAGAGCCGCTTCTGACTGGCCAGCACACCCGAGTCGTCGATGGGCTTTCCATCCGGATACTGTTCCCTGGCGCGGCCAATTGCGTCGTACTTCTCCAGCGGGAACCCCAGCGGATCGATCCGGGAGTGACACCCGGCGCAAGTGGCATTGCGCTGATGGGAGGCCAGCTTTTCCCTCAACGTCAATCCGCCGAAAAGCTTTTCGTCAGCCGGGATGGATCCCGCGTCTGCCGGCGGCGGTGGAATCGCCGTCCCCAACACCCTTCGTAGAACCCAGTCGCCTCGCTTGACGGGACTGGTGCGAAGCGGCGCGGACGTTGCCGTAAGCACGGCACCCAAACGAAGCAAGCCGCCGCGATGAAAGGTGTTGGCGCCGTCCACGCGTTCGACCTGATCCTTGGACCCAATGTGTTGCTGCATTCCGTAATGCTTCGCGAGCGCCTGGTTCACGAACGTATAGTCCGCATGCAATATTTCGCGAACCGGACGGTCCTTCCGGACGACGTGTTCAAAGAATGACACCGCTTCGTCGTACATGGCACCCTTGATTTCGCCGGTGAATTCCGGGAAACGGCCCGTGTCAACTCCCCGGTACTCATCGAAACGGTAAAAGCCAAGCCACTGGCCGAAAAACTCCGTGGACAGCCTGCGTGCCTTCGGATCGGCTAACATCCGCTTCACCTGGCGCTGGAGCTGCGCCGGCGTGCTCAGTTCACCTGCTGCGGCGGCGCGCCGAAGTTCTTCATCCGGAATGGAAGACCACAAGAAGTAGCTCAGACGTCCAGCCATCTCCCAGCCCGACAAAGGCCGGACCGCCGACAGTTGCACCGGTTCCACCCGGTACAGGAACGCCGGAGCCACCAGAATACGCGCCAGGAGAGCGCGAATGGCCTTCCGATGGTCGAGCTCAGAGTTGAGTGTCGAGCTGTAGAACGACCGCAACTTCAGTTTTTCCCCCTCGGTAAGAGGGCGCCGCCAGGCACGGCCGGCAAATCGGAGGCAATCCTCAACATGACCAGCGCGGGCCGCCGCTTGAGTTGCCATCACTCTTTGATGCTCGGTGCGCAGAGGCCGTACATACTGCCACATCTCGTGAGGCAGGGCTTCAATCCGCGTCGCATCGAAGTCGGAGATGCCCTTGCCCTTCAAGTCCACTTTGAACTTGTTGGCAAGCAGACGCAGATAAGCATCGTGGTAGTCAAATGAGGCGTAAAGGTCGTTCCAGGCCTGGTCGAGCTTGGCGCGCATCGCCTCGTCCAGAATGTGTTCGACCACAAACCGGTCGTCGCGAATGTACTTCACTTTGACCACGAAGTCGTCGTGTTCGGGCACATTGTAAGTGTTGTCGAACGGTGCGGGAATCGGGTCCTTGTCCGCTGGCGTTGGTTCGCCATGCGAATTTGGAGGAAGAATGCGGGCAAACTCTAACACGGACGCTTTCCACGCCTTGTAGCCGGCGCTTTGCAGGTCACCCGCAAGTCCCCAAACCGGCACTCGCCTCGTAGTGCCATCCTCACGATCGGAAATCGTGATGCGGAAAACCTGGTCCCTATCGCTGCCAACCTCCGCCTCAACCTGCAGCTCGAAGAGAGATAATCCATCCGGCACCTTCACCTCGAAGGAGGTCGAGCCCTCGCTTGCGAAATCTTCGGGTCCCATGACGCTGTTGTCCGGGCTTTGCCCAAAGGCAAGTTTCTTCGCAGATTCCTCGGTGACAACTGCGCTCAGCGGCAACCGCGGAAGATTTTCCCCTCCCCGCATCGGCCGACTCTCCGTTTGAGGGTTCGCGGCAGGCTGCCCTGCGGCGGCAGGAGTCGCAGGAAGCTGTCCAGGCCGCCCAAAGCCCTTACGGAACTGAATCGTTGGATTCCGCCACACAATAACCGGCTTGAATTTTGGATCCGGATTCGCCAGCACCGCATTCAGATAGATTCCTGCCGTCCCTCCCGTAGGTACTGCCGGCGCTCTAGGTCCCCCGCGAAAGCCCCGGAAAAAAGACAGGCGGCGCCTGGTCTCAACTTTGAGAGAAGCATCGCTGAATTCAAGCGGCCGCTCGTCGCCGGCTCCACCTGCCGCGAGGTCGCCTCGTCCGAACAGCCAGCTGGGCCAAGTCACCAGGAACTTCTGGATCTCATTGCACGACGCCCGCACAGTCGCGGCACTTGCCTTGGTGTCTGCGCCGGGGAGTGGCAGTTTCCGCCAGCGTGCGACCACTTCAGCGGAGGGATAGCTCAACGACGGCTGGTGGAGCACCGTCCAAATGTGTTGGGTGAAACGGGGGGTGATTCCCTCGCGGCCCGCCAGATCCTTCAACGTGGTCTTGGTTTCGCCGAATGCCGCGCGATGCTGGTAGCGCCAAGCTGCGTAGAACGCCTTTCCGTAGGCCTCCAATCCGTAAGGCCGCCCACCTTCACCGGAGACAGTCCTGAAACCGTACTCATCGTAGATTGCCCGGATCCGCGCGATCGCCGAGAGCTCGAAGCCCGTCTTGCCTGGATCGGCGAAGAACTGGATCGGCCCGGCCCCAATCACGGCGTGGTCGGCAACTCGCTTGGCAGCCTCGAGGTAGCGCTCCATACCCGCGTCCTGTATGAATTGCACATCGCCGAAATTCGAGAATCCCTCTCCGCCAACCTCGTCGGCAATCAGGTCGTGCTCTACGTTCAAATCGAGTCCGGTCAAATCCTGGATCGAATAGCCATACTCCCCGCTGGTCAGCCGTCTGACGGTAACCCTCCCAGGATCGCCGGCATGCTTTCTTGCATAGCCATCCAACTCCCCCCGAATCCACGAGACCGCAACCCGGCGCTCCTCTTCGGTCGGTCGGGGCATCCCCTCGGGCGGCATGCTTTTCTGCTCGAGTACGGTCGCCACATTTCTCCACTGCTTGAAGCTATCGTTGATCGACCTCTCCGAGGTCATCTGCTCCAAGTTCACTCCCGCCATCGACCCAGCGTTGCTGTGGCACTGGAAGCAGTACTGCTTAAAAGTCGGAAGCGGATTTGGTCTGGCGTCGACCACGCCTGCCAAAACAAGGAAGCCCGTGAACGTCAACTTGCGCCAGGAGCTGTGGTTCTGCAATATTCGCTGCCGCAAGACTTTCATGGGGACTTGGGTTCCAAGGTTGGTGTTTTCTTGAACAATCTCTGCCTAGTATAGACTCAAATGCATACTTTGCGGGAGTGCTTTGTGGCACGTTGTCAAGGCCGATTTTTGAGGGCTCGAAAGCAATGACAATCCGGCGCTATATCCATCGCCGAAAGACAGAGGAGCATCTCAAGGTCGTTATCTCTCAGAGCTGAAAATGGTCGAAAGAAAGGTGGGGTCTTAGTAGAGCGGTAACGGTTATTAACGTACGGTGGTTCAGAAACAGGATCGACTACCTTGGAAGCTAAGTCTCAGCGCCCTGCACGGTGGGCGTCCGCGCCTTCGACCTCCAGCAGGACGGGCTCAGAAGAGTGCTCGGTGGATACGAGGGCCTCTACAATTCCAACCGCGTAAATTGTTCTTGCCTCTGGCTTGACGAAGGGGCGGCACTCCAGGGTGAACGTTCGCTCGGTTTCGTTCTCTGCAATCATCACTCCATTCAGCCCCACATCGATCGGTCTAACTCCATACGGAAGGTCCTGAAGGCGGAATAGTACCCGGCCCTTAAATCCATTGAAGCGTTCGACGGCCAAGGTCACCTGGGCCTCGCCTTTCGGGGAAATGCGTATCTTGTCCTGCCTGACAGAAACCTTGATGTCTGGCTTGGGCATCAAGGCAATCACTTTGAGAAGGTCGCCACCATTCGCTACTCGTTGAGCAATCTTGCCACCCAAATGGGCTCTCCCCAGGATGCGATACCGAACCCATTTTTGAGGCAGGCTCGCGCCGGGTTTCAGGGACAACAGCAAGGTAACCGATCTTTCGCCAGCTGGAATGACCCCTTTGGTCGCCATAAGTTGTTCCGGTAGGTCATCGAATTCCACTTCAACGGGTCCGTCAAAACCTTCCTGCCTCAGGGTGGTGACCTCGACAGGCATCTTAGACCCTTCAGGAATATTGGGATTCACAGGCGCCGCAGAAATCAGAAAGTCTGGCACCGGCTCGCGGATGGTGAATCGATAGGCAAAGTCGTCGCCACCCTGATTACGTATATCCGCAACCCGCGCATAGTACGTGCCATCGGCCGGCGCGGTGAAGGTCACCCGCGAATCCTTGCCATAGCCCGGACCTCCGTCATCGTTCCGAAAGTAAAAATGGAACAGGGGCATGCCGTTTGGAGCGAAAGAAGTGCCTGGCGGATGAAGCTCTACTTTGTAAATGAAATCATCAAGAGCGTGTGCCTCGGGAGTGGTGTCTTCCATTCCAAGGCGCTGTCCACCGAAGTTGTCATAGGTGACATCCTCATCGGGTCCGTTGGTCAGTTTCACCACCTTCATCAGATCGTTTCCGGAGACCATGTAGTCGTCCAGTTCGAGGACCTGAGGCTGGGCAATACGCAAGCCGGGCGATCTTGAGTCGCGATCAAAGAGAATGATTTGGCTCTTCCATACGGGCCGGGCAGTCAAGCGGGACACCAGGTTGCCCTTGGAATCGAGGACTTCAATCAGCGAGTCCATCGGCGATCCGAGCCGGGAGGCGGCTGTTTCCAGAATCAACTGTTGGTCTTTCTTCGCGGCAAAACGGTAGTAGTCTGCTTGAGAGATTCCGGAGGCATCGCGGCCGATTCGCGCGTTTACTGTAACAGGAACTTTGAGGGCCATCGCGTCTGCGAACGCGTTGTTTCGTGTGCTCTCCTCGAGTTCGTCAAATCTCCCGATGGCAATCGGAAGAACGTTCGCTGCTTCTCCCTTGTCGCCCTTCACCGTGAGGGCACCTACGTCCATGACTTTCCCTTCAAGGAGGCCAAACGGTTCTGGCGTGGCCGTGGAGGTTTTGCCAAGATTGAAGCCCATCACCTCAAATGGCCGTTTTGTCCCTGCTTTCAATCCCAAGGGATAGTGCCTTGTGATCACTGGGGTTTCGCCAAGGGTGAGCCGGTAGAAGTGGCGTAAGCTTCCCCCTGCCAGGTAGTCGAAAACCCGCACGGTGTGCCAGCCATCCGCTGCCACGCGATAGCCAGTCATCGATCGATTGTGCTCGTGTCGATTGCTTGCCGCAACTTTTCCGTAGCTGTCGAAAAGGTCGACCAGCGGATCCAGGGCAGAACCTGTGGTGTTGATTTGAAAGACCACTTCCTGTCCGGCTGTCGCTTGAAAACGGTAGTAATCCCCGTCGCCGGCCGTCAGCACCACTCCGTTGATGGTGACAGGCAACGTCACAATCTGCGCAGCGGACAAGGAATCGTTTGGCTCCTGTTCGTTTCGTTCAGGAAACGTCGAAACCACCAGTCGGCCCGGAGTCGAACTGCCTCGCGGTGTGATGATCCGGAATAGATGAGTTCCGGTAGCCATCCAGTCCTCGGCTCTGATCTCGACCTTAGCCTGCATCTTCACTGGGTCCTCAAAATACGGCTTGGCCACGACGGTGACTTTCGTCTCGAGTGCGAGCCGCGACTCGGGAACCTTGCCAACCTCCAGGATTTTCCCGACAAGTCCCGGTTCAGAGAAGACAATCTCGGTGGCACCCGCAAGTCCGGTCCCCTCGATCAGGAAGACGCCTGAGGTCCCGCGCTGCATCCCGGCGGGCGATGTGAAGCTGACTGTTGGTGGTGTTGTCTGGGCGATGAGGGTGCTGCACATAATACCCAGGGGCAGCAATGAAGTCAAAAAAGTATGTTTGGCCATATGCATCTCGACCCGTCCCCGTGCTCCGCTGCTGGTGGATGGCTCCCGTGGCTGACTCAGCTGGTATCGACTGGTGTTCGATCGTGAATGTGGGAAGGGGTCCTCCGGACGGCAACCCTTTTGCCGACAATTCTTGTGGATCGCCACGAAGAGCCGTACCTTCTGCCTCCCGCGATTCCAGTCTATCAATGATTAAACACAAACTCCTTCCCCGTCAGCATGGCCCATGCAAAGTCTTCTACGGCCTCTCGCTTGGCCTTCAAGTCTCCGCCTTGGGAAGCAGTCTCCAAGAGCTGCGTGGCTTCGTTGAGTTCGGTCTGAGTTGGATATCGGCTGTACGCCGACAGATAAAGCAACTCCACAATTTCGCGGTTGGAGAGATCTTTCTTCAAAGCACTATCAACCCAGCCATCGGGCATCGACAGTTTCTCGTTGAGAGTATCACCGTTAATCACATGAAGCGCCTGGCGCAGGTTGGGTTGCGTGTCGCGCTCGCAATCGCATGTGGCAGCGCGCTGTGGACGACCGAAAGCGTCTAGAAAATAGGAATCCACAGAAGTGTCGGGCAGCTGCATTGCTCGAGTTCCTTTGGGAAAACCACTGAATGCCGTCGGCGCTTGCGTCACCTGAGAGACGGCATCGAGAATTACTTCGGCAGGCAGACGTCTGGCAAGGTAGTGAGAGAAATATCGATCGTCGTTGACGTTGGCGGGACTGGTTCTCCAAGAGCGCTGATAGGTAGCCGACGAAAGAATGATCCTGCACAAATGCTTGATGTCGTACCCGCTCTTGACAAAACCATCGACGAGCGCATTCATCAATGGCTCATTGGAGGGCGGGTTGGTCGAGCGGATGTCGTCTACTGGATCGGCTAGGCCGCGGCCCATGAAGTTCGCCCAGACTCTATTGACAATGGTTCGTGAGAACGATTGATTCTGAGGAGACGTGAGCCACTGGGCCAGAATTTGTCGCCGCTCTTGCAACGACTCAAGAGAAATCTCCTTTCCGTCCAGCGGCGCTGGGGGCAGTGACTGGTTGAGGCGTGGATGATCGATGTTACCGCTGACCGTATTGACGACGACGATCTCGCCGGAAGTATCGCCCGTTTTCTGGCGCACTCGAGCAAACAAGTTCGCCATCTTGTAATAGTCCACCTGAGTCCATTTTTCGAGCGGGTGGTTATGACATCGCGCACAAGTCAGTCGCAACCCCATGAAGGCGACGGTGGTATTCTCGGTGAGCCGGACGGGATCTTTGTGAATCTGATAAAAGTTCAGGGCACCGTTGTCGCGACTGCTGCCCGTCGACGTTAGCAGCTCTCGCACCATCTTGTCCCAAGGCTTGTTGTCCTGAACAGACCCTCGAATCCAGTCGTAGAAGGAGCGAACCGCCGCTGGATTGAGTTTCTTATTGCCGGCAGTCGCTTTGTTATCGGAAAGCAGCAACAAATCGGACCACTTGTAGGCCCAGTAGTCTACGTACGCCTGCGAAGCCAACAAGCGTTCAACCAGTCGCTGGCGTTTGTCCTTCTCGGTACTCGATAGGAATTCCTTGACCTCATCCGCTGAAGGTAACGAACCCGCGGTATCCAGATAGGCCCGACGAATGAACTCGCTGTCCGTGCACTGTTCCGAAGGCTCGATGTTCAGGGTCTCGAGCTTGCTGAGCACTAGGTCGTCGATAAAATTCGTGCGCGGCGCCTGGCGAAAGCGATCGCGAGAGATTCGTTGCGGGAACGGAACCACCAGGGTCGCCACGGCCACTTTGCTGAGGTACATCGCGGTGATGGAAGCTTCACCGCTTCCCTTGAGCTCTACCAATCCCTGGTCGTCCACAACACCGGTTCCGGCATTGGTCGATTCAAATCGCACCCACTGAGTGACATCTTCCGTATAGCCATCCTTGAACACCGCAGTGACAACCATCTGCTGGCGCGTGCCAGGCCGCAATTTGACCAGGGCTGGTTCAATACGAATGCTGTCGATGCGGCGGTCGGCTTCGCTGGGCGGCTTGGTTCCTTCAGCGATCCACTGCGAAATCACCTTGTACTCCCGCGAGTCGAGTCCAAATCGACGGCCACCCGCATGCGGCACGAGCAGGGTTGGCTTGAGGAGCAGCAGGCTTCGTCCTGGCTCCTGAGGACATACTCGTCGGCCAACAGCCTCGCGGGTCATGACGAGATAGTCGGCCATGGGATCGTATCCACGCAAAGTCAGTTTGAACCCGTTCTTTCCGGCCGCAGCGCCGTGGCACGCTCCCATGTTGCAACCCGTTTTCGTCAGCACAGGAATGACGTGATTGCGAAAGCTCCACTCGGTTGGGCCTTCAATGTCCCGCGCGGAGATTTTCGTCTCTGCCTTCAGTGCGCCGAGGCTCACCTGTATCGTTGCAATGCCACTGCTGACGGGAAGAGCACGGTCACCTTCAATCCGCACGACAGAGGGGGTGTCAGAGAGAATCTTTGCCTTCGAGGTCAGGTCCTCGGAATAGCCATCGGCGTAAATTCCCTGGATCACCAGTTTCTGGCTGGCCCGAGAAGACCCGAGCAGGATGTTGGAGGGATAGATGACAATTCTTTGCAGACTTGTTTTCTCACTGGCCGAGGCTGGGTTCTTCGAAGAGGTCTGGCCCAGACCGACGGGCACAGCAGTGAATAGCAGCAGGACTACGGATGTCGGTAGTAGCGGGGTGAGTCGTTCCTTAAGCCACAGCCCACCCCAAGGCCTGACGGCCTTGCCCCTCCCGAGAGGGGAATCGTTTTGACGAATTTTCTGCTCCGTGGTGCTCGGCCCGAGCATGGATGGCTCCCTCGAAAATCTATCTCGTGGAACGTAGCGCCGCAGCTGGTCCCTTCACGCCAGCAATTCCTGAACTGGGCGGGCGTTGTTATCTACCAGTGGCACGATCCGGCCCAGTTGAGCAGGTAAGAACGTTTCTAGCTCCAAGCCCATCAGGTGGTACACGGTTGCAGCCAACTCAGACGGGCTGACGGGACGATCCTTAGGAAACCCGCCAATAGCATCGGACGAACCAATGACCTGTCCCCCGCGAATTCCGCCGCCGGCAAAGATCCCCGTCCAGCAACCGGGCCAATGGTCTCTTCCGCCGGCAGGGTTCACTTTCGGCGTGCGTCCGAATTCTCCGGTAGCCATGACCAGCGTGTTTTTCAGCAAGCCGCGCTGTTCAAGATCGTCAATGAGTGAACTGAAGGCATGGTCAAACATGGGCCCGACCAGGTCGCGGTAACAGCTGATAGGGCTGAACGGCCGGGAACCATGAATGTCCCAAGTAATCTCATCAAAGACGGTCTCAAACATATTGACCGTCACGTAGCGCACGCCCGCTTCAATGAGGCGGCGCGCCAACAGACAACTTTGGCCAAAGCGGTTTCGTCCGTACGAATCGCGTACCTTGTCCTTCTCTTTCTCCAGTTCGAAGGCTTCGCGAGCCCTGGCGGACGTCATCAACCCATAGGCTTGATGAAAAGTGGAATCGTACAGCCGGGCATCTGGAACCGCTTCCAATTCCTTGATGGATTTTTCAACAATGGCGCGCCAGTCCCGCCTTCGATCGGTTCGCATCGCCGCCAAGTGCGCTGGCGGCAACATATCTGGCACCTTGAAGTTGGGGTCTGACGGATCTGCATTCAAAATGAAGGGGTCGAAAGTCTTGCCCAGGAAGCCCGCGTCCTGGCCGTGCGGCAAGCCACCGCCCGTATTCCCGATCGGCTTCGGCAACAGCACATGCGGCGGAACTGCGCCGCGACCTCCTTTTTTGTAGCCCATGACGCAACCAAAGTGTGGAGAGACTACCCCACCCTGAAACAGCCTTCCTGTCTGCATGATCTGGTGGCCAATGTCGTGCACTGCGGCTGCCGTGTGGTAGAGGCTACGGACTAACGCGTACTTGTCCGCGTGCTGCGCCATGCGCGGAAAGATCTCGCTGATCTCAATTCCCGGAACATTGGTCTTGATGGGCTTGTACGGACCGCGGATCTCAAGAGGAGCGTCCGGTTTCATGTCCCAGGTGTCTAACTGGCTGGGACCACCTACCAGAAATAGTTGGATGATGTTGAGGTCTTTGTCTTCCGGGACAGCACCTGCCGCCTTGAGAGACAAGAAGTGACTCAGCCCAAATCCCGACAGACCGAGACTGCCGGCATGGAGGAAATCGCGCCGAGTGAAGCCGTCGCAGAAGTGAACCGGCTTGTCTGCATCGAAGCGAAACATGATGGACCTCCAACCTGCAAAGCTTGCTTCAGGTTAAACTCTACACGGACTGACATCACGACCCAAGTCATTATGACCTGTTCTAGCTGAGAAGGAGCACATCCAGCCTTCAATGCTTGTCGATCCTTTTAATGTCCAACGGCTGCTGCCCGACAAAAGCCACGGCCTGGTTGAATGTAAACACTCCGGCCGTGCACCCCAGCGCGCTAGTACAGGAAGCGCCGACTGCGCTGGCGAAGCTCACTGTTTTTTCGAGACACCAATCCTCGAGCAATCCCACGATGTAGCCGGCGGCGAACGCATCCCCTGCCCCGGACTCATCAATCGACTTGACGGGATACGGGCCGGCCTCAATCATCTCCGGCCCTCGGCAAGCCACAGCGCCGTGCTCACCCAGTGTGATCACGACCTCGCACGCTGGATTCAGGCTGGACAGGAACCTCGCCTGCTCGATGGGGTCTTTCAATCCGGTCATTGCCTCGGCTTCGTCATTGTTGGGAAGAAAGACGTCTGTACAAGCGAGCATGGCTTCCAGTTGCTTCCGCGACAGAGCCAGTCCCGGAGGCGTGACCACATCCAGCACCGTCTTGACTGAACGCTCTTTCGCGGCGCGAAACAGCTGCGTCAAGTCCCCCTCGCCGAACTTGGGCATCACCATATAGCCCCCAACGTAGAGAACTCTTGAGCCGTCCAGAACCGAGCAATCAATGTCTGCGAATGAGAAATCAGCGTTGGCACCAACGCAATGAAGGTAACGGCGGTCCTCACCTGTGACATTGATGATGACCGTGCCGGAGGTTGGATGCGTCTTGCTGAAAGCGACGCTTGAGCAATCCACGCCCAGTCGCCGCAAGTCGTCGAGAACGAAGCCACCAAACAGATCGGTCCCGACTTTGCCCAGCACTTTCACACGCCGTCCCAGGCGGCTGAGACCGGCGGCGGTGTTGCTGGCGCAGCCACCCGCGCCCAGAAGAAATCGATCCGTCAGCGCAAGCTGGCCCGGGGCCGGCAACGCCGGTATCGGGTTTGCAAAAATATCAGCGACTAGGATGCCAAGACAGATTACGTCCATGACGCATTGTCTCTTTCTGGTAACTGCGCGCGGGATCACACCCGTGCCACTGCGCGACCGACGTTGCTCTCCGGCACCTCCCCTTGAGGAGGTGAGCCCGACGTGCTGGGACAGGCCGTACGCGGGTGGTGCCAATCAGTCTCAACCATCGGGTTGACTGACTACCTACTCCCGAGCAGTTGGCGACGTCCCCTTCCCAAGAATCTACTGACACACTTCCTTCACCGCTGCCACGATTCTTTCCACCGACGGCACGTAAAAGTTCTCCATGACCGGAGCAAATGGCACCGGCGTATCCGGCGCCGTGACGCGACGAATCGGCCCTTGAAGATACCCGATGCAAGAATCCGCAACACGCGCAGCGACTTCCGCGCCCCAACCGCCGGTCAATGTATCCTCGTGCACAATCACGAGCCGGCCTGTCCTGGCGACTGAATCAAAGACTGTCTGCCAGTCAAACGGAACCAACGTCCGGACATCAATAATTTCGCTTTCGATCCCTTGCTCGCTGAGAATCTTGGCCGCCAGCATCGCCTTGTGAACCATGAGGAGATTCGCAACGATGGTGATGTCACGCCCTGGGCGGACGACCTTGGCTTCACCAAAAGGCAGCAAATACTCTCCCTCGGGCACTATGCCAAAGACCTCGAGCCCTCCGGATTCCTTTCTGGATCCTTTGCTGCCGTAGAGCAGCTTGTGCTCAAAGAACAACACCGGATCATCCATCCGAATCGCGCTTTTCAACAGGCCCTTGGCATCGTAAGGATTGGATGGGCAGGCAATCTTCAATCCCGGTACGTGCACGAAATAAGATTCAAGCGACTGCGCATGCTGCGAACCGCGGGTCGTCGCACCTACGGGCGCCCGCATCACCATCGGAACCTTCAATTTCCCACCCGACATATAGCGCATCTTGGCGGCGTGGTTGGCGAGCTGGTCCATTGCCAGGAAAAGGAAGTCTGCATACTGCACATCCGCTACAGGTCGCAGCCCGCCAAGCGCAGCACCAACGGCAATCCCTGTGAATCCAGCTTCCGAGATCGGCGTGTCGATCACGCGCTCGGAACCAAATTCATCGCTGAGGCCGAGCGTCACGGTGAACGCGCCGCCGAATCCGCCCTTGATTCCGATGTCCTCGCCGATCAGGATCACGCGCTCGTCGCGGCGCATTTCTTCCTGCAGGGCCTCGCGAAGAGCTTCGACGATCGAGAGCTTTCGGCCCTCGACATCGGGCTTGGTCACGATATTATTCAGCGTAGACATCAGCAAGACACTCCTCGGGCATAGGGCTGGGACTGGATTCTGCGAACTCGACGGCCTCGTTCAACTCTTGCTCGACGCTGGATCGGTAGCTGGCGATGAGATCACTCGTTAGAAGTCCCTCAGCCAGATAGCGCGTCTCAAACCGTGCGATTGGATCTTTGGCCTTCCACTCCGCCACCTCTTCCTTGGACCGATAGTGGCCGGGGTCGCTGCGTGAGTGTCCGGCGAATCGATAGGTTTCCAACTCCAGAAGAGTTGGTCCTTGGCCGGAGCGAGCTCGCTCGCCGGCCTCGTAAGTCGCCTGGTAGACGGCGAACACATCATTCCCGTCGACGGTTTGGCCAGGGATGCCGTAGGCTGAAGCGCGCGCGCCTACGGTCTTCACTTTCATCACCGAGTCAATCAGCGTCGAAGCTCCATACTTGTTGTTCTCACAGACAAAGAGTACGGGAAGATCCCAAATCGCCGCCATGTTCACCGTCTCATGAAAGATGCCCTCGTTCACGGCCCCATCGCCGAAGAAGCACGCCGCAATGTTGGGCCTTTTCAAATATTTGAAAGAGAGGGCATATCCCGTCGCCAAAGGAATTCCACCACCAACGATTGCAATCGCTGGAAGCATTCCCCGATCGGCATCGCCCATATGCATGGAGCCGCCTTTGCCGCGGCAGCACCCTGTGCTCTTGGCGAACAGCTCCGCCATCAGGAATTTCACCGGGATGCCGCGCGCGACAGCATGTTCATGAGGGCGATGCGTACTGGTTAGCATGTCGCCTTGCTGGAGAGCTTCGCAAACCCCAACGGCGCAGCCTTCCTGACCCTGAGCTTGATGGATCGTCCCCGGCATCCTTCCCTGAAGAAAGAGTGAATTGACGCGATCTTCAAAGTGGCGACAGAGCAGCATCTTCCGATACATACCTAACTTCTGGTCATTGGTTAAAACAGGCAGCGTCATAGTGAATTCAGGTGAAACTGCATCCTTTCCAGAAACTTGGCTACGGCTATTCCATCAACGACGCGGTGGTCGGCCGAGACCGTCACGGTGCAAACCTTCACGGCATCGGCTCGGCCGTCTCGCCAAACGACCTGCTCTCGTACACTGCCAGCCGCCAAGATGGCATTGCAGCCCGGGGGGATGATCGCTGAAAACTCTCTCACACCAAACATCCCCAGATTGGAAATAGCCAGTAGCGGAGATCCTCCAGCCGCCGGGATTTTCCCTTCTTTGGCTGAATGCACAGCGGCCTTCATCCGCTGCAGAAACGCCCTAACGAGATCAGCATGCGGGTCTGGAACCGAAATCAGAAGTAACCCCGAATCGACTCCGACCACAACCAGCACATCTGCTGAGGACTGCTGTTCAGTCTTCCCTTCAACCACCCTTAGATTCATCCTGGGACTGTCCGCCAACGCCGCCGAAGCAGCGCGCACGAGGCAATCGTTAATGGAGGCCTTCAAGTCGGCGTGATTCTGATTCCAACTGCTGCGCCACGCCTCGGCAGCAACCATGTCCAAATCGACGGTCACATAGAAATGCGGAATGGTCGATTTGCTTCGAGAAGTCAGCGCGGCCATCGCCTCCCGAGCTTTGGTCTGGTGAAGTGAACCTTGCACCGATGCCGAATTTTCATGCTGAGACACATGCCCCTCGACGTCCGCTTTTGTGATCAAGCCCTGAGGGCCCGTACCTCGTATCTTTGAAAGACTAATTCCAAGTTGCTTTGCCAGCGCGCGGGCTGCAGGCACGGCAGCGACATTCCCGCCAACTGCAACCGGGGCTACAGCCTGCTCGCGCGCTACTGTCGCGGTTAGCGCCACAGACTTGGGATTCGGTCTTACATCCTGATCAAAATCTTCGTCGGCAGTGTCGGTTAGGATGGCAACTGGATTGGAAGCTGCCACCATTTCTCCCTCGTTAGCAAGTTTCCTGCGGAGAAATCCTCCGATATAGGCTTCCACTTCCATGGTGGCTTTGTCGGTCTCGACTTCCAGCAAGGCCTCACCCATTGCCAGCCTGTCGCCCGGTTGCTTCAGCCAAGAGACAATCTTGGCCTCGCTGCTGGTCTGCCCCAGATCGGGCATGATGATGATGTGTTTCATTTCACGTTGGTCGCCCGGATCCGCTGCCCCAAGCCGCAGGAGAGGCAAGCCGATCCGACAGAATTTCACTGGGTCGGCAGCAGCGCAACGCCCGATGGAAATCGACTTCTCGTCCTCGTCGTCGTACCCGGCTATCAGTACGAGATGCTTCCATCTTCCGTGACACCCTTCGGTTCGCCTTCAGCCTGGAAGAGCGAGGCACACAAGCGTGTGCTCAGGCTCGTGTTCGAAGCCAGAGTCAGCTGGGTTCCCCGCTCGATGGCCTTCTCCAGCCCCAAGCCAGGGATGCTGCTGTGCGGTTCAATGCCCGTGACGTAGCCCCGCCCCCACCACGGGTACTCTGGGGTTCCGCAGAATTCCTGCCACAACCAGAGGTAGCGAAACACGCTGAGGTCCCAGCGCAGAGCAAAGCCAAGCTTAGTCTTGTCGTTCACGAGACAATACCAGCCATCCTTCAAACCCATCAGATATGAGAGGTGTGTGAAACGCGCCGTCGGCGGCCACATGCGGCTCAGGTCGAAATGGTCACCCTCCCCGGTTCGGATATTGGGAAAGCGCTCGAAGCGAGTCTCCGCCGGCAGCAGCTGATGGGCAGGGAGCGCGTGCGCTGTCTCAACGCCAGTGGCCGGCGCAAACAATCGGCAATGTTCGTCAAGGAAGGGAGCGCCAAAGGCCGGATGGTGCCCCCACATGAACTCCATGGGTTCAGCACCCTCATTGAAGATCGTTTCTTCGATCTCCAACGCTGCCTGACCCGATTTGAGCCGAAACGTCTTTTCCACCAGGAAGGGTACGCGGACGGTCCGCACCCGGCACTTCACCACCACTTGCTGAGGATTGTTTTCCAATACCTCAAACTCCCAAGGCACCTTGCAGATCTCACCATGGAAACCCAGCTCCGCACCTTTATAGACGCAGTTGCTGCCGGCGTTTGGAAACAGTTCCTGCCATCCGCCTGGATAGAAATCCATGAACGGTGCAGCCAGTGCGGGGGTGTCGTGGATATAGGTTTGCGGATTCTTCAACCCCCAAGGAGTCTTGAACAACAAGTCAACATCGCTGGGCTTGTGTCGAAACTCAAGAATGTCGGTGCCCTTCCCTACCAACACGACAACGCGGAGTTGTTCGTTCTCCAGAGAAATCGCCGGCACTCCATGAATTCTAACGTTCTGATGTAGCCGACAATCGCTCATGCCTTCCGAGACCTCAGCTATTGAAGAGGCTGCAACCTCAATTTGAAGGTCTTAATTTCGTAAGCCCCCATATCAAACTGGAGTGTGTCGTTCGACACAGACAGCTTGCGCCCGGCATCCTCGATCAAATTCGATTCCTCGGCAGAATTCACTTTGGCGCGCAACTTCACCTTGACGCCTGGGGTTGCTTTTCCAGACGACTCGTAAAGTCGGATCACGGTGGAGCCGTCGCCGGCAGGCTTCAAAACCGTGGCGAGCACGTTGGCATTCGACATCTCGATGAGCCCCCACTGCTTTGGAAGCGGTCCTTGGTGGGAACCCGATGTCATCGCGACGAGCGGATGATTAAACTCATGGCCGGAGCGTGCAATGCCCGCTTCGCGCCAATCACCCGAGTGAGGGATCAGCGCATAGTGAAAGGTGAATTGCTTTCCAACCTGTAAGCCCGTGTCGGAAGACACTCCCGGCTCATAGCCTCCGTGGTAGGCATAGGCCTGAATCCGGGCCGAGCGCATCAGCGAAAGCATCAATGTGTCGTTGCCGACGTTGTTGCCGGGCAGGCCCCGATTGAGCAGAGCCAACCCTTTGCTCCCATCGCCGTAGTCGATCCAGTTCTGCGCCGGGAACTCCACACCGAGTGGGCGCTCAATCGCGCCAAACGGAATTTCCTGGGTGTTTTTGCCGTTGCGGATAGCGGCTGGAAACAGCGCTCGATAGCGAACAAACTTCTCTTCGTTAAACAGCTGCGTGCGAATGTCCACGCGTCGAATCCCCTGATACACGCGAACTGCCGTTGCAAACTGCCCGCTCCCAAACGGGTGTGAGACCACGTACTCCGAAAATACCGCCCCTTCCCGCTTTCGACCGCTGCCGCCAACCTGCTCGCTCGAAAACGATGTCTGGCCGACGCGAGGGGGCAAATGCTGCTTGGTCATCGCGATGTTGCGCCCCCCGTGTAAATTGCCGTACAGTTCCCAAAAATCGCCGCCATCATGCTCGCGGGCAACCACATTGGCCGGACCGCCCAGGCTTTCCCATTGAGTCGCCTTGTCGCGCAAGCTCGTCATGGCGCCTGACCACATGTCAAAGCTCACCCGATAGAATTCGTTCTCGATCGAGCCGGTGTCGTGCTGGGCCACCGAATCACCCATACGCGTTGCAACCGACTCGCGGCCCGCGCGGGCATCCAGGTTGTCGTTGCTCGCCGACGACTTGGGCAGAATGCGATAGAGGCTATACCCGAACGCTGGAACGTTACGGGCAACAAAGGTGACTTTCACCCTGCGCAGGCCGCCGTCGCCATGCTTCTCGGCAGCAGTGATTTGCACTGGAACGCGAGTTCCTTGGGGATCTACCAGGCCGAGCGCAACCATTCCTGGCTCGCTGATTCCGACATTGACTTCCACCATATCGTCGCGAGACCAGCCCAGCGGATTGAAGACCACCACAGGAATACCGTCTCCGCGAGTGTCTATTTTCGAGATCAGCTTTTCGAGCGAACCACTGATGAGCTCATCGCCCAGCCGCTTGGCAAACTCAAAGCCGCGCACTGTGTCTTCGTAGACTTTGTCAACCATCACGCCGGAAGCCAGGTCGTGCGTCTGGTTGAAGGTCACTGGTTCCCAAGCTCTCCAGACCGTGGCCAGATCAAAGGGCATGCCAATCCAGTTGTTCAACGATCCCAGCTTTTCAGCGACCGTCAAGACATTCTCAAGCGAACGATACCACTGCTTCAGCTCAATGCGGCTGCTGTAGATTCCCTGAAAAATGGGATTGAGTTCGCCCGTGATTACCGGATGCTCGCGCTTTGCGACCGCCGCTTCAAAGTCCGACGGAAGGCCAATCCGAAGACGAAACGGCGCGTCGCCACGACGGTTAAACTCCTCCATCCTCGCCATGAAGTGCTCTTCCGGCTCGCTCACATCGGCTCCGGCCAGGCCCACAATGTCGCCGCCGCGGGAAAACGGCTTGAGGCCCTCGAAAACCTGGCGAAAAAAGAGATCGAACCCAGGAAGGTCTGCGGGTGAGCCGTAGCCGACCGCATATCCAAACGGCAGCCAGAATGCGTTGATCTTGGTTCCATCGATCCCTTGCCAGAGAAACTCTGAAGGCACTTTAACGTTTGCGACACCTCGAAAGAACCAATAGGAATTCATCCCCGTAAGCTTGAGAATTTGTGGCATCTGGTTATGGTGCCCAAAGGAATCCAAAGCCCAGCCAGTTTTGATATCTACGCCCAGCCGTTCCCGGAAAAAATTCTTCCCAATCATCACTTGGCGGATGAAGGATTCCCCTCCGGGCATATTCATGTCCGGCATGATGTTCATGCCGCCCACCAGTTGAAGCCGGCCTTCGTCCACAAACTTCTTGAAATTGACGGCCTCTTCCGGATACCGATCCAAAAAAGGTTTTACCAAGGCTGCTTGATCCAGTGTGAACTTATAGCCGGGTTGGCGCTTCAGCGCATTGAGGGCTTGCAGAATGATGGGCAACCCCATGTCCAGATACTCTTCACGCGTTTTGAAGACAGCACCTTCCCAGTGAGTATGCGGCACGTACCAGAGGTCAATCTTGCTGCCGCTGGCAGCACCGGGTGCTTGCGCTTGCGCCGGGCTACCCATCAAGAACCAACAAAGCAAGGACACTGCAACACTCCGGAACCCTGGCTTCATGCGTTGCTCCTTTGCGATCGTTTCGCCAAGCCGCAGCAACCGGCCTTCGTGAATGTTCAATAGTTGTATGGGCAAACTTCAGTGGTCGTGGGCAACTTCGCTGGCTGGTATCTCACTATGCAATTTCAGGCGCTCGTTTGATCCGAGGATCGGTGAAAACATCCGCCTCGTCGGTACTCCGCGTGGAGAACTCCGAAACAATCGCACCCTCGAGACCTGCCTGAAACCAGTGGAGCGTGTCAGGCACCAGCGTGTACTGCTCGCCAGGCTTGAGGCAGATTTCCCGGTAGACAGTGTAGTAAGACTCTGACCCCGCGGGCGGCATACACGAGCGAGACTCAGAGGGTGTTCCAGGCACATAGAGGTAAACCGTTCCCCAACGACAACGGAACGTTTCCTCCTTTCCCGGAACACCGCCAATCGTTGGGTGCTGATGCTCCGGACAAGTCTGGCCAGGAGTCATCATGATCTCCTTCGCACAACACCGGTCCGTATTCACATAGGTGATAATTTGCAGTCCCGTCTTCCCCAACTCGTTCAGCCCGAAGTCGGCCACTTCAAATCGTTCACGTTCTGCTGGCGTGATCACCAGTCCAGCCGCACGCAGCATGGCCGAGGCCTTCTCAACTGCCTTTTGGTATTGGAAACGATCAATCATGGAAAGTCTCCTGGAACTCAGATCAGTTCGCCATCAGATCGTCGAGCGCGAGCACTTCATCGCCAGGGACGTGCCGCGGGTCGCCAGACCCCCTCGCTCAGACGCCTCTTACCGGCAAACCCATACAGTTGGATCAGTTCCTTCACCCGCGCCTTAACCGCCTCACGCCCTGCGACCATGATGTCTTCAGGGCCGCCCATTCCCAGGAATAGATGGGGATTCATAGGTTCATGGTAGGCAGCCATTTTCTCTCTGACTGCCGCCAGGTACGCCTGCTTCAAGGTCGTTCCGAAGTTGAACTTGGTCACGCCGAGGCCGATGACATCGGCGGCGCTCTCCGCAGGGAAACCGGTTCCCCCATGCACAACCAAAGGGACATCCACAATCTCTCGAATCCGCCGCAAGGCCTCCATGTCCACAGCGGCTTTCCCTTTCGTCAGGATGTGGACGTTGCCAATCGATACAGACAACGCTTGCACTCGAGTCTCGTCAACAAACGACTTTGCCACGCACGGATCGGTGATCACCCCGTGGCCCTTAACACCATTCCAGCCGTGCGGCAGTTCTCCGATTTGGCCCTCGACAAACACGTTCCGATCCTTGCCGAAAGCAACAACTCTCTTAACGAGGGCTTTATACTCCTCAAAACCCAGGTGTTGGCTTTCTACCATGACCGCGTTAAAACCAAGATCAATCCCGGATGCGATTTGAGAAAAATCGTCGCTTTCATTCAAGATCAACGAAACTGGGACGCTTGCGTTGCGAAGCGTTGAGGCCATCCCCGCATAGAAGGCAAGGTTTTCGGGCTTCGATCGGGAAGGGTGCATAAGGAAGCCACCGTTGAATCCGGCTATGACGGGTGCCTTCAGTTCTTCAGCACCCTCAACGACCGCTTGCAGCGACTCCAGGTTCCAGGACTCGCAGTAACAGACCGCATAGCCGCCTCGACTCGCATCCGCCAAAATCTCATTCATTGCAACGAGTGGCATATCCCTCCTGTCGCGCCTAAGCAGGCGTCGAAAGCCGACGTTCGGGCGAGCAGCGGCACGGTGTGGTGTATCCTTCCACAGCTACGCGGGTCAGACATGAATAACATTCAGAGACAGAAGTAGGAATATGAACATTGGTCATGGGCATGGTGCCTCAAGGCTTCAGCGGCTGTCAACTGCTTTTTCCTTTGTTGCAAAACAGAACAAAAGAGCCTTGGAGAGAGAAGCTTGCTTTTGTTATGCTCGCGCCGCTGAACAAAATTCGAAACCACTATCTCTCTTGACCAAACTAATGGGAAAGACCCGATCAGGCGTCGCCGACCCCGAGAGCGATTCGGCGACGCCTCCGCCAACCGGAAGCATGCAACGCCCGTTGCTGGTGTATCTCCAGGCTATCCTGCCTTCGCTGAATCCCACGGAAAGGCAAATTGGCGAATACATCCTCGAAGATCCGGAACGTGTACTCTCGTCATCGATTTCGGACATGCGGCGCGGCTCTGGAGCCAGCGTGGGATCGATCGTGGGCTTTTGCCGGACTCTTGGTGTCAAAGGCTTCGCGAGTTTCAAGATCAGCCTGGCGCGGGAACTTGCGCAGGGCGGTTTTTCCGCTGGGCAAAGGGCTGGTGACGAACAGTCGCCTAGTTCACTTTATGAGAGTGTCTTTCAGTTCCATGCCCAGTCATTGAGAGAAACATTGCTGCTTAACCCGGAAGCCGTCTTCGAGGAGGCATCGCGGACAATCGAACTCGCGCGGCGTATCGAGTTCTTCTCGATCGGCATGTCTTATCCGGTCGCCTACACGGCCTGCAACAAGCTACGTTTGATCGGCATCGCGGCAACGACGCAGTCGGATTCGCATCTGCAGTTGATCGCGGCTACGCAACTTCAGAAGGGTGACGTGGCTTTCGGAATCTCCTGCTCCGGGAGCACCCACGAAACCGTGCAGTGTCTCCAGATCGCACGCGAGAACAAAGCAACCACGGTGTCGGTGACGAACTGCATGAAGTCTCCCATCACGGAGCATTCAGATTTGGTGTTGTATGCCACTCCCAGTGAGATCAAATACTTTCAAGCACCTCTCGCGTCGCGAATCACGCAACTCGCGCTGGTCGATGCATTGTTCGTCTCAATCGCACAACGCCGCAAGAACAAGACGACGACGCATCTGACGCGGGCCGGCGAAAAGCTGCTGGAACACCGCATGAAGAAGCCTTGAATCATTTCTTCAGTCCCAGATTCGCCGATTTTTCCGATTCGTTGGGCCCACACCCCGTTTTCCTCCTTTCCAACCCTTACCCGCACCAAATCTCAGCAGGAAGGCCGGCGATGCGCTCTATCAGCAAGACTCTCTCGCCCTGCGAGCGGCGACTACTCTCCTGTTTGGCGCGGCGAGAATCTGGGTGCCTCCGGGAAATCTTACGTTAGTGAAAGGCGGTGGATCACTGCGTCAACTTGTCCGATCGACCGGCTTGCTTGAAGACAATGCCGATGACACGAAATCGCCAACGAGAGCCAGCTTCACAGTCTGTTTCGCTTGGCCCCAAGTATCTTTCTTGAATTCTTTCCGACGGTCCAGTGAGCATTATTCAGAATTTATATTCATAAATTGAATTGGCTTCACAATGACGGTAGGGACCTGCGCGCCAACGATATGCCCGGCCGTAAACCGATTCGTGCTCCAAATGCTCCTACGTTACGGACCGGCCGTCGGCGCACTTGGGGGCTCGACCAACTTGTGATAACTCTTGAGAGCGAGGCCGTCTACCGTATGGACGAGGCCGTTTGGCCATTGGATCTCGACAGAAGTGGTGGGCGGGCCTGGATTTGCTCCCAGGCCAAACACGACGCGGCGGTCGTGCGATGAGAAGATGCTGGCGCCACCGGTGATCCATCGCACCAGCTTGCGGTCACCCAAACGAATCGTCAACTTGGCTCCAATCGCATCCCGGTTACTTTTCGTGCCCACAAGTTGGAATCCCACCCAGTTGCTATTCTCCCCGACATTGTTGCGCAAGAGCACGGGAGTGTCTTGAAGTCGTATTACAGCGGCGTCCACGTCACCGTCATTGTCGTAGTCGCCAACGGCCAGTCCGCGGGCGTCATAACTCGTCTGGAAGGCGGGGCCCGCGGTTTCCTGCACATTGCGGAAATTCCCCTTTCCGTCGTTGCGCAGCAGCAGCGGCCGTTCCTTGTAGGTCACATCCGAGCTCATCTGTTCCACGATCTTGTTGACGTGGCCGCTGACGATAAGCAGGTCCATGGTGCCGTCGTTGTCATAGTCCAGGAAGTGCGTTCCCCAACCCACATAGGACGTCGTTAGGAATCCAAGACTTGAAGTCACGGTGCAGTCTTCGAAGGGAAAACGCCCCGGATTGATGAAGAGAGAATGCTGCTCGCGGTTAAAGGCGGTCATCACGAAATCTGGCCGTCCATCCCCATTCACGTCGGCAGCGTCAATACCCATTCCCGCCTTGGCTGTTCCGTTGGGATCATAGGCCACCTCCGCTTCCATGGCGGAATCGCGGAACATGCCGTTGCGCTGGTTCATCAGCAGCAGATTGGGGGACCCGTCGCGTGCAACGAAGAGGTCTGTCCAGCCATCATCGTCGACGTCAACGGCTACCGCTCCCAATCCGCGGCCGATATTCTTGTCCACTCCCGAAGTGGCGCTGGCATCCGCAAAAGTCCCGTTACCATTGTTGCGATAGAGCGCCAATGGCGCGCCCTTTCCGTAGGAGCTCGGAGCACAGTAAGCGGGTTTCCCTTGAAACTCGCAACGCGGAGGGGAGCCGAATGACATCGGGGCATAGTGACAAACGACCAAATCGAGCCATCCGTCGCGGTCGTAGTCAAACCATGCAGCCGCGGTCGACCATCGGCCGGCTCCCTTCAGGCCCGCTTTCTCGGTCACTTCTGAGAAAGTCCCGTCGCGATTGTTGTGGAAGAGGGCACGCTCAGGATAGCCCGCTATTAGGAGGTCAGGATAACCATCATTGTCATAATCGCCAACGGCAACGGCGATACCATAAAACGAGATACGCTCGACGCCCGCTTTCGCTGCAGTATCCTCGAATGTGCCGTTTCCGAGGTTGCGGTAAAGCGCATTGCGCACCGGAGTGGAACTCTTGCCACGCGGCGTCTCTCCACCGTTCACCAGAAAAATATCCAACAGGCCGTCCTGATCAAGGTCGAAGAAGGCCGCCCCGCCATTTTTCGTTTCAATGAGGTGAGCGTCCGGCGATTCTCCGTTGAAGTGCTTCCAGTTAATGCCACTGGCCACGGTGACGTCACTGAAAACGCCACTCGCAACTTGAGGGATAGGCATCCCAGGAGCGACACGGAAGGCAGCCATCAGCAGGCCTGCCCCGATGAACGGCCAAAACAACGGAATGGGTGGTTTTTTCGTGATCTTCCGGCCCTCCTTACTCCAGCCCACCGACAAGTAAGGGAGCTGACGGAGTCGCTTCTTCTCGGGCCTTCAGTGTCTGAAAGATGCCCTCATCGCGTGCCGCATCGTCCATCCGGCCCAGTCGTCGATGGGTGCGAGATAGGGCGAAATGAATCTTGCTGCTCCCAGGATCCAGCTTGACGGCTTGCTCCAGATGTTGCAGAGCCTCTTCGGAGTTGCCCCTCCTCAGCGCCAAATCGCCGAGTAGATAGTGAGCCTCTGGGAGCGAGCGGTTCAGCGTCAAGGCATTTTGGAGCAACGCGATGGCTCGGGTCTCGGCGCTTAAATCATCGGGTTTGGATGATTTGAGCAGCAGTCGCCCATACTCCAGGTAATGGTGGGCATCTTCGGGAAACCGTTTCAACCCCTGCTCAAAGATCGCGCAGGCCTCCGCAGTGTTCCCCGCTGCCCATAGCGACATGCCCAAGCCGAGGTTGACGTCAGGGGCCCTTGAATTGAGATCTACCGCCTGCCCATAGGACTTTGCGGCTTCGGTATACCGTAGCATGCGCATTTCGGCCATGGCCCTAACCGCATATGCCTGATCGGAAGACGGCATGGCCTTGGCAGCCTTCTGAGCCGCCGCATGGGCCTCGGGGTAGCGTCCCGCATCCATCAATACCATGCCCAGTAGCAGGAGTGCCTCCGAGTCACGTGGATTGGTTTTGAGAATGAACTCCATATTTTCACGGGCGGCATCAAGACGGCCTGATTGCCACTGGCTGCCGGCCAGATGGCGACGGACGATGAGGTTATTTGGATCCAGCTTGAGAGCTCGTTCGTAGAATATGGCGGCGACTTTCGGACGCTCCTGCATCGAGAGTATCAGACCTACGCGCATGAGATACTCAGGATTCTTGGGCGACAGCTCGACAGCTTGGCGCATTTCCGCCTCCGCCCCTTTCAAGTCGCCAGTCCGAACCAATTGGTCCGCCTTCGACGCGTGCTGCCTGGCGAGCGAGTGTTGTGCATTCAGCAGTTCTGCTCCGTCGGAAAGGAACAGCCAGAACGCCAGCGCGCAGGCAAACCTGATACAGCAGGATTCTCGTCCAAGCAAGCGCGACATTTGAAGGTGGAAGCGTTTTCTACGTCAAGATTTCAGAAACCACTCTAGCGGGGAATTGATCGGTAAGGCGCTCATTCAGACCGTGGCGCTGATAAACAAGGTCACGGTAGTTCATGCCTAATAAGTGAAGCAATGTGGCGTGAAAATCATGGACGCTAACGCGGTTCTCCGCTGCCTTATGACCAATATCATCCGTATTGCCATAGACGACTCCATGCTTCACGCCTCCGCCGGCCATCCAGAGGCTGAAGCCGTCCGGGCCATGGTCTCGTCCAGCAGCCGTACCTTGGTCGCTGACTTGAGAAAGGGGCATTCGTCCAAACTCGCCTCCCCAGATGACCAGAGTGCTGTCGAGCAAGCCCCGTTGCTTGAGATCCTTTAGCAGGGCCGCAGCCGGTTGGTCAGTCTTCCCACAACTGTAGCGCAGCATTTTGTCCAGATCGGAATGGGCATCCCAGATCTGTCCTTCAATGTAGATCTGCACAAAACGAACGCCGCGCTCAACTAGTCTCCGTGCCATAAGGCATCGCTTTCCGTAGGAAGCGGTCAGTTCCTGATTCAGGCCGTACATGTCTTTGATTTGTTCAGTCTCTCCTGAGAGGTCGAGCGCATCCGTAGCCGTAATCTGCATTCTTGCGGCTAGTTCGTAGTTCGAGATTCGGGCTTCCAGTTCAGGCTCGCCGGGCCGGCTTTGCCGATGCGCCTCGTCAAGACGACGAAGCAAGGCACGCTGAGCTTCCACGAGAGGGGTCGGCAGCTCCTCGCTCGGCTTGAGGTTCAGCAAAGGAGGGCCCTCGGAGCGGAAACGGGTTCCCTGGTACACCGGCGGCAGCCAGCCCGATTGCCAGTTCTGAATGCTGTTGATCGGGAGACCCTTGGGATCGTCCAATACCACGTAGGCCGGTAGGTTTTGGTTCACACTGCCAAGGCCATAGACAACCCAAGAACCCAGGGACGGCCGGCCGGGCAAAGTTCGGCCGCTTTGCATGAGGTATAAGGCCGGTTCATGATTGAAATGCTCGCCGTGCATGGATCGGATGAGAGCAATGTCGTCGACACACTCCGAGAGATGAGGGAGGAGTTCGGAAACCTCGATCCCTGACTTTCCATGCCTGGCAAACTTGAACGGCGAGGGCAGAAGACCACCGACTTGATTCGCGAATTCAATCTGATTGACGATATCCCGGGGAGCCGCAGAACCCGCAAACTTGTTGAGCATCGGCTTGGGATCAAACAAGTCCACTTGACTCGGGCCGCCGTTCATGAAGAGATGAATCACTGCCTTGGCTTTGGGCTGAAAATGCGCAGGCTTCGGCTTCAGATCATAGGGTCCATGACCCTGGAGACTTGAGGCCATGGTGGGATTGCCTGAGAACAGATCGCCACTTAGCAAAGAAGCCAACGCCGATCCGTGCAATCCGTCGGCGAAGCGCGAAAAGAACTCCCGCCGCGATAATCCTGACACCCTGTGCTTGGAGGCTGCCCAACCGTCCATAGAAAAATCAACCTCTCATCAAGAGTTGCCCTGCCACGACCGACAGGATTTTTGGTGGCACAAACCCAATCGGATAGGGACGCGGTGCTCCGCGTCCCTGTTGCGTTTTCACCGTCGGGGAGGTGCAGCAGCCCCTCCCTACCCTGACCCTTAGACCACTACAAAAACTCGGCCGAAATTAACATCGCGTTGCAGAGGATCAACGCTCACAAATCCTCAATCCCAGCATCCGCGATGAACACTTGAAAAATATCCCGTCTTATCTACTTGGACTTTGTCTCAACGATCTGGAGAACAGAGTTCCGAACCGCCGGTTTCTGCAATGTTTGTTGAATCCCTGAAGGCCACAGAACCTCAATGCGGTCTACTTGCGTTGCCCTTCCCAGGCCGAAATAGAGAGGCAAAACGCTTTGCGAAAGATAGCCCGACTTACCATCCTGCACCCGTGCGACAGTGAGATTCCCTGCCGTCACGGTAACCTTGGCTCCCAGGCCATTGCGATTGGAAACTGTCCCTCTAAGATCAATTTTGACAAAATGGATCGGGTGTTTCCCAGTCAGATTGCTGATGAGAATTTGAGGTGCCGAGTTGAATTCATTGGTGACGATGTCGAGATCACCGTCGCTGTCCAGATCAAAAATGGCGGATGATCGGGAACCGAGAGCTCCCAGCACGGTGAACTTGCCTGTTCGATCAATGCAACCCAGGTAATCTTTGTCTGCTCCTGAGCAGTCGACGTCGAACCAGGGCGTGGCGGTTTTTCCTCCCTTTCGAGGTTCCACTCCCAAGATGAATTCACTGTCCAGAAATCTTTCGCCCAGGTTGTTCAAGAAGAGCGAATTGATCCCATAACGAAACATGTAATTCATGCTTGCCGTCACGAAAATATCAGCGAACCCGTCCGCATTTAAGTCATCGACACTGGTTCCCCAAGGCCAGTAGTTCTCCACTCCCAATTCATCAGAAACCTCAGTGAACTTGCCATTTCCACGATTCTTGTAGAGCGCGTTCCCCCAGATGCTTCTCTCGTGCCCCTTCAGCACCGACATATCCCACTTCATCACCGATTTCTGCTTTTCCGCCTCATAATCATCGTAAGCAATGTCGTCGCTCATATCCGAATGCATGTCGGTCAAGAATAAGTCCAGAAGCCCGTCATTGTTGTAGTCAAAAAATTTGATGCCCATGCTTCCCCAGGGCGTCTTCGGGAAATGACTCTCTGTCCTATCGACAAACTGCTTGCCCTGAACATTTTCAAAGAAATGACCGTTGCCTTGCATATTCAGGACGTAAAGGTCGGGGAATCCATCCTGGTTCAAGTCCGCAAAACTGGCATCGCCGCTCCAGCCGAAATCGCGCAGCCCCACCTTTCCCGTTACGTCCAGAAACCTGTTCTTCCCGAGGTTCTCGTAGAGAATGCATGGCTCGGTTCGATCTCCGTGCAGGTGTCCCGTAAAACCATCGCTCATTCCAACAAAGTAGCCGCCCCTGCCTTTTTGATCGATGGTGTAGTGCCCAACATTGGTCAGAAACAAATCCAGGAGACCATCTCGGTTGTAGTCAAAAAAAACAGCTCCGGACGAGTGACCGGAGTATGTCAATCCGGCGCTCTGGGTGATTTCCTTGAACCTGCCCTTGCCTAGATTCTCAAACAGCGCATTTCCAGTTCTTACCGTCGTGACATAAAGATCCGGATCGCCATCATTGTCGATATCCGCAAATGAAGCGGACACATTCACACGGTCGACCAGGGCAACGCCGGCAAGCTGCGTGATATTTTCGAATCGCCCGCCACCGAGATTGCGCCACAGTTCGTTCGGGCCAAGCTGATTGACAAAATAGAGATCGGTGAGTCCATCCAGATCCACATCCGCAGCGGCTAGTCCGCTCCCGTGATCATAGTGAATCGCTTTGTAGTCTCTGCCAGCGTCATCAACCACGTTGTGTTTGAAAGTGATCTGGCTCTCCTCAAGACGGTCCTGGAACTGGAACTTGTAGTCCACTTTGAACCTACGCAAAGTCCTCAGTTGTTGCTGTTTCCGAGCTTCCAGCCACTCTTGTTCACGCGGGATGATAGAGTCTTCCAAGAGCTCTGAATTGTACAGGTAACGCTTCGTATCGCCAGCCACAGGACCAAAGACTTCTGCCGTGAGGGAAAAAGCCAGGAACGGGAGCAAAACTTGAAGACGGACAGCCAGTGGCCTAAGGGTTGAATTCACGACTGATATCAATCTAGTAATACTAGGTTAAGTTTCTACGAACTATTCAGGCGCTGGAACTTTGTCTGACACCAAGGGCAAAAGCCATTGAGCCTAATCAGACGCCGCTGCATCCTCCGCCGGACCTGAGGTAA
>Ga0187893_10003368_pt1 | contig 32585 bp, 32 predicted proteins | sample MA1701074metaG_FD_139574 | JGI IMG/M metagenome (GOLD analysis project Ga0187893, IMG submission 139574) | White microbial mat communities from a basaltic lava cave in the Kipuka Kanohina Cave System on the Island of Hawaii, USA - MA170107-4 metaG ...
CGTTCGACCCGGAGTGATATAGACCCATTGCGCGCGGCCGTCCTTGACGACGAAGACGAGCGGCCGGCCATCGCGCTCGATGACGGCGGCGGCGGGCACCATCCGTCGCTTCGTTAGGCGCTGTGCCTCGAGCCGCACGTCCGCGTACATCCCCGGCCGCAAGCCCGGCGCGCCGGTGACGCGCACGTACACGCGTCCCGCACGCGTCGCGGAGTCGACCATCGGCAGCACAGCCGTCACGCGACCGCGCAGCGCGGCGTCAGGCGCCGCCGCGCTGGAAACAATGGCCACTCCACCTTCACGTATGAGTGGGATGTCGTGCTCCAGCACGTTCGCTTCGATACGCAGGTGCGCGAGCGAGACGACAGTGGTGATTGCTTCGCCAGTTTGAACACGTTCGCCTGGCGCGACATCGAGCTTGTCCACCATTCCGGCAAAGGGCGCGACGATGTTCGCGCGCTCACGGTCCAGCTTCGCCTTCTCGAGCCGAACCTTCGCGGTGCCAAGGCCGGAGCGCGTTAGCGCGATGCGGCGTTGCTCCGGCGTTGGCGCTTTCCCCGTGACGATAGAATCCGGCACGACGTAATCCGCGAAGCGCACTTCTGCTTCGGCCACAGCGGCTTCGGCTTCCTGTATGGCGAGGTCCAGCGGGCGCGGGTCGAGCCTGACGAGCAGTTCACCCTTCGCCACGCGCGAGCCGGGACGCACCAGCACCGACTGCACCGTGCCAGCAACTTCGGATTTAAGCTGCGCTTCGGCGTCGGAGCGCACCTGACCTGTCGTTGTAACTGTGAGGATGAGGTCACCGTCGCGGGCTTCGCTTACGGCGACCGGAAGCGAAAGGCTTGTGGGCGTCGCGCCGCCATCAGCCGCGGCGCTGCTGTCGCGCTGCGCCGAGTCGGCCGCCTTCGCGTCGCCCTTGGCGCAGGCGGAAAGTGCGAAGTATCCGCTGGTGAGCAGCGGTAGCAGGGTGCGCCGGATCACGGAGAAATCGGGCATCGAACTCCACTTTAGTCCGCGGCGAGCCGCGCAAGGTTGCCGCGTGCTGTCACGCGGGTGTCACGCCGCGGGCTAATTGTGGCACCGCGCGCCGCGCTGCGATACAATAGGCCGGTAGTCGCGTCGTTGCCAAGGCGTTGGGCGGTTGTGAGTCGTTAGGAGGTTAAGATGTGCAGCAGTGGTGCGGCGTGCTCTCGGGGGCTGTATGGGCACCGCTGGTAGGCGCTGCAAAGTAGTCTTTGTTGTGGGCGCTGCAGGCGTTGACCGCGCGCGGGTCGCTGCGGTGGTGCGGTCGACAGCGGATGAGGTGAGTCAGCGCGTCACGTTTCGTGAGATCGATGCCGCACTGATCGCAGCGTCGGCCGCCGTGATCGCGCCCGATCAGACGCTGACGCCGGTGATCGTGTCGGCGATTCGCCGATACCGCCTCGACGTGGATGACTTCGTAACAATCGACGACCGGCATCACACGGTAGATCAGTTCCGGGCCGAGGTCTCGCGGCGCCTGAAACACGCCTTACCAGTAGAGCTTGTTAGGCCTGTCGTTCCTCAGGCTCGCGATGATGCTCGCACGATCTGCGCATACTGCTTCCGATTGGCCGCGCAGCGGCACGTTAGCGCGATGGAGGCCAGAGAAAAATAGGAGGTGTGATCTGCGCACTAGCCGAGGATCTCACTACGTTATTGAGCAGAAGGCGCTCGCGTTGCCGCGGTCGATCACCTGCTGGTTGGCGTTAGGCATCTCCGGAGCATTGACGGCGGCAAACGGCGATGGTCACCGTGAGTCACAGTTTTGGTTTGGCAGAGTGATCGCGGAGCGCACTCTACTCACCGACGAGGGTGTGACGAATCCGTCGATGATTGTCGCCGACTCACTCGATCGGGTTTTCTTGAGCGATCGATTGTTGTTTTCTCAGGCGACGGGCGCGTAATAGGGCGAATCGGCCGAGAGGGACGCGGCCCCGGAGAGTATCTCGCCCCGAGCATCGGGGTGAACGCCGGGAGGCTGATCGTGCATGATGCGCAGTTGCGCCGGCTGAGCGCTTTTTCTAGTGAAGGCCGCCTCTTGTGGACTCGGTCGGGAACTTGTTGCGGACTACACAAAGTGGGTATCGATCGCATGACTAGGATCCACGTCTTGAGTCGCCCACTGGTACTCAGCGTGGAAGTTCCTCGCGCGACTTTACTCGTATTCGACTCGTTAGGCACACTGATTGATAGTACAAGCGTACCTAACGCCGTGCCCGGACGCCAGTATCAGTGGAGTAAGACGAGTTCCGAAGCGGCGATCGCGGTGCCGGTTCCTTACTCGCCCGCTCCCCATTTTGCAGTGACGGGAGGTGGAAGCGTGTTATTCGGTTACTCAAACGAATACGCTGTATATGTAGGCAAGAATGCCCGCGACGCGAGAGTTGTCGTGCGTCGCGCGTGGACACCGGCTACTCTCGGCGATACGTGCGCCAACGCGCCGTTGACGCGCTTGTTGACGAGTTCGGACCCATCGTTGGCCGGAAACAAGCAATTGACCTGTTCAAAACCGAGGACATTCCCAAAACGGGTCAAGCGTTCTACGGTCTGGACATCGATGCATGCGGTCGGCTGGGGGTGCTTCGCTCGCCACCCGAACAACGGACGGCAAGCTTCGACGTGTACGATTCGCCATTCAACTACCTGGACGAGCAGGCGAGATTGCAGGTAGCATTCGTTCCATTCAATTTGAGGGCACATAGCAACTGCTAGCGCGCCACAGAGCCCGTCTACAATGGCCGCGAACGAATGCGCGGCCGCGCACCGTTAGGCTATCGGATCGACGACCTCGAGAAACCGAAAGCGGTGGCAATCCACCTTCGCGCATCACGACGAAGCTCGTGCAGTCGGTGAACGAGAAGCCCTGGTTGCGCTGGGCCATTCGAACGCCTCTTCTGTGTCGTCGAACACGGTGGTCGCGCCACCCAGGAACGCCCTGCCGAAACTTGCTGTCTCCAGTTGGTGCGTGCTGAGCACTTCGTCAGCGCCAGACGGCGGATTCGCCGCACGGGTTGGATTGTTGTCGTCAAGACAGCGGACGCCGCAAACAACAACACGGCCACTCCGCAGGGGGGGAGAGAGTGCCGCATAGTACCTCCAGCGCTCGGCGATACCACATCGCCTCACGAGCGCGCGCGATCATATGCGCGATCAAAACGTCGCGCTGTGACGCGCATCGCACACTCACGCACTCGCGTCGTTTCGAGTAGGATTCTGGAAACACGAGACGCGAGAATTGTTGATGCGACTACTAATCGTGGTGACGGCGCTCACGTGCCTAACGCGAGTTGCCGTGGCGCAGAACGAAGCCGCGTTGCGCGCCGCGTTCGAAGGAAAGACGGTCACAGTCAAGATCGACATGCCGGGGACGAGCCGCGGCGTCGACGTCTACCCGATGAATCAAACGCCGCTCGACGTGCGCGAGCTCGCCAATCGCCTGAAGGAGTACGGCACGGCGCTCAAGCCAGGTCAGCAAGTGATGGTGACAAAAGTCGTCATCAAGGGGAATACGCACATCGAGTTTCAACTTGGCGGCGGTGGCTTTGGTACGTTTGGCGACGATATGAGCTCGACCGTCTACGCCCCTGATCAGGGCGAGACGAAAGCCGAGAAAGCGCTAAAGGATTCCATCAGATCCTCCGGCTGCTGTCCGACAAAGCGAAAACAGTTCGAGAAGGAACTGTCGAGCTTGCAGGCCGCGCGGCAGCGCGAGAACGCGCAAGCCGAGGCTCAAGCTCAGCAGGCCAACCAAGCGCGTGAGGCAAACCTGCGTCTCAAGCGCATGGAGAGCGGCAGCCGCTTCAACATCCGCTATCGCGAAGGCCTAACGAGCGCAGCGATCACTCCCGACGGTGTGCGCAAGGCGCTGGCCGAATATGTGGACTTCCCGGGCGCTACAACTACGGCTGCGGCGCCCGCGGCGCCCGTGGCGGCGCCGTCATCTGCGCCGAGCGCGAGCGGCTTTGGCGCGTTGAAGAAGGGGCTGTCGATCAAAGAAGTTGAATCCCTTCTCGGACCGGCGGCGACAGCAGGCGAGCAGAAGGAAGGCACGCTGCTCGTGCTCAAGCGCACCTACAAGAAGGACGGAATGCTCGTGACGGCGCGCTTTGTGAACGACGTCATGATCGACTTCGCGATCACGCCGCCGTAAGCATACAATACCTAACGAGCGTCGAATCAGGGCGCCCTGAGTTGATCAGGGCGCCCTTTTGCTACTCCGAGCCGTACGCAGCGGTCACTTAATCTTCACGTGGCCGTGCATCACGATTATGAACGTGCAAAAGTCCGTCGGCTCCGCGAACAACAAGAACCGTGTGTGATCATGCGGCATAGCGATTGCCCGATCGCCGCCGCTGGCGCGGTGTTGTCGTCCCCCAACGCGTCGGCAATGGGAAGTGGGGCGGTGAATGGGAGGCGTAATGCCTGTCACAATGCAGGGTGCGTGGACTGTGCGCGTGAAAGCCAAGTCCGCGTCGTTTCAGCAGCGATTCAAGATCGCTGGAGCAACAATCGGTAATGGAACGCATCCAGGAACAACGGGATCGCCAGCGATCTTCGTGAGCGGAGCGAGCTGGAGCGTCACGATCGAAAGCAATGACGGAACGGGTTGGAAACCGTCGAACGAGCGCTACAAGTTCCCAACTACAACATTGACGCACGTCTTCGTCGATATCGAATCCGACGACACCGCGAATGACGGCGACTTCAATGATTTGATTCTCGAATGCAAGACGCCGAAGACGGAGAGTGACTTCGTTGTGTACGGCAATGTGCGCTGCTACAGCGGCCTCTGCATTCTGAATCCATGCTTCCCGTTCATCGTCATCGACACGCTACTGCAGCTGTACGAGGCGCTCAAGAATCCCGAGCTGCTCAAGGCGATCAAGACGCTGTATCCCGAGCGCGTGCGGCCGCCGCGTCCGAACCCACCGGATCCGGAACCGTTCACAGCGTTGATAATTCCGGTTGAGGGTGCGGCTGGGCTTCCAGACCGCCAATTCGTCGTGCAGACGCTCGGCGAGCAAGTGCCGTTAGGCGCCGAGGTCAAGAAGAAGTCGAAGGCCGAGAGCGCCGACGAAGACGAAAGCGTCCAGACGGTGAAGAGCTTCCGCCTCGCTAGCGCGCTGCGTTCAGGAACGGCCTCTATCATAGATACGATCGACAGGCGCGGTCTCGCCGCGCTCGTGGGTCGCGTCAAGCTGTTTTGCAACACAGAGCCGCTCCCCGGCGTCGTCGTCCGCTTCCAGGAATACGACCGCACGAGCGCAGAGCTCGCGGGCGGTGCATACACAGGGACGGGGCCGCGTGAAACGTTAGGCGTGGCCACGACCGACGTGAACGGCAATTATGTCTTTAGGTTCACGCGTGGCGTGGCGGACATCGTGGACGAAGTCCTCCACGACGTCGGGCCGCTTGAAAACGCCGTGGTACAGGCCGCACCCGATCTCATCGCGCAGTTGCTGGATCCGATGGCACCGGGCGGTGTCGCCTTCGAGACCGCGCTGTACACGAATGTGGCGCCGCTCAAGCGCATCAACTTGTGCATCCCGAAGGGGAAGTGCCGCGTGGAAACGGCATGCCAGGGCTCGCACGCCATTCAGGCTGTCGGCGACATCTTCATCGGTGCACCCACGTTAGGCCCCGCGCTGGGTCAGCCCAAGGGCTTCGGGCCGCGCGTCGGCTTCAACAACGTGGTCTCGCAAGACGGCCGCGTCACGGCGCGCAACTCCAGCGGCCCCGCCACCGAATGCGCCGCATGGCACTCGCGACTCGACTTTTACGCCTGCTTCCTCGACAAGCCGGCGGTCAAGAAATACACAATTCGGCATCGCGTGTTAGGCGCGTCCACATGGCAGTTCTACAGTGAGGTGCTGAAGCACCCTCAGGTCGCCAAGGTCGGCATCCCTGGCTACGACGGAGAGATCATTGGACCCAGCTCAACAGGGCTCAACGTCGATGGCGGCGGCGTTGTAAACGTCCCCGCGTACGAGAACATTGAAAGCGACGTGAGCTATGTGCTGACGCATCGCACGCGCAAGGCACAATTCTCGAGCGCTCTGTATGCGACGCCGCCGAACGCCGTGCAATTCTGGATCGAAGGGTACGACGCCGCGGGTATTCAGGTGGCCGGGGCAGAGGACTCGATCACGTTGTTCATCGACAACTCGACGCCCGGCGTCGACATTGACGAGGACGTGACGCTGGGTGGCTCAACGGCAGGGAATTGCGCGCTCTTCACGCTGCCGAGCGGCGAGACGCACACCCCATTGACGGTGCGTTTCAAGGCCGACCAGGCGCAGGGCTTCATGTCGACGTACACGTTAGGCATGCAGAAGGGGGCGACGGGAACGTTCGGCGTTGTCGAACAGAGTCCAGCGCCACCGCCATTCCGCACACGGTCGTACGTGCACGGCGACGACTTCTCCTGCACGAACTTCCGCGGGACGTTCAACGATCCAACGCACGAGCTGCTCACCGGCTATGTCTCGGTCACGCTCGTTCCGACGGATGCATCCGGATGGCTCACGGCGACGCAAACGTTCTGCGCGTTCTCCATAACGCTCAGCGCGACGACGCGCCGGACGAACGGGTACACGGGCTACGACTCAACGACCGCGACGCCCGTGCTGATCGGCATTCAGAAGTAGTAGTGACTTTCACGTCGGTTGTACTCGGCGGGCTCGCAGTGTGGCGGGTTTCGCAGTTGCTGGTACGGGATGATGGGCCTTGGCACGTATTCGCACGGCTGCGACGTCGCGCCGAGTCAACCGCGTGGAATGGCTTGTTGAGTTGTATCTATTGTTCCTCGTTATGGTTGGCCGCGCCGGTGGCGCTCGCGTTAGGCGCCGGCTGGCTGGAGAAACTGCTCGCGTGGCCGGCGCTGTCCGGCGCCGCGCTGATCGTGGACCAATTGACCCACGCGGCGCCACGCGCGCCCGCTACGGTCGAGTATCTGGAGGCGGATGACGATGGGATGCTGCGGACAGGGAAGGACTGAACGGCCTGCTACTCGCTGGACAGCGCGACAAGACAGCGCGCTGCCGCGCGGTCGTGAAGCGCTGCGCGGGCTCGTGCTCGTGGAGTACACCGGGCAACGTGCGATCCGCGTGACCGGTCCCGCTACAGGACGGCGCTACACGTTTGCACAGCGAGGCGCGCAGGCCTGGGTCGATGAACGCGACGCTTCGGGCGTCCTCGCGGTGGCGCGCATGCGATCGGCGCGCTAGCGCTGCTGACGGGCGGCACCCAGCGCATTACGTTCATTCAACTCCGGAGGCGAAGTGGCGTATAATCGATGCGCCCGCTGACAGCAGATCGCTTCAGAGTCATTAACGGTGCTCGCCCTATGTTCCGCCGAGACCTTTCTACCATGCTCCGCCCCGCGAGCGCGCTAGCCATGGCGCTAGCGTTTTCTTCTGCTGCCACCGCTCAGGGTGGCCGGCGATCACAGCCGCCGGTACGCCCCCCAGCGCCGCGTCCGCAAGCAACGGCCAAGACGGACACAACAAAGCCCGCCGCTCCTCAATTCCCCAGCAACTATTACTGGGTCTATGTCGGCGCCGAATCGCAGGACGTGATTCAGCGATTGCGGCTTGGTCCTGACGGCTTCGTCGTCGAGAAAACGATTCCGGTCGGATTTCATCCGACTGAAATGGAAGGACCGCATGGGCTGCAGGTCTCGAGAGATGGGAAGTACCTGCACATGACGACGGGTCACGGGCAACCTGACGGGATGTATTGGAAGTTCGAGCTTGGCCCCGACACGCTCGTCGGTGCACCGATCTTTCTCGGCAATTTCCCGGCGTCGATCGATGTTACGCCCGATGGGCTGTACGCCTTCTCCGTGAACTTCAACTTGCACGGTGAGATGGTGCCGTCGTCGGTGTCGGTCGTATACACGCCGACCAACACCGAAATCGCGCGCACGACGACGTGTACGATGCCGCACGGAAGCCGCATCGATCCGAGCGGGCAGTGGCAATACTCGGCGTGCATGATGGATGACCAGCTCGTCGAGATCGACACGCGCACGTACAAGGTGCATCGGCGCTTTTCGGTCGCCAAAGGGAAGGAGGGGAGCCTGCCTAACGTGACGCCGGACGAGCACGCCCGTCATGACGCGAGCGGTGCGCCGATGAAGATGAATCCGTCCTGCTCACCGACCTGGGCGCAGCCCAGCGCCGACGGAAGCAAGATCTACGTCGCGTGCAATAAGGCCGACGAGATCGTCGAGGTCGACCGCGCGCAGTGGAGTGTGTCGCGCCGCTTCAGGACCGGGCGCGGCGTGTACAACATCGCCGTCACGCCGGATGGCCGCCTGCTGGTAGCATCGCTCAAGCAGGGTGGAGCCGTGCAGGTCTTCGACCTAACGAACGGTAAGCCCGTTATGGAGATGAAGAGCACGACGACCGTGACGCATGGCATAGCGATCAGCTCGGATTCCCGTTACGCGTTCGTCAGCAATGAGAGCGTCGGTGCCCTGCCGGGTAAGGTCGACGTGTACGACCTGAAAGCCTTCGCCCGACTGGCCTCGGTGGAAACTGGGCTGCAATCGGGCGGGATAGCTTTCTGGAAGATGGCGAACAGTCGTTAGTCCATAGGCCTTAGTCCTTTAGGAGCTGCAGGTTAAGGAATAGGGCCTAACGACTCAGGGCTACTACATCTTCTTCGTCGCGACCGTCCTGAACGTCGCGACGGAATCGGCTGTCTTCACGCTATAATGCGCGGTTGTCGTGCCGACCAACTCACCGTTCACGAGGCGCAACACGCCGTTCGTCGAGACCTGGACGCCCTTACGTAGCGCGCTCTCATAGGGCCCCGCCGAGATGATGATGCTGTCGCCATCCGCCATCGGACGCATCGCGACCGGCGGACGGTTCGGGAACGTGATCGTCCACGCCGTCGGATCGGCGCTCGCAGTGAGCTCGTACGTTAGGATGACGCTATCGCTGTCCTGACGCATAACGCGAGCTGTCCACGAGCCAGCGACGTCAGAGAGCGAAATGCCAGGCGGTGGAGTTGCCGCCGCGGACGTATCGGCCGCGGGTTCTTCCTTGGGGCCACACGCGGCGAGAGCTGCGACTGCCGCAATAAGGGATAGACGACGCATTCGTACGCTCCAGGTCGAAGGTCTACGGGCCAAAGGTCAAAGGCCTAAGGACGAATTAATTAGACTTAGACCTCAGACCTTTGACCTTGAACCTACTGCAATCGGTACGTCTGTAAATACTGCAGATCGTCTTCGTCCGATCGCACGACATAAATAGTGTTCGTGCCGAACCCAACCACTCGGCTTCGTTTCGCGAGCTGTATTCGAGCCGCGAGTTTGCCGGCGGCGTCGAAGATGTCGTAGGTCGGCAGCACGTCGTCCGACGCCGCTGTCTGTAAAACCCAGAGCTGCCCGTTAGGCGCGACCTGCAACGCGCTATTCCCCATGAATGGCGGCAGGTATTCCGGCCAGTCGTCACGCTCCTCCGGCGGACCAGCCGGTGGCGGCGCCGTTGACGCCGACATTTTCCCGCTGTTGTTCGTGATCATGAGGCCCTGCACGTTCCGGCGCCGATTGTCGTTCCACCACTTCTTGTGCGCGTTCGTGAGCTTCGTCTTGTTGTACGGCGTCGCTGGGCCAGCCGTGCGTTGCCCGTTAGGCGTAATCCATTCGACGTGATAGTCACTGGCGTGGACGATCGCGACCCGACCGTCCGCAGCGACGGCCCAATCATCTCGCGCCGTGAACGGATTCGCGCCCCCCATTCGAATGCTGACGTCGCCACCCCTGCCGGATACTTGCGTGTTGCCCTTCGGGAGCTTGATGTAGCCGACCGTCTGCAAACTCCTCTTAGCGCGATCGAAACGCTGCAGCGGAGCCGAATCGAGACCCACTGGTCCGTCGGGACCCATCCTCAGTGGTGAACCGGCTACGTAGATGTTGCCGCTGCGATCTGTTCCTCTCGGCGGAGCCATGCTGAACCCCGTCATTCGCATCGGACCGCCGCCTCCAGGCCTGCCGCCCGCTGCGTCGCGCGAATCGTCGTCTGCGTCAGGACGCGAAGAGAAGAAGCCACCGGGTTTGCCGTCAGGACCGATGACGAGATAGCGCTGATTCAAGGGGTCGAAGACCGCCGACGAGTCGCCGGGCAGCGCCACGATAGACATCGGCAGCGAGTACTCGCCGGGCCCCTGGCCCTCGCGTCCTACTTTTGTCGCTGAACCAGTGTTGAGATCGAGTAGCTGGACGACCTTGTCTCGAGCGTCGACAACAAGCACGCGACCGTCCCTCAGCTCACGCACGGCACTTATCTGTGTGAACGGATCTGCGAACTCCGTCTCTGCCTTTCCCAGCTGGCGCGACTGAACCGTCTGAGCGCCTAGCTCATGGCGCGTGGAAGCGGCAAGAAAGAGAGCGCCGAGAACGACGGTTCCCTTGGTCAAATGCGGCATGGCCAGTGGTCCTCCGGAATCGTGGTGGTAGGGCGAGATGCTTACGCGTTAGTCCGCGGCGTGTTGGCCAGGGTTTCCGGTGCCGTCAGTCACAGGTCCATAAGAAAATGAATCCTGAGGCCGCCTCCCGGCGTAGGCGCCCGCAATCGGAGTCAGGCGCGTTCTCCCCTCGCTTGAAAGGTATGAATCGCCTCACGCAAGAAATCCGTTTCGCTTGGCGGAGCATTCTCAAAAACCCGGGCTTCTCTGCCATCGTCGCAGCATGCATTGCGATCGGGATCGCGGTCAACACGACGATCTTCAGCGTTACGGACGCGATCGTTCTGCGCCCGTTCGACTTCGAGGACTCCGAGCGTCTCGTCGTTCTCAAGACGCGTGACCCACGCAGTGCGGACGACGGATCCGTCTCTTACCTCAATTTCCAGGATTGGAAGACGCAGGCGCGATCGTTCGCCGGCATGTCGGCCTTCGGATATCGCAGCCTGTCGATTACGGACGGTGAAGAGGCTGAGCGGCTGGAGGGGAACATCATCTCCTGGGATCTCTTTCAATTGTTAGGCGCTCGGCCGCAGCTCGGGCGCCTCTTCATGGCGGACGATGATCGGCCCGGCGCGCCCGGTGTGGTTCTGCTCGGCGACGAGGTCTGGCGTCGGCGATACCACAGCGACTCTTCGGTCCTCGGCACAGTCATCCAGGTCAACGCGCTGCCGCACACAATCGTGGGAGTGATGCCGCCGCGCTTCAAGTTCCCGCAGGAAGCGCAGATCTGGATTCCAATCGCCGGTCTCGCGCAGAATGACAAGCGCGAGTGGCGCAACTTCGACGTCTTCGCACGGCTCAAGCCTAACGTGAACGTGCCGCAGGCGTCGAGCGAGCTCGAGGGGATCTCGCGCCGCTTGAACGATCAGTACGGCATACGCGACGGCTGGGTCGGGACCGCGCGTCCTATCCGCGAGGATCTGATTCCTGACGATGTCACGTTGGTCGTGCTGGCGATGATGGGCGCTGTCACGCTGGTGCTGCTCGTCGCGTGCGCGAACGTGGCGAACCTCATGCTCGCGCGCGGCTCCGCCCGCGCGCGCGAGATCGCCATCCGCACGGCGATCGGCGCCGGTCGCGGCGCGATCGTTCGGCAGTTGCTCGTCGAGAGTCTCTTGCTGGCTGTCATTGGCGCCGTCATCGCGCTGCCGCTCGCGCACTTCGGATTGAACCTCCTCGACGCGGCGATGCCGCCCGAGGATCCCATTCCGTATTACATCGATTGGCGCCTGGACTATCGCACACTGGTCTACACGTTTGGCATGGCGCTCGTCACGGGCGTCAGCTTCGGCCTAACGCCTGCGCTGCAGTCGACAAGCGGCAAGTTGTACGGCGCCCTCAAGGAAGGCGGCCGAGGCAGCGGATCAGGAGTCAAGAAGAACAGGCTTCGTGCGTCGCTCGTTGTCGCCGAAGTTGCGCTCTCGGTCGTGCTCCTGGTTGGCGCGTCGCTCTTTGTGCGGTCGTTCCTCGGGATGCGTAATGCGAACGTCGGCTTCGCGACCGATCCGCTCCTAACGATGCGCTTCTATCTCCCCGGCACGATGTACGACTCGACGAGCGCCAAGGTGCAGCGCGTGGAAGACGTCCTCCGGCGAGTAGAAGCGCTTCCTGGCGTGCAGGCAGCGGCCGTTTCCAACCTCATTCCGATCGACGGCGGCGGCAATTTCACCCAGGTCGAGATCGAAGGACAGAAGTACGACGACAGCGAGCGGCCCAGAGCATTCTGGAGCGGGGTTACGGGACACTGGCTGTCCACGTTAGGCGTCTCGCTGCTTGCCGGGCGCAACATGACCGAGAGCGAAGCGCTCGACAGCGTGCCGGTCGCTGTCGTCACACAGGACTTCGCACGCCGATTCTTCGCGAGTGGCGATCCACTCGGTCGCCGATTCCGCTTCGTTGGCGATGGCGCCGCGACGTACTTCACGATCATCGGAGTCATCGCCGACTTCACGTACCGGAATCTGGACGACACCGATCTACCGGTGGGCGCGGCGTACGTGCCGTATCCGTACATGTTCGCGCGCAACAACGGGCTCATCGTGCGAACCGCGGGCAATCCGATCAGCCTAACGAATGCCGTCCGTTCGCAGATCCGCGCGTCCGATGCCAAAGTACCGGTGTTCGACGTGATGAACATGAACGACGTCAGGCGCTTGAGCTACTGGCAGTACGGTCTCTTCGGCTGGATGTTCGCAATCTTTGGCGCGATCGCGCTGGCACTCGCCGCGATCGGCGTCTACGGCGTCATCTCCTTCGGCGTGAGTCAGCGGACGCAGGAGATCGGCGTGCGCGTCGCGTTAGGCGCGCAGCGGCGCGATGTGATGCGTATGATCCTGTTGAACGGGCTCGGCCTCGCCGGCATCGGTATCGGCGTCGGTGCGCTGGCGGCGTTCGGGGTGACGCGCGTTGTGCGCAGCCTCTTGATCGGCGTCTCGCCGACCGACCCCATCAGCTTCGGTTGGGTGGCGGTCTTCCTTACTATGGTTGTGGCCGTCGCGAGCTACTTCCCGGCGCGCCGAGCAATGGCCGTGGACCCGATCATCGCTCTGCGAACCGAATAACCTCTAACAGATCAAGAGCAAACCCCATACGGATTTCCCGGATTGAGCCGGATAGCAGGAATTCGATTCGTCGACGAATCTTGATTTCGTTCAATCCGCGAAATCCTTTGCGGGGATCAACGCTCTAGTTTCGAGGCACCACCCGTTTTTTCAACTAGCTCTGGGACACATCCTACGGTTGATCCGCATGGGGTTTTGTGGTTGAATTGAGCGAGAGCACGACCGTATGAGACGTTAGGCTTTCATTCACACCTGAGGATATCATGCCAGTTCGCTCATCATCGGCGGAGTGGAAGGGAACGCTCAAAGAAGGTTCCGGCACAATGAAGCTCGGCAGCGGCGCGTGGCAGGGTGCTTACTCGCACGCGTCGCGCTTCGAGTCTGGGGCAGGGACCAACCCCGAGGAGCTTATCGGTGCAGCACACGCCGGATGCTTTTCGATGTTCCTCGCGGCTCTGCTGACGAAAGCGGGCTTTGCGCCGACGAGCATCCGCACGACAGCGACGGTGCACTTATCCGAAGGCCCGGTCATCAACTTGATCGAGCTGAAGACCGAAGGGGTTGTGCCTAACGTGAGCGAATCAGTCTTTCGTGAGCAGGCCGAGGCCGCGAAGAAGGCCTGCCCGGTTTCCAAAGCACTCGCTGGACCCGAGATCACCCTGGATGCAAAGCTAGTTAACAGTCCTTAGGTCTTAGCCCTTAACCTGCAGTGCCAAGAGTTAAAGGCCTCAGAGCTAGGAGCTGTCACACAATGGAGTCCTTGAGCGCGAGAACCTCCTTCGGCGCCGGCGGATAGCGCAGCTTTAGGGACTCGAGCTTCTCCACGATCGTCTTCGTGACGAGATAGTTCCGCGCGCGCTTGTCATTCGCCGGCACGACGTACCACGGCGCCCACTTCGTGCTGCACTTCGCTAACGCGTCCTGATACGCCTTTGTGTAATCGCTCCACAACTTTCGATCCTCGAGATCGCCCGCCCGAAACTTCCAGTTCTTCGTCGGATCCTCCAGTCGTTCGATCAGTTGCTCGCGCTGCTCGTCGCACGAAATGTGCAAAAAGAACTTGAGGATGATGACGTTGTTGATCGACAGCATCTCCTCGAACGCATTGATCTGATCGTACCGCTTCTTCCACACATCGGCCGGCGCGAGTTTGCGCACACGCACGACGAGCACGTCCTCGTAGTGCGATCTATTGAAGATCCCAATGAGGCCGCGCGGCGGTACGGCCGTATGCACACGCCACAGGAAGTCGTGCGATCGCTCGAGATCCGTCGGCACTTTGAAGCCCGTGACTTGAACGCCCTGCGGATTGCATGCGCCGAAAACATGACGGATGACGCCGTCCTTCCCTGAAGCGTCTCGTCCTTGCACCACGACAAGCAATGCAAAGCGCCGGTCAGCATAAAAAACATCCTGCAGTTCGCCGAGCTTCTCACGGGCGTTGTCGGTCAGCTCTTTAAGCTGCTCGCGATCGGGCAGCCCGCCGGGGCGTTTGGCTGCTCGATCGCCCAAGTCCGGCGCATGGCCCAGACGAACGGGAACTAACACGTAGTCACTGGGAGTTAGCGGTTAGGGGATCGTGGCTGGGAGAAGTCTTCACAGTGCAATCAGCGGCGTAACATTTTGGATCGCAACGCTCGCATTAGACAGACATTGACCACCACGATCCACCGCTCCGATGAGCCGAGTCCGTCGTTGGTGAATGCGGACCGGTACGTGGCTGCCCTCACCTTCGCCGATTACTTGGCGTCGGTGGTCAAGAACCGTAAGTGGTGGCAGGACACGTATCGACTGGCCAGTGTTCGCGAGGAGCACATCGAGCGGGCCATTGCGCTGGCGTCGTCCTGGAAGCTCCTGGCGATCACGGAGGACTGGTGCGGCGACGCCGTCAACATCCTTCCATACATAGCGCGGCTAGTCGAAGCCGCCCCTCAAAAGCTCGAAATGCGCTTGCTCGGTCGCGACGCGAACCCTGACCTAATCAACGCACACCTAACCGCGGATCGCACCCGTTCGATTCCGAGCGTAATCGTCCTCGACGACAGTTACATGGAGCACGGTTGGTGGGGTCCACGGCCATTGCCGCTGCAGGAACAAGCCATGGGCGACTGGTGGTCGCTGCCGAAAGACGAGCGCCGCGTGCGCATTCGAACCTGGTACGCTCGCGATCGCGGCCGACAGGTTCACGACGAGTTACTGCGGCTCCTCGAGGGATTGACCGCCATCCGCCAGCGCCCTCTTTAAGCGCGTCGTCGCGACGATACATTGTTCGGGCACAGCGACGGAGATCACATGGAAGATCGGCGCATCGAGGGCAATTTTTCGCAAGGCTGGGGTATAGCGGGACTCATCGTGCTGCTCGCCGTGGCGGCGTTCGTCGGTGCTGGGTTACTCAAGCGGAACACGTTTCAACCACCCACCGATCCGCTCGCGCCGGCGCCAAAGGCGGCAAGCGAAGCACATTAGGAGCCAGGCCTAGCCACGCGGCCGGGGTGAGCGCTAGGTCGGAGGAAGCAGGTATGAGGAACAGCGTTCGTCTTTGGACTTTCGCCGCGGCATGCGCCGCGTCACCGTGCTACGTCAGCGCGCAGGTTACAGGCGCACAAGTCCAACCGATGGGCAGCAATCCTGGCGCCTACTCGTTCGAGTTGTCCGACGGCGAGCCCATTTCCTGGTTCCTCGAACACAGCCAGCCGCTCAAGCTCACGCCCGACCAAAAAACGTCGCTCATCGCCATCCGGCGGCGTTTGCGCAGCGAGAACGAGCGTTTCATGACGCGTCTCGACTCGGTCGCCACAGCAGTCGGCCTAACGATTGGCGAGCGGCCCCGCTTGACGCCTGACGAGCGGCTCGCGCTCGAGCGCTTCAACAAGATCACGCAGCCGACGCGCGATTCCATTCGCGCCAACAACACACTCGCTCGCAGCGAAGCGCTCACGCTGCTCACGAGCGCGCAGCAAACTCGACTCGACTCGCTCATCTCGGTGATGCAGCGCGATCGGGGTCGCGGCCCGATCCGCAGACGCGGTGCGGGCGCTGGGACCGGGGGTGGATCGTAGCAACCGGCGACGCTGTCGCGGTTGCTGGTCCTGCTCGGCGCGGACGCGCCGTCGCTCGTAAGGCATTTGGACTTTTGATAACTGCCGCGGCGCTGGCGGCCGCGGGATTGTTGGCTTTCGCCTATCGCGGCGACCCGGAAGGGTCGGCTCGCATCGCGCACGCCGAGTTGGAGCAATTGCTCGAGCGCACCGAAGTCGTCGAGCGCCGCGCCGTCGTCATGCAGCGCAACTGGTGGGACTACTTTCGTGTCACGCACGGCGTGCTCGCCACGACGGACCGCAGAATCCTGTTCGTCGGCGTTCCGCCTGACGCGCTGCTACGACCGCGAGACGAGCCACAGCTGCTGGTAACGCTGGACGTTCCGTACGACCAGACCGCGGAGGCGCATCGCGAGCGAGTCTACTTTGGCCTGTTCGCCGGTGCGGTGCTGCGTACGGGAGGGCGGTCCTACGACTTCGCCGTCGCGTCCGGGGAACGCGGCAAACTCGACTCTGTGCTCGCGGTTATCGCTCGGCGGCAGGATCTACTGCGCGAAGCGCTCGCTGCGGAGCGCCAGGCCGCGGAGTCCGCGCGCGCGGCCGCGAGGCAGCCCGTCTATCACGTGGTGCAGCTGGGCGAGGCCGTCATCTCCATCGCCGATCGATACGGTATTTCGGTCGATTCGCTGCGGCGCTGGAACAACCTAACGAGCGACCGCATACGGCAGGGACAGCGCCTGCTGGTCAAACCGGGAACGTGACAGCCGGCGACAGCATTCCCCTCGCGCATCGCGTCACTGTCGAGCGCTCGGCGCGAGTTTACACGTTAGGCAACGTCCAGGCGCCTGAAGCCTGGGTCGTGTTGCACGGATACGGGCAGCTGGCCGCGCGCTTCATCCGCAACTTCGCCGATATTGCAGGGCCGCAGCGAGTCATTGTCGCCCCCGAAGCGCTCAATCGGTTCTATTTCGAGCTTCCGCGAGTTGGCGGGCCACCTGCTGCCGAACGGCGAGTCGGCGCAGCCTGGATGACGCGCGAGGATCGCGAGGCCGAGATCGCCGATTATGTAGCGTATCTCGATCGCGCGCTTTCCACGATTGCGCCCAAGGTGCAGACCGTCTCGGTGCTGGGCTTCTCGCAGGGCGTGGCCACAGCGTGCCGTTGGGTCGCGTTAGGGTCCACGCCCGTACAACGACTGATTCTCTGGGCAGGGCCCATTCCGCCGGACCTGGACCTGCCGTTACTCGCCAACCGGCTGGCTGGTCTGCGAGTCGATTTTGTCATGGGAGAGCGCGATCCGATCGGAGTCGGCGGCGAACTGGAACAACAATTTGATGCCCTCGAGCAGTCGGGGATCCAAATCGATGTCACTCAGTTCGAAGGCGGCCATACGCTGGACGCGGCTGTGGTAAGGCAGCTCGCGTCGGCCTAACGCGATCGCCGCCAGCGGTCCAGATCGCGCCGGTCTTTCTTGGTGGGGCGCCCCGCTTCCGTTCTGATGACGCTCGGCCCCATAGCGCGCAATTGTGCCGCGAGCTTGTTGCGTACCGTGCGGCTTTCCGCGGTCTCTTCGTACAGCTCGGCTGCTATAGTGGCCGGTCCCCGCGTGTCCGAAATGCCGCGCACGATCACGGCCCGCTCGAAGGGCGGGTGCCTGACGACAATCGAGTCTCCCACACGCACGAGCCGCGCGCGTTTGGCCCGTTCGCCGGCCACCAATACGCGGCCTAACTCGATGGCTTGGGCCGCCAGCGTGCGCGTTTTGTAGAAACGGGCCGCCCAGAGCCAAATGTCGAGGCGCACGGGTTCGTTGCCGGCCGCATTCACGTCTCAAGCCTATGGCGCACATCGCGCTAGCGCCACGCAATCCGGTAGGCCGCTGTCGGCGTAGCAATGGAGCGGCACCCCGCCGTGTATCGCATCTATATCAATGGTCGATCCGCTTCTTGCGAACGATATGCCAGGACAGCCCGTACCCGTCCCCGGGCTGCGAGTTGCGATGCCATCCGGATCGCTACAAGTTGATCGCCGGTCCCCACACGCACTCCAGCCAGCTACGTGGCGAGAGTCCTCGCCGCAGGTGATGACTCAGAGTCCGACGACGAGCGCCACGGACGCGGAACTTCTCAAGAGACTCGCGTTAGGCGAGGAACGCGCACTCGGCGAGCTGTACGATCGCCATGGCGCGACGGCGTACAGTCTGGCGCGCGCGATCGTGCGCGAGGCAGCTGATGCCGAGGAAGTTGTTGCCGAGGCCTTCGCGCAGGTGTGGCGCACGGCAGCCTCGTTCGACTCGGGTCGCGGATCAGTCGTTGCTTGGGTCACGACGATCGTTCGCACGCGCGCACTCGACCTCATCCGAGCGCAGCGACGCCGAGCGCGTGTGCTCGACGATGCGGTTCTGACGGCGGACGACGAAGCAATCGCCGGCGCGCCGGCTGGCGGCGACACTCCTGATCGCGATGTAGAACGCGCCGAGGCGCGCGAGCTTGTGCGCCGCTCACTTGCGGATCTTCCAGCACCACAGCGACGCGTCCTGGAGCTGGCGTACTTCGGCGGAATGTCGCAAAGCGAGATCGCTGAGTTTCTCACGGAGCCGTTAGGCACCGTCAAGACGCGCATGCGCGCCGGGCTCGAGAAGCTGCGCACGGCGCTACGTCCAATCATGGGTTCGGAGGCGCTGCCATGACGACAGCCTGGCAGGAAACAGCCGCCGCCTACGCGCTCGATGTGCTCGAAGCGCCGGAGCGCGCCGAGTTCGAGTCGCTGCTCGCCCGTTCCAATGAAGCGCAGCAGGACGTCGCCGAACTGCGCGAGGTCGTCTCGCTGCTCGCTTATGCGGCTCCGCCGATGGCGCCGCCGGCGTCGCTCCGTGCTCGCGTCCTGCGCGACGCGGAGCAGGTCCGCCCCGTCGATTCCGCGCGCCGCGCACCTAACGCGAGCATTGCGCGGAAAAGCGCAGTGTACCTGCTTCTCGCCGCGTCGATCGTTGGCATGCTCGTGGTCGGCAGCGGCTACGCGCGCGAGCGCGACGCACGCTTAGGTCTCGCCAGCACGGCGGATTCGCTGCGCCAGGTCATCGCGTCGCGTGATGTCATGATCAACGCACTCCTGGCACCCGAAGTGACGACGGTGAAGCTCAGCTCGACCGATCGTCCGCCGTCGGCGCGCATGTACTGGAACCGCACGACGGGGCAGGTGATTCTGGCTGCGTTCCAGCTGCCGCCCGCACCTCAAGGACGCACGTATCAACTGTGGGGGATCGCGAAAGGCGGCGCACCGGTGAGCCTGGGCACGTTCAACACGTTACCGACCGGCGAAGGACGTCACGTCGCAGTGGCTCCATCCGGCCTAACGATCAGCATCGGTGCCGTCACCGAGGAGCCAGCCGGCGGATCACCACAGCCGACGACGACCCCCTTCCTAGTCGGTCAAGTTAGCCAATAGCAACCGGGAGCGTCACGCAGAACTCGGTTCGTCCTGGCCGTGTGTCGACTGCGATGTGGCCTTCGTGCGCGAGCATGATGCGTCGAACTGATCCGAGCCGTCGGGCACTGGCGACGGAGGTCTTCAGGTGGAATCCCTGCCATAAGCGGGCACCCCTTCAGCTCATTCGGTTAGTTCATTGGGCTGGCCCGACTTTCCCTCACGTTCTCCACTTCGATTGGCTGGCTAACGCCCCGCCGTTGTGCTGCGCCGCATATCACGATTGGCGCGCATGGCGAAGCACATGCGCGCCTCGACCGGAGTCTGCGGCGACTGCAGCAACGGCTTGTTAGGCGCTCCGCCGCCGGGTCCGTCCTGGTGCGCGAGGCTTCACAAGGCGAGCGAACGTTCGTAGGGCCTCGTTGACGGCGGCGGAGTCTGGAAAGAGATCTTTGACGTCTGGGTCAAGTAGGATGACGTTGGTCCCTTCTCGATATCGGGCAGCGGTAACGCCGCGCGTACCCGTCGAGAAATCGTACTCCGGACGCATCGTGTCTCTATCAGGATCCAGCGTTGCTTTGGTCTTACGGGATGTCTTCTTCATAACGGCGCCGCTCTGAGCGGCTGGCTAAACGAGCACTGATGATTCGGGTGCGCGGTCCGCGCTCTGCGTAGGATACTACCAGAAGGCGGCCACTTTGGGAGAGCCCGAGGACTAGGAAGCGCTCTTCGGAGATGGAATGGCCCGGGTCCGGCATATTCACAGAGAGGGGATCGCCGAAGGCCTCGGTGGCTTCGGCAAAGGAGACACCGTGCTTGGTCTGATTGGCGGCAGCTTTTTCGGGATCCCACTCGAATATGTAGGCATCAAAAACGCAATTTCACGACCAATTGGCGGATGCGCCTAACGAAGTAGCGGTTTTACGGCGCGTAGCCGAACGCAAAACCGCAGTTGAACTGAACCGCGTGGTGGTGACGGACTATGGAGTGTGTACCGGACTCCGTGTCCGTCGTGCGCACATGATCGGGGTGTGTGAGCACACGGTCAACGGTCCGCGCGCGATCACCGAGTGATGACATCGGCCGTGCCGGTCGGCGGCGGGGCCACTGCCGGGGGTGAGGGACGATCGCGCGCAGCGCGCCGTCGGGCGCGCGCGACTTACCTTCAACTAGATCGCACCGTCGAGCACGCGACGCAGCGTCGCGCGGTCGATGTTGCTCCCGGACAGCACGATCCCGACGCGCTTTCCGGCGAGCCTCTCGCGCAGCTTGAGCAGCCCGGCGAGACCTGCAGCTCCCGCGCCTTCGGCCAGTGAGTGCGTGGTCTCCAGGAGCAGACGCACAGCGGCAGCCAACTCCTCCTCGGTTGCTGTGACGAAATCCGCGAGGCCTGCTTTGAGCGTCGGAAACGTCAGCTCATAAGTCGTGCGCGTCGCGAGACCATCAGCGAAGGTGTCAGCGGTGTCCAGCACGCGATTCGTCCCCGTGTGCCATGCTTCATGCGCCGCCGCGGCGCGAGCGGCCTGCACGCCGTACACAGCAAGATTGGGCTTGAGCGCGCGCGCAATCGTTAGGGCGCCGACTGCCTGCGATCCGCCGCCCACGGAAATCACGAGCGCGTCTAAATCAGCCACTTGCTCGACAATCTCGAGTGACATCGTGGCGGCGCCCGCGACGATGTCGCGATTATTTGTCGAATGCGCCATGGTCGCCCCTTCCTCACGCACAATGCGCTCGGCGACGACAAGGGATTCGTCGTAATCCATGCCAGCTTCGACAAGACGCACGCCGTACGCGCGCATGGCGGCGTTCTTATCCGGGTTGTTGCCTAACGGCACGACGACGGTGGTCGCGACGCCGAATATCTGTCCCGCATACGCCAGTCCCAAACCATGATTTCCGCGTGTTGCTGCTACGACGCCACGGTGCCGCGCCTCTTCCGGCAGCGCCGACATAAATGAAAGGCCGTTGCGGACCTTGAACGCGTTGGTTGGATTGAAGTTTTCGTGCTTGACGTAGACAGCGATGCCGTGGCCGACAGCAGCGTCGAGCGTTGGATAGCGCCGCATCGGCGTGGGACTCAAGTGCGGGGAAATGCGATTGCGCGCCGCGCGGATGTCGTCGAGGGTGATAGGCCAAATGGACACGGGAGCCGGGATTCGGATAATCGGGATGCGGGAGTCGGGGTTTCGGGATGCGGGATTCGACGATGGGGACATGGGGTTCGGGAGTCAGGTCCCGAAAAGCTAGCCTGAATCGGTCTTTGGCTGCATCCACCGCTTGCCGCTACATTCGGCGCCGTCCGTTCCCCAATGCCCGACCCCCGACCCCCGAATCCCGATCACTACCGAATCCTGGCCCTACGTCCTCATCCGCTGGCTCACGTACGTGGGCTTGTCGATCTGTATCGGCTGCCTCGTCGCCCACTTCCGCCTCTGCGCCGAAGCAGCGTTAGGCGATCCCGGGAGTCAGCGCAGATTGTCACGCTGGGGATCACTGAGCTGCGTTGCGCTTGCTTTCTTAGCCGTCGCGCGTCTCTAGGCGCAGTGGCTCACGCTGGGTGGCAGTGACGCCGGAAGCTTCGCGGAGCTAATGCAGCGGTCCTGGCACTCATTGGCGCACACGCCTTCGTCGCAGTCCCGCGCCCCGGCGCGTGGAGACGGGCGACAGTCGCGACGCTTCTCTTGAGTCTCACTCCAGCCTTCAGCGGCCACGCGATCGGCGAGGCACGCCCGGTGCTCGGTGTAGTGCTAGACAACATCCATGTGCTGCCGCAGGAGCCTGGTTAGGCACGCTCATTGTTCTCGTAGCAATCGCCATCCCGCTCCTGGGGAACGCGACCGCGCGTGCGGCGCTGCACGGCCTTCTCGTCAACTTCTCGCGCGTCGCTCTGATCTCCGCCGCCTTGCTGACGCTCACTGGCCTCTACGCAGCCCGGGTAAACATCGGCTCTTGGCATGCGCTGTGGTCCTCGCCTTATGGCGACGCACTCGTGCGGAAGCTGTGGGCCGTTGTCCTGGCGGCGGGGCTCGGCGCGATAAATTGGCGCGTGGCGGTGCCGCGGCTCACGTTAGGCGGCGCCCAACGATTCGCGGCGAGTGGCATCGCCGAGGGCGTCGCGGCTATACTGATTTTTCTCTTTACAGCGGTGCTGGTGGGGCAACCGCTGCCGCTGGAATAGCCCCTTGCCGCGCGGCGTCTCCTCGGGCACAATGGCGCCTCCACTAGCGCTCTCCGCCTCCCGATGTGAGCCTCCCATGATTCGCAGTCGCCGCTTTTCAATTGTGGTTCTATCGCTCATCGCCAGCGTTGCTCCGCTCGCTGCGCAAGGAACGATCGCCGAGCGCACACGTGGCATGCAGCGACTCGAAGGATTGGTCCCGCTCACGATCGACGACAAGCAAGGGAAGCTGTTCATCGAGGTGCGCGACTCCACGCGCGTGCTCACCTTTGTGCTACTCGCGACGGGCCTGGGGTCCAATCCCATCGGACTCGATCGCGCCGGCGGCGGCGACAACTATGTCACGCGCTTCGAACGCAATGGCGAGCGCGTCCTCGTGGTCTTCGAGAATTGGAACTATCGCAGCTCGCTGGCTGCCAACAATCCGCACCAGCAGACTATTGCGGAATCATTTCCGCCGAGCACAGTCGCGGCGCTCCCGATCGTCGCTGAAGAGGGTGGCCGTTTGCTCGTCGATGCGACGGACTTGGTAGTCCGTGACTGGAACGACATCGCGGGCACCTTGGCGAGAGCGAACGAAGGAACCTACACCCTCGCACGCGACCGGTCGGGGATCTCGCGTCAGTACACGCGCGGCTTCCCGGATAACAGCGAGATCGACGTCAGCCTAACGTTCGCCGCGCAGGGCCGCCCAGGCAGTACGGTGTCCTCCATCGTACCGGACGGGCGCGCTTTCACGCTGCGCCAGCACATCAGCTTCGTTAGGCTCCCGGACGACCGCTACCGCCCGCGCCGCTTCGATCCGCGCGCCGGCTTCTTCGGCATCGAGTTCAAGGACTACGCCCAGCCGATTCAGAACTGGTTGGAGCAGCGCTGGATCTCGCGGCACCGCTTGCAGCGCACCAATCCGGCCGATGCGAACAGTCCGTTCGAAAAGCCGATCATCTACTACGTCGATCGCGGCATTCCGGAGCCGCTGCGCCGCGCGACGCTGGAAGGGGCGCGTTTCTGGGAGGAGGCCTTCAACCGCGCCGGCCTGCGCGGCGGTTTCCTCGTGCGTGATTTGCCCGAGGACGCCGATCTCATGGACGCGCGCTACAACATCGTCATCTGGATCAACCGCAACGAGCGTGGCTGGTCCTTCGGCGGCTCGTTAGGTGATCCCCGCACGGGCGAGATGATCAAAGGTATGGCGCACATGGATTCGCACCGCGCCCGCACCGACTACAACCTGTACGCAGGATTGCTGGGAGCAGATGCAGCCGCCGCCGATACGGCCTTCGCTCTCGCCCGTGTCCGGCAGGTTACAGCACACGAAATCGGCCACACGTTAGGCATGTCGCATAATTACTTGGCCTCGACGTATGAGCGTGGCTCGGTCATGGACTACCCGCCGCCGCGCGTGCGACTCGACGCCAACGGCAACGTCGACGTGAGCGCCGCGTATGCCAGTGGTCCCGGCGCGTTCGACGTCTGGGCGATCCGCTGGGCCTACGGCATCTATCCAGCCGCGAGCGAAGCCGACTCGTTGCGCTCGCTCATCGCCGAAGGACTCCGCAGCAAGTGGATCTTCCTGTCGGACCAGGACGCGCGGCCGGAGTTCGCGTCCGATCCGCGCGTCAACCTGTGGGACGACGCGGCTACCGCGACCGAGTTCCTCACGCATCAAATGAACGTTAGGCGGGTCGCGCTGTCTCGCTTCGGCGAGCGCAATCTGCGCCATGGCGAACCACTCGCGCTGCTCCAGGAGCGATTCGCGCCTCTGTATCTGATGCATCGCTTTGCTTTTGGCGCTACGGCGAAAACGATCGGCGGTGTGGAATACCACCACGCAGTGCGCGGGGACGGCCAGCAGATCACGCGCCCGCTATCCGGAACGCAGCAGCGCGCCGCGCTGCGCATGCTGCTCACGGCGATCACGCCGCGCGAGCTCGCGATTCCGGATACCGTCCTCACCCTGCTCGGTCCGCGTCCATATGGGTACCAGCCGTATGTGGAGCTAATGAGTTCGCGCACACGGCCCACGTTCGACGAGCTGGGTGCGGCGCGGACGCTTTCCCAGATGGTGCTCGACGCCATTTTGCAGCGCGATCGTCTCGCGCGTCTTGTCCAATTCGCTGGACACGATCCAACGACGCTGAGTGTCTGGGAGCTGCTCCAAACCGCCGAAGCGACGCTCTTCCCGGCAGCGCCGGCCGGCAGTGCGCACGACAGAGCCCTGCAAAGAGTCGCTCAGCGCGCCTACATCGACAGGCTCATTGCCGTCGCCGCCGATAAAGATGCCTCGCCCGAGGTGCGCGGCCTGCTGGACCACCGGCTGCGAACGCTCACGACCACTCTTGGTACCCGTTCGCGCGCAGCCACGCGTCCCGAGGAGGCGGCGCACGTCAATTCGCTGCTCGCGGACATGCGCCGCTGGCTCGAAAAGGGGGAGGCACCGCCGTCGACTCCAGCTCTGCGAGCACCCCCAGGTGACCCGTTCGGGATGATCGCCGACGACTGGCGTGATGCGGAGCTTCCGCCCGCGCCTCGGCGACGGCCATGAAACTCGCCTCGTAGTTCGGCGTACCACAGCGCATCTGCGGTGGTTTCTACGGGCGATGCCGGCTGGAGGCGTGTTATGCCGAAGACTCGTTATGCACTCATTGCCACGCTGCTTCTCACTCTCCCCGGCGTCGTATCGGCGCAGCGAGATCGGCGCGGCCGCAGACCCACGCGCGCCAGCGAATACCAGCAGCCGCGAGCGCAACGAGCGGATCGTCACGGCTTCGGCATCAGCTTCAACTACGGGCAGCCGACCGGCGAATTCAGCAACTATGTAAACCAGGGCTTCGGCGCCGATGGCTTTTATCGGGTAAGGTTGGACCCGTATGGCGTCGTTTCTCTCAGACTCGGTGGTCAGTTTCTCATATATGGGCATGAACGGCAGCGGCTGCCGCTCAGCTCCACGATCGGCAACCTCGTAATGGTGAATGTGAACACGTCGAACAACATCGTGGGCTTCGGTGGAGGGCTCGAACTTGCGGCGCCCACACCGGCTGTTCGGCCGTACGTTTTTGGACAGCTCGGGTCGTCGTACTTCTACACGCAGACGTCGGTGGCGGGATCATCGTCGGAGAGCTTCGATTTCGCACGGACGACGAACTACCACGATTGGGTCTTCGCGCGCCAGCTTGGCGGTGGTCTGCAGATCCCGTTAGGCCGCAGTCGTCGAGGCACGAGCGTGCTGCTCGATCTGGGCGCGACGTACTCATATCATGGCCCAACGCGGTATCTGAACGAGAACAGCATCGTGAAGGTCGGCGAGGGCCAGTACGAGTTTCACCCAATCAACAGCGACGCGAACCTCGTCACCTACCGCCTCGGCATTTCCTTCTCGTATCGTTAGTCTGATCAGTCGAAGTCTGTGCGACGATCTTCTTTCCTGCGCGAGCGGCGCTTCTTCGCATCGAGGCGCGCCTGCTTCGCTGCCTTCGAGGGCTTCGTCGGCCTCCGTTTCTTTGGGACGTGAAGGGCGGTTCGCAGCAGCGCGGCCAATCGCTCCGTCGCCAGCGTTCGATTGCGCGCCTGACTCCGCGTAACGTCGCAGACGATTCGGAGATTCCCCGACGCGTCGCGTAACCGTCCCAGTCGCTCCAGCACCCGACCACGCTCTTCGTCCGCCAGCGCGCGAGACGTGCTTGGATTCCACAGCAGCTCGACGCGCGACGACGTCGTGTTCACGCCCTGACCACCCGGTCCCGACGCCCGCGTCGCGCGCACCTTGAGCTCGGCGCGCGGAATGCGCACCGCGTCGGTCACCGCTATGTCGTCGTCGCGCACACGTTAGGCAGGCACCCGCGTGCGCTCGCGATGTACGCGCACGGCGGCGACGCGACGCCCGTCCATCGCGACCACCTCGAGCTCGCCGCCGGAAATGCGCACGCGATCGCCGATCTTCGGCACGCGGCCCAGCGCGCCGAAGACGTAGCCGCCTAACGTGCTCCACTCGCCGTCTGGAATTCGCAGACGGTGATCGCTGCGCGCGTCGACGAGCGAGATCGATCCCGCCAGCTCGAGCACGCCATCCACTTCAATCGCTTCGCGCGACGCCATGTCATACTCGTCCGCGATATCGCCGATGACTTCTTCAACCAGGTCTTCCAGTGTGACGATGCCCGCGGTGCCGCCGTACTCGTCGAGCACAACAGCCATGTGCGCGCGCGTCTTCCGCAAATCGTCCAGCACCCGCGTCGCCGCGCGTGTCGATGGCACATACAGCGCTTCGCGCACGAAATCGGCGAGGCGGAATGGCGTCGACTCGTCATGCAGCCAGAGATCCTTGGCGACGAACACGCCGGCAACGTCGTCCAGTGATTCGCGATAGACCGGATAGCGCGAGTAGCGCTCTTTGCGCAGCAGCGAGCGCACGTCCTCCTCCGACTCGTCGATCTCCAACGCGATCACTTCCGTGCGCGGCCGCATGACGTCGCGCACACGCTTCTCATGAAAGTCGAACACGCCGGCGAGCATGGCGGAGTCGCTCTCGTCCAGCGCACCGTGCGCCCGCGACTGCATGACCAGCAATCGAAGTTCTTCCGGAGAGTGCACCTGATGCGCCTCACTCACCGGCTGAAAGCCAAACATCCGAATGAGCCAGTTCGCCGTGCCGTTGAGCACCGCGATGAACGGCGCCATGAGCTTCGAGAACAGTATTAGCGGCAGCGCGATGAAACCGCTGACTCGCTCCGGTTTGGCTAACGCCATGGACTTGGGCGCCAACTCACCGAGTACGATGTGCAGAAACGTAATAATGAGGAACGCCGTCGTTATGGCCGCAGCCGTGTGGGCGGCACCCGGCGGCACATGGATCCCAACCAGCGCGAGGAGCCGGTCGACGAGCACCGCCACCGCCGGTTCTCCTATCCAGCCTAACGTGATTGTCGCGATCGTTATGCCGAGTTGCGTTCCGGAGATGTAGCGATCAAGGCGCGCGATTGCGCGCAGGGCGTGTTTGGATCCTCGATCGCCTTCCTCTGCCCACTGCGCCAGCTTGGACCGCCGTGATCCCACGAGCGCGAATTCCGCGGCGACGAAAAAGCCGTTGAGGAGGACGAGACCGAACACCGCTGCCAGTCTGACAACGATGTCTCCCGCCGTAAGTGGTTCCTGCGCAACCATTTGGACTTTCCTTTGCCGCTCAGGGCTTGCTCGGCCGTCTGCCAACCAGACGACTCCGGCGGCTCTTGCAACATGCAACAGAGCCAGTCGTCCTACCACAGTGGATAATACACGAACCGAACCCACGACAATCTTCCTGGACCCGCGCAGGCTCTTGCGGGGGATGTACTTGGGCCGCGTGGCGACGTCTGGCGCGATCTTCGTCGCCGCCGTGTTGGCCTGGCGCGAAGCGGACCGCAGCGCGACGCTCCTCGCATCGCTCGTCGTCACCGCGACGCTGGTCTTCACGCTCGGCTCGCTCGCATACAGCGATTTCTTCAGGCGCGGGTTAGGCCGGACCTTCCTGACGGCCCAAGCCGCGTTCGATCTCGCGATCGTTACGGCGATCGTGCACCTCACGGGCGGCGCGTCTTCGCAGTTCGCTGGACTCTACATCCTGGTCATCGCGACAGCGGCGCTGTTGCTGCTCGTTTCGCGTGCCCTTCTCATAGCTGCGTTAGGCTGCGCTCTCTACTTCGGCGATATTCTCATCGCGCAGCGCGCGGGCCTCGACGTCTTCGTCTGGCTCCAGCTAGGGGTCTTCACGACTGTCGCGCTGCTGAGCGCATACCTCGCGGCGCGGCTTCGCGAAGCGCGTGCAGGTCACGTGGAGCTTGTCGCCGAGCTGCATCAAGTGCGTCTGCAAGCGGCCGACATTCTGCGCAACATTCGCAGCGGCATCATCACTGTCGATCCAGCAGGCAGGCTCCTCTACGCGAATCCGACGGCCAGCCGCCTGTTAGGCATGCCGCTGGAAGATCGCGTCGGCGACCAGATCCTCCAGGCGCTCGAACCAGTCGCGCCAGTGCTCGCGCGCGCGCTCGAACGCGCCGCGACCGACGGCTCGCGCGTGACGCGCGCCGAAGGGACAATTACGGTTGGCCCTCGCAGTTTCCCGATCGGACTCAACACGACGGTGTCCGATACCGTCGCGCCGGCGGCGCACGACAATGCACCGAGCGGGGATGGCGAGTCGCCTAACGGGCAAGCAGGTGTGACGAGCGCCACCGCGATCTTCCAGGACATCTCGGATCAGAAGCGACTCGACATGCTGCACATGCGCGCCGAGCGCCTGGAGGCCGTCGCGGAGCTCAGCTCGTCATTGGCGCACGAGATCAAGAATCCGCTGGCGTCAATCCGCAGCGCCGTCGAGCAGCTCTCGCGCTCGCCGCGCACAAACGCCGACGAGCAGCTGCTCGCATCGTTGATCGTCCGCGAGTCGGATCGTCTGTCGCGTCTCTTGTCGGAGTTCCTCGACTTCTCGCGCGTGCGCGTCACGAAGATTGAGCAGATGGATCTGCTGGCAGTCACGCGCGGAGCCGCGAGTCTCGCGGCGGCGCATCCCGATCGCCCGGACGACGTGAAAGTCGAGTGCAACGCGGCGCTGCCGGTTCTCATGGTCGAAGGCGACGAGGATCTGCTGCACCGCGCGATGTTCAATCTGATCTTGAACGCGATTCAGGCTTCCAACGCCGGTGGCCGCGTGCGCGTTGAGCTCGTGGCGTTAGGTGTCGACGACGCGCCAGCCGGCATGACGTTCGACCGCGGCGGCGTCGCCATCCGTGTGAGCGACGAGGGCCCCGGCATTCCGCCGGAAATCCGCGATCGCTTGTTCGATCCGTTCTTTACGACAAAACAAGGGGGGAGTGGTCTCGGACTCCCGATAGTGCACCGCGCGATCGAAGCCCATCGCGGCTTCGTCTTCGTCGATACCGATTCGCGGGGCACTCGCGTCACCGTGCTCTTGCCGACGCATCAGACAGACAACGGAGACCTATCGTGATCGATCGTGCCTCTCCCGGCGCTCCTTCGCCGAGCGTCCTCATCATCGACGACGAATCCGGAATTGTTGACTCGCTCCGGATCCTGCTGAAGAACGAGGGGTTCGCCGCGCATGTGGCGTTAGGTGGGCAGGAAGCGCTCAATCGCCTGAGCGAGATCGAACCCGACATCGTCCTCACCGATGTGCGCATGCCGACGGTTGGCGGTCTGCAAGTCCTCTCGGCGGTGCGCTCGCGCAGTCCCGATACGCCCGTCATTCTCATGACCGCACAGGCGACGCTGCAGTCCGCCGTGCAGGCCGTGAACGAAGGGGCCTTCTACTATATACAGAAGCCGTTCCGCAACGACGAGCTGGTCGCCATCCTGCGCCGTGCCGTCGAGCATCGGCGCCTGCGCGTCGAGAACAAAACGCTCAAGCAGGAGATCAAGCGGCGCGACACGAGCGTCTCCGGACGTCCGATCGGGAGCAGCAAAGCGTGGACTGAGATCGTTAGGCTCGCCGAAACCGTCGCACCCACGGAGTCGACAGTCCTTCTCCAGGGCGAATCAGGGACGGGCAAGGAAGTCATCGCGCGCTACATCCACACACTTTCGAACCGCAACGAAGGACCGTTTCTCTCGATCAACTGCGGCGCGCTCCCTGAGAGCTTGCTCGAGAGCGAGCTGTTCGGGCACATCAAAGGCTCCTTCACCGGCGCGGTCAAGGATAAGACAGGTCTTTTCCTCTCCGCCGAAAAGGGATCCTTCTTTCTCGACGAGATCGGCGAGACGACGCCGGCCACGCAGGTCAAGCTGCTACGCGTGCTGCAGCATCGTCAGATCATCCCGGTCGGCGCGACCGAGTCGGAGCCGATCGACACGCGGCTCATCGCAGCGACGAATCGCGATCTCGAGGAAGAAATCCGCCGCGGCAATTTCAGGCGCGACCTGTTTTATCGACTCAACGTCATCGCGCTGCATCTCCCGCCGCTGCGCGAACGCGCGGAAGACATTCCGCTTCTCGTCGATGCATTTCTCGCTCGCCTAGCGGACAATCGCGGTGAGGCTCCAAAGCAGCTCAGCGAGTCCGCGCTCGAGCTTGTGCAGGCGTATAACTGGCCCGGCAACGTGCGCGAGCTGGAGAACGCGCTCGAACGCGCGGTGATCCTATCCGACTCGGATGTGATTCCGCCAAGTGCGCTGCCCGAGCGTGTGACGACCCTGACGCCTTCGCGCTTGGTCGAGGATCGCCCCACTCCGAATCCGACGCTCGAGACAATCGAGCGCGCATACATCCTGTGGGTGCTGAACAGCGAGGGTGGGAACAAGACGCGCGCGGCTGAGACGTTAGGCATCGATCCGTCGACGCTGCACCGCAAGCTCTCCCGCTTCGGCAGCGAGGCGGCGTGACGCACGCGGCGGCGGCACTGCCGGCGCCGCCACGGAGAGCGGACGCGGTAGCACGCCGGTGGGTTCGCGCGGACGCGCTCGCTGGCGCCGCGCTCGCGCTGTTTGCGGCGATCGTCTTTGGCAACGCGTTGAGCAATGGCTTCGTGCTGGACGATCGCGGGATCCTGCTCGGGAATCCGCTCGTGCAGCAGCTCGCCGAGAGTTGGCGCGCGTTCACGCTCCCCTATTGGCCCGAAGCGTTAGGTGGGGGCCAGTATCGCCCGCTCGGCATCCTTGGCTTCGCGCTCGACTGGCGCTTGAGCGGCGGCGATCCGGCGTGGTTCCACGCTGTAAATGTCGCCTGGCATGCCCTCGCGACCGTCTTGGTCTGGCGTTTGGCGCGTGAGCTGATGTCGTCATCCGCGGCCATTGTCTGCGCCGCTCTTTTTGCGGTCCATCCGGTTCACGTGGAAGCCGTGGCGAACGTCGTGGGACGGCTCGAGCTGATGGCTGCGGTGTTCACGTTAGGCGCGCTCTTGGCGCACCGCGCCGGATCGCTGCTGGCCATTCCCCTCTTTGCGCTTGGTCTTCTATCGAAAGAGAACGCGATCGTCGCGATCGCGCTGATCGTGGTCAATGACGTTCTGCTCAGACCTCAGACCTCAGACCTCAGACATCGGCGCAGACTGTACCTGGGCTACTTCATCGTCGTAGCGGCGTACTTGGTGACTCTCGCTGTCACATTCAATGACCGTCCCTTCCGCGTTATGACGGGGACGCTCGCGGATACGTCGCTCGTCGATCGCCTCTGGACCGTCGCGACCGTAATCCCTCACTACGTAAGGCTGTTGCTCGCGCCGGCGTCGCTCTCAGCCGACTACGAGGCGCAGGTGATTCCCGCGGCGAATGGCATGACAGCGGCTGGAGCGATCGGCCTGCTGCTCGTGGCGAGTTACGTGCTGGCCGTCGTCGCCGCCTGGCGTAAGCACCGGCCGCTCGCCTTCGCCCTCACATGGATTGGTATCGCGATTGCTCCAGTCGCCAACATCTTCTTTGTCTCAGGCGTCACGCTCGCCGAGCGCTCGTTGTATTTGCCGAGTGTCGCTGCGATGCTCGCGTTAGGCTTCGCCATCGATGCGCTGCGGACGCAGCGCAGAGCGTTAGCCCTCGCGGCCGCGGTGTCTCTGCTCCTGGCTGGCGCCGCGCGCACGTGGACGCGCACGCCGGTATGGCGCGACGATCGTGCGTACGTGATCACGCTGCTCAGTGATCACCCGGAATCGTATCGTGCGCATTGGGTCGCCGGGCGTGTGCATCGGGCTGCCGCAAGACCCTTGGACGCGGCGCGCGAATACGCGTTGGCGCGCCGGCTCTTCGCTGGTGATCACCGTGTGTACACCGAGTCCGCCGATCTCGCGGCAGCCCTCGGCGCGACAAGCGCAGCAGCAGCGTTGCGTGACTCAGCCGCGGCACTCGTGAGGCAGCCATGATCGTCACGCCATTGCAGCAACCTATCACCTCGCC
>Ga0187893_10003369_pt1 | contig 32578 bp, 28 predicted proteins | sample MA1701074metaG_FD_139574 | JGI IMG/M metagenome (GOLD analysis project Ga0187893, IMG submission 139574) | White microbial mat communities from a basaltic lava cave in the Kipuka Kanohina Cave System on the Island of Hawaii, USA - MA170107-4 metaG ...
CAAGGCGGCGGAGCTCGAGCGGCTGCGCGCCTTCAACGAGAACATTCTCGAGTCGCTCGACGACGGTCTGCTCGTGACCGACCTCGGTGACCGCGTCGTGCGGTGGAATCGAGCGTTGGAGCACCTGTACGGCGTGCCGCGGGAAGAGGCGGTCGGACGAACACTCGCTGACGTCTTCGATGCGCCGGTGGTCGATACGATTCGCGCCGCGCGGCGCGACTCGCCCGAGGGGGCGACGTTGTCGCGCATCCGGCTCGCCGGGCGTGGGAGGGGCGCGGGACGGACGATGATCGTCGACGCCGCGGTTGTCCCGTTGCGCGCCTTGGACGGCGATGCGCCGGCCACGACCGGGACCATCGTCATCCTCGGGGACATCACCCGGCGCGTCGAGCTCGAGGAGCAGCTGCAGATCTCCGAGAAGATGGCCTCAATCGGGCTGCTCGCGGCCGGTGTGGCGCACGAGGTGAATACGCCGCTGACCGGCATCTCGAGCTTCACGCAGATGCTGCTCGAGGGTGCGCAGCCAGACGATCCGCGTACGCATCTGCTCGAGAAGATCGAGCGGCAGACGTTCCGCGCCGCGAAGATCGTCAACGGCCTGCTGAACCTCGCCCGCCCGGTGGCTGCCGCAGGCGGCGATCCGACGCGCGTCGACCTGAACACGGTCGTCACCGACATCCTGTCGCTCCTCGAGCATCAATTCGCGCTGCAGCACGTGACGGTGCGGCGCGAGCTGGCCGCCGCGCCCGTGCCCGTCAACGGGCTGGAGCACAAGCTTCAGCAGGTGTTCCTCAACCTGTTCCTGAACGCGAAGGACGCGATGCCCAAGGGCGGCTGGCTGTCGGTGTCGACACGCCTCGAGCGCGACCGGGCGATCGTGGAGGTGGCGGATACCGGTTCCGGCATCCCGAACGAGTATCTGATGCGCATCTACGATCCGTTCTTCACGACCAAGACAACGGGCCACGGCACCGGCCTCGGGCTGTCGATCACCTACGGTATCGTCCGCGAGCACCACGGGACCATCGATTGCGAGAGTTCCATCGGCCATGGGACGCGTTTCGTTCTAGCGTTTCCGCTCGCCTCGGTGGAGGAGGCGGTTCGTTCCATTCCTGCGCCCAAGGCGGCGCAATTCTAGGCAGGTCGTTCCATGCGCCGCACCGCATCCGTTCTGGTCATCGACGACGAAGACATCATGCGCGAGATCCTCGAGGCGCTGCTGACGCGCGAGGGCTACGAGGTCCGCCTCGCGTCCTCCGGTGCCGAGGGAATCGAGCTTGCCCGCAGCATGCCGTTCGACGCGGCGATCGTCGACCTGATGATGCCTGGCCTCGACGGTCTCGCCACGCTCGAGGAGTTGAGGAAGATCGACGAGGATCTGCCAGTGCTGATGATCACGGCGTTCGCGTCCGTCGAGACCGCGATCTCGGCGATGAAGCACGGTGCGTTCGACTACGTCACCAAGCCGTTCAAGAACGACGAGGTGCTGGTGGTCGTGCGGAACGCCGTCGAACGGAGGCAGCTCAAGGCCGAGAACACCGCCCTGCGGCAGACGATCCAGGCGCAACAGCACAATTTCGCCGGCCTCATCGGGCGCAGCCCGCCCATGAGGCAGGTGTTCAACCTGATCATCCAGGCAGCGCCGAGCCGGTCGACGATTCTCGTCACGGGCGAGAGCGGCACCGGCAAGGAGCTCGTGGCGCGCGCGATTCACGCACACTCCTCGCGCGCCGACCGCGCCTTCGTGACCGTCAACTCCGGCAACCTGCCGCCCGATCTGCTCGAATCGACGCTGTTCGGTCACGTGAAGGGCGCGTTCACGGGCGCGGTGTACCCGAAGAAGGGCCTCTGCGACCTCGCGGACAAAGGCAGCATCTTCTTCGACGAGATCGGCAACATTCCGCTCGAGACGCAGGCCAAGCTCCTGCGCGTGATTCAGGAGCGCGAGTTCATGCGGCTCGGCGGCATGGAGACGATCAAGGTCGACGTCCGAATCGTCGCCGCGACCAACTGCGACCTCCGCGAGATGGTGAGCGACGGCCGCTTCCGCGAGGACCTCTACTACCGCCTCCACGTGATCAGCATCTCACTGCCACCGCTGCGGCAGCGGAAGGACGACATCCCGATGCTGGCACAGCACTTCCTGGAGAAGTACAGCCGCGAGAACAGCAAAAACGGCGTCGAGCTGACGGCCGAGGCGATCGACCTGCTGACCGACTACGACTGGCCGGGCAACGTTCGGGAGCTGGAGAACGTCATCGAACGCGCCGTCGTGCTCACGCCGGGGCCGCACATCGGCGCGGACCTCATCCCCGAGCACGTTCGCGCCGCGCCGGGCTTCCACATTCCGCGGTTCGTCGTACCGCCGGAGGGGATCTCGTTCAAGGACGTCATCACGAGCGTCGAGAAGCGGCTGATCGAGGAGACGCTCGACGCGGCCGGCGGTGTGCAGAAACGGGCGGCGGAGCTGCTGCACATCAAGCCGACGACGCTCAACGAGATGATCAAGCGATACGAGATCGGGCCGCGACGCAAGAAGAACGGCGGCGAGGAGTCCTCCAGCTCGTCACGATCGCGTCAGCCGTTCGGCGGGGCCGAGCTCACGCGCGAGTAGGGTCGTGGCGTCCGGCTTCAGCCGGGCCAGGAGCGGCAGCGCGGAACCGCATGTCCTCCGCAAGACCGGTTCAGTTGCGCTGCCGCGGAATGTGAACACCCTGTACGACTATTTCGAGCTCGGACTGGTACCGAATGACTGCTACATCCCCGCAGACACAGACTGCGATCGAGTTGGGCTCCCAGTGCAGGTAGTTCAACTGCCCGGAGCCGATCCCCCGAGATATTGCTCCTTCGTGAGTACTCCGCCCAGCGCCGCTTGTACTTCGACGCCCGGCAACTGACTCAGTTTCACGGCCTTCAACCTGAATTCCAGGCTGTACTGACGGACTTTCTGGGGACCCACACGACGCGGCATGGACCGGCGGGCGAGCACGCCCCGCTCAACCAGCCAAACAGCGCCCGCAGCGAAGCGTTGAGACTGTCAGATCTCGCCCTGGCCTGTGCACGTCAGACACCCGCGGGCGCATGCGCAGCAAGCTCGCGCGCGGTGTCCTCGTAGATCTGCCATTTCGTGACGCGCCCGTCGCGCAGCGTCCAGGACATCGCCCATTCGGTTGTCGTACACGAGGCCGGTCTGTTTTACTTTCGCCCGGATCGAACCGAGGACGATCACGCGGTCGCCCCGAACGATGAATTCCGTCGGCTGGAAAGTCTCGATCGCGAGCGACTCCCCGATTCTCGAAAGAAGCGCAGGACGTCCTCGCGGCCCCGATAGCGGCCTGCGTGCGTGACTGCGGGCGGTCCGGGGTCGTACCAGTCGACGTCGTCGGCGAGCATGTTGAGAATTGCTTGGATGTCGCCGCGGCCGAAGGCGTCGTAAAGGTCTCTGACCATTCGTTCGTTTGTTTGCTCGCTCATGCAGCCCTCCGACAGTGAGTAGTCGGTAACCTTAACAACGACGAGCACGGCCATATCGACGTTGGCGCTCACGCGCGCCGCGGGCGGCGTCTGGTGCAGCGCGTGTTGGGCCGCCAGTTGCTAGACAGCCCTGCGGCTCGTGTGCTTTTTGGGTTCTCGTTTCGCAACGAAGGACACGACTCGACGTCCATCCGCACCCTCTTTCCGCTTGAGGGCTGCAAGAATAGCCTTGAGATCGTTGCCGTGCTCCTGCGCAATGGCCGCCCGATGAGCGCGGACTTCATCGACAATCGGATCTTGTGACATCGGGCTACGCCTCCATTAACTCCTCGGGCGTACAAATCACCGGCGCCCGCAGCCCGGCGGCGAGACACGCCTGTTCGATCTTGCCACGAGCCGCCGCGTTTGCGATATGCCTGGAGTTCCACGTCAACAAGTAGTCAACACTGTTGACGGCCGTCACGGCAATGTGGATCGCATCGACCAGCGCCTCGGCTGGAACCGCGTGCATCCGGAGCAGTCGGTTCGCCACATCGTAGACCTCGGCGGCAAATGCGAGTACCGGGATGCCGCTCAGCAGCGTCATACGGCGAGCAGCGGCCATCGGGTCTCCTCGGGCGGCTTCCTCCACGACGGCTTGTGAGACACACAGCTCGAAACGGCTTCTCCGCTCCCACCATTCCCGCGTGATCTGTTGATGGCCGGCGATCACGATGTCGCGGCTCGGATCCGCAGCCAGATAGCTGACAATCGTGGTCTCGAGATACGCCTTCGGCTTCATTGCGAGACGGCTGTTTACGTCGACATCATGGCATTTGTGCTCGTCAAATGTCGTCCGCCGAACGGCCAGCGTTCACCAGCGGCGGCTCGCAGTCGACAAGTGGCCGACTGGTGCAACGCGTGCTAGCCATCTCACAGCTCATTCCAGCGCGACCGGAGCGGCAGCCCTGCCATCGAGCGCGGCGATGAGGTACCGGGAATTGTGAGCGCGACTGCCACTCGGACCATTGCGGTCGTAAGAAGCTCCTAACTGATCTCCCGACGCGGGGGCGCGTCGCCCGAGGTCCAACAGTCGCTGGGGACTGAACACACGGATGCATGCCTAACCAGTAATGATTAGACCGTCTGCGACAGGCGGCTAACATCATTGGCCAATCACCAGGTGCAATCGCCGCGACCCGCTGACGGCGCGGATCGTAGCACGCTGGGACACGTCGCAAGGCGACCTGCGTGAGCCGTGACGGCACGCAACGACCGCGGCGCCGTTAGCCGCCAGCGTCAGCGGCTCACTCCGTCGCCGGCAACGAAGGATGCTGGCGCACAAGTGCCGGCCCAACATGTTGTTGGCCATCCCAGTCCGCGCTGTTCGCCCTGCCCTTGAAACGCATGGCGTGGCAAAAAAACGGAGCCGTGGCCGGCATGCAGCGACGGCTTCGTCAACGTTAGATGGGCGCGGCCTTGCGGCACGTGCAAAACACCAGCGCATCGGCGGCCGTCACGAGCTGCACGTCGACGAAGCCTGCGTCTCGTAGCGCCGCGAGCTGCTCGTGCGCGGTCATGAAGAGCGCCGTGCTGCGCGGCGAATCGTCTTCCGGCGTCCGGTCGCACACCAGGAAGAGGCCGCCCGGCGTCAGCAATTCCCGAATCTGCCGATACAGCCGCGGCACGTGCCGCTTGTGGCGCACCTCGTGCACCGCCTGCATCGTGAGGATCGCGTCGTAGGTGCCGGCGACATGCCGCACCCAGTCCGCCGATCGAAAATCCCCGGCGACGAAGCGCGCCGCTGGGAAACGGTCGACACGGGCGCGGCTCATGTCCAGCATTGGCTCGGAGAAATCAAACAGCGTGTAGCTCGCAACCTGTGGGCACCGGTTGAGTACGTGCTCCGCCAGGAACCCCGGGCCGGATCCAAGCTCCAAGACACGCGAGCCCGGCGCGAGCCGCTCGAGCCGCTCGCCGATGGCCTGCCGAATCTGCGCGCGCACCGGCCGCCGACGTTCGGCATGGTCCGCCCACGTCTGGGCGCCTTCGAGGCTCTGCAGATCTTCGGCGTACGGGACGTCTTGGGGTTGGGAGTCATTTTTCGAGGACACCTGTTGCGGGACCGGCAGGCGTCCGCGAAAAATGACTCCCGACCCCGAGGTCTCTTGGGCGACATACACGCCTGCCAGCACGAGCCCCCCTCCGAGTGCCATCATGGGAGTGAACGACTCGCCGAGGAGTGGGATGGCCAGCGATACGGTGGCGAGCGGCTCGAGATAGAGGAACAGTCCCGCACGCGCCGCGCCAAGTCGCGCCACACCCTCCTGCCAGAACCACTGGCCGATCGCCATTCCGGCCACCGCCAGATAGAGCAACGCGGCGAGCCCGCGCGGCGAGACCGCGCGCACGCCGACGACGTCCGGCGAGACGAGGAGCAGCAGCACCGTGAAGACCGTCGCGACGAGCAGGATGCTGAATGCGGCGGCGAGCGGATCGCGCCGGCGCACCAGATTGCGCGTGGCGACCGTGTAGAGCGCCCATGTAAACGCCGAGGCGAGAATCAGCCAGTCGCCCGTGCTCTGGAGCCACGCCAGCTCGGTCAGTCGTCCTCGCGAGACCAGCAGCACGATACCGATGGTGGCGACCGCGATGCCGGCGACGCCGCGGCGGCCGACCCGCTCGCCGAGGAGCAGGAACGAGAGTAAGACGACGGCAAGCGGCGAGAAGGCGATGATCCACGCCGAGTTGGTGGCGGTGGTACTCGTCAGGCCCGCGAGCTGCAGGAGGAGGTGGCCGGTGAGGATCGCGGCGGCCAGGATCACGGCTCGAACGTCCTCGTGGCCGAATCGCAGGGACGCCCGCCTGACGAGCAGGACGATGCCGAGGACCGGGACGCCGATGACGAGGCGAAGTGCCAGAATCTCGACGGGGCCGAGCTCCTCGAGCACGATCTTCGTGGCGACGAAGGTCCCGCCCCAGATGACGACGGCGGCGAGGAGTAGAAGTCTGGCAGTCACCCGGGCAGACGCTGCGCGACGTACCGATAGCTGGTCCAGGCCGGTCCTGGCGCCTCGTCGGCCTCTGCCGCGAGCAGCAGTCCGCCGTTGCGCGCGATCAGTGTCTCGACGTCGGGGCGCGGAATGCCGTGCATCTCCATGAACCTCGGCAGCCCTTCCACCATGCCCGGTGGCAGGGTCGCGTCGACGCGTACGCGGATGCGCGCCGGTTTCGAGCCGGCGCGCGCGAACCACCGCACATTCTCCTGCACCATGTCGAGTTCCAGGATGTAGGTGCCCGGCGTGTCCGGCGCCTCGACGAACAGGCCCATCGTCACCGTCTCGCCCGGCGCGATATCGTGCGGAAGCGCAGTGCGCCGATCGTCGAACCGCAACATCCGCCAGAAACGGCGGCGCCAGTGGTTGCCGAGACGGATCGAATAGGGACCGTCGTGCTCGGACGTGGCGGGCCAGTTCTCGGATCCGGTGTTGCGGACGGTGATCCGCAGGTGGACCACAGCGCGCGGCGCGCACCGGAGGGCGGCCGGGGCGTCGATCGCCGCGCAGCAGGCGCCCCGCGGCAGCGGCCGCGAGCTGCGGGTGCTCCGGCGGAGGTCGAACCGGTCGTGCGACGGTACCTGGAACACGGTGACGCCGCCGGGCTTCAGCACGCGGAAGAACTCCTCGACGTAGCGGCGGCTGTACTGCGGCTCGATGTGCTGCAGGGTGATATTCGAGTAGACGAAATCGAAAGTCCCATCGCCAAAGACCTGCAGGTCGTCGGTCTCGTTGAGGTGGTACGTGCAGCGATCGGCAAACCGGTTGAACGATCGGGCACGCTCGATCATGACGGCCGAGATGTCGACGCCGTCGACCTGCTGAAAGTGGCGGCAGAACGCCTGCGTGACGCGGCCGAGGCCGCAGCCGAAATCGAGCACCCGCCCCGATTCGGGCGCGGCGCCCAGACCGCGCACGCGGTCGAGGATAAATTCGACCTCGTCAAGGCCGGTGCGAAAGAACGCGTCGGGATCCCAGCGCTGCCGGGTCGCCGCGCTTCGTGTGAGCACCGCCTCGAAGGCATCCCTAGCCGCTAGCTCGTTCCAGCTGTCGCGCAGCTCGTCCAGGCTCATGACCGCCTAGTGTTCGCGACGAGGCGTTCGAAGCGGCCGAGCACGGCATCCCAGTGGTAGTGTTGGCGGATGTAGCGACGGCCGTTCTCGCCGAGCCGCTCGCGCAGGCGCTGGTCCCCCATGAGCAGCCGCAGCGCTTCGATGAACTCGCCGCGCGTCGCGTAGTACAACCCCCCATTCGCGCGCCGGCAGTGCTCGACGGCGGCGAGGTTGCGTGCGGTCACCAAGGTGGGCGTGCCCACGGCAAAGCTCTCGAGCACGGCGGTGCCGAGCAGATCATCGGGTTCCGGTGCGAGCGTGACGTCGGCCGCCTCGTACGCGGTCAGCCGCTCGCGATCGGCGAGTACGCCCGGCATCCGAAGGTACGGGGCGTCGGGGATCTTCAGCAACTTGATGCCCGTCAGGACGAGCGCGACATCGCCGTTGGCGGCCGCGTAGCCGTCGAAGTACTCCAGCATCTCCTCGGAGCCGTTGTCCGGCTCGATCCGTCCGGCGTGCAGCGCAAAGCGGCCGTAGAGCCTGTGACGCCGGCGGAAGAGCACGCCGCGACTCGTCAGGTAATCGGTGCGCACTGCGGCGTCTGTTGGCGCCGACGCATCCTCATCGGTCTCGGTCATCTCGTCAGCCGGATCCTGCTGGTGCCGCGGATAGACGTGCTGCACCGGCGTCTCGATACCGATTCCCACCGTCTCCTCGCTCGGTGGGGCGACGCGGAGGTACTGGTGCGCCAACGTCCGCTCCGAGGCCGAGAGATACCCGACCGCGCGTGCCGACGCGAGCACGTCGGGCCAGAGGGCGAATCGGAGTCGCGGATCCAACTGCAGGTACGGAAAGACGATGCTGCGTTCGGGCGCCACGTTGATCCCGACGACCGTGGTCGGGTGGTACAGGGAAAAAAAGACGAGCGCGTCGTAGGTGCGGTACTGACGCTTCAAGAAATCGAGGAGTGCGGGCGAGCTGGGGCCGAGCCTGCGTACCCATTCCTGCTCGTCCGCCCGGCCGTGGGGCTCGCTGAGCAGGCGGGTCGACAGCTGCCGGAACGCCGCGCGGTCGTGCGTCTGATTGATTGCGAAGCGCCGCACGAGCACGCCGCGAACGCGGTCTGCTCCCTCGGCGTATGCGTTCGCCCACGTCGACGGGTCACGACCGCACGTGGTGAGGACGTCGATATCGTGCCGTTTGCTGAGATGCTCGGCGAAGAGGCGGCACGCGTGCTCCGGTCCGGTCTGGAGATCGGCGCCGTAGCGGGGCGTCACGAACGCGAATTTCATGGGCCCATCACCGCCTGTTCCGCCACGGTGCCTTCGCGCACGCGTTCGACCTCTGCCTGACCGCGTGCTGGACCCGCAGGGACGCGCGCCAGCAGCTCGTCGGCGGCCGGAATATCCGGACGCCGTCGCGCGAACCAGCCCGGAAGCGGCTCGATCCCGCGTCTGACGCGATCGGCAGCAAGGCGCTCGAACATGTTGAGGTATTTGCGCTCGATGACGGGCCAGCTGTAGTGGTGCCGGAAATACTCGCTTCCGTTCCTGCCAAGGGCGTCGGCCAGCCACGGCTCGCTGACAAGGCAATCGAGCACCGCGGCAAACTCCGGCGCGTCGCCGTAGTACAGGCCTGCGTTGCTGCGCCGGCACTGACCGACCAGCACGTCGCACCGCGCGTTGGCGACGATCGGTCGACCGAGCGCCCACGCTTCGAGCGCGGCCATCGACAGGCTTTCGTAGTGCGACGGCACCACGAGCGCTTGAGCGGCCGCCATCACGTCGAACTTGTCCTCGTCGGTGACGTAGCCGAGGTGCCGGATCCGCGGGTGCGCCGGTACGTCCATCACCGGGGTCCCGATCAGCACGAGCTCCAGCGGCTGCGCCGAAGTGTTGCTGTAGTGGATGAAGAAATCGAACAGCTGCGCGCATCCCTTGTTCGGATCGATGCGACCGACGTAGGCAAGGAACGGACTCGACAGACCGAATGTCCGCCGCGCGCGCTGGGGATCCACAGTGGTTGGAATCCGCGAGCCGACGCCGACCACGACGCCAGGCACGTCCTCGTTGCCGGCGAGCGCGTGAATCATCGTCTGCTCCTCAAGCGAGTTGTACATGATCCCGCGCACGCCGCGCAGCACCGGACGAAAGATCTGCAGCGCAACCGCCGCCTCGCGCTCCGCTGTCGGCACCAGGACAGCCCGGTCGGCCAGGGCACGGGCGCCGTAATACGTGTGGAAGTAGCGCAGGCTGAAGAGCAGCGCGAAATCGAACCGCCTGCGCACCCGGCGAAGCCGCGCAATCAGGTCGAGCGACACGGGCCCCTGCTTCCAGAGCCAGTCAATTTCCTCCTGGAGGGTATGCCGGCGCCCGAACACGCGGCGGGAGGCGTGGCCGAACGCCTCGAGGTCGCGCAGGCGCGCGACCCGGAATCGCTCGACCGGCACGCCGTTGATCTCCTCGGTTCCAGCGGGGAACGCGTTGTCCCAGGTGAGGTAATCACGCGCGCAGGTCGTGAAGACGCGCACGCTCATTCGTGGGGCGAGCAACTCCGCGATGTAGCGTGCATGCAGCTCGGCGCCGCCGCCGATATCGGTGCCGTACCGCTGAACAACGATGGCGATCTGCAGCGGGGCTACTCCGCAGGCTCCCTACCCGAGCCGGGAGCCGGGATCCGGGAGCCGGGATCCGGCATCCGGGATTCGGCATCCGGGCTTGGGGATCCGGGATCGGGGCTTGGGGATCCGGGATCGGGGCTTGGAGATCCGGGATCTGCGGTCGGGGATCCTGGATCCGCCGGTTCCATGGCTGCCGGTTCGGATCCCGGATCCAGCGTCTCGGATCCGACGTCCGTGAGTTCCTCAGCGGTCTCCGTTTCCTCACCGCCCTCGGGTTCCGCACTGAGAGGCTCCACCGTGGGAGCCGCGGTCGTGGCGGTCGCTGCACCCTCGCTGGGCACGCCGCTTCCGCGGCGCCCACGCCGGCGGCGCCGCCGGCGCCGGCCGCCTTCAGCGGGCGCGGATTCCGGCGCCCCCTCGGCCACGGGGGGCGCTTCCGGTGAACGGACCGCTGGCGTCGCCTCCTGCGGCCGTCCGCCGGGCCGCAGCTGGTGCATCGTGCCTTCCATGGCGCGCACGCGCCGATCGCTGAAGTCGACGCGGGCGCCCAGCGACTCGATTCGAGTCGAGAGCGCCTGCATCTCGAGGCTCAGGCGCGATACCTCGGCCACCATGCGCTGGACGATTCGGTAATGGAGCGCGTTCCATTCGGCCTGACGCCGGTCGCGCATCGCGTCGCGCTCGGCGGCCTCGACGTTCAGCTGCGCCTGCCGGTGCAGCGCCTGGATCAGCGGGTTCGGGTTGAAGAACAGCTTCAGCAGCGGATTCAGGATCTTCCGGATGACGCGGACGATCGTGCGATGCGAGTCGTAGAGCGTCGCCTCCTCGAACACGTACACCGGTTCGGCGGGGAGTCGCTTCTCCTGCCGTTCGAGCGTCTCGTCCGCGCTGCGACGCAGCAGGTCGAGAAACTCAGGCTTCATCGCGCGGGGATCGAGGATGTACTCGAGCCGCCGCGCGGCGAGGTCGTCGATTTGCTGGTGCGACAGCTGGACCACCTCCTGCTGGGCGATGCGGGCGCGGATCTCGCGCATGATCTGCTCGACGTCGATCTGGTCGCGCTGAGGTTGCTGCGGCTGTGCCTGCGCCCGGCGATCGAAGCCGCGGCGGCCCCTGTGAAATTGTCCTCGGCGGCGGTCCTGATGTGGATCCATCGTCAGTACTTTCTAAGAAGCTGCCCCCACTCGGTCCGCATGAAGGTGCGGAGGCGCGCACGGCCGACCGTCGGGTACCACAGGACGTCGTGGTACACGTTCGAGGCCCAAGGCGCCCACACCATGAGAGGAGAGTGCAGGAGCAGCCGTTCGAGCGGCCGGAGAAACCCTCGGCGGATCATCTGGTCGCCCCAAATCACGAGCGAGCGGCGCGTCTGGAAGCCAAAGTTCTCCCCCGACACGTCGTCGCCCACCAGCTCGATGTCACGCGGATCCGCAATGCCGAGGCCGCGCTCCTGCGCCATCCGGAGAAACGGAATCGCCAGCGGCTCGAAGCCCATGAGCTTCGAGGCAATCGCATCGATGGCCACGGAATCCTCGCCGGCCAGCAACAGGTTCTTCACGCGCGGCACCATCGTCCGCGGCCCTGCGCCGTCGCCGGCAATCGTGCCGTCCATCATGGTGAAGACGGCCGGGTGCAGCTCGCGCTGCATGTACAGCAGATCGACGAGCACCTCATGCATGTACTTGTGCGCGTAGTGCCGTACCTCGCGCAGGAGCCCGCCGAAGGAGTTCTTCACCGAGCCGGTCATGACCGCGTGGCCGTGTGTCTTCACGGTCGGCAGATGGACGATCTGCCGTCCTGGATAGATCGCGGGAATCTGAATCCCTTCGGGGAAGATCTCGTTCAGTTTGAGCAACGGGCTCGTGAAGCGGTAGACCTGCCAGTCGACCTCGGTGAGCGGCGTGAACGTCAGGCCGTGCCGCTCGAGCACCGGCTCCCAGCGGTTGTTGCGGCATCCCTGGCGCGGCTCGGTGACCACCGTGCGGTTCTCGACCGGGATGAGGCGCGCGGGCGCGAAGCCGTCGGCGAGCATCTTCGAGACGACGCCGTCGACTTGCCACGGCTGCGATGAGCAGGCGGGGAAGTACTTCGTCCACGACAGGTTCAGCTTCAGCAGCGTGTCGCGGTCGGAGGCGAGCACGTCGCGGTATCCCGCCAAGTCCATGACGCGCGCATAGTCGTCGATGACTGTCTCGGGGCGTGTGCGCACGACGGCCACGCGGGCCGTGCGGGCGCGCGACCGGGAGTCGGGGTTGGCGGGAGCGTCAAGGACAAGCGGCATTTATCTGCCCAGAGGCGTGTACAGCAGCGCGACGACGGCGCCGGCCCAGAGCGCCACACACGTCAGGAGTGGCCGGTCGTTCAGCAACAGTGCGGCAGGGCTGCCCCCCCCGTGTTTCTGGTGCACCAAATAGAGATATCGGAAGATGCCGTACAGCACAAACGGCAGGGTCAGGCCGAGCCGGCCGGTGCCCAGGCGATCGGCGGTCTCGGCGCTGGTGGCGAACACCGTATAGGCGATGACGGTGGAGGCGGTGACGACGGCGATCATCTGGTCGAGCAGATACGGGCTGTATTCCTCCAGAATCCGCCGGTGATCGGGCGCGCCGTCCCCGAGCAGCACCAGCTCGTGGCGGCGCTTGCTGAGTGCCAGGAAGAGCGCGAGCAGCGTCGTGCAGATGAGCAGCCATGACCGAATCGGCACGTCGATCGCCACGGCACCGGCAATCGCCCGTAGCACGAATCCCGCGGCGATGACCAGCACGTCGAGGATCACGACGTGCTTGAGGGCAATCGAATACAGCAGGAGCAGCAGTACGTACGCCGCGGCCACGGCGGCGAGCGCTGGCGCGATCATCGCCGCGCCCGCCTCGGCGCTCGCGATGAGGGCCACGGCGGCGACTGCGGCAGTTCTGGTGGAGAGTGCGCCGGACGCAATCGGCCGCCCCCGCTTGAGCGGGTGGCGACGATCGGCGTCTTTGTCGCGGATGTCGTTGACGAGGTACATCGCGCTGGAGAGCGCGCAGAAGATCGCGAATGCCGCCACCGCGAGCAGTCCGGCTGCGGGATCCAGCAGACGTCCACCGAACAGGAGACCTGCGAAGACGAGCAGATTCTTCGTCCACTGTTCGGGACGAAGCGACGCCGCGAAGGATGAGAGAGCCGTCAGACGCTGGCCGAGGAGAAGCTTCGCACGGCGTCGGCCTCGTTGTCATAGGTCTCGAATACCGTCAGCAGCTTCGTGATCGACAGCAGATCCGTGATGCGCTTGGTCAGGCCCAGGAGCTTCAAGCTGCCGCCCTGTCGGCTGACCGTCGTGTACGTGCGGACGATCTCGCCGAGCCCGGCGCTGTCGATGTACGGCACGCCTGCGAGATTCAGCACGAGCTTTTTCCGGTCCTGGAGCACCAGGCTGTTCACCTTGTCCCTGAGCCCCTCGTCGCCTTCGCCGAGCGTCATCTTCCCTTTGAGATCCAGGATCGTGACGTCGCCGGCCGAGCGTTCCTCGATCTGCATTGACTCTCCCCTATGAACGTATACCACACGGAAAAACAAAGGCCAGACCGGCGGTCTGGCCTTCGACGCGATGTCGGCAGCGATCGTGGAGCGAACGGAGTGGCTTAGACCCCTCCGGCTCCGGCGAACTTGCGCTGCTGGAAGCACTCTTTGCAGAACACCGGGCGTCCCTGTGTCGGCCGGAACGGCACGGTTGTCTCCTTGCCGCAGGCCGAACAGGTTGTCTGGGTCTCGACGCGTTCACGGGTGGTCGATCCGGCCGCGACGCGATTGGCCCGCTTTGCCTTGCAGCTCTTACACCGCTTCGGCTCGTTCTTGAACTGCTTGTCGGCGAAGAAGAGCTGCTCGCCAGCCGTCCAGATGAATTCCGCGCCACAGTCCACACACCGCAGGGTCTTGTCTTGGAACTCCATCGGTCGCTACCTCGTGCTCGATCACGCCGGCGCGCTATTCCGATTCGCGTCGGAGCTTCTTTCGATTGCGCTTCCGTGCCAGTGCTTGCTTGGCTCTCCGCTTATCACCCGGCTTCAAATAGAAAGAGTGCTTCTTGATGTCCTTGATGATGTCTTCCTGCTGCACCTTGCGCTTGAAGCGTCGGAGCGCGCTCTCGATCGATTCACCTTCCTGAAGCTTGACTTCAGCCACGCTTGTGAAACACCCCCTTACCGATCCGACCGCTTACTGTGACGGCCGTTGAAAAGTGCCGAATATGCTACGCTATCACAGTAGGTAGGCGCGGATTCTAGGCGCAACCCGGCGCTACGTCAACGAAATAGTCGGGTGCACGCCCGCGCTCCAAACGGCCCCTCCAACCTGTTGTCCGACAGGTAATTACGCGCCTGCATGAAGATCCTTGTCGTCGGCAGCGGCGCCCGGGAGCACGCCATCGCATGGAAGCTTGCACACGAAGCAGCCGTAACAGCGGTCTTCTGCGCGCCAGGCAATCCGGGCATGACCGAGTTGGCGCGCGTGATCCCTGCTGATCTCGGTCGCCCTGAGACGTTCTTGGAGCTGGTTCAGCGCGAGCGCGTCGACGTGACGGTGGTCGGCCCGGAGCAGCCGCTCAATCTCGGCCTTGTCGATCTGTTCGAGGCACACCGACACGCGATCGTCGGACCCACGCGCGCGGCCGCTGCCCTCGAGTGCAGCAAGGCGTTTGCAAAGGCGTTCATGCAGCGCCACGGAGTACCGACGGCGCGCTTCGCGGCATGCGAGTCAGCGCGCGCGGCGGAAACTGTGGTTGCTGAAGGCCGCCTCGGATTTCCCCTCGTGATCAAGGCCGATGGCCTCGCGGCGGGCAAAGGGGTCGTGATCGCCGACGACCGCGCGGCCGCGACCGAGGCGATCCACGGTGCGATCACGGAGCGCCGCTTTGGCGCAGCCGGCGATCGCATCGTGCTCGAAGAATATCTCGTCGGGGAAGAGGCCTCTTACTTCGTGCTCGCCGACGGCGCAGCGTGCGTGCCGCTCTCGTCGGCACAGGATCACAAGCGCATCTTCGACGACGACCGCGGACCGAACACCGGGGGCATGGGGGCGTTCGCACCGACGCCGCGCCTCACGCCGGAGATCGAGCAGCGCGTACGAGATGAGATCGTGCGTCCCGTGCTCGATGGCATGTCGCGCGAGGGGACGCCGTTCCGCGGGTTCTTGTACGTCGGGCTGATGCTCACGGCCGACGGGCCGAAGGTGGTGGAGTTCAATGTCCGCTTTGGCGATCCCGAGGCGCAGGTCGTGCTGCCGCGGCTCGATGAGGACCTGTCATGGTTGTTGGCCGCGGCGGCGACGCACGCGCTGCCGTCACGCGCCGCGCGGTTCCGGCCCGAACCGCATGTCGGCGTCGTGCTCGCATCGGCTGGGTATCCGGACGCCGTCGAGACCGGAAAACCGATTACCGGCATCGCCGAGGCCGCGCGGGTGCCCGGCGCGCTGGTATTCCACGCCGGCACGCGCCAGCAGGATACGCGACTCGTCACCGCGGGCGGGCGTGTGCTCACCGTCGTCGGCCGCGGCGCCACATATGAGAGCGCCATCGACGTGGCGTATCGGGCCGCCGCGTGCATTCGGTTCGACGGCATGCAGTTCCGCCGCGACATCGGCAAAAGGGCGCTGAGGTGAAGTACGCCGTCGTCACGTTCGGTTGCCGCGTGAATCAGGCCGACTCGCTCGCGCTCGAAGATGATCTCCGCGCCCGCGGCGGCACCGCGACACCGCCGGAAGAGGCCGAGCTGGTCGTGGTGAACACGTGCTCGGTCACGGCGAGTGCCGATCAGGCCGCGCGACAGACCATTCGCCGCGTGGTGCGCGTCAATCCCGGCGTCCGCGTGGTGGTGACCGGCTGCTATGCGACACGGCGGCCGGCGGAGATCGCGGCGCTGCCCAATGTCGTGCGTGTCGTGCGCAACGATGACAAAGAAACGCTCGTCGCGGCCGTTGCAGACGATGTCGGACTGACGACGGCCGAGCGATTCGGCGGCGGCAACGGCGCGTGCGGCGGCACACTCGAGCCGGGCGTCGCCGGACGCACGGCGCTTACTCTGCGCGTGCAAACCGGCTGCGAGGAACGCTGCAGCTACTGCATTATTCCCTCGACACGCGGCGCCGGCCGCTCGCGTCCGATCGCCCGTGTGCTGGCCGACCTCGAGCGCGCCGTGGCGGCCGGATACAAGGAGATCGCGTTTACGGGCGTGCATCTGGGATCGTACGGACGCGATCTCGAGGACGGTTGTTCGCTGGCGGCGCTCCTTGCCGCGCTCGCTGCCATTGATGCCGACGTGCTGTTCCGCATCAGCTCGCTCGAGCCGATGGACTGCACACCGCCCGTCGTGGATCTGATGGCGTCGTCGCCGCGGTTCGCGCCGCACTTTCATCTCCCGCTGCAGCACGGGTCCGATGCGATGCTCCGGGCGATGCGGCGTCCGTATACGGTGGCCTACTACCGCGGCCTCATCGACCGCATCAGGCGCGTGCTGCCGAACGCGGCGATCGGATCGGACATCATCGTTGGATTTCCAGGCGAGACGTCCGGCCACATCGGTGAGATGCAGCGGGTGCTCGAGGATCTGCCGCTCACGCATCTCCATGTGTTTCCCTATTCCGATCGCCCGGGCACGGAGGCGTCGGGTCGTCAGCCGAAGGTGGACGGCCGCGAGATTCGCGAGCGCGCGCGTGCAGTCCGCGCGATCGGCGACCAGATGGCACGCCGCTTCCGCTGCTCCCAGGTTGGACGGACCCTGCGGGCGCTGACCGTGGACGACGGGCAATCCGTGGTCACAGGCAATTACCTGAAGCTCCGGCTCGACGAGCGTCGCGTACGGAACGAGTGGGTGCGAGTCTTGGTCGAGTCTGAGCATCACGGACACGCGATCGACTGATGGCAAAGAAGAAACAGACGCGCCGCACGAAGGTGCCACGCGGATCGATCGGACTGTCGCCGGAGCAGGTCCGATCGGCTGACGGCCAGGCCGGTGAGCTCGCCGGGCAGGTCGAGCACGAGGGCGGGGCAGTTCTCGGGTCGTACCTTGATCCGTTCGGCGGTTCGCTGGTGTTGCTCGTCGCGCTGCCCATCGACCGCGTGGAGCCGACGCCCTATCAGCGCGACCCGTCCGAGGCGCACATCAAGCGACTGATGACCGTCATCGAGAAGGTCGGTCGCTTCCTCGATCCGGTTGTCCTCATCCGGCACGACAGCGCGTACTGGACGCCGAACGGCAATCACCGCCTGCAGGCGATGCGGAAGCTCGGCGCGAAAACGATCGTCGGCTTGCTCGTGCCGGAGGCGGAGGTCGCATTCAAGATCCTCGCGCTCAACACGGAAAAGGCGCACAACGTGAAGGAGAAGTCGCTCGAGACGATCCGCATGGCACGGGCGCTGGCCGAACAGCAGGCGGGGAAGGAAAGCGATTACGCCTTCGAGTTCGAGCAGGCGCCGTATCTGACGCTTGGCGCCGCCTACGAGGATCGCCGCAGCCTGAGCGGCGGCGCGTACCACCCGGTGCTGCGCCGTATCGACGACTTCCTCGAGGAGCCAATGCCGAAGGCGCTCAAGGAGCGCGAGCGTCGCGCCGGCAAGGTGCTCACCCTCGATGACGGCGTCCTCAGAGTCGTCGACGCGCTGAAGAAGAAGGGGCTGACCAGCCCCTACCTCAAGCCGTTCGTCGTCGCGCGTATCAATCCGATCCGCTTCTCGAAAGCCACCGAGTTCGATTTCGATGAGGTGATCGACAGGATGATCGCGTCAGCGGGGAAGTTCAATATCGATCGCGTGAAGCAGGAGGACGTGGCGAAGATCGGCGGGGCACCACCGGAGGAATAACTTCAACTCTTGGGAGTTGGGAGTTATCTCATGAGAAGCGCCATCTGCTGCGCGGCGGACTTCTTCGTACCTCCCTCGACAATCAGCTGACCGCACGCGGCGCGGATATCGCGGCCGCGGCTCTTCCGGACCGACACGGTGATGTGACGGTCGGCCAGGATCTGCGCGAAGCGATCCACGCGCTCGTCCGACGGCCTCTGGTACGGGATCCCGGGCGCCGGGTTGAGCGGGATCAGATTGACCTTCGCCTTGATGCCCGCCAGCAGCTTCACGAGGCGCCGGGCGTCCTCCGGCGTGTCGTTGACGCCGTCGAGCAGCACGTATTCGAAGGTGATCCGGCTGCGCTTCTTCAAGGGGAACCGTCGGCAGACGTCGAGAATCGCCGTCAGTGGATATTTGCGGTTAGGTGGTACGAGCGCCGTCCGCTGCTCGTCGGTCGTTGCGTGGAGCGAGATCGCGAGGTTCGGCATCAGCGGCTCACGTGCGAGGCGCTCGAGTCCCGGGACGATGCCGACGGTCGAAAGCGTCACGCGCCGCGGGGAAACAGCCAGTCCGTGCTCCGAGTGGAGCATGCGCAGCGCCTTCATCGTGTTGTCGTAGTTGTGAAGCGGCTCGCCCATCCCCATCAGGACCAGGTTGAAGGGCTGATCGAGCAGGCCGGTTGCCGCGGCCAGCACCCGCACCTGCCCAGCGATCTCGCCAGCCGTGAGGTTCCGGACGAGCCCCATCTTGCCCGTGAGACAAAAGCCGCACGACATCGCGCAGCCAACCTGCGTGGAGATGCAGAACGTCATCGAGGGCGTGTCGGGTATGAACACCGCTTCAATGCGCTTGCCGTCGGCGAGCTCGAGCAGGAACTTCCTCGTGCCGTCGACCGACCGCTCGTCGCCGACCGTCCGCGGGGTCGTCACCGTGCACTCGGCGTGGAGAGCCTGGCGCAGCGTCCGCGACAGGTCAGTCATCCGATCGACGTCGGTGATGCCGCGCTTGTAGATCCACCGGTAGAGCTGGCGGGCGTGGAAACGCTCGACGCCGCGCGCCTCGAGGGCTGCTTCCATCTCGGCCACGTCGAGCTCTGCCAAATCGATTTGCGGACGTCTCATGCTATGTCTCGCATTTCCATGAAGATGCGAGCATTCGATTGTACAACCCGTACCGGAAGAGAAACCGAGTTTGATCTCCGGGGGAACGCCGACGAACACCGACCACGGTTTCGTGTTATGATGGCGAAGATCTTCTAATTGCCTGTCTGTCAATGGTTTGCGGCGAGCAAACCGGTCCTGAATCTCCGTGACCCACGCAACCATCGTTCGTGACGTGCTCCCCAACGGGCTTCGGCTCGTCACCGAGCGGATGCCGCACGTTCGGTCGGTGAGCATCGGCGTGTGGCTCGCGCGCGGCTCGCGCCATGAGCCGGTGGAGCAGAGCGGCATCGCCCACTTCGTCGAGCACATGCTCTTCAAGGGGACCGCCACCCGGACCGCCGAGGACATCGCGCAGACGATCGACTCGATTGGCGGACAGATGGACGCGTTCACGGCCAAGGAGTACGCGAGCTACTACATCAAGGTGCTCGACGAGCATCTACCCCTTGCAGTGGATGTCCTGTCCGACATCGTGATGCGACCGGCATTCAGCGCTCATGACGTCGAGCGCGAGAAGAAAGTCGTGCTCGAAGAGATCAAGATGGTCGAGGACACGCCCGATGATCTCGTCCACGAGCTGTTCACCGGTCAGTTTTGGCGGAACCATCCGCTTGGCCGGCCCATTCTCGGGACGCGCGAAACGGTCGAGTCGCTCGATGTCGGGGGTCTGCGCGGGTATTTCAGTGGCGCCTACACGTCCCCGAATCTGATCATTGCCGCCGTCGGCAACGTCGAGCACCCGCAGGTGCGCGACCTCGTCTGGCGCGCCTTTGAGGACGTGCCCTCATCCAGTGCGCCGGTGGTGGACACACCGCCACGGGTCGTCGCCGACGTGCTGATTCGGAACAAGGAGCTCGAACAGAGCCACGTGTGTCTGGGCACGAGCGGCTATCGGCAGGATCATGCCGACCGGTACGCCAGTTATGTGCTGAACACGGTGCTTGGCGGGTCCATGAGCTCGCGGCTCTTTCAGAACGTCCGAGAAAAGCGCGGGCTCGCGTATGCGGTCTTCAGCGGCCTGAGCGCATACCGTGACGCCGGATCTGTGACTATCTACGCCGGCTGCGCCAGCGATGCGGTCAGCGAGCTGGTCGACGTCGTCATCGCCGAGCTGCGGCGGCTGAAGGAAGAGGTGCTGCCCGAGGCGGAGCTCCGCCGGGCGAAAGATCATCTCAAGGGCAGCCTGATGCTGAACCTCGAGAGCACGTCGAGCCGGATGTCGCACCTGGCCCGGCAGGAAATCTACTTCGATCGGCAGTTCGGGCTCGATGAGACGCTCGATGGAGTCGAGCGTGTGACATCGGGTGAGGTGCAGCGGGTGGCGCGGGATCTGTTCGCGGACGGCTCGCTCGCCGCGACCGTGCTTGGCCCAGTCGACGGCCTGCAACTGCCGCGCGAAAGGCTCGCATTGGGATAGATTTGCGTCAATGATTCCCCGGTACACGGGCGCGGAAATGGGTCGCATGTGGAGCGACCAGCGGAAATACGAGACCTGGCTGCAGGTCGAGATTGCCGCGGTCGATGCGATGGCCCGCGCCGGAATCGTGCCGTCCCAGGCCGCGCGCGACATCCGCGAGCGGGCACGCTTCGACATCGCTCGCATCGAGGAAATAGAACAGGTCACGCAGCACGACGTGATCGCGTTCACGACAGCCGTCGCCGAGCACGTGGGGCCATCGGCGCGCTGGCTGCACTTCGGGCTGACCTCCTCCGACGTCATCGACACGGCGCAGGCACTGCAGATGCGTGAGGCCTGCGACCTGATCCTGCAGGGCCTGAGCGGCCTCATGCAAACGGTCCGCGCGCAGGCGGAGGAACATCGGACGACGGTGATGATCGGGCGTACGCACGGGGTGCACGCGGAGCCGATGACGTTTGGGCTGAAGCTGGCTCTCTGGTACGCGGAGCTCGCCCGTGATGTCGACCGCGTGCGCCGCGCCCGCGAGACCGTCTCGGTCGGCAAGCTGTCTGGCGCCGTCGGGACGTTCGCGCATCTGCCTCCGGCCGTCGAAGCCGACGTCTGCCGCACGCTGGGTCTCGAGCCCGCGCCGGTTGCCTCGCAGGTGATCCAGCGCGACCGACACGCCGAGTTGCTCTCGGTGCTGGCGATCACGGCGTCGACGCTCGAGAAATGCGCCCTCGAGATCAGAGGGCTGCAGAAGACGGAAATCGGTGAGGTCGAAGAGCCGTTTGCCCAGGGTCAGAAGGGGTCGTCGGCAATGCCGCACAAGCGGAACCCGGTCGGCTGCGAGCAGATCGTGGGGCTGGCGCGGCTCGTGCGCGCCAACGCCGGCGCCGCGTTCGAAAACAACGCGCTCTGGCACGAGCGTGACATCTCGCATTCGTCGGTCGAACGCGTGATTCTGCCCGACAGCTGCATCGCGCTCGACCACATGATCCGGCGGTTCACGCGCATCGTACGCGGGATGGTCGTGCATCCGGACCGGATGCGCGAGAACCTGGAACGTTCTCGAGGCGTGGTCTTCTCGGGCACGGTGCTGCTCGAACTGGCGCGCCGCGGCGTATCGCGTGAGCAGGCGTACGAGTGGGTGCAGCGCAACGCCATGCGATCCTTTCACGAGCGGCGCGACTTCAAGGCGCTGCTGCTCGACGACCCGGACGTCACGGCGGTGCTGAAGCCGGCGGACATCGAGCGTGCGTTCGATCTCGGCGAGCAGCTCCGTCACATCGACCATATTTTCGACCGAGTGTTTCAGGAGGTAGCCGTCTGATGCGCGCACGCGTGTTCGTGACCTTGAAGCCGTCAGTGTTTGATCCGCAGGGAACGACCGTGGCAGAGGCGCTGCACACGCTGGGATACGCGGCAGTCAAGGACGTCCGTCAGGGCAAATACTTCGAATTGGACATCGACGCGAGGACGCCGGACGAGGCGCGCCGCATCGCGGCGGAGGCGGCGGATAAGCTGCTGGCCAACCCGGTGATCGAGAGTTACCGGATTGAGGTCGACACAGCTACTGCGGAGGCGGTCACCCGATGAAATTCGCCGTCGTCGTCTTTCCCGGATCCAACTGCGACCACGACGCGTATCATGCGGTCACGCACGTCCTCGGCCACGACGCCGCGTTCGTCTGGCACAAGGAGACGAGCTTGTCCGGCGCCGACGTCGTCATCCTGCCCGGTGGTTTCGCGCACGGCGACTATCTCCGCACCGGCGCGATCGCGCGCTTCTCGCCGATCATGGAGGAGGTTCGCCGCTTCGCCCAGGCCGGCGGCCCCGTGCTCGGTATCTGCAACGGTTTCCAGGTGCTGCTCGAAGCCGGACTGCTTCCGGGAGCGATGCTGCGGAACCGCAGCCTGCAGTACCAGTGCGAGTACGTGTTCCTCCGGATCGAGCAGACGGACACGCCGTTTACGAGTGCATGCCGCCAGGGTCAGGTGCTGAAGATTCCGATCGCGCATGGTGAAGGGAACTACTACGCCGAGCCGGAGGTGGTCGAGCGGCTCGAGCGGAACCGGCAGGTGGTCTTCCGCTACACCACTGCCGAAGGCGCGATCACCCCGGAGGCGAACCCGAACGGGTCGGTTCGTCACATTGCGGGCCTTTGCAACGAGGCGCGGAACGTTGTTGGGCTCATGCCGCATCCCGAGCGGGCGTGTGAGCTGGCCCTTGGCAGCGCCGACGGCCTCGTGGTGCTCGAGTCCGTCGTCAAATGGGGTCGGGAGTCATTTCTCGGTGACAGTCGGACTGATGTGACTCGCGATCGTCCTCAAGAAATGACTCCCGACCCCATTTCTGTGCGATGACGACAATCTCGGACGAGCTGATCCAGCAGCACGGCCTCACGCGCGACGAATACGAGCGCATCCTCCACATGCTCGGCCGCGAGCCGACGGTCACCGAGCTCGGCATCTTCTCGGTCATGTGGTCGGAGCACTGCAGCTACAAGAGCTCGCGCGTCCACCTGAAGACGCTGCCGACGACGGGCCGTCGGGTTCTGCAGGGACCGGGCGAAAACGCGGGCGCCGTCGACATCGGCGACGATCTCGCCGCCGTCTTCAAGATCGAATCGCACAACCATCCGTCGTTCATCGAGCCGTACCAAGGCGCCGCAACCGGCGTCGGCGGCATCATCCGCGACATCTTCACGATGGGCGCACGGCCGATTGCGCTCCTCAACTCCCTGCGCTTTGGGCCGCTCGACGACCCGCTCGTCCGCCGGACGTTCGTGGGCGTGGTGGGGGGCATCGCCGGCTACGGCAACAGCATCGGCATTCCGACCGTGGGTGGCGAGATCGCCTTCGACGAGAGCTACACAGGCAATCCGCTCGTCAACGTCTTCTGCCTCGGCATTGCCAAGGCCGACGAGATCGTCAAGGGCGTCGCCTCCGGCGTCGGCAACGCGGTCTACTACGTGGGCGCCAAGACGGGCCGCGACGGCATCCATGGCGCGACGATGGCGTCGGCCGAGTTCGACGAGAAGTCGGCGGAGAAGCGGCCTGCGGTGCAGGTAGGCGATCCATTCATGGAGAAGCTGCTCCTCGAAGCGTGCCTCGAGGTGATGCGGAGCGGAGTGCTGGTCGGCATCCAGGACATGGGTGCGGCTGGGTTGACGTGCTCCACCTGCGAAATGGGATCCCGCGGCGGCGCAGGCGTCACGATCGACGTCTCACTCGTGCCGCAGCGCGAGACCGGCATGACGCCGTACGAGATCATGCTGTCGGAGTCGCAGGAGCGGATGCTGCTCGTCGTCAAGCGTGGCGGTGAGGCGGAGGTCGAGCGCATCTTCGAGAAGTGGGACCTGCACGCCGTGCGCATCGGCGAGGTGACCGCCGACCGGCGTCTCTGCGTAAAGCATCACGGCGAGGTCGTTGCCGATGTTCCGAACGCCGCGCTCACCGACGAGGCGCCTGTCTATCGCCGGCCGCTGGCCGAGCCGGCGTATCTCGCCGATGCGCAGCGGCTGTCGCTCACCTCGCTCGGGGCGCCGCCGCCGGTCCGCGACGTCTTCCGCCGGATCCTGGCCTCGCCATCAGTTGCCAGCAAGCAGTGGGCCTACCGCCAGTACGACCACATGGTGCGTACCAACACGCTCGTCATTCCAGGGATGGGCGCCGGCGTCGTGCGCGTCAAAGGGACGACGCGTGCGCTGGCCATGTCGGTTGACGGCAACGGGCGCTTCGTCTATCTCGATCCCTTCATTGGTGCGCAACTCGCGGTCGCCGAGGCGGCGCGAAACGTCGCGTGCACAGGGGCGCAGCCGATCGGCGCGACCAATTGCCTCAACTTCGGCAATCCTGAGCGACCCGAGATCATGTGGCAGTTCGCGCGCACCGTCGAGGGAATGGGCGCTGCCTGCCGCGCGCTCGATGTTCCGATCACAGGTGGGAACGTCAGCCTCTATAACGAGACCGACGGCCGTGCGGTCCTGCCGACTCCTGTCGTTGGCGTCGTCGGTCTCATCGAGGACGCGTCCATGGTCGTCCGCCGCGCGTTTCGCAGCGACGGCGACGCGATCGTCCTGCTGGGGACGGGGCGGGACGAGCTCGGAGGCAGTGAGTATCTGAAGGTGGTGCACGGTGTGACGCGGGGAACGCCGCCGGCGCTCGATCTCGCGCGCGAGGGTGCACTGCAGCGCCTGCTCGTGCGGGGCGTCGCCGCAGGGCTGATCCGATCGGCGCACGATTGCTCGGAGGGCGGGCTGGCCGTGACGGTGGCCGAATGCTGCTTCACCACCGGCTTCGGCGCCTCCCTCGACGTGCCGGCGGTGGCTGCATCGGCACCGGAGTTCGGCCCTGTTGCCACATTGTTCGGCGAGTCTCCCTCGCGCGCCGTCGTGTCGGTGGATGCCGGTCGCGCGGATGAGTTGGTGCGAATGGCGGTCGCGGCAGCCGTGCCGGCGGCAGTCATCGGGCGCGTGAGCGGCGAACGGATCCGGATCGCGATTGACGGCACAGTCGCTATCGACGAGCCGTTGGCGGACGTGGAAGCTCTCTGGGCGAACGCGATCGGTCGCTGGCTCGATCGGCCGCGCGCTGTGGCGTAAAGGTCGTACACTATATGTCTACCCATGCTCGATAAGTTCCGCGAGGAATGTGGTGTCTTCGGGATCTTTGGCCACGCCGAGGCGGCGAACCTCACCTACCTCGGGCTGTACGCGCTGCAGCATCGCGGACAAGAGAGCGCAGGCATCGCGGCCGCCGACGGGACGGTCGTCCGTCACCGCAAGGCGATGGGATATGTCAACGAAGCGTTCGATGCCGAGGCGCTCGGCACCCTGCCGGGGCATCTGGCGATCGGTCACGTCCGGTATTCGACCGCGGGCGAGAGCAAGCTGGCCAATGCTCAGCCGATTCTCGTCGACAGCGTACACGGCCAGTTCGCCATCTGCCACAACGGCAACCTGGTGAACGCGGGCGATCTCCGCGACGCGCTCGTCCGCGACGGCGCCATCTTCCAGACGAGCAGCGACACCGAAGTCGTGGTGCATTTATTCGCGCGCTCGAAAGAAGAGGGGAGCGAGAAGGCGATTATCGACGCGCTCTCGCAAGTGCGCGGCGCGTTCTCGTTCGTGATGATGACGCGCGACCGCGTCTTCGGCGTCCGCGATCCGCATGGGTTCCGTCCGCTCGTCGTAGGCCGCCTCGGCGACGGGTGGGTGCTGGCCTCCGAAACGTGCGCGCTCGACCTCATCGGCGCCACGTACGAGCGCGACGTGGAAGCGGGGGAGCTCGTGGTCCTGAGCGCGGCGGGGCTCACGTCGAGGAGGCCGTTCTTGCCCGCCGCGCCGACCCAGTGCATTTTCGAGCACGTCTATTTTGCGCGCCCCGACAGCTACGTGTTCGGCGAGAGCGTCAACGAAGTCCGCACCGATCTCGGTCGCCGTCTGGCGCGCGAGCAGCCCGCCGAGGCGGACGTCGTCGTGCCGGTTCCTGATTCCGGCGTGTGCGCGGCGGTCGGATTCGCCGAAGCGTCGGGCATCCCGATGCGGTTCGGCCTCATTCGCAATCACTACGTCGGCCGGACGTTCATCGAGCCGCGGCAGTCGATCCGCCACTTCGGCGTGCGTGTGAAGCTCAACTCGGTGCGCAGCATCATCGAGGGGCAACGCGTCGTGCTCGTGGATGACTCGCTCATCCGCGGGACGACGAGCCGCAAGATCGTGCGGATGGTACGGAGTGCAGGCGCACGCGAAGTACATGTGCGTATCAGTTGTCCCCCGACGATCTCGCCATGCTTCTACGGCATCGATACGCCGCGGCGGTCCGAGCTGATCGCGGCGACCCACACGCTCGAGGAAATCCGCAGGTACCTCGATGCCGACAGCATCGGCTACCTGAGCCTGGAAGGGCTGACGGCCGGTGTCAAGGGCGGGCGGTCGAAGTACTGCACGTCGTGCTACACCGGCACCTACCCCGTCGCCTTTCCGCGCGATGAGGAAGCGTACCTCCAGCTGGCGCTCAAGCTCGGCCCCGAGGCGGCGCCAGTCGATCAGCCCGAGCCAATGGTTCCGTTTCTCGAGAAGGACCCGGTCATCGGCTGACGTCCGTGTCGCCACGTCTCCTGCTCGGGGTCCTGGTGCTTCTCACAGCGGTCTTATCCAGCGCCGCGCACCCATCGGCTGCGCAATTCCAGGAGTTCGCACGCCATATCGACGCCCTCTCGGCCTTCGACTACGAGACGCGCACAACCGCGGCGCGAATGCTCCGCCGCGGCTCGACAACGGAGGTCGTCCCCGCGCTGATGGCCGCCGTCCGTGACCATCGCGACCAGTACGTCCGCTACCGGGCGCTCATCCTGTTCGCCTCGTTCAACGCGCGTGAGACTCCGGATTTGATGCGGACCCTGCTCACAGACCGCAACGATCGCGTCCGGGAGGTCGTGTATCGCTGGTTCGAGCGCCATCCGGATTCGTCGCTGACGGGGGTACTGCTCGCCGCGCTAAACACCGAGCAGTCGGAATTTGTCCGTCCTGTTCTCGTCCGTGCTATTGCCGCGCTGCCGCCGAGCGATCTCGTCCAACGCGCGCTTGTGGCCGAAGTCGGGCGAGGTCTTGATTTCTTCCGCAGCGCGGTCATCCAGGCCATCGGGCAGCACCGGGCCACGTACGCCGTCAACGCGCTTGCGGCGGTTGCCGAACTGGACGGCCCGCTCCAGGACGATGCTGTCGTGGCGCTCGGCCGGATCGGCGGCGCTGCGGCCCAACGGATCCTCGCAATGCTCCTTCAGCGCTTTTCGAGCGATCCAACGCCCCCGCCTATTGCGCTATCGCTCCATGCCGCGTATTGCCTCGTCGATGATGCGGACTGCGGCACCCGATTCGCTCTTCTGGCCCATGTCGCGGCCGACCCCCGCGCGCCGGCCGATGATGTTCGCGCGGCCGTCGATGCCCTCGTCGTCTTGGCAGGACACGGGCATACCGGCGCGCGCGACGCCTTGTACATGAAGGTTGCTCCGGTACGTCGCGGACCTGCCGCTCTCGGTCTTTCCGAGATGGCGCTTCAGCGGCCACTCGACATGACGGAGTGGCTGGTCCGGCAGCCTGACGCGGATCGTACGGCCGTCATCGAGCTCCTGCGCGAGGGGTTCGAGCGCCTCGAGGAGGATTTCGCCGAGGAGCAGTTCTTTGCGGCCGCGCGGACCGTCTATTGGCAGGCGGAGGAGGGATCGACCGTCCGCGGCGTCATGGCGACGCTCATCGATAGACTGGAATTCTGACGTGGATTACAAGAGCGCTGGGGTCGACATCGATGCGGGAAACGAGACAGTGCGGCGCATCCGCGCGCTTGCGCGGTCGACGTTCACGGCGGGCGTGCTGTCGGAGATCGGCTCGTTCGGTGGCCTGTTCCGGCTCGAGACGGGCCGCTACCGCGAGCCGGTTCTGGTGGCGAGCGCCGACGGCGTCGGTACGAAGCTGAAGGTGGCATTCCTGGCACAGCGCTACGACACGGTCGGCCTCGACCTCGTCAACCATTGCGTAAACGACATCCTGGTGCAGGGTGCAGAGCCGCTGTTCTTCCTCGATTACCTCGCGACCGGGCGTCTCGCGCCCGACGTGGCCGCGCGGATTGTCGGCGGCCTCGCGAGCGCATGCCGCGACAACGGCTGCGCGCTGCTCGGCGGCGAGACGGCGGAGATGCCAGGTTTCTACGGCGACGGCGAGTACGATCTGGCCGGCTTCATCGTCGGCGTCGTGGATCGCGAACGACTCGTCAGCGGACGGACCGTCGTGGTCGGCGATGTGCTCGTGGGCGTGCCCTCTTCGGGGCTCCACACCAACGGTTTTTCGCTGGCGCGCCGCATTGTGTTCGAGCGGCTCGGGTTGACTGTCGACTCACACGTGGCGGAGCTCGGGCGCACGATCGGTGAGGAGCTCCTCGAGCCGCACCGAACGTATCTGCCGATCGTGCAGCCGCTGCTCGACGGCCGGCGGATCAAGGGAATGGCGCACATCACGGGCGGCGGCATTACCGAGAACCTGCCTCGCGTGCTCCCACACGGCACGGCGGCCACCGTCGACCTCACTGCCTGGGAGGTTCCGCCCATCTTCAGGTGGCTCCAGCGGAACGGACAGGTGCCGATCGAGGAGATGCTGCGGACCTTCAATATGGGTCTCGGCCTGATCATCGTCACGGCGCGCGACAAGGCGGAGCCGCTGATGGAGGAGCTGGCGGCACGCGGTGGCCGCGACGCGCGCGTCATCGGCGAGGTCGTCGCCGGCGAGCCCCCGTCGGTGAGCTACGTCAATCTGACGTGAGCCGCCGGTGAAGAAACATGTCCACTCTAAATGACTCCCGACCCCATTAGCCGCCGTCTCGGCGTCCTCATCTCGGGCCGGGGCAGCAACCTTCAGGCGCTCATCGACGCCATCCGCGACGGACGACTCGACGCGGCGATTGTGGTCGTCATCTCCAACCGCGCCGACGCGCAAGGCCTCGAGCGTGCACGGGCAGCCGGCATCGAGGCGCTGACCATCAGCCACCGGGGATGGCCGTCGCGCGAAGATCACGATCGCGCGATTGTGCGGGAGCTGCGGGCGCGCGATGTCGGGCTGGTATGCCTGGCGGGGTACATGCGGCTGGTCGGGGCGCCGCTGCTCGACGCGTATCCGCACGCGGTCCTGAACATTCACCCGTCGCTGCTGCCAGCATTCCCGGGCGTCGACGCCCAACGGCAGGCGATCGACCATGGCGTGCGCGTCAGCGGCGTCACCGTCCATTTCGTCACGTCGGAGTTGGACAACGGGCCGATCGTGCTCCAGCGGACGGTACCGGTACTCGATGGGGACACACCCGATACGCTCGCGGCGCGCATTCTCGTCGAGGAGCACGCGATCTATCCCGAAGCGGTGGAGGTGGTCCTCGCTGGCGGGTGGCGGATCGACGGACGCCGCTTCCTCAGATCGACGACCGCCGCGTCAGCGTCACCATCGCCACTTCCGGCGGGCAATTGATGCGCACCGGTACGTAGACCGTGCCGATCCCGCGGCTGACGAAGATCTCGGTCTTCTCGCGCGACCCGCGACCCGCGAGAATCGGAAACCGGCGCCGCGCCACCGCGCCGACGCCCGGCAGCACCACCTGGCCGCCGTGAGTGTGGCCTGAGAGGACGGCGGGCACGTTGAGCGCCGCGGCTTCGACCAGCCGCCGCGGATCGTGCGCCAGCAGGATCACCGTATCGGACGCCTTCCGCAGCACCCGCGTCATGTCTTCCATGCGCCGCGTCCAGAAGCGGACCCCAGCGAGTTCCAGCCGTTCACCGCGTATGTCGAGGCGCGTCCGTGCGTCCTTGAGCACCTCGATGTGCTGCGCCATCAGCGCTGCCGGCATGTCGCGGTCGTCGTCATGGTTGCCGAGGATGGCAAACACGCCGTGCGACGCGTGTAGCGGTGCGAGGAGCTCAGCGACCGGCCCGACGTACGCGCGATCGCCGAACGTGACGTAGTCGCCGCCAAGCACAATGAGATCGGGACGATCTGCCAACGTCAGCTGTACCGCATGCGTGACGTCGTCGGCGGGAACAGTGCGGCTGTGATGAATGTCGGTCAGAAAACCGATGCGCAGCCCCTCGAGCGCGGGCGGCAGGCCCGATACCGGCAACGACACCGCCGTGATGCCGATCCGATGGCGCTCGTAGGCCGTGCCGTAGGCGGTCACGCCGGTAAGCGCGCCGACGCCTGTCGCGAGCAGGCCTTTGATCGCCGTGCGGCGGCTGAGGAGCATGTCTTGCCCTGAGCTTAGTCGGAGGGCCGGGTTTATAGTAGCGGCTGATGGACCTCTATGGCGAACTCGAGTGGCGCGGGCTCGTATATGACGCGACCGAAGGCGTCCGTGATCTGCTGGCCCGCGACAGAGTCACGGTGTACGCCGGCTTTGATCCGACAGCTCCGAGTCTGCACGTGGGCCACATCCTTCCGATTCTGGCACTGGCGCGCGCCCAGCGCCTAGGACATTCGCCAATTGCCGTCGTTGGCGGCGGCACAGGCCTCATCGGTGATCCGAGCTTCAAGGCTGCGGAGCGTGCCTTGCTGACGATGGAGGCGGTCGAAGCCAACGTTGCGAGGATCCGCACGCAGCTGGGGCGTTTTCTCGATTTCGACAGTCCAGAGGCTCGCGCACGGCTCGTCAACAACGCCGAGTGGCTGGCGACGCTTGGCGCGATCGAGTTCATGCGCGACGTCGGCAAGCACTTCACCGTGAACGCCATGATGGCGAAGGAATCGGTGAAACGACGCGTCGAGAGCGAAGAAGGCATTTCCTATACGGAATTCAGTTACCCGCTCCTGCAATCGTACGACTTCCTCGTCCTGTACGATCGTTTCGACTGCACCTTGCAGATCGGGGGGAGCGATCAGTGGGGCAACATCACCGCCGGAATGGATTTGATTCGCCGAGTCCGGGGGGGCAGGGCGCACGGCCTCGTGCTGCCGCTGTTGATGACCGCGGCCGGTACGAAATTCGGAAAGACCGAAGCCGGCAGCGTGTGGCTGGACGGGAATCTGACGAAGCCGTACGAGTTCTATCAATTCTGGCTGAACACAGACGATCGCGACGCAGTGAAGTACCTGAAGTTCTTCACGTTCCTCGACGCGCGTCGCATCGCCGAGCTCGAGCAGCTCACAATCGACGAACCGGAACGGCGTCATGCGCAGCGAGAGCTGGCGCGTGAGGTGACACGGCTCGTGCACGGCGACGCGGGTGTGCGCGAGGCCGAATCAGCGACCGACGCGCTGTTCGGAGGCGACGTATCAAAATTGTCGGTCGTCGATCTCCTCCGTGTATTCCCAAACGTTCCGTCGGCGACGACCCTGTACGCGCAGGACGGATGGCCGGCCGTGGAGCTGCTGACCTCGGCCGGCGTGACGAGCTCGAAGAGCGAGGCGACGCGCCTCATCCGCAGCGGTGGCATCTACGTCAACGGCCGGCGGATTACCGACGAGAAAACGCGCCTGAAGCCCGAGTCGGCGGTTGAGGGACAGCTCTTCATCATTCGGAAGGGCAAGCGGGACAATTACCTTGTCCGGATCGTTCGAGGTTGACATTCCCTCCTGTGGGCCCTACGCTTACTCAGTTCGTCTGACGGACGCCAGTCCGGTAGTGGATGGGTCACGAACGACGCAGGCGAATGCCCTATCAGGCATTCCCCTAAACCCCCCTGACAAAAGGGGTTGACAGGCAGGAAATCCGATAGTAACCTTGAAAGGTTCCCCTGAAAACGGTCGTAAAGGCCGCTGGGGGGCTCGGTTCTTTGAAAACTAGATAGGACGTGCAAGCACACTATCTGGCAGAACGCCTTCACGGCGTTCCGCCGGAATCTGGCGAGGCGCCTCACGGCGTTTCGCTGGATGTCCAGTCGAGCGCCTCGCGGCGTTTCGCTGGACCCGTCGAGTGTCAGCGAGTCCGAGTGAATCGGACACGGCTCTGGCGAACCCCGTGACGAACGGGAATAAGTCGGAGCTGCACACGTAACCAAACAACGCAAGAGCCATGTCAACAGGCGCTCGCGTTAACGAGTTGCTCCTCGTAACGTAGCGTCCGGCGTCAGCCGGACCTGCCAGCGAGGAACAGCCTCTTTAACATGAGAGTTTGATCCTGGCTCAGAATCAACGCTGGCGGCGTGCCTAACACATGCAAGTCGAACGCGGTTACCCCGCAAGGGGTAACTGAGTGGCGAACGGGTGAGTAACACGTGGGTGACCTACCTTCGAGTGGGGGATAACGTCCCGAAAGGGACGCTAATACCGCATAACATCCTGCCTTTGAACAGGTGGAGATCAAAGCCGGGGATCGCAAGACCTGGCGCTAGAAGAGGGGCCCGCGTCCGATTAGCTAGTTGGTGGGGTAACGGCTCACCAAGGCGACGATCGGTAGCCGGCCTGAGAGGGCGGACGGCCACACTGGGACTGAGACACGGCCCAGACTCCTACGGGAGGCAGCAGTGGGGAATTGTTCGCAATGGGCGC
>Ga0187893_10003370_pt1 | contig 32578 bp, 27 predicted proteins | sample MA1701074metaG_FD_139574 | JGI IMG/M metagenome (GOLD analysis project Ga0187893, IMG submission 139574) | White microbial mat communities from a basaltic lava cave in the Kipuka Kanohina Cave System on the Island of Hawaii, USA - MA170107-4 metaG ...
CGGCGCCTCACACTGGAAGGAGGGCGCGCTCACGCCCTCCTTCCGCTTTTCACGCCCACAGCTTCAATGCAACACGCGCTCTCCTCTTGCCACTCGCTCGTTTGCTGCGACCTTCACCTCCGAACGCAGTCGAAGCCGGCGGCGATCTAGGCGGCGACTGGTCCCCTTTACGCCGCCATCGGCCGATGGCGGCGTGGCTCCATCGGGGCCGCCAAAGTGGTCCCCACTTTCACCGCCACCGACACCCCGAGGTGGGCAACCACGTCCCGCTTGGCGCCCGCGCTCGGGCAGACGACGGCGTCCGCGCGCGCCGCCGCGTCGGGCGCCCCCTCGAAGAGTCGGGCGAAGCCATCGTTTGTGAGATCCGCCCGGATCGCGGGAATCATGTCGTGGACGGTGATGACGGCCCGCGAAAGCAACACTGCAGGGAGCCGCCAGAGCGGCGTGTGGAAGACATCGATGGCCTCGCGCTCGAGGAGCGCCGGCAGTTCGAACTCCTCTTCGATCGGAGTCCGGGCGTCGAGGTTCACGACGCTGCCGGGTCCGAGTGACCAGCAGGCATGCGGCGACAGTCCATCCTGCCGGACCGAGCGTAGGGTCCGCGTGTAGCGGCCTATGCCCGTGCAGACCGAGGCCGGCCTCCCGTCGAAGAGGATCCGCAGGCCCGATCCTGTGGCTGATTCGCCGTACACCCATTGGCCTCTGAGAGGACCGCAATGCCGTACATGCCGCCTTACACGTGACGTGGGCCCAAAGCTATCGGCATGGCCTTGCCAGGTCAAGGAGCTCCTTCTCGTAGACTCCTTTCGTGAGACATGCCCGTAAGCGTGCGGGTGGGTCTCCTCGGCAGCGGCCGATGCTCCCTTTTCGCCCGTCCAGTGCGGCATTCCAGGCTCGTGGAGATGGGCCAGCCCATAGGGTGTTGTGATCAACGAATCCGAATAGGGGGGGGGGATTGGCTTGCTGTTTGCGCGGGCAATGATCGCAGCGATTCTGTAGACGGGTCCCCACCCGGCAAGGGGTTCTCGTGGGGGGGCGCCTGGGGCGGTCTTCTGAGGAAGTCCGCCCCGGGCGCGTCGACGCGAATCAGCTCCTCGGCGGGGTCGCGGGTGCCGGGCTCGGAGCTCGCGTCTCGGCCAGACGCCTCGCGGCCTCCTCGGCCACCCGGTCGACGAACTCGTCGGGCATGCCCGCCCGGCGCGTCGAGGAGCGCACCCACCGCACGCCAGCGGCTACGACGTTCCCGACGCGACGGATGATCGGCGGCCCGACCATGGCCGTGACCAGCGTTCCCGCGATCCCGGCGAGGATCGTCCAGAGGGTGACGCCCGCGCTCTCGACCGCCGCGACAATCCGGCCTCGGGTCGTGCTCTCGTCCCGCACGGCCGTCACGTCCGCCTCGAACTCTTCGACGGCGACCGGAGCGCGCGGCTCACCCGTCCGCTCCGCCAGGGCCTCCGTCGCCGTGAGCAAGCGCGCCGCCGAGTCGTCGTCGGCATAGGGGTCGTCGTTCAGCGCGATCTTGGACATCGTTCTCCTCCTCGCGGGGACACCCCGCGTTCTCGTGGAGGAGCGCGTTCGTCTACGCGATTACGCGGTCAGCGCGGCGGGAATTTCGGAGAGGGGGACAGCCTCGAGGCCCGCCGCCACTCTAATTGAGCAGCGGCTTCCCCGTCTTCAGCATGTGCCCGATCCGCGCCTGCGTCTCCTTCGTCGCGCAGAGCTCGACGAAGCCCTCGCGCTCGAGCTCGAGGATGTGCTCGGGCGGGACGGGGGCGGCGTAGGAGGCGCGCGCGCCGCCGGTCAGGATGCGGGCCTGGACCTTGGCGATCCGGGCGCCGTGCGGGGAGAGCTTCTGCTGGCGGACCATGGAGAGGACCTGGTCCTCGAAGGCGTAGTAGGCGGCCGGGCCGGGGAGGAGGAGGTCCGGCTTCGGGATCGGCTCGAAGGCGGCGAGGCGGGCGAGGGCGGCGTCCTTGGCGCGCGCGAGGAGGTCGTCGCGGTCGAAGACGACCTGGTCGGTCTTGGGGTTGAGGAAGCCCTTCTCCATGGCGTCGGCGGCCGAGGACGAGACCCTGCCGAAGCCGATCAGCTCGAAGGCCTGCTGGACGGCGGGCGTCGGGCCCGGGTTCCGCTTCTTCGCCCGGTTGATCATGTTCTGGAGGAGCATGAGGCAGCCGCCGCCCGAAGGGACGAGGCCGACGCCGACCTCGACCTGGCCGGCGTAGCACTCGGCGAAGACGACGCGGACCTGGCCGCTCATGAGGATCTCGCAGCCGCCGCCGAGGGCGAGGCCCTGGGCCGCGACGACGACCGGGAAGGGGGCGTGGCGGTTGGCGAGCGTCACCATCTGGAGGCGGCGCGCGATCTCGCGGATGTCGTCGAAGCGCTTCTCCTCGGCCAGGCGGAGGACGAGGTCGAGCTGGGCGCCGGCGCAGAAGTTCTGGCCTTCCTTGGCGATCACGAGGGCCTGGAAGCGGCCCGAGCGGACCTCCTCGTGCGCCTGCTCGAAGAGGCTTATGAGATAGTCGTCGACCGGGTTCATGGCCGGGACCATCTTGTGGTCGAGCTCGCAGCAGAGGACGCCGTCGCCGAGGTCGACGAGCCGGGCGTTGACGTTCTCGCGGACGATGGCCTTCGGCCGCTCGCGCAGCGCCGCCAGCGAGATCGCCGACGGCGCCGCCACCCGCGGCGGCAGGACGGGCCGGTTGGCGGCCGCCGCCTCGGTGAGCGCGGCCGGGACCTCGATCCCGTACCGCTGCATGAGCTTCGCCGCTCGCGCCGGGCCGACGACGTCGAGCGCCTCGATCGGGCCGACCTCGCGCGCGAAGCCCCACTTGACGGCCTCGTCGATCGCCCGCGCGTCGTCGCTGACCTCGCCGACGAGCGAGAGCGCGTACGCGCCCGCCGAGAGGGCGAGCTCGCGCGCGAACGAGCAGACCTTGTCGTCGTCGCCGTAGTCGAGGAGCGCCCGCAGCCGGTCGCGCGGCCGCGAGTACCCGCGCGCGACGCGGATCGCGTCGAAGCGCGGGTCCTGCTTCGGCCGGTACTCGAACGTGCGGAGGTCGAGGGCCTGGATCTCGCCGCCGACCTTCTTGTAGAAGCCGCCCCCCGTCTTGTCGCCGAGCTTCTTCTCCTCGAGCATGCGCCCGAGCCAGGGCGGCGCCGTCGCCCCCTGCGTCTCGATGACGTGGGCGAGGGTGTCGAGCCCGACGACGTCGGCCGTGCGGAACGTCGCCGACCTCGGGTTGCCCATGGGCTCGCCCGTGATCGCGTCCACCGCCTCGAGCGAGAGCCCGTACTTCTCCATGAGCTCGAAGGCCTTGAGCGTCGAGAAGATCCCGATCCGGTTGGCGATGAAGTTCGGCGTGTCCTTGGCCACGACCGCCTTCTTCCCGAGCATGCGGAGCTGGGCCGCGACCGACTCGACGATCTCGGCCTTCGTGTCCCGCCCCGGGATCACCTCGACGAGCGGCATGAAGCGGACCGGGTTGAAGAAGTGCGTCCCGAGGAAGTGGGCGCGGAAGTCCGCCGACCGCCCCTCGGCCATCGCCTCGACCGACAGGCCCGACGTGTTCGTGCAGACGATCGACCCCGGCTTCCGGTGCCGGTCGACCGCGTCGTAGACCTTCTTCTTGAGCGCCATCACCTCGGGCACGGCCTCGACGATGAAGTCGGCCTGGCCGAGCGCCGCCTCGTAGTCCTCGACCGACCGCGGCGTGATCAGCTTCGCCGCCCGCGGGCTCATGAGGACGGGCACGCGCGCCGACGGGTCGGCGGCGCGCTCGATCGCCTTCCGGGCGAGGTCGACGCTGACGTCGAAGAGCGTCACCGGGAGGCCGCGATCCGCGAAGAAGGCGGCGATCCCCGTGCCCATGATCCCGCTGCCGAGCACCGCTACCTGCGGCAGCATGCTACTTGGCCCCCACGCGCTCGACGATCGTCGCCGCGCCCTGGCCGCCGCCGACGCACATGGTCGCGAGCCCGTAGCGCCCCTTCAGCCGCTCGAGCCCCGTCACGCACGTGCCGATGATCCGGACGCCCGACATCCCGAGCGGGTGCCCGAGCGCGATCGCCCCGCCGAGCGGGTTGATCCGGTCGCGCTTCTTCTCCCAGCCGCCCTTCTCGATCACGAAGAGCGACTGGGCGGCGAACGCCTCGTTCAGCTCGATCACGTCCATGTGCTCGATCGAGAGGTCGGCGCGCGCGAGCGCCTTGGCCGTCGCCGGGAGCGGCCCCATGCCCATGCGCACCGGGTCGCAGCCGGCGACCGCCGTCGTCACGATCGTCGCCCGGAGCGGGATCCCGAGGAGCTCGGCCGTGTCCTCGGCCATGAGGATCATGGCCGCCGCCCCCACGGTCACGGGCGACGACGTCGCCGCCGTCACCGTCCCGCCCGCGTCGAACGCGGGCTTCAAGGCCCGGATCTTGTCCAGGTTCGGCTCCTGCGGGCCCTCGTCGCGCTCGACCTGGCCGCCGTCCGGCAGCTCGATCGGCACGACCTCGCGGGCGAACGCCCCGTCCGCCCACGCCCGGAGCGCGCGCCGGTGGCTCTCGGCGGCGAACGCCTCCTGGGCCTCGCGCGGGATCTCGCCCTCGCGCGCGAGCGTCTCGGCCGTCTCGCCCATGCCCGTGAAGAAGCCCTGGGCGTAAAGCTCGGCGTCGAACGCCGGGTTGTAGCCGCCCATGGGCACGCGCGTCATGTGCTCGAGGCCGACCGAGATCGCGATGTCGCCCTTCCCGAGCGCGATCGCGTCGGCGACCATCATCGTCGACTGCTGCGAGCTGGCGCAGAACTGGTTCACGGTCGAGGCCGCGACCGAGAGCGGCAGCCCCGCCTTGACGACGAGCTGGCGCGCGATGTTCAAGCCCTGCTCGGCCTCGGGGAAGGCGCACCCGACCGCGAGGTGCTCGACCCGGTCCGGCGGCACCTTCGGGTTCCGGGCGAGCAGGGCCCGGAGCACCTGCCCCGCGATCTCGAGCGGCGCGAGCGCGTTCAGCGCTCCGCCCTTCGCGCGGGCGATGGGCGAGCGGGCGAAGTCGACGATACCTACCTTGCGAGCCTGCATGGGAACCTCCGGCGAGATCGCTCTTCCGAACGTCTCTTCTCGAACTTCTCCAGCCTAGAACGCGTACCTGCCCACCTCGATCGCCCGATCGGCGACCACCCTCTTCAGCCCGAACGTGTCCACCCCGGCCGCGAACGCGCCCGTCAGGCGGCGGAACGTCGCCAGGTCCTCCTCGAGGCGCGTCGCCGGGGTCAGGTCCGAGAGGATCTCTAAGCCCTTCTCGCGCACGTCGCGGCAGGCCTCGTGGACGATCAGCCTCGCGATCGCCTCGAGCGCCGGGATGTCCTCCGGGTCGACGGCCGCGGTCGCGAGCCGCTCGTACGTGCGCGCGTACGCCGACTCGGCGGCGTAGAGCGCCATCAGGGCGTCGGCCATGGCCACGACCGGCTGCTGGAGGACGCGCACGTCCTTGCCGACGCCGACGAGCGTCCGCTCGACGATCCAGGCGAGCCCGCGCTTCAGGGCCGCGATCCGCTCGTGCTCGGCCCCGAGCGCGCCCGCCGGCGCCGGGTCGGAGAGCCGCCCCTCGCGCAGCCGGGCGTGCACGTCCTCGAGGAACTCGCGGAACGGGATCGCGCCCGAGTAGACGTTCTTGACGAGGTCGCCGGCGATCACGAGGCGGTTGATGTCGTTCGTGCCCTCGTAGATCGTCGAGACGACGTTGTCGCGGGCGATGCGCTCGACCTGGTACTCCTCGCTGAAGCCGTACCCGCCGTGCATGCGGATCGCGTGGTAGCCGACGCGCGCGCAGACCTCGCTCGCGTACACCTTGACGGTCGAGCACTCGACGCCGAAGCTGCGCGTCACCTCGACGACCCAGTCCTCGGGCGTGGCGCCCTCGGGGCGGCGCGCGATCTCCTCGTCCACGCGCCCGACCGTCCGGTAGGCGAGCGAGTCGGCGGCGTAGATCCACTGCGCCATCTCGGCGACCTTCGCCTTCTGCATGTCGAACGTGATCACCGGCTGGCCGAACTGCTTCCGCTCCTTGCCGAACCGGATCGTCCGGTCGAAGGCGTACTTGGCGTTGCCGATGTCGGCGAAGCCGAGCTTCAGGCGCCCGAGGTAGAGGATGTTGAGGGCGATGCGCGGCGCGTCGCCCGGGTTCCCGAGCAGGTTCTGGCGCGGGACCACGACGTCCTGGAAGTCGAGCGTCGTCGTCGACGACCCGCGGATGCCCATCTTCCGCTCCTCGGCGCCGCGCGTGACGCCCGGGGCGTGGAGGTCGACGATGAAGGCCGAGTACGGGCCGCCGTCGTAGCGGGCGAAGACGACCGCCATGTCGGCGATGCCGCCGTTCGTGATCCAGATCTTCCCGCCGGAGAGGAGGAAGTGGGTGCCGTCCTCGGAGAGCTTCGCGTTCGCCCGCCCGCCGAGCGCGTCCGAGCCGTTGTTCGGCTCCGTCAGCGCGTAGCACGAGATGATCTCGGCGTTCACGAGCCTCGGGACGAAGCGCGCCTTCTGCTCCTCGGTCCCGAAGAGGACGATCGGGAGCGTGCCGATCCCGATGTGGCCGCCGACCGTCGTCCCCATGCTGGCGCAGCCGCCCGTCGCCTCCATGACGTGCATCGACGTCGTCTTGTCGAGGTCGAGGCCGCCGTACTTCTCGGGGATGTCGAGCCCGAGCCCGCCGAGCTCGGCCGCCCGCCTGAGGAAGTGGACGAGGATCGGGATCTCGCCGCCGTCCGGGCCCGGGACGTGGGCCTTGCGCTCGATCTCGTCGATCCGCGGGAGGACCTCCTTGTCCCAGAAGCCGCGGATCGTCGCCCCGAACATCCGCTGCTCCTCGGTCAGCTTCTCGCGCGAGAAGATCCCGCCGCGCGGGACGGGCGCGACGAGGAAGCCGCCGCCCGGGCGCGCGGGGTCGGCGGCCTGCACGGCGGTCTCGCGGGGGGTGGCGGTCGCAGTCGCGGTCATGGCTTCCTCCAGGCGATCGAGTCCAGGAAATGCCCGCAGAACTTGTCGAGGTTCGAGCGGATGAGGTCGACGTCCAGGTCGATCGAGGCGAAGAGGTTCATCGCCGAGCCGAGGGAGACGAGGCTCCAGGCGGCGAAGCGCGCGCGCTCGGAGCGGCGCCGGCCGCCGGCGACGAGCTTCTCGAGGAAGTCGACGTAGCGTCCGTAGACGTCGCCGAGCGCGGCCCGGACGTCCTCGTCGTGGACCTCCGAGAAGGCCTGGGACATGACGACCGTGTAGTCCTTGTTCGCGAGCGCCTTCTCGAGGTGGCGCCGGCCGATGAGGCGCAGGGCCTCGGCGGAGGTGGGCGCGCCGGTCGCGATCTCGCGCCACTTGGCCAGCATGCGGTCGCCGATCGAGCGCACGACCTCGATGAAGAGGTCCTTCTTCGAGGCGAAGTGCTTGTAGAGGGCGGCCTCGGAGATGGCGGCCTCGCGGGCGATCTCGGCCGTCGTCACCCGGGCGTAGCTCGCGCGCGAGAAGGCGCGGAGGGCGCAGCGGAGGATCGCCTGGCGGCGCTCCTTGGCGCTGAGGCGGGGGGCTCGAGTTAGTGAGCGCTCACTCACCATACCGAGGTCAGCATAGCTCTCACGACGCAGCGTGTCAAACGACCCCCGGGGCTTTTTTTTCGGCCACCCGGAGACCGTCCCGCTTGCGCCCGCGGGTAGACTGTGGGCCCATGTCGCTCACGCCCTCGGCCCTCGCCCGCGAGACGGACGACGACGCCCGGGCCCGGCGCCGCGCCCGCCTCTGCGTCCTCGGCGCGGCCGTGCTCTGGTCGACGGCCGGGGCCGCGATCAAGGTCGCCGTCGGCCTCAACACCTGGCAGGTGGCCGGCGGGCGCGGGCTCGTCGCCGCCCTCGTCGTCGCGGCCTTCCTGCCCTCCGCCCGCCGGGGGCTGAGCCGCATGGCCGTCGCCGTCGGCGTCGTCTACGCCCTCACGACCGTCCTCTTCGTCATCGCCAACCGGATGACGACCGCGGCCAACGCCATCTTCCTCCAGGACGTGGCGCCGCTCTGGGTCCTGCTCCTGAGCCCCCTCCTGCTCCGCGAGTCGCCCACGCGCACCGAGCTCAGGCTCGTCCCCCTCTACCTCGGCGGGGCGGCCCTCTTCTTCGTCGACGAGCTCGGGCCGGGCGGGGCGGCCGGGAACGCGGTCGCCGTCGCCTCGGGCGTCGCCTTCGCCCTCCTCTTCATCGGGCTCCGCAAGCTCCGGGACGGCGGGGCCGAGTCGGCGATCCTCGCCGGCAACCTGATCGCCTTCGCCATCTGCCTCCCGGGCGCGGTCGGCGGCCCGGTGCCGGGCCTGCGCGACCTCGTCGTCCTCGGCTGGCTCGGCGCCTTCCAGCTCGGGCTCGCCTACATCCTCATGGTCCGCGGCCTGAAGCACCTGTCGGCCGTCGAGGCGTCGCTCCTCGCCCTGGTCGAGCCCGTGCTCAACCCCGTCTGGGCCTTCATCTTCGCCGGCGAGCGCCCGGGACCCTTCGCCATGGCGGGCGGGGCGGTCATCCTCGCCGCGACCTGCGCCCGCATCTTCGTCGGCGAGCGCCGCCCCGGCCGGTCCGCGGCTTGAAAAAGACCGGACGGCCGTTAGAATTATCGCCTCATGTTGTCCGTCGCAGTGATCGGGGCGCGTCGTCGCCGCCAGGGGATCGGCGAGCACGTCGCGCGCCACCTCCACCGGAACGGGGCCGCGGTGCGCGCGATCGTCGGGACGACGCCCGAGAGCGTCGCCGAGGCCTGCGCCGCCCTCGCCGCCGCCCACGGCCTGCGGTGCCGCGGGTACGCGAGCGTCGAGGCCCTCCTCGACGCCGAAGGCCAGGCCCTGGACGCCCTTGCGGTCTGCTCGCCGATCGAGGCCCACGCCGCCGGGCTCGAGGCGGCGCTCGCCGCGCGCCTGCACGCGCTCTGCGAGAAGCCGCTCACGAACGGCGCCGCCGACCTCGGGGCCGAGGCCCGCGCCTTCGCGACCCGCTTCGCCGCCGCGGGCCGCTACCTCGCGACCGTGACCCAGTGGCCCCACACCCTCGCCGCCTTCCGCCGGCTCTACCCGGAGGCGGACCTCGATCGGCGGCCGCCGCGGCGGTTCGCCATGCGGCTCTCGCCGATCTCGCGCGGGCGGGCGATGCTCGTCGACTCGCTCTCCCACCCGCTGAGCCTCCTCCGGGCGCTCGTCGGGCCGGGGCGGGCGGAGCCGCGCGGCGTCGAGTGGCGGGGCGACGAGGCCGCGACCGTGCGCTTCGGTTACGAGCACGCGGCCGGCGAGGTCGAGGTCGAGGTCGCCCTCGCCCGCTGCGAGACGCAGCCGCGGCCGGCCTCGTACGCGATCGACGGGCGCGAGGCGCGCCGCGAGGTCCGGATGCCGGAGTACGCGCTCGCCCTCGTGGGCGCGAACGGCCGGCGCGTCGCGATCGAGGACCCGCTCGGGCCCCTCGTCCGCGACTTCATCGCGCGCGCCGGGCGCGCCGATACACCCGATGTGGACGGGATCGCGTCGGACGCGGCCGCGCTCGACGCCATCCTCAGGTCGTGCGGCTGATCATCGGCCGCGGAGCAAAGGAGACGTGACGATGGCGAAGACGCTTCCGGTGGTTTCCGGCGCCCTCCCGGCGGCTGCGGCCGGCGCACCCGCGAACGGGGCGCCCGTCCCGCCGCTCGGCGTGCGCCGCGAGGAGCTCTCGCCCCTCCACGACTTCGCGGGGAAGCTCCTCCAGCCGTCGATGCTCCCGCGCCTCAAGCGCTACGTGGCCTGGCAGGCCGAGATCCGGCGCCGGCTCAACGCCGGCATCCCCCTCGCCGACCTTCTGGACGAGCTCGACGACGTGCCGGTGTCCGTGAACCTCGACCTCACGACCGCCTGCAACTACCGCTGCGACCACTGCGTCGACCTCGAGATCCTCAACACGGGGGTCAAGTACGAGGAGCAGGCGCTCCGCGACGCGCTCGCCCTCCTCGCCCGCAAGGGCCTGAAGAGCGTGATCGTCATAGGCGGCGGCGAGCCGACCGTGCACCCGACCTTCAGCGAGGTGATCCGCTTCATGAAGGGGCTCGGGCTCCAGCTCGGCATCGTCAGCAACGGCAGCGGCAACAAGAAGGTCCTCGAGGTCGCGGACTGCCTCGACGCCCGCGACTGGGTCCGCCTCTCGCTCGACTCGGGGACGGAAGAGACGTTCCAGATCATGCACAAGCCGCGCCGCCCCGTGACGCTCGACGAGATCTGCGAGGGCGTGCCGCCGATCAAGGCGCGGAACCCGGCCTTCAAGGTCGGCTTCTCGTTCATCATCACGTGGAAGGGCGCGTTCGTGAACGACACGAACATCCACGAGAACCTGAACGAGATCGTGCTCGCGGCCGAGCGCGCGCGCCGTTACGAGTTCGACTACCTCTCCTTGAAGCCCTTCCTGACGCGGGCGGAGGGCAACAACGCCGAGATCGTGGACCTCGACGACGAGCGCAAGGACGTCGACTTCGAGGCCGTGATGCGCACGATCCGGGCCCGGATCGCCGAGGCGCGCAAGCTCGAGACCGAGAGGTTCAAGATCCTCGAGAGCACGAACCTGCGCGTCCTCGAGAACGGCACGTACCGGCAGTACACGCAGCAGCCGCACAACTGCCACATGCAGTGGTTCCGCCAGGTGATCAGCCCGCTCGGCCTCTTCAACTGCCCGGTCTACCGCAACCAGCCGCACGGGCAGATCGGCCACAAGCACGCCTACGCCGACCCGCGCGACCTCCCCTCGGTCCTGCGCAGCACGATGCAGCTCATCGGGACGTTCGACGCGACCGAGCAGTGCAAGGAGGTCACCTGCCTCTACAACCACGTGAACTGGTTCATCGAGGACCTCGTCCAGCACCCGGAGAAGGTCGACGCGCTCGAGGCCGGGCCGGAGCGGGGCGACTTCTACCTCTGAGATCGAGCCCCGGCCCGGGCCGCCCTTCACCGCCGCCGCCGCCGCCGTGACCGTCAAGGCGCCGCTCCCGGACCCGGTCCGCGACGCCCTGCCCGGCATCCTGAAGGCCCATCTCCCGGACCACCCGCTCGAGTCCGCCTTCCGCATGCCGGGCGGGCGCGAGAAGTACGTGCTCCGCTGCTTCGGGATCCAGGACCCGCTCGTGCTCAGGGTCTACGGGCCGGGGCCGGAGGAGCGCGCCGCCCTCGAGAACGGCCTCAAGGTCGGGCAGCTCCTCTCGGGGGCGGGGGGCAAGGCCGGGAAGGAGGCCCCGACCTACCGGATGGTGGGCTTCGACGAGACGGGGGCGACGGCCCCCTTCCTCTACCGCCTGTCGACGATGCTCTGGGGCGCGGACGCCGAGACGCTGCTCGAGGGCGAGCTCGGCGAGGACGATGTCGCCCGGATCGGGACGGCGCTCGGCGGCGCGGCGGCCGCGATCCACGGCGTCTCGGCCGATGGCTTCGGCGAGCCGCGCCTGCCGGCGCACGCCCGCGAGAAGACGCTCGCCACCGCCGTCCTCCAGGTGATCGAGGGGGCCGTGCGCGACGCCCAGCGAAAGGGCGAGATGAGCGAGGGCGCCTTCGAGCGGATCGCCGCCCGGGCGGACCCGCTCTTCGACCTGCTCGCCGAGGCCGGGTCACGCGGCACCCTCGTCCACGGCGACCTGCGGCCGTCGTCGATCATCGTGCGGCGCGGGGAGGGGGTCTTCCGGCTCGTCGGGGTCGTGCGCTTGGACCACGGGCGCTTCCTCGACCCGGCCTACGACCTGGCGACGCTCGAGGCCGACGCCTTCGCGCGCTTCCCGGCCCTGCGGGCGCCGTTCTACAAGGCGTACTCCGAGCGGCGCGAGCTGCCGCCCGACCTCGACCTGCGCCTGACGCTCTACGAGGCGATCCGGGCGCTCCTCGCCTGACGCCGCGGCGGGGCTCGCCACCGGTCTTCGTCTTCGGGGGGCTCCGTCCCCCGAACCCCCCGGAGCGGAGCGCGCGGCAAGGATTTGGCTTCGGCTTCCGCGCGCTCCGCTCAGGGCCAGCCCGCCTTCTCGACGAACGCCCCGATCTCGCCCGCGACCCGGTCGGGGTCCTCCATCTGCGGGTAGTGCCCGACCCCCGCCAGGCGGACGAGCCGCGCGTCCGGGCGGTAGCCCTTGACCTCGTCCGCGATCCGCGGGACGGCGACCGGGTCGTCCTCGCCCCAGACGAGGAGCAGCGGCACGCCCGAGCTTCCGAGGGCCTCGAGCCAGCCGCGCTCGTGCTCCTTCCGCTCGTCGAGGTAGCGGATCACGCGATGGTAGTTGCGGGCGCCGCCGTTCACCTGGATCACGTCCCACATCTCGTCGAGGACGGGGCGCGGCGGGGTCGTGTCCGGGCCGAAGACCGAGGCGATCTGCCGGACGAAGAGGCGCCGCGTCGCGAGCCGCGCGAAGACGGCGCCGAGCACCGGCACGCGCAGCAGCCGCTGGCCGAGGCGCGGGCGGTAGAAGTCGAGGAGGACGCTCCCGTTGAGGAGGACGAGGCCGCGCAGCCGCGCCCGGAAGGCCTCGCGCCGCACGAGCTCGAGGGCGACCGAGTCGCCCATGTCGTGGGCGACGACGTGCAGGCGCCCGAGCCCGGCGGCCCGCGCGACCGCCTCGGCGATGTCCGCCTGCTCGAAGAGCGAGTACGCGTGCCCGCGCGGCTTCGACGAGAACCCGAACCCGAGGAAGTCGAAGAAGACGAGCCGGAGCCCGCGGGCGAGGAGCGGCGGCACGATCGGCGCCCAGTCGAGCGACGACGTCGGGAACCCGTGGAGGAAGAGGATGGCCGGGGCGTCCTTCGCGCCGCGCGGGTCGCGCTCGACGACGAAGATCCGGTGCTCGCCGACCGCGACCTCGCGCCCGGCCGCCCGCCAGCCGGTCGCGCCGAGGACGCGGGCGACGCCGCTCGCCTCGCCCGGGATCACGGTGACGCTCCCCGGCCGCCGGTCACCGGAGCTTGAGGATGAAGTCCTTCCACTCCTGCTCGAGCTTGGGCATGTCGACCTTCCCGAACGCGGACTCGAACGCGCTCTCCTGGCCCTCGCCGCGCCGCAGCGCCTTGAAGTAGTTCTGGAGCAGGACGAAGTACTTCCGGTCGCCCTGGTCGGCCCCGTACTGGCAGAGGAAGTAGATGATCGACCACGACTGGGCGTAGTGGATCGAGATCCACTGCGGGTTGTAGAGCTCGCGGTGGGACATGAGCATGAGCTGGCGCCACGGCCGGACCTGCCCGCGGCGGATCGACGCCTGGATGAGCTCGAGGCGCCAGGGGTTCGGCCGGATCTCCATCCCCTCGCTGACGATCTTCCCCTTCTTCTCCTCGAAGACGTAGCGGCTCGGCCCGAAGAAGTCGCCGAGGCCCTCGTCGAACCACTGCGGCGCGTCCTCCAGGTACTCGTGCAGGAACTGGTGCATGCCCTCGTGGTAGAGGACGAGGTAGGTGTCGTCGGCCTTCCCGTACCGGAACAGCTCGAGCTTGCGGATCATCGGCGAGTAGTGCCCGCCGGCGCCCTCGGGCCCGCCGTTCTTGCGGTACTCGGCGCGGTCCGCGTAGACGACGATCGGGAACTTCCGCTTCATCTTGTCGATCTTCGGGAAGATCTTCGTGTAGAGCCGGTGGATGAGCTCCGCGTGCTTGCCGAGCTCGTCCGCGAACTCCTGGCTCACGGGCGTCGAGATCCGGTAGTGCTCGGTCTCGCAGACGAAGGTCCTCGCCCACCCCGGGCCCTCGACCTCGCGCTCGGCCATCTCGCGGAGCGCCTCGAGGCCCTTGTCCTCGGGGTCGAGGGTGAGACCCTTCGTCGCATCGTCGAGCGCGGCCTTGAAGTCGCCCTTCTCGGTCATGCGCCAGAAGGCGCGCTGCCGGTACGCCGGAGCGTAGTCGGCCTTCGTCGCGAGCGCGCGCTCGTACTCGGCGATCGCCTTCTCCGGCTGCTTCAGCCAGAGGTACGTGTCGCCGAGCTCGACCATGGCCTCGTGGAACTTCGGGTTCAGGTCGAGGGCCCGCTTGAGGACGCCGCGCGCCTTCTCGAACTCGGCCGTGATCTGGTAGGCGATCCCGAGGTAGTAGAGCGGCGGGGCGAAGCGCGGGGCGGCCTTCTCGACCGCCTTCAGGTCCTTGATCGCGGCCTCCATCCTGGCGATCGAGTCCTCGTCGGCGTCGCGGGCCTGCTCGAAGGCCTTGACGGCCTCGCGGTACCGGGCGGCGACGTCCGGCTTCATCTCGGCCGTCGGCTCGAGGTTCGGCGGGGGCGGCTTCGCGTCCTTCTTGTCCTCCGCGAGCGCCGGCGCGGACGCGGCCGCGAGGGCGAGGACGAGCAGCAGCGCCGCGAAGCGGGAAAGGAGGCTCGAAGTTGCACTCATCGGCGACCTCTCGTATCCTCGGCTACTCGTTTCGACTCGACCGGACGTCCGGACCTTCGATGATACGCGATCGGTGAGGCCCATGACTGCGACGACGACGACGAAGCCCACGAAGACGCTCCCCGCGCGGAGCGAGGTCGCCCCCGGGGACGCGTGGGACCTCCGGGGCCTCTACTCCGAGAACGACGCCTGGGAGCGCGACTTCAAGGCCCTGGGCGACATGGTGCCGAGGCTCGAGGCGACGAAGGGCCGGCTCGGCGAGTCGGCGGCGTCGCTCCGCGCCTTCCTCGACCTCTCGCTCGACGCCGACCGCAAGCTCGACCGGATCAACACGTACGCCTCGTGCCGGAGCGACGAGGACACGGCCAACGGGCATTACCGCGGCCTCAAGGAGCGCGTCACGGGCCTCGTGACGCGCCTCGCCGAGGCCACGAGCTTCTCGAGCCCCGAGATCATGGCGATCCCCGACGACCGCATGAAGGCGTTCCTCGCCGACGAGGCGCTCGCCCCCTACCGCTTCTACCTCGAGAAGGTCCTGCGCTTCAAGCCGCACACGCTCTCCGAGCCGGAGGAGCGGACCCTGGCGCTCTCGAACGAGCTCGCCCAGGCCCCGTACACGGTCTTCGGCCAGCTCGACAACGCCGACCTCACCTTCGGGACCGTCAAGGACGAGAAGGGCGAGGAGGTCGAGGTCACGCACGCGAGCTACGGCTCCTTCCTCACCAGGCCGGACCGCGACGTGCGGCGGCGCTTCTTCGAGGTCTACTACGAGGGCTACGCCGCCCACAAGCACACCCTGGCGGCGACCCTCTCCTCGGGCGTCAAGCGCAACATCTTCTACGCGAGGGCGCGTCGTTACAAGAGCGCCCGCGCCGCCTCCCTCTTCTCGAACGCGATCCCCGAGGCCGTCTACGACAACCTCGTCGCCTCGGTGAGGAAGAACCTCGAGACGCTCTACCGCTATTACGACCTGCGCAAGCGCGCGCTGAAGCTCGACGCGATCCACTTCTACGACGTGCTCGTGCCGATCGTCTCGAACATCGAGTGGAAGAGCTCGTACGACAAGGCCGTCGAGATGGTGACGACCGCGCTCGCCCCTCTCGGCGACGAGTACGCCTCGACGCTCCGCCAGGGGCTGCTCCGCGGGTGGGTCGACCGCTACGAGAACCGCGGCAAGCGGAGCGGCGCCTACTCGTCGGGCTGCTACGACAGCGACCCCTTCATCCTCCTCAACTACCGCGACGACAACCTGAACGAGGTGTTCACGGTCGCCCACGAGGCCGGCCACTCGATGCACACCCTCTTCAGCCAGCGGGCGCAGCCGTACGCGTACTCGGGCTACTCGATCTTCCTCGCCGAGGTCGCGTCGACGTTCAACGAGGAGCTGCTGACGGCCCACCTGCTGGAGACGACGGCCGACCCGCGGCTCCGGGCGTACATCATCAACCGCCAGGTCGACGCGATCCGGTCGACGATCTTCCGCCAGACGATGTTCGCCGAGTTCGAGCACGCGATCCACGCGCGCGCCGAGGCCAACGAGCCGCTCACGCTCGACGACCTGACCCGCGAGTACCAGGCGATCCTCGAGCGCTACTACGGGCCGCGGTTCACGATCGACCCGCAGCTCAAGCTCGAGTGCCTGCGCATCCCGCACTTCTACTACAACTTCTACGTCTTCCAGTACTCGACCGGGCTCTCGGCCTCGATCGCCCTCGCGCGGAAGGTGCTCGCGGGCGAGGCGGGGGCGCTCGACCGCTACCTCGGGTTCCTGCGGGCGGGCGGCTCGAGGTACCCGATCGACGTGCTCCGGGAGGCGGGCGTGGACATGACGACGCCGGAGCCGGTGGACCAGGCGCTGGCGCACTTCGGGAGGCTGGTCGAGGAGCTGGACTCGCTGCTCGCGCAGATCGGGTAGGCGCCACCCATCGCCGACCCTCTCGCCATCGCCGCCTCCCTCGGCGCCGCCGCCTCGTGGGCCGTCGGCCTCACGATCTTCACGCGCGTCGGCCGCGGGAGCGCGCCGCGCGGCGAGGCGCCCGTCCCGCCCGTCGTCATGAACCTCTACAAGTCGGTCGTCGCCACGGCCTGCTTCGCCGGGGCGACGGTCGCGGCGGGCGGGTCGGCGAGCCTCGCCGCGGCGCCGTCCTCGGCCCTCGCCCTCATCGCCCTGTCGTCGGTCGTCGGCCTCGTCATCGGCGACACCCTCCTCTTTCTCGGCCTCGTGCTCGCGGGCGCCCGGCCGACCGTCATGCTCCACGCCCTCGCGCCCGTCTTCACGCTGCTCATGGCCGTCGCCCTCGGCCTCCGCCTGCCGGAGCCGCTCGCGATGGCGGGGACGATCCTGACGACGGCCGGCGTCCTCGTCGTCGTCTCGGCGCGCGAGCCGACGGGCGCGGCCTCGCGCCCGCACCGCGCCCTCGGGTTCGCCGCCGCCCTCGGGGCCGGCGTCTGCCAGGCGGGCGGCATCCTCCTCGCGAAGGAGGGGCTCGTGCATCTGGGCTCGCTCGAGGCCGCCGGCGTGCGCATGGGGGTCGCCGCCCTGGCCCTCGGGATCTCGGTCCTCGCCACGGGCCGGGGCCGCGAGGTCCTCGCCCTCGCCGGCCGCCCGCGCCCGCTCGCCGCCATGACCGCCGCCTCGCTCATCGGCACGACCGGCGGCGTCTTCCTCATGACCTACGGGATCAAGCACGCCCACCCCGCGATCGCGGCCGCCCTCACGAGCTGCGTGCCGCTCTTCGCCCTCCCGCTGGCCGCGCTCTTCCTCGACGAGCGCTCGGGCCCGCTCGCCTACGCCGGCGCCCTCCTGGCTGTCGCCGGGATCGCCCTCATCCGCTAAAATGCCCCCCGCATCACGCCCTCGAGGGGGAGGAACCGCATGAGCTCGATCGGCAGCGTCGGCGGCCCGCGGCCGGGCACGCCCGTCACGACACCCGCGACCGGACCGGCGGCGCCGGCGACCACGCCCGCCGCGCCCGGCGCCGCGACCGGCGCGCTCCGCGACCGGCGTCTCGCCCAGCACGCGGAGCTGCGCGACGTCGCGACGGGCGCGCGCTCGCTCGCCTTCGGCGAGCGCGGCGACCACGTCCGGACGATCCAGGAAGCGGTCCGGGCGCTCGGCTTCGCCCAGGGCCTGCGGTTCTCGCGCGGCTTCCTCGACCGGCCGACCGAGCAGGCGATCCTCGCCTTCCAGCGCGACCGGCGCCTCACGCCGACGGGCCAGATCGACCAGGCGACGCTCGCGGCGATCGACGCGGCCCTCGCCTCGCGGACGGGCCGGCGGACGACGACGCCGGGGACGCCGGCGACGCCCGCGACGCCGACGACACCGGCCACGCCCACGCCGGCCACGCCGACCCCGCGGACGACGACGACCACCCCGACCGCGACGACCACCCCGACCGCGACGACCACCCCGACCGCGACGGCCACGACCCCGGCGACGCCCGCGCCCGCCCCCACGACCCCGACCCCCGCCCCCCCGACGACGCCGACGATCCCGACCGCCCCGACCGCCCCCGTCGCGCCGACCGCGCCGACCGCGCCGACCGCGCCGACCGCGCCGACGACCGCGGTCGACCCGCTCGCCGGCAAGCCCTTCATGGACAAGACGACGTTCGCGACCCTCCCGGCGTGGCAGTGGGCGCGCGACTCGGTCGAGCTCGAGGTCGTGAACGGCGTGCGCGGCATGGACCCGCTCGCCATGCTCGACGCCCTCCGGTCGACGAACGCGGCCGGACGGACGCTCTACCAGCGCGTCCGGCGCTCGGAGTCGAGCGAGGCTTACACGCTCGGCTACTCGGGCATGCCGCTCGACGAGATGCGCTGGGACTCGAACAGCCACGAGCTGCGCGAGGCGAACAAGTTCGTGTCGCTCACGATCGAGGGCGGCCGCTACGATCCCGACCGCCGCACCGGGGTCCGCGAGGTCGGCCTCGGCACCGACAAGATGGACGACACGTACTACGACACGGCGAGCTACGACCTCCTCAAGAACGAGTTCTCCGTGCGCGGCCGCGCCCGCTGGGACACGGACACCGAGATCCGCCGCCTCCTGATCGGCGTCAAGGCCGGCACCGTGATCGACGAGTTCGGCCTGAAGCGCGCGGCGAAGACCGACATCCGGAACGACGGGGCGTCGCGGGCCGAGATCGACTCGCTCGACGCCGACGTCCGCAACGGCCGGACGAGCTGGAACGGCAACCGCGAGCCGGTGAAGCCGCTCAAGGGCGTCTACGACGCGCTGGCCGCGAAGGGCATCCTCCCGGACGTGGGGACGCACGAGGACGTCCTCCTCCTCGACCCGAAGGTCCACGTCCGCAGCGTCCGCAGCCGCTTCCACCTGAACGAGACGCGCCTCGACTCGGTCCAGCAGCTCTACCGGGAGGGCGGCCTCGACCGCCTGCGCCAGGTCACCGACCTGGCCGCGAAGGCGCGGGCCGCGGGCGGGCTCAGCGCGGCCGACGCCGCCGCGATCGACGCCATCGACGCCGAGGCCAAGGGCCTCCTCGACGGCTCGGCCATCGCGCGCGCCGCCGAGGCGCGCCTGAAGGCGATCGACCCGAACATGAACGTCACGTTCGACGCCATCCGAGCGTACCTGCCGATGTCGACGAACCGCCCGACCGGCTCGTTCGCGGAGCTCGAGAAGGGCCGGGTCGTGGCCGAGACGATCGATGAGCTGTACCACGGCTTCGCCGAGAACCTGGACGGCGCGCGCCGCGCCCTGACGCGCTCCGAGGACCGGGCGCTCGAGGACCACGTCGACCCTTACATCGAGTGGCAGCGCTCGCTCGACCGCGCCCTCCTCAACAAGAAGACGCCGGACGCGTTCCTGAAGAAGTACGACGACACCGTCGCCCGCGGCCCGCAGGCCGTCGAGGAGGCGCGGACCGCGTTCAACGCGTACGGGGAGGCGCAGCGCGCCGCCGGCAACCGCGCGTACCGCGACTTCGAGACGGTCGACGCCGGCGAGTTCACCGCCCTCCGGGCCCAGATCGAGAACGAGGTCGTGCGCGTGGGCCAGCGCCAGATCGAGGCCGCCGGGTCGGCGGCGAAGGGCGTCTGGTTCGACGACGCCCGCCGCTTCTACGTCCCCGAGTCGCGTCGCAACACGGGGAACTTCCTCATCGACACCATGGACATGAGCGAGTACGTGAGGCACGAGGACTGGGAGTCGATCCCGGCCGACCGGCGCACGCCCGCGAACGAGATCCCGCGCGACAAGATCTTCCACGCGACGCTCGTCAACGAGACCCAGATCGAGCTCGGGCTCGAGAAGCCCTACCTCGACCGGCTGGCGGCGCTGCAGGGGACGATCGACTCGGACCGGGCCTCGATCCTCATGAAGTGGATGGTCGCCGAGGGGCGCGCGGGCGTCTCCGCCCAGGACCCGGCGACGTTCGCGCCGGCGCTCGCCTCGCTCGCCGCCCTCGACGACGCGGCCCTCGGGGCCGAGGTCGCGCGCCTCAACGACTTCGCGCGCGGGCAGGGGTCGGCCCTCCGCCCGATCGCGGCCGCCGACGTCCGGCGCCTCGACCCGGCGAAGCTCACGGCCGAGGCGCTCGCGAAGGCCGTCCGGACGACGGGCGAGCCCGAGCGCGACCTCGACGGCGCCCTCTTCGTCTTCGGGCAGTACCGCGACATCCAGAAGACGATCGTCGACGCCAAGGGCGAGCGGATCGTGCGCGGGCTGCGCGACGCCGGCGCGCCGCGCGGCATCGAGTGGGCGCCGACCGAGATGTCGAAGGGCGACGCGGCGCTCAAGATCCTCTCCGGGATCCCGTAGTGAACGTCGGGCAGTACCTGAAGTCCGTCGGGGCCGCGTCGACCGGGGGCGAGGCCAAGCACCTCGTCCAGGGCGGCGCGGTCAAGGTCAACGGGGTGGTCGAGACGCGGCGCGGCCACCGGCTGAAGGCGGGGGACGTGGTCGAGGTCGATGGCCGCGGCCGGTACGAGGTCGCGGCCGACCGGGAGACGGCGGGATGAACCTCTTCCTCGCGATCACGCTGACGGTCGTCGGCTTCAACGTCGAGTCGGGAGACGCGCGCCCCGAGGTCGTGTCGCGCCTCGTCGAGCGGGTGAACGGCGACATCTGGGGCTTCTGCGAGGTCAAGGACGCGGACTGGGCCCGCCTCTTCGAGCGCCCCGCCGAGCGCGCCGGGGGCGGCTGGCCGGGCGCCGACTACGGGCGCGTCCTCGGGACGACGGGCGGCGAGGACCGGCTCCTCATCGTCTACGACCTGAAGAAGCTCGAGCTCGTCTTCGAGCTTCGAGCTCCGCTGAGGCCATGATCCACGGCTTCGAGCGCGTCCTCGTCACGACCGACCTCTCCCCGCTCGGCGACCGGGCGGTCTCGTTCGCGTTCGGCGCCGTCGACCCGGGCGGAAAGGTCTACCTGCTCCACGTCGTCGAGCCGGTGCACGTTCCGAGCCCGCTCTACGCCCACTACTCGCCGGGACGGACGCCCACGCTCGAGGAGAAGCGGCGCCAGGAGGACGAGCTGGCGGCGAAGATGCGCGCGCTCGTGCCCCCCGAGTCCCAGGCGCGCGGCGTCGTGGCGGAGGTCCTGGTCGTCGAGTCGGACGACGTGGCGCCGGCGATCGTCGAGGCCGCCGAGCGCCTGGACGTGCAGGCGATCTGCCTGGCGACGCACGGGCGGACGGGGATCTCGAAGGCGCTCTTCGGCTCCGTCGCCGAGGAGGTCGTCCGGAGCACGGGGCGGGCGGTCCTCCTGATCCCGCCGCCGCGGGCCTGATCCTTCTCCGATCCGGCGAAGAGCGCGCCCGTTTCGCCACCGCGGCGTCACGGATTCGCTGCATTGCCTGCCTTTCTTCCGGCGGGGCGCCGCGAAGCCGCTCCGTACGGGCGTCCGCGGGCTTCCTATTCCTTGGCCCCCGGTCGCTTAGGGCGTCCGCGCGTTGACTTCCCCCCGGGACCCGCGTATCCGGCGGGTGGGCCGTCGGGCCTCGCGTGCCGGCGGCCGCGGCGAGAGAGGGAGGATCCCACCATGCTGTACTGGGCGTTCGTTTTCCTCGTCATCGCGGTCGTGGCGGCGGTCCTCGGCTTCGGGGGCCTGGCCGCGACGGCGGCGATGGTGGCGAAGGTGCTCTTCTACCTCTTCCTCATCCTGTTCGTCGTGTTCCTGATCGCCGGCCTGGTGAGCGGTCGCAGCCCGGGCACGGCGGCCAGCGACGCGGCGGGGATAGGGTAGCGGGCGCGGCCAGGGAAAAGGGAGGCGAGACGTGAACTGGGACCGGATCGAAGGACGGTGGAAGCAGCTCAAGGGCAAGATCCGCGAGAAGTGGGGCAAGCTCACGGACAGCGACCTCGAGCAGATCGCCGGCAAGCGCGACAAGCTCGCCGGCGTCCTCCAGGAGAGGTACGGCTACGCCAAGGACGAGGCCGGCCGCCAGGTGGACGAGTGGGCGACCGCGATGCGCGAGCCCGAGCGGCCGCAGCGGCCCGGGCCGTCGCCGGCGGGGACGCCTTAGGAGCGGAGCGGCCGGCGGACCGCCGGCCCCTTGGCCGAGGAAGGCCGGAAAGGCCGGAAGGAACGAGACCGGAAGGCGGGATCTCCCGCCTTCCGCTCTCCCGCCTGGATCCCCCGGTTGATGCGCGCCGGAGCCCATCGCACGATGTCCGCAAGCGCATGCACGCGTTTCTCCTCGTGTTCGTCGCCGGCGCCCTGGCCGCCGGGCTTCACGCCCTCGGCGGCCTCATGCTCACGCCGTTCTTCGGGGCCTCGCCCTTCTTCTGGGCGAACGTGATCGTGAGCCTGCCGCTCTCCCTGAGCCTCGGCCTCCTCCTCGGCCGCCCGGGCGCGCGGGGCGCGGAGCGGCTGCCCTCGCTCCCCTTCCGGATCGGCGTCGGCGCCGGCATCCTGACGATCGCCGTCCCCATCGCCCTCGCCCCGCTCGCCCGCGCGATCCTCGACCGGAACCCGGACTCGCTGCTCGCGCCGATCGCGACCGTCCTCCTCCTCCTGACGCTCCCGGCGGCGGCGGCCGTGGGCGCCCTGCCGGCGGCCATGGCGCTCGCCGGCGGCGCCGAGGCCGGCAAGGGGGGCAAGGGCGGCAAGCCCCGCGCCGGGGCGGCGGCGCGCGCCATCGGCGCGATCGTCTCGGGCGGCCCGCTCCTCATCTTCTCGCTCGGGGCGGTCGCCGGCGTCGCGGCCGCGAGCCCGACGCTCCTCGACCCGCAGCGCTTCCCGCCCTGGGCGGCCATCCTCGGGCTCGGCGGCGTCCTCGTCGTCGTCGGCGCCTCGGGGACCGGCCAGGCGGCGCGCGGCCTCGCCCTCCTCGTCGCCGCCGCCCTCGCGGCCGCCTTCTTCGCCGCCCCGAACGAGGTCCGCACCTACGGCTACACGAAGGCGCTCATCCAGGGCTTCGACCTGCGCGTCGGCCGCTACTACCTCGACACGGCCGGGCGGCGCACCCTGGACGAGACCGATGTCCAGCGCCGCTACGAGGACCTGCGCCAGAAGATCCGCTACGCGCCGGACAAGTCGGTCGCGGCCGTCCTCGTCGTCGAGACGCTCCGCGGCCTCGGCGCCGCCCAGCTCACGGGACCGGGCCTCCTGAAGGTGCTCGACCTCTACCTGCCCGACCACCTGAAGCCGCGCATCATGCCGCTCTTCCAGGCGATCGAGGCGGTGCGGAGCGACGGCAAGGGCACGGTCGCGTTCGCCCTCAAGCGCGAGGCCGAGGACGACCCGGTCGAGGTCGTCGTCCCGAACGAGGAGGGCCAGCTCGTGACGTTCGTCTTCACGGGCGACTTCACCCTCACCCTCCTCGTCCAGCCCGGGGCGGAGGAGAGCCGGACCACGATCGACATCGGCCCGGTCGAGGTCGAGAAGGCGGGCTTCTTCGACGCCCACGACACCCATCGCACGCCGGTCATCGTGAAGGACGCGAAGCTCTTCTTCGACGCCTACCTGCTCGGGTTCACGGTGATCTCGCGCAAGGACCGCGTCGTCCTGCGGGTCCGCGGCCAGGGCTCGATCGGCCCGGTGCAGGAGACCGTGCTCGACGTCATCGACCTGGCCGAGCCGCCCCCCCGCTAGAGGCCGCCGGCTCGTCCGTCACCGGCGCATCCAGCACCTCCCGGACCTTGCGGGCGAGGGCCTCCGGCGGGAAGGGCTTGGCGATGAGCCAGGCGCCGGGCGGCGGCCCGTCGGCGTCGACGTCGCCGCGGCCCGCGTAGGCCGTCATGAAGAGGACGCGCGCCTCGGGGTGGAGCGCCGCCACGCGCAAGGCGAGCGCGCGCCCGCTCATCTCGGGCATGTGCACGTCGGTGAGGAGGAGGTGGATCGGCTCGCCCCGGGCGCGCCGCGCCTCGGCCAGGCGGACGGCCGCCCCGCCGTCCGGGGCGTCGAGGACGGCGTAGCCGTCCTCCTCGAGGATGGCGCGGGCCAGCTCGCGCAGCGGCTCGTAGTCCTCGACCAGGAGCACGACCTCCGACCCGCGCGGCAGGGCGGCCGGCGGCTCGGGCGGGGGCGGGGGCGGGGGCGCGGGCGCGGGCGCGGGCGCGGGCGCCTCGCGCGCCCGCGCCTCGACCCGCGGGAAGTAGAGCCGGAAGGTCGCCCCGCGCCCGGGCTCGCTCTCGACGACGACGTGGCCGCCGCTCTGCTTCACGATCCCGTAGACCGTCGAGAGCCCGAGCCCCGTGCCCTTGCCGGGCTCCTTGGTCGTGAAGAACGGCTCGAAGAGGTGGGAGCGCGTCTCCTCGTCCATGCCGTGGCCCGTGTCGGTCACGGCGAGGAGGGCGTGCGGGCCGGGCCGGACGTCGAGCTGCCCGCGGAGGTCCGCCTCGGCCAGGTCCACGGCCCGCGTGGCGATCGTCAGCCGGCCGCCCTCGGGCATGGCGTCGCGGGCGTTGACGGCGAGGTTCAGGATCACCTGCGCGACCTGCCCGGGGTCGGCCAGGACCAACCCGACGTCCGGCTCGAGGTCGGCGGCGAGGTCGATGTCCTCGCCGAGCACGCGCCCGAGCATGGGCTCGAGCTCCTTGACGACGGCGTTGAGCGAGAGGGTGCGCGGCTGGAGGACCTGCTTGCGGCTGAAGGCGAGGAGGCTCTTGGTGAGCGAGGTGGCCGACAGCGCCGCCTTGCGGACGGCCTCGAGGTCCGGACGGAGCACGTGCTCGGGGCCGACGCGGGAGAGGAGGCGGTCGGTGTAGCCCTCGATGACGGTCAGGATGTTGTTGAAGTCGTGGGCGATCCCGCCCGCCAGCCGGCCGACGGCCTCCATCTTCTGCGCCTGGCGGAGCTGCTCCTCGCTGCGGCGCAGGGCCTTCTCGGCGGTCTTCAGGGCCGTGATGTCGACGTCCATGCAGATGTAGGTGCCGCGGCCCGGGCCGCCCGGGATGGGGAAGATCGTCGAGTAGCAGACGCCGGAGGTGCCGTCGCGCCGCCGGAACGGCCACTCGGCGGGGCCCTGCGGCTTGCCCGTGCGGTCGATCTCGCGCAGGGCGGCGTCGAACTCCTTGGCCCCGGCGTCGTCGAGCATGAGCTCCCCGAGGGTCCGGCCGACGGCCTCCTCCGCGCTCCAGCCGTACATCCGCTGGCAGGCCGGGTTCCAGAGGGTCACGTGGCCCTCGGAGTTGACCGCCTGGATGGCGACGTTCGGCGTCTGGGTGACGATGGCGTCGAGGCGCCCCTCGTGCTCGCGGCGCGCGTCCTCGGTGTGCTGGCGCTCGATGGCGAAGGCGACGTGCGTGGCGATCGCGGAGGCGAGCCCGAGCTCCTCCTCGTCGAAGCGATGGGGCTCGTCCTCGTAGACGACGATCTGCCCCAGGCGCCGGTCCTCGACGCGGAGCGGGACGGTCGCGAACGAGCGGATCCCGGCGCGCAGGATCGCCTCGCGGTCGGGGCCGAGGTGGGTCGCCTCCGCCACGTCCGCGACGATGTCCGGGCCGTCGTCCGGGGCGGCGCGCGGCGGCGGCAGCGACGGCCCGGCGGCGGGGTCGGAGCCCGGCGGGAGGCCGCGCCACGTGCGGAAGCGCAGGCGCCCGTCGGCGTCGTAGAGGCAGACGGCCGCCCGCGGGGCCCCGAGCGCGCGCTCGAGGCCGCGGAGCGCCTCGTCGAAGACCTCGTCCAGGGCGGCGGCGCGGGCCAGCCGGTCCGTCATCTGGTAGACGGCGTCGAGCTGGCCGGCCCGGCGGCGCAGCTCCTCCTTGCTCCGGCGCTCGAAGTCGACCTTCGCCTGGCGGAGCTCCTTCGACTGGGCCTCGAGGTCGCGGACGAGCGTCCGGGCGAGGCGCACCGCCTCCGCCGTCTGCTCGTGGAAGCGCTCGGAGGTGCGGGCGATGAGGCTCATGTAGAGGCCGGCGCCGTAGAGGAACGCGACCTTCCAGAGCTCGGTCGACCAGACGAGGTCGCGTCCCTCGACGACCGCGAGCCAGCCGAGGAGCGCGAGGAACGAGAGCGGCGCCGCGTGGGCGGCGGCGAGGACGCGGCGGAACGTCCACCCCGTGAGGTCGGCGACCCTTATGAGGAGCAGCGGGAAGAGCAGGCTCTTCTCGCCGCCCGAGACGTAGATCGCCCCGGTCCAGAGCGGGAGGTCGAGGGCGACGAAGAGGACGCCCAGGTGGAGGCGCCCCGTCCGGCCGAACCAGGCGCGGAGCGCGACCCAGGAGCCGGCCACGTAGACGGCGACGACGGCGGCGAAGACGAGGATCGACCGCCACGCGATCTCGCCCAGAACGAAGCGGTCGTGGAGGACGACGAGCGCGAGGACGACGACGAACCCGAGGAGGCGGAGCGCGGGGATCCGCTGGACGTGGAGCCGGCGCGCCCGCTCGTCCTTCGCCTGGCGGGCCTCCTCGGGGTCCAGGAAGACGCCGCCGCTCTCGCGCCTGGTCACGTCGGAGTCGACACCTTAGCAGGACCGGGACTTCGACCGATCGAGGTCGAGGGTAGGACGCGCGCGGGCGGGTGTCAAGCCCCGCCGCCCCGTCGATCCGCTTCCTTCGCGGACCGCCGGCGCCCGGAAGGAGTGCCTCCGGAGGGCGGCTCGGGCGGGACACCACCACGCGGTCGAGGCCGGGATCGGAGCCTGGCGGCCTCACCCCGCCCGCGGAGAGGGGCTTCGCCCCTCTCCCGGCGCCCGAGGGCGCCGGGTCCCTCACCCGAGCCCGGGCAGGTACATTCACAGGCTCTGACCGCGCCAGGTCGGCGCCCGCGAGGACCGGGGGCGGCCCCGCCGCCGGCTCGTCCTCCGCCTCGCCCGCTCGCTCGTCCAGGCCGCCGTGGAAGCCGAGGCGCCACCAGGCCGGGATGAGGGCCGCGCCGGCGACGAGGTCGAGGCCGGGCTACGTCGCCGCATCCTCAGCGCCCGCGCCCGGGGGCCCCCCGAGCTTCAGGCGGAAGGTCGTCCACACGCCGAAGAAGGCGGCGAAGACGGCCGCGAAGGCGAAGGCCATGGGCGGGCCGGACTGGAGCGCGGAGATCGCGATCCCGATCGCGGCGGTCGCGGACCAGATCATCTTGAGGCCGAGCAGCTCGCGGAACGCGTCGGCGCTCGCGTTGCGGGAGAGGAGCGACTGGATGCCGATCCCGAAGAGCGCGGCGGCGACGATCCGCGTCGCGACCGGGTCGACCGCCGTCCACCCGAGCGCGGAGAGGAACCGGACGGGGAAGAAGAAGAGGGGGATCGCGAACAGCAGGTCCGCGACGAAGTGGACGACGAACATGAGGCGCAGGCTTCGCGGGACCATGTCGCCCTCCGGCTCGACTACTTCTTCGTCCGCCCGTACCTCGTGAGCTTGAGGTCGGCATCCCGGATGAGCCCGATGCCGGCGGCGTAGACCTTGGACTCCTTGCCTCTCTCGAGCGGCGTCGTCTCCTCGACCTCGAGGCAGCCCTCGAACTGGCCGGCGGGCGTCTCGAGGGTCTTCGTCAGGCTCACGATCTCGGCCCGGTCCATCGCCACGCCGGGCGCGACCTCCTGGTAGTAGCGGGCGCCGAGGAGCGGCGTGCCCGGCATCATGAGGCCGAAGCGGGCGCCCTTCTCGCCCGCCAGCCAGGCGCCGCCGTGGCCGACCACCTTGCCGGCCTTGTAGATGTCCACGTCCTCGCCGAAGTAGTAGACGGCGTTCGTCCTCTTCGAGATGGCGAAGCAGTTCCGCGAGATCTCGACCAGGCGGCCGCCCTCCTCCTCGCGCTCCTCGACGACGCGCGTCTCGACGCCCGCGACCACGCGGGTCTCGTCCAGGACCGTGATCGTCAGGCGCAGGGCCTCGCCGTCCTCCTCCCCCTCGAGCACGAGGAAGAAGCCGGGCTCGAGGATGAAGTAGGGGTTGGCGCCGGTCGAGGACCACTCGCCGGCCTCGACCCGGAAGGTGTCGGTGAACACCCCCGCCCTGTCCGGCTTCGGCCCGGCGGCGGCGGCGAGGACCTTGCCGGTCGCGCCGTCGACGCGGACGACCGCGAGCTTGCCGTCGTCGCGCAGGATCCGGACGGTGACGACCGGCTTCCCGTCCTTCAGCCCGAGCCGGGCCTCGACGGCCTCGCCCGGGCTCGCCTTCACGGCCGCGTCGATCGCGGCCCCAAGCGTGATCTTGCACGCCTCGACCGCGTCCGAGTGGTCCTCGTCCTCGACCTCCTTCTCGACGACCTTGCCGTCCTTCACCCCGAGGACGACGTTGCAGGTCCTGTCCCCCTGGGCGATGTCGATCGAGTAGACGATCGCGCCCTCGTCCTCCTCGAGCTCGGCGTGGAAGGCGACGCCGGCGCCGGCCTCCTTCAGGCCCCTGTCGATGGCCTCGGCGAGCGGGAACGAGGCCTCCTTCACGAGCTTCAACCAGTCCGTTTCATCGGGCCCCGGGGCGGCGAGACAGGTCGCCAGGGCGCAGGCGGCGGCGAGTGCGTGCATCGGAATCCTCCTTGCTCCGGGATCCGAGCATCCCAGGCGCCGCCCTTCGCGTCAACGCCCCCCGACGACCCGATCGTGCCGCCGGCCGGGGTCGGGCCATGCTGACGGCCACGCAGGGCAGGCGAGCCTCCTCGCGGGCTCCTCGTCACGGGCGCCGGCTCCGGGGTCGGCCGGGCGACGGCCGCGCTCTTCGCCGCCCGCGGGGCCACGGTCGTCGCGACCGATCGCGACGCCGACGCGGCCCGCGCGACCGCCGCGGCCGGCTCGACGGCTCGTCAACAGCGCCGGCCTCCCCGCGGCCACGCCCATCGCCGGCCTCTCCCTCGACTTGGTCCGCCGCCTCATGGCCGTCAGCTTCGAGGGCGTGCTCCTCGGGATCCGGGAGTCGCTCCCGCTCCTCCGGGCCGCCGGGGCTCGGTCGTCAACGTCGCCTCGGCCGCCGGCCGCAAGGCGGCCGCCGGCGCGGCCGCCTACTGCGCGAGCAAGGCGGCGGCGATCGGGCTGACCCGGGTCGCGGCCATCGAGCTCGCCCCGCTCGGCATCCGCGTGAACTGCATCCTCCCGAACGCTTCGCCGCGCCCGAGGAGATCGCGAGCGCGACCGTCCACCTCGCCGGCCCCGACGCCGCCTTCGTGACGGGCGCGGAGATCGTGGTGGACGGGGGCTACCTGGCGTGAGCTGGTGCACCCTGCAGGGATCGAACCTGCGACCCGCCGATCGAGAGCCGCCTCAGGGGCGTCCGCAGCGGCACGAGGTTTCGGGCCTGCGCCGAACGTCGGTCCCGGACGGCGCCAGGCATGGGCCTGACCGGCGCGCGCCCTGGTATACTGGGGCACATGCGCTTCGCCATCGAGATCGAACGCGAGGATGACGGCCGCTGGATCGCCGAGGTTCCCGAGCTCCCCGGCGTCCTCGCCTACGGCGACACCCGGGACGCCGCCCTCGCCGGCGTCAAGGCGCTCGCCCTCCGGGTGATCGCCGATCGCCTCGAGCACGGCGAGACCGCGCCCGACCTCCCGAGCATCACCTTCGCCGCGCCGGCGTGAGCATCTGGCCGGCCACGAAGGCGGGGCGCGTCCTCGCCGCCCTGCTCCGGATCGGCTGGACGGTCACGCGCGTCACCGCCTCGCATCGGACCTCGCTCGCCAGGGCTGGCCCGACTACGTCTTCGCTTTCCACGACGGCGACGAGATCGGCCCGCGCATGCTCGCCCGGGTCGCGCGCCGGACCGGGCTGCGACCCGAGGATCTGTAGTCGGCCGGGGCCCCCGTGTCGCGTCCTCGGGCCCGCGCGTGGCCGAGGTGCCCGGCGTGCGTCATCCTGAAGGCTGTGAGCGCGAGCCCACCAGGACGGCCCCGGGCACCCTGCCTATCCGGTCGTGATCGTCCAGCGATCCGCCCGTTCTGCGGCGGCTCTCGGACGCTCGCATACTGTAGTCGTCGCCAGCAGGGCGTCACCTACGGGCGATGCAGCGGTTGCGGGCATAGGTTCAAAGCGGTCGCCATCCGACGGGCCGGGGCGGCGCTCGCCTACCTGCTCCTGGTGGCCCGCCCGTGAGCACCCAGGGCGCGCCCCGAGGGGGGCGAGGCTACCCCCTCCCACCCGGTTGGGTCCTTCTCCCCCGGCACGTATCTCGTCCCGGCCGGCGGGGACGACCACCTTGCGCGGGGAGTACCTCGCCGGCCACGTGGCCCCTGGCCTTGCCCGTCGGGCCCCGCAGACGCAGCGGTGGCGCGGATCGCGGCGACGTGTCGGGATGGGGTACGCCATGGCACCCCGCGACGTCCCCTTCGCCGCAGCTCGACGCTGCCTCGCGATCGGGGACCGGACGCTCAGCGCTGGGCAAGGCGTACGCGGTCGAAGACCCTCTCGAGCGTCTTTCCAGCTTCGCGAACGTGACCGCCATCGACAAAGAGGTAGGTGGACTCGCTCCGGCTTCGAGCGGCGAAGTACATGATCCTCGTGCCCCCCCCCGCTGGCTGCCCGATGCCGCCCTCGCCCTTCGACGGCGCCGGCCCCGCCGTCCCGCCGTCACGGGCGCTTCGCCGGCCCCCACACCGTCCATTCCCCGTTCTCGACGCGCCAGTTCGAAGCGTCGTGCGTCTTCTTCCCCTGAATCCAAGTGTCGGCCTCTACGGTCGCCGTCCCGCCCATCTCGTCGAGCGTGATCCGGATCTTCTCCCACCGCTGGAAGGGCGTCCCGGACCACCCGAAGCGCTCGTGCGCGTCGAGCATCGCCTTGCCGTCGAGCCCCGGCGCGAACTGGCCGTTCCCGCACTTGCCGCAGTCGACGCGACAGGCGCCAGCGCAGGGGCCGCAGATCACACGTACCCACCGCGGGGGATTCCCGCCGCCCGGCCGCCAGACGGCGCCGTCGCCGCCGCATGGCTCGCACCGCAGAGTACCGTACCCGGCGCACGTGCGGCACCAGAACTTCTTCCGCGCGTCGAGCCACGCGACGGCCCGTTTCCGCAGGGCCGCCTCGCGCTTCTGGAGCTCCGACAACATGCCCAGCCGCTCGAGGAGGTCGCGCACCCGCTCTATCTCTGCGGCGACGAACGCCTCGAACCACTCGTGCTGCTCGCGGGCGGCGCCCCCGATGCGGCCGGCGAGAAAGACGAGCCGGGCCCGCCGCGCGCGGAACCGGCGCTCGCCGTCCGAGACTCTGGCGCGGCCTTCGACGAGCCGTTCGCGCGCATCGGCGAGGGCAGCGTCGATGAGCGCTTGCGCCGCGGCCGCCTCCTCACCCCTTTTCTGCCTCGCGAGGGCCTCGCGCTCAGCCTGCTCCTGTCGCTTCCGCTCGGCCTCGGCCTCGCGCTCCTTCTTCTCGCGCGAAAGCCGCTCCCGCTCCGCGGCCCCGTCGCGCTTCTTCTGCTCGATCCGCGCCGCGCGTCGCTCCTCGCGGTCGCGCTCGATGGCTCGGACGGCGGCCCACCCGATCACGAGGACGAGGGCGGCGGCGACGAGGCCGACCGCGATCCAGACGCCGCTGTTGCTCCCGGCCGCGGCGCCATCGGGGTGCGAGTGCCGCCGGAAGAACCGGCGGCGCCGGGGTGGCTTCGAGGGCGCGGCCGCAGCGCTCGCGTGCACGGGCACGAGCTCGACGAGCCGGTGACAGGCGCTGCACGAGGTCGGCATGCCCACGTGGCGCGCGGGCACCGTCGTCCGGTCGCCACACTTCGGACATGCGACCTCGACGACGGGGCGCAGCTCGAGGCTCGACTCGAACGAGAGGGTGTTGAAGAGCTTCGCCTCGTCCTCCGGCCGCGGGATTGGCGCCCCGGCTGGCGCGATCACGAAGCGGCGCGCGCAGCGCGGGCACTTGATCCGCCGGGGTGCCGTCGGGCGTGGTACGTGTCCCTTCGCGCCGCAACCAGGACAGGTCGCGTCGATGTGGTCGTCGCCGCCGGACATGGATTACCTCCGCGCGGACGCGCACTTTCTACTTAGGGTGCCTCCGAGTCTACCGCCTTGACGCGGGCGCGGCAAACCTCACCGCCGCCTGGCCGGGAAGACCGGCCGCCCGCACGCCCGGCAGCGCCCCGCGACGCCCCCGTCCACGTCCCGGCGACCGCGCGGGCACGCGCACCATGCGCTGTCGATGCCACGCGCCTCGGGGTCCGGGAAGACGACGGGAGGCGAGAGGCGCCGTTCGAGCGCGGAGACCCGCTCGAGGGTCCGGAGCAGCCGAGCGCGGACCGCGGCGCACCGCGCCCGCAGGTCCGCGGGGGCGATGGGCTCGGCGATCCACGCCGGCCTCCGCCTGAACGAAGCCCTGCACCTCCGCTGGTGCGATGTGGACTTCGCGAAGAGCCTGCTCCGGATCGACTAAGACGAGGGGTGGTGACCTGCGACCCTAACGTGGGTACAGTTCCGGGTACACACGCCTGTTTCGAGGGTGTAAGTTGGTGCACCCTGCAGGGATCGAACCTGCGACCCGCTGATTAAGAGACGCCTCTGGGTCTTGCGGCGTGGTGCGACTCTTCTGCCGGAAAGCCGCACCAATGTGCACGTTTAGGCGTGGCTATGTGCGCGTGGGTGCGGTTGCCAATCGTCCCGAACGAAGCCCATAGACGTGTGACAAAACGTGTGACAGTTGGTCGACGAGAGAGACGCTCGCAAAACCGTGGGGGCAGGACGCCGAAAGTCCCCACTTTCAGGACGCCCAAAATCCCCACCGGTGCTCACAGGCAGACTTTCCCCGCCTCGGCGCTCGGCTTGAGCGCGAGTCTCAGAGTTCGTGACATAAGCGCATCAAATGCGCATCACGACGGTCCACTGCATCCAAAGTGAGCTTCAAAACGCGCCTCCCGTTTGCTCTACTACCCCGGCGTGGCGGGCGACGCTCAAACG
>Ga0187893_10003371_pt1 | contig 32578 bp, 39 predicted proteins | sample MA1701074metaG_FD_139574 | JGI IMG/M metagenome (GOLD analysis project Ga0187893, IMG submission 139574) | White microbial mat communities from a basaltic lava cave in the Kipuka Kanohina Cave System on the Island of Hawaii, USA - MA170107-4 metaG ...
CGAGCTCATACCAGGTTGTCTCGCCATCGTCGCGCCGCTTGGCGTCGATCGCGACGACCACGCACTGGGTGCCGAACCGCTCGGCTGCCTCAGCAAGCACCGCGGGGCGGGTGGCCGCGGCGGTATTGAGCGCGACCTTGTCCGCCCCGGCGAGCAGCAGCTCCCGGACGTCCTCCGTCGAACGGACGCCTCCCCCAACGGTCAAGGGGATGAACACCTCCTCGGCCGTACGCGATACCACGTCGAGTAGTGCACCGCGGCCTTCCACTGAGGCCGTGATGTCGAGATAGACAAGCTCATCCGCTCCCTCACGATCGTATCGGGCGGCAAGGGCAACCGGATCACCGGCGTCGCGCAGGTTCACAAAGGCGCGCCCCTTCACGACCCGGCCATCGCGCACATCAAGACAGGGAATGATCCGCTTGGCGAGCATTAATGAGTTCCCGCCGGCGCCGCGCCGGCCGGTGCGGACCCCGCGGGTGCGGTTCCCCCGGGCGCGGCCCCCGTCGCCCCGCACATATCGGTGGCCGCGCGTACCGCATCGATGAAAGTGAGCCTGCCCTCATACAAGGCACGCCCGATGATGACCCCCTCTGCCCCGGCGGCCGCCACGGCGTGGACGTCGGCAGGCCGCGCGACGCCGCCCGAGACAATGACAGGTATCTTCACACGGGCGAGCAGCGCGGCCAGGCCATCCAGATTGGGCCCCTCGAGCATGCCGTCGCGTGCCACGTCGGTGTAGATCAGTCGGGGAACCCCGACCCTTGCCAGATGTACGGCTACCTCCAGGACCGGTGCGGCCGTCGTTGTTTGCCAGCCGTCAACCGCTGCGCGCCCGTCCCGTACGTCCAGCGCTACGGCGATACGGTCGCCGAACTCCTCTAGCGCCGCGGGCAGCAAATCACCTGCAAGTGCCGCGGTCCCGAGGATCGCCCGCGCCGCTCCCGCGGCGAATGCAGCGCCGAGGTCCGCGCGGGTTCGCAGGCCGCCGCCGACCTGAACCGGAATCGGAAGCGCGCGGCAGATGCGCTCGATAATCCCTAGGTGCACGGGGGCGCCACTGCGCGCGCCGTCTAGATCCACGACATGCAGCCATGCCGCGCCGCCGGCGGCCCATCGTGTCGCAAGCGCCACCGGATCGTCGCCCACTTCCGTGAGCCGCCACGTATCCCCCTGACGCAGACGCACCGCGCGCCCGGCCATAAGGTCAATGGCAGGGTAGACGATCATACCGCCGCCCGCGCGCTCGCCACAGCGGCCACGAGGTTGCGCAGCAGCCGGGCACCTTCCCGGCTACTCTTTTCGGGATGGAACTGCAGTCCCCAGATCGTCCCACGGCGGATGACCGCGGGAACGGCCGCGCCGTACATCACATCGGCGACCACGGCCTGGGGATCCGACGGCCAGGCGGCAAAGGAGTGAACAAAGTAGACATAGGGCCGCGCCGGCAGCCCCTCGAAGAGCGGATCGGCAAACCGCGGCTCGAGCGTGTTCCACCCCATGTGTGGAATCTTGAGCCCTTTGGGTAGACGCCGCACGACGCCAGGAATCAGACCGAAGCCGGCTGTGCGGCCTCCCTCATCGCTTTCGTGGAGCAGCAGCTGCATGCCGAGGCAAATCCCAACCAGCGGAATGCCGTCGCGCGCGGCATCGCCAATGGCCTCGACGAGGCCGGCGGCCCGCAGTCGCGACATCGCGGTCCTAAAGGCGCCGACGCCAGGCACCACGATCATCTCTGCACCGTGGAGCCCATCCGGCGCCGTGACGACCTGTGGGAAGGTTCCGGCTTCGGCGAGCGCGCGTGCGGCACTGCGGAGATTGCCCGCGCCGTAGTCGATCAGCGCAACCCGCATGAATGGCCCCTCACAGCATGCCTTTGGTGGAGGGTACGTTCCGCCCCACCACGGCGACCGCTCGCCCAAGCCCGACGCCGAGTCCCTTGAACACCGCTTCCGCGACGTGATGGCTATTCCGGCCGCGAACAAAGTCCACGTGCAGCGTGATCCCCGCGTGAACGACAAACGCGCGCAGCGCCTCCTCGATCAGCTCAACTGGAAACGTACCGATTCGATCGGTCAACATCGGCAGATCGAGGTGGAGGTATGGGCGGCCCGAGATATCCACGGCGATCCGCACGAGCGCCTCGTCCATGGGAAGGTGCATCGAGGCGAAGCGAGCGATACCCTCGCCGCGACCCACGGCCTGATGGAATGCCTGCCCCAACACGATGCATGCATCCTCGACCGTGTGGTGCGCGTCGACCGCGAGATCCCCGGAGGCGCGCAGCGTTAGATCGAACCCGCTGTGGCGGACGAGTGCGTCAAGAAGGTGATCGAAGAACGGCACGCCGGTCTCAATCGTGGCCAACCCCGAGCCATCGAGGTCCAACGCGGCCGTAATGTGACATTCGGTGGTCCGGCGCTGCACATCGGCCGTCCGTGCCATGGTCAGACCTCGCCTGGCATCGGCTCACGTCTCACGGTACGCTTTCGGCGAGCGCCGCAAGGAACCGATCGTTGTCGGCGGGCGTGCCGATGGACATGCGTAGACACGCGCCCAGCTGCGGCGCGGAGGATACGTCGCGGACCAGCACTCCACGCTCGGCCAGCCGCTGCCAGATATCCGCGGGACGCCGGCCGGGCTCAAACAGCAAGAAGTTCGTTTCGCTTGGGTACACCCGCATGCCTAGCCGCTCCAACCCGGCGGCGACCCGCGCGCGCTCCGCCAGGATCGCACGGACGCGCGCGATCGCGATCTCGCGATGCGCCACGAGAATCGGCGCGGCTACCTGCGCGGCGATGCTCAGATTGTAGGGTGGGCTCACCTTGACAATCTCGGCGATGACGGGGGCCTGAGCGGTGATCCACCCGATGCGTAGGCCTGCGCTCGCCATGGCCTTGCTGAATGTCCGCGTCAGGAGGAGATGGCCGTACCGGGCCACCGCGTCCAGATGGCTGGACCGGGTGAACTCCCAGTAGGCTTCGTCAATCGTGACCGCGCCCGGCGCCCCTTCGAGAATGGCGGTCACCGCACTTGGATCGAACGCGTTTGCGGTTGGATTGTTAGGCGCGGCCAGATAGATCATTTCAGCGCGATGGGCGTGGGCGGCTCGCAAGATGGCATCGGCGTCGAGCGCAAAGCCCGGCGCGAGCGGCACCTCGACGACGCGCGCACCCGCGGCGATGGCGAAGGTTTTGGTCACGGCAAACGTCGGCGCAGGCATGACGACGACACCGCCCGCCGCGATCGCGGTGAATACCGCCCGCAGGGCGTCGTTCGAGCCGGCGGTCGGCGCCACCATCGCGGCCGGGGTGCCCTGCATGAGGCCGATGGCCTCGGCGACCGCCGCCGCGCGAGACGCGGACGGATAGTGATGCCACGGGAGCGCCACGAGCTGCCCGGCGATCTCTCGTTTGACCGCTTCAGGCCAGTCGCTCGGCGCCTCGTTTTGATGCAGGCGGATGGCGTCCGGCGCCGCGGGCAGCCGGTACGCCCGGATTGCGCGAATCTCCGGGCGAATGAAGTTGACGCCCGCCGGTGCGGAAGTGTCTGTACGTTCGTCCGTGCTCATACGCGCTCGCCCTCGCGCTCCGTGATGGCCTGAACGTGCGCCGGAAATCCCTCGTAGCGCCCCAACCGTTCGGCCACGGGCGCAACCGCGCGTAACCCCACAGACGTGAGGCCTGCAATCGATATCGCCTTCAAGAACGATAGCACGGTAACCCCAGAGGCCGACGCGGCCGCCCCTCCGGTCGGGAGCGCGGCCGGAACGCCGATCGCGTAGTTGGCGGCGGCGAAGGGCGTCGACTGCCCGAGCAGGATCTCGCCCGCATGCCGGATGTGTCCGGCAACGACCATAGGATCACGCAGGGCGAGCTGCAGGTGTTCGGGCGCGTACTCGTTGATCCAGTCGACGGCTTCGTCGAGGTCTGCCACAAAGATCCCGCCAAGGGTGGTCAGCGCGCTGTGGGCGAATGATCGACGCGGTTCGCCCAGACGGTCGAGATAGCCTGGAAGGAGTTCCATCACCCGAGCCGCTATACCCGCATCGGTAACGAGCAGCGTTGCCGCGGAATCGGCTCCGTGTTCCGCCTCGTTCAACAAATCGACGACCAGACGCTCCGGATCGGCCGTGTCATCCGCCAGGATGATCGCCTCGCTGGGTCCGAGCGTAACCAGCGGCCGTGTGCCGTAGGCCGGAGCGGCAAGCTGAACCGAGGCGATCACCGGATTTCCCGGGCCCACCACGACATCGGTTCTGGGAATTGTCGCGGTGCCCACGGCGAATGCGGCGACCCCGGCGGCACCGTTGGCGCGGAAAATGCGCGTAATCCCTAACAGCTCCGCGGCGACGAGCAGCGCGGGGTCGATCCCCCCGTCCTGCCGCGGCGGGACCAGCACCGCGATTTCCTCAACGCCCGCCACCACCGCGGGAGTCACGAGCGTTACCAACGTCGAGGGAAATGTCCCCTTACCAGACGGCACGTAGATCCCGGCAGAACGGCAGGGCGCGTATTGCACGCCGACCATGATGCCTGCCTCGTCCTCAGTCGTCGCAAGCACCGGCGGCCGCAGCCATTCGTTGTAGCGGCGGCACCGCACGATGGCGACCTCAAGAGCGCGTCGCAGGCTCTCATCGATTGCCGCGTGCGCCGCGCGGAACTCATCACGGCGGACTACGAATTGCTCCGCAGTGAGCGTGACACCGTCCCACCGCGCGGTATAGGCCGCAACCGCTGCATCGCCGTCCCGGGCGACGTCATCCAGCACGGCGCGTGCGTAGGCACGCATCTCGTCGGTAAAGATCCCCGCCGACGAGCGGCGAAGGCGCCGCGCACGATCGGTGGCGGTCAGCTCGCTGAGGCGGCGCGGAGCACCAATTATATCAGGCATGGACACCGCCTGGCTTCCGCGCCAGCAGCCTCTCGAGGCGGCGAACAAATTCGGGCACACGAAGGGAAGCGCTCAGGCTGCTCCGATTCACCACCAGCCGGGCCGTGGACCGGGCGATCTCGGCAACCTCACGTAGACCATTAGCGCGCAGCGTCCGTCCTGTCATCACAAGGTCGACAATACCGTCGGCCAGCCCCACCTGAGGGGCAAGCTCAACCGTGCCATAGAGGACGACGACCTCGACAGGGCGGCCGACCTCCTCAAAGTACCGCGCCGTCAGTCGCGGGTACTTGGTCGCCACGCGCAGCATCCTTCCAGGGTGCCACAACCCGTCGACCCGCGCTTCCGGCAACGCGACGACCGCTCGGCAGGCAGCGAAGCCAAGGTCGAGCAGTTCGTACACGTCGCGTGCCTGCTCGAGCAGCATGTCGCGGCCGATGATGCCGGCGTCGGCGGCCCCCTGCTCCACATAGGTCAGCAGGTCTGTCGGCTTTGCCGCAATCACTCGCACACTGCCGGCATAGTCCGCGACCAGACTGCGATCCTCGCGCGCGGGATCGAGCGGGATGCCTACTTCACGCAGCAGCTGGACGGAATCATCCCACAGCCGGCCGGTGGGCACGGCTAACGTCAGCGTCTCCATCAGGCGCGTCCCAGCGCAGAACGGACCGCATCGACGAGCGCGCCCGCCGCCACCGTGCGCTCACCGCCGCGGAAGGCCACACGGAGTGCGTCGCCGGCCGCAATGACCGTACAGGCCGGATCCACCACCCCGGCATGAGCGCCGTCGGATGCGATGACAACGATAAGCCCCACCGCGCGCAAACTCGTCGCGGCGCCGACCGCGGTCTCATACTGCCCCGCAGCGTATCGTACGAGCACCGTCGGCCGCCGCTCGAAATCGCCGACACCGGCCTCGAGAACCCGCTCGATGCCGATCGCGAACCCCGTGGCCGGGGCCGGTCGTCCGAAACGACCCAGCAGTCCATCATACCGACCGCCCCCCAGGAGCGGGAGCCCCGCGCGGCCGCTATGAGCCTCGAAGACTGTGCCGCTGTAATAGTCGAAGTCGCGGATGAGACCGAGATCCACCTCAATGTGCACCGCAGGGCGATAGACCTCCAGTCTGACAAGGACCTTGCGTAACGCCGTCAGCGCGCCGCGGCTCTCGTGCGGGAGGGCGAGCAGCGCGGCGCGATTGAGCACATCGGCCCCACGAAGGCTGGGAAGCAGGCGGAGAGCGTCCCGCGCGCTCCCCGCGGGGACGCCGTCTTCAAGGTCGGCGAATGCCCGCCGGTACAGCCGCTCCCGCGCGCGCTCCGCCGCATCCTCCGGAAGCGTCGCCAGCAACCCGTGGACGAACCCGGCGTGCCCGACGTGAAGCGCAGGCTGCCGCACCCCGACGACCTCCAACGCCTCCGCGGCGAGCGCGATCACCTCAGCATCCGCTTCGGGGCCGCTCTGGTCGATCAGTTCTATACCCGCCTGCGTGAACTCGCGCAGACGCCCAGATCCCGAGTCCTGTCCCCGAAACACCGGCGCGACGTAGGCCAGCCGGAGCGGTCCGTGTCCCGACGGCAGCAGGCGCGTCGCCGCAAAGCGCGCGAGCGGGACCGTCATCTCGGGCCGGAGCGCCAGCACTTCTCCCCCGCTGTCCACGAGCTTGAGCAGCCGGTCGCCGATACCCGTCCCCGCCCCGCGCGCGAACGTGTCGAGGAACTCGAGGGTCGGGGTGATGACCTCTCCGTAGCCCCACCGCGCAAAGACCTCGCGCAGGCGGTCCTCCACCCGGCGCCGCGCCGCGACCTCAGCGACGGCCTGGTCGCGGAAGCCCGCTGGAAGATGGCGCCACCGGGCGGTCTCGTGCCGGCGTATTCGCACGTACTTCTCTCCTTTATCACGCTAAAGCACTATCAGGGTAAACAACGGAAGTGTACCATGGGCATCCGAGCGAGATCAATGATACGCGCGCCGCGCGACGCGGGCGGCGTGCGTGAAATCGCCAGGGCGTCGATGCCGTTGCGGCCGTTCGGATCAGTCGCGAACTGTTTTCAAACGCTGCAGGATCATCCGATAGCCATCGGCCCCGTACTCGAGGAAGCGGCGAACGCGGCTGATCGTGGCGCTGCTTGCGCCTGTCCGGCGGGCAATGGCCTCATACTTCCACCCAGCGGCCAGCAGCCGGGCGACCTCCAACCGGACCGCCAGGGCGCGGATCTCACGCACGGTGCAGAGGTCTTCAAGGAATCGATAACATTCGTCAACCGTGCGGAGCTTGAGCACGGCGCGGCACAACTGATTCGTCAGGGGATCGCGCAGCCTCGGATGGATCGGCGCGGCGGTGCGGCGCGGCATGGTGCCTCCACAAGCTCTTGTTCGCCGTTGTTCTTCTGCCGGCGAAGCGTGTTCCCTTCCGGTGGAGGCTTAGCGATCGATGCGCCCGATCGGTCGACCGCAGTTCTGACATGTAAAGGACGACGACCGGAGCAGCATCCCGCAGGCGCGACATTCCCGTTGGAGCGGCCCGCCACAGCGTGGGCAGTCCGCCGGGCTCTCGCGTAGCTCGACGAAGGCGGCGTAGTACCCGCAGCGAGGGCGCAGGCACACAACATACGCCTCTAGTCTTCGGGGTTTAGCCTCGATGCGGCGGCTCCCCATGCGCCGGGTGAGATCCTCCTGGGCACTTCGCGGCCCCTCCGGCGAGGTGCTCTCCAGCCCATCGTACTATGGTATCACGAAGGATAAGCAATAGTAGATATTGAACCCAGCGGCCGAGGCCCCCATTTCAACTCGCCGGAGGAGGGACTGATCGATGTCTAGAGTTGTGCGCGTGACGCTCGCGGTAATTGCAACGCTGGTGGTACTGGGATTGGCACCGTTGCCGGCGCCGTCCGTTCGGGTTGACGTCCAGACGGTGGGTCCTGACATGCCGGAAGGCGGCTAGAGTCTAGGTCAGGGGGAGGCGAGCCAATCTGCGCGGGCAGGGGTCCAGGGGGCCTGTCGCCTTGCCACTCTTGCAGATCGTTGTTACACTCAGTTCACCATGGCTCAACCCTCCCCCTCATCCTCCTTGCGCCGGCCGGATTGGCTGGTGCAATTTGGACAGCGGTTGCTTCTGGCCAGGGGCCGGGCTGGTCTAACGCAGCTCGCGCTGGCCTCGCCAGACCTCAGTAAAAGCTTCATCAGCCTGCTCGAGAGCGGCCGAACGTTCCCGTCGGTCGAAACGGTCATCGCGTTGGGGCAGCGGCTGAGCAGTTCGGTCGCCGGGCTCCTGATGGATCTTCCCGAATTGCGTCTGGAAACTGCCCTCAACCTGGTGCACCTCGCATCCCATATGGACCTGACCGCCCGGGGCGACGAGGCTGTGAAGCTGGTGGCGGCCGCAGAGGCCTTGCTGCCGGATATGCCCATCGACCTGCGCATTCGCGCCGCGTTGCTACGTGGACGCGCGTCCATCGCGGCAAATCAGCTCGAGGAGGCCGCCCGCTGGGTCGACGATGCGGTGGCAATGGCGCGACGCCAACGCCGGCCCAACAGACTCGGGATGGCGTTGGCGCTGAAAGGCGAGATTGAGGTTCGTCAGCGGACCTACCAGGCGGCCGTACCGCTGCTCGAAGATGCGACGACCATGATGCAGCGCGCCAAGGAAGCGCGGACGGAAGAGTGTGTGCGCGCGTTGGTCTCGCTGGGCACCGCGCGCTGGCAACTGGGACAAATGACCGGCGCACGGAAAGCTTTCGCTCGCGCAGGGCAGCTGGCTGCACGCCTCCGGCTCACCGCGTTGCGGGGCAAGGCACTGACCGGCCTCGGCATGGTCGAGTGGATGCGACGACGGCTGGACAGCGCGGTGACCTACCTGACCGAAGCCCATGATGAGATGTCCCAGGCGGAGGATGTGGCTGAGGTCAGCCGCGTGCTCAGCAACCTGGGCCTGATCCGGCGCGAACAAGGCCGCCTGGATGACGCCCTGTCGGCCCTGGAACGGGCCCTGCGGATCAGAGAACGGCTCGCCGATCCACGAGCCCGCAGTGCGACGCTTGACGAAATCGCTCAGGTTCAGCTCGAGATGGGACGCCATGCCGATGCGTCACGGTCGGCGCGGCGCGCCCTCAAAGAAGCGCAAGCCGGTCGCGATCGCATGCGCGAAGCCGAGGCTCAGATGACGCTGGGACGAGTGATGAGCGCGCAGGGACGGTCGCAGGAAGCCACGCCACTGCTGCGCAGCGCGCTGTCGACATTCAAGCGTCTTGGGCTGAAGAGCCGCACTGGGGTCGCGTCGGCCGAGCTCGGGCTGATGCCCGTGGATGCGGGCGCGCAGACCGAAGGTGCCCGCTATCTCCGCCAGGGGTCCCGCCGGTCGCGCGGGTCTAAGGCCCGCTCGGTTGACCGCGCCGCGCAGCGGCTGCAGCGCTAATCCGCCTACCCCTCCCCGCGTAGATCTCTTACAACGCAAGCCTCCTTCAGACAGGTCTAGGCGGCCGCCGACCTGGGTAAGCCCCGAACGAACGACTAAGGCCGACGCGATAAGGGCAACCCGCCCGCGAGGGCGGGGCGCAAAACCACGGGACTCAAGCCGGAACGTGAGTATGCCGGGTTGCCGCGGTCAGTTGGACGCCTCCTGCTCCAGCATGGCGGTCGACAGCCCCTCGTCCGTTCCCGATTCGCCCGGACGCTGTCTCGCGACCCGCTGACGTCCCCCAAAGGAGAAGGCCGTTGAGGTCAGGCCAGGCAGGGTTCGCCCTGCTCGAAACGCTCATGGCGTTCATCTTGGTGGGCGTGGTTCTCTGGGCTGGGATGCGGTTCTTCTATGTGGCGTCAACGCACGTCAGCGGCGCTCGGATCCGCACGGTGGGAGCCAGCCTGGCAAACGAAACGATCGAGCTCGTGCGCAACCGGCCATACACGTCAATCGGTGTAAACACCCCTGTGGCCAACCCATGGTACCCGACCGAACCCATCGCAACGGCGAGCCCGGGTATCACGCATGATCAGATCGTCACCCGGTACGGCATTGAATACCGCGTACGCACCTACGTCACATTCGTCGACTCCCCCGCGGATGGAGAAGGCGCCGGTGACGCTGATGGAGCGCAAGACTACAAGAGGGTCTTCGTCACGGTTGAGTGGCCGGAAGCGTATCAGATCAGGATGTCGACTCTGATGGTGCCATGAGACACGCGTGCCGGGTGTGGAAGGCCGCGCAGGACGCACGGGGCTTCAGCGTCATGGAGCTCATGGTCAGTTTGATCATTCTGGAAGCCGTATTCTTGATGGTGTTCGCGGGCTACTCGAGCGGGGTCATGCTGTTGGGCAACGCCTCGCGGGAGTGGGAGTCGCAGGAAGGCGCCCGGTCTTCTCTCCAGCTCCTGGCACGGCATCTGCGGCAGGCGACGGAGATCGCACTTGCCGATGCCGACGGCGTGGGCTTCTACGCCGATCTGGACAACGACGGGATCGAGGAAGCGGTACTCTATCGGCTCGTCGCGGCCGAGGGAAGACTCGAACGAGGCGTGAATCGCACCGACACGGATGCCGACGGTCGGGCTGATGCCATGCCCGCGACATTCGACCCCTTTCTCCCGGGTGTGGTGAACGAGGCGGGAATGTTCCTGACCTACTACGACGCTCACGGCGCTGTCATCACCGGGGGCGAGGGTTGGCCCACGATCGTTCGGGCGGTCGGTTTCGAGGTCATGGTCGACGTCAGGACGGGCGATCGTCAGCCGCCGGGCCGCTACCAAACCGTTGTCCAAATGCGAAATGTGGGCTTCCGAAGTTACTGAGGAGCGCGTGATGCACACACCTCGAGACCCGCAAACCGCCCACCGGCGTGGAGAACGCGGTGTCGGGATGCTTGCGGTGCTCGCCCTCATCGTCGTCCTGGACCTCCTGCTGCTCGTTGCCGCGAGGTTGGCCGGCACCGCAATCAGCTCGACCTTTCAAGACCAGTCGGTGACGGGCGCGTTTCACGCCGCCGAGGCAGGGTTGAATCATCTGATGTTCGTCGTGGGTCGCAACGCGGCATATGACACGGGCCAGCGGCTGCCCGAAGACGACGATGGTGACGGCCGGCCCGATTTCGGGGCAGAGGGAGAACGCGGCTGGGTGACCGCGCAGGCGGCTGCGTCTAACGATCTACTAGACCTGACTACGGGTCAGGCGGTCTTCATCAAGCCGGGCCAGCCGGACGGCTCGCGCGGCAATCTCCTGTACGCTGTTGGCTATGTTCCTTCACGTGGGTCCCCACGATCCGTGAGGGTGCTCAAGGTAGTCTATACCGCCGGCGTCGTGCCGAATGCCGCGATCCTCACCGACGGTGATCTCGTTATCAGTGGGACTCACACCGTGTCAGGCGAGAAGGGCTCGGTCCACGCTAACGCCAATCTATCGCTCTCCGGTGATTCCAATGTGGCGCGCAACGCCACTGCCTCCGGCTCCTACATACAGTCCGGCAACCCTACCATTGGGGGGATCGCCGGCGGCGACAGATCGCGGCTACGGATGCCATCGATCAACCTGGCGGGTCTGCGCCTGCTGGCAGACTACGAGCTCCGCTCTGACGGCTGGGTGTACGCTGGCCAGTCGGGACAAGCGGGCACCCCGGGCACGCCGCTTGCCGACACCACGGGCGGAACCGCGTATCTGGGCTGGAAGCAGGAGAGGACCGGTCCGGGCAAATGGAACCTCGCGGGCAATGCCAAACAGGATGGCACCTACTACGTTGAAGGCGACGCCGTCATTTCTGGCAATCCCGGCAACCTTGCCGCCCCATGGCGGGCGTCCATCTTTGCGACTGGGTCGATTCTCATCACGGGCAGTCCAGTCCTCACCGCCAGTACCGAGGGATTCGCCCTGGTCGCGGGCGGCGACCTTCGGATCGGCGCTAACCCTTCACAGTCGTACAGCGGCTCGCTGCTGACCCGTGAACAATTCGCCATCAGCGGGAATGTGACGATCACGGGTTCGGTCGTCTCAACGAATGAGGCCACGACGGCGACGCATGTCAGCGGCCCCTCGTCACTATCGGGGAACGCCACCATCATCTATGACGGCGGGGGCCCGGGTCTCCCCGGGGGCATCACGGTCGACCGCTGGCAGGAGCTGACTTCCGGCGGGCTCTGATCCCTACGGCGGGAAGTCCGACCGTATCCGCTCGGCGGCAGCGTCCACCGTTCCCTCCACCCCTAGAGCGCTAGTGACGGATAGTATGCCGAGCAGCTGGCGCAGCACCGACTCCTCCGGAACTACCAGGTAGACTCTCTGGCGGCGCGTGTGAAGCCGGTCAACCACCCCGAGGAGAAGCTGTACCCCTCGACTGTCAAGATATGTGGTTTTGCTGAGATCGATGATCAGAGCCCTGGCCGTATTAGGAATGGAGTCCAGAAGTTGCGTTTCGATCCCGGCAGCATTCGTCAGGTCGACCTCTCCGGATAGCGACGCAACCGAGTAGTCGCCATGCGCGGCTATTCGAACCGTTGCGAGGGTCTTCACGCTTCGACCTTTTGCCGCACGCGGCGCGACAGACGCACGGTCGTGCCCCCCGTGCCTGCCTGAATCTCCACATTATCCATCAAGCGCTGCATGACGTGCAGCCCGCGACCGCCATGCGCGCCGTCACGCGGCGTTCGCCATGCCCCATGATCCCTGACCGCAATAGAGATCTGGCCTCCCACCAATGTTCCCTCCACCTCCAGGGCCGCGTCACCGGGTCCATACGCATGCTCGATCACATTCGTACACGCCTCACCGACGGCGACGAGCACCGCGAAGATATCGTCGGGATCGGTCTTCGTCTGCCCAAGCCACCGGCGGAACGTATGTCGAATCTGAGGAAGGGATGACGGCACCGCCGGCAGGCGCAGGTGCAGCCGGCGAGGATCCAGGACGCCAACCTGCAGGGTCAGGATTGCCACATCGTCCCGAGGAGTACGGCCCTGCAGCGCCAGGGTCGTAATCCGTTTTGGTAGATCGTTCCATGATCCCCTCAGGGAAGCAGTGGCGGCCTGCTCCAGCCGCCTCAAGCCTTCCTCGATTCCAACATCAGGTTCTTCAATGAGCCCGTCCGTGTACAAGATCAATACCGTATTTGGCTCCACCGCCGCGAGATGCTCCTTGTAGCCCCGTTGGAAACGCGCTCCCAGCGGGAGTCCGGAGCCTTCCAGGAACCGGGTGCGCCCGTTCGGTTCGATAGCCAGAGCCGGCGGGTGTCCCGCACTGGCGTAGTGGGCGGTCCAGGTCACGGGATCAACGATGAGGTAGAACACGGTGGCCAGCTCGTCGGCCTCCATGAGGTTAGCCAAGAGACCGAGCAGTTCTCCGGGGCCATGTCCCTCCGCCGCATAGGCCCGAAGCGCATGCCGCAGCCTGCCCATGATGGCGGCGGAACCTACCCCGCGCCCCGCGACGTCTCCGATCGCCAGGCCTACCCGCCCGTCGGGCAGAACCAGGACGTCGTACCAGTCGCCGCCAACTGCTTCCGGGGTCGCCGGCGCATAGTGAGCGGCCACGGGCAGACCGGCGATGTCCGGAAGACGGGCCGGAAGCAGGGTGCGCTGCAATGTTCCGGCGATGTAATGCTCCGTTGCGAGCTCCTGCTCGAGCCGGCGCCGGCTGCGAACTTCATTGGTCATGTCCACCCCCACCACGAGCACCCCTCCCGAGCCGCCGTGGGGCCCCGGGACCCGGGTCAAGGTGAACGTGTAGTGGTGGCTCTCCTGTGGATTTGACGAAGGCTCGGCGATGATGGCCACTTCCTCTAGACGTACGGACTCTCCCATGTTGAAGACTCGATCAAGCGTTTCCGGCACGACAACGAGCGCGCCGGAGAACGCTTCGCCCGCGGTGCGACCAGACAGTAGCCCCGAGCTGCCGATCAACCGGGCCGCGTGCTCATTCGCGTATTGAATTCGGTGCTCCGGGCCCCAGGTGAGGACCACCGCGGTGGGCACGCGCGCGAGAACTTCCTGCAGCATGTTGCGTTCGCGCTGCAGCGCGGCATTGAGCTGCTTGCGATCCTCTTCGGCGCGTGCGCGCTCGGTCACGACGGCAGCCAGCGGCAGCATGACCATCGCCATGATGCCCATGAACGCCTGTAGCAGCAACAGTGAGTCGTTCGGCGTAGCCCCGACGAATGGCCCGAGCCCCCTGAGTGTGGCCCAGATGGCGATAACGGACAGGAGTGCAATCACCGTCATCGTATCCCGGCGGCCGAAGCGAAACGCGGCCCAGACGAGAAAGGGAACGGTGGCGTAGACAAAGGCAAAAAGCCCACCGAACACGACCCAGGCAACCGCCAGCAGCGCGAGCAAGAACACAAGCCGTTCGAGTGTCTGCTCGCGACCCCACCGAAGGCCGGGGCGGCGGCTCCAGAGGATCAGCAGCGGGGCAACCACAAGTGCGCCGGCGGCGTCGCCCAGCCACCAAGTCAGCCAGATCGGCCCGAAGTCGCTCCAGCGCGCGACCCCGCCCAGTGCCAGCGAGGTGACACCCACGGTGGCGCTGACAGTGGTGCTCAGCGTCGCCGCGAGCAGGCCGAACTTGAAGATGTCCTGCGGCCGATCGAACGCCTCAACGCCGCGGGCATATTTCGTCACCAGATACGCGCCAACGAGTCCCTCTAGCGTGTTCCCAGCCGCGATGCCGAGCGATGTCCAGACCGTGCCCGCAGTTGCCATGTTGGCCAGGAACGCACCGAGAAAGACCCCGGGCCACACGCGGAAACCGAGGAGCAGAATTGACGCAAGAGCGATACCGGTGGGCGGCCACACCGGCGTGGCGCTGGGATGGACAACGGCAAGCGTCAATCCCAGTCTGGCGGCAGCAAAGTAGGTAATCGCAAGAATGCCGATTGTGACGAGCCAGCCGCGGTCTCTATGCACTCGGCACCGCCGTCAACCCCAGTCGCTTCCCCAGGCCCAGGTCGGTTCTGCCAACCCCGCTAGTGCGACGCGTCGGGTTCGGGGCAGGATCGGCCCGTGGGGGGGCAGCCTTAGAAGGCCGCCCTATGTATATTTGTCAAAACCCTGGGTTTTGACCACCTTGCTGGGCACCTCACCCATCACCTTCTTGAGGAGCTCGAGGGCATTCTTTTTGGCTTGCTCCACGCTCTGGCCCTCCCCCTTTGCGGCGGTCTCGAATGTGCGATTCGTGATATTTGTGGGCTTGCCCATGTCATTGTCCGGCATCTGGCATCCACAGTTGTAGCACACGAGAGCATCCTCCCCATCCCTGGACTAGAGATCCTCCGACGCTTATTACGGATGCGAGTCACGCACACCTGCGGCGAAGTGACCAAAGACTATCCGCTGCTCAAAACCGGTTCGTGCCTTGGTGTTGCGGGGGAAGCCGTGTATCCTTGAGCCCAAGGAGATGGCATGAGCGAGTCGAGCATCCCAACTAAGGAGCGTCGGGTCAGCCCCAACTTCATCACGGAGGTCATTGACGACGATCTCCGCAAGGGGCGCTATCCTAAGGTCATCACGCGCTTCCCGCCCGAGCCCAACGGCTACCTTCACATAGGCCACGCGAAGTCGATCTGCCTCAATTTCGGCCTGGCGTTGGACTACGCCGGGGAGTGCAATCTGCGGTTCGATGACACCAACCCAGAAACCGAGAGCATTGAATACGTCGAAAGTATGAAGCGTGATGTACGATGGCTGGGCTTCGAGTGGACAAGGGAATGTTACGCCTCGGACTACTTTGAGAAGCTCTACGAGTGCGCGGTGCAACTGATCAAGGAAGGCAAGGCGTACGTGGACAGCCTCTCGGATGAGGAGATCAGCGCGTATCGGGGAACGGTGACGGAACCCGGCCGCCCCAGCCCCTATCGGGATCGTAGGGTCGAGGACAACCTTGATCTCTTCGGCCGGATGCGGCGTGGGGAGTTTCCCAATGGCGCGCATGTGCTGCGGGCGAAGATCGACCTGGCAAGCCGCAATATGAAGCTGCGCGATCCCGTGCTGTATCGCATCGTGCACGCCGCGCACTATCGTACCGGAGACGCCTGGTGTATCTATCCCTTATACGATTTCGCTCACCCTCTCTCGGACGCGATCGAGGGCGTTTCACACAGCATTTGCACGCTGGAGTTCGAGAATAATCGCGCTATTTACGACTGGCTCCTTGAGAACCTGCGGGGCAATTGCGGCCTCCCCCACGCTTCCCGGCCGTACCAGTACGAATTCGCCAGGCTCAGTCTAGACTACACAGTGCTGTCCAAACGGAAACTGATCAGGCTCGTGGAAGGTGGGTTCGTGCATGGGTGGAACGATCCACGCATGCCCACCATCTCTGGACTGCGCCGCCGGGGCGTCGCGCCCGAGGCCATTCGCGAATTCGCCAATCGCATTGGTGTCGCCAAGGCCAACAGCCGAGTCGATCCAGGCCCCTTTGACGCCGCGGTTCGGGACGATCTCAACTATCGGGCGCCGCGCGTGCTGGCCGTCCTGCGCCCCCTGAGAATCGTGCTGACGAACTATCCAGACGGCAAGGTCGAGCACCTGGAGGCTCCCTACTGGCCGCACGACGTGCCGAATCAGGGTTCCAGGAGTGTACCCTTCTCACGTGATCTCTATATCGAGCGGGACGATTTCATGCTCCAGCCGCCCAAGGGGTTTCACCGTTTGGTCCCCGGGGGGCGCGTGCGGCTGCGGCACGCGTATGTGATTCGGTGCGACGATGTGGTTCAGGATGCGCGGGGTGACGTGGTCGAACTCCGCTGCTCCTACGATGCGGAGACGCTCGGCAAGAACCCGGTCGAGGGAGCGCCGAAGGGTACCATCCACTGGCTGTCCGCACCGCACGCGGTTCGCGCCGAGGTACGGCTGTACGATCGCCTCTTTAGATCAGCGGACCCTGAGGCGGGCGACGGGGAATTCACTCAGCACTTGAATCCGGATTCTCTAGCAGTGGTGGAAGGCTACGTCGAGCCCAGTGTTGCCCACGATGTACCGGACTGCCGCTATCAATTCGAACGACTGGGCTACTTCTGGCAGGATCCCAACGATTCGCGCCGCGATCGTCTGGTCTTCAACCGCATCATCACCATGCGCGATTCCTGGGCCAAGACCCGCGATAAGTCCGCCCCACGTTCCTGACGCCTAAGGCCCCGCCTGTGTGGGTCCTCGGCGAAACCTGCTTCATGGACCCACGGGCGGAATCCGATGCATGAAGAACACCACGCACACCTAACTCACCACGGCACAGCGCACGCCCCTCACGATAAGCACGCCGGACACACCCCCGAGATGTTCCGCCGCCGCCTTGTCGTCAGTCTGCTCCTGACCCTGCCGATCCTGTACTTTTCGCACGAACTCCAACAGTGGCTGCGCTTCGAAGCCGTTCGGTTTCCCGGAAGCGAGTGGGTGACACCCGTGTTCGCCGTAGCCCTCTACGTGTACGGGGGCTGGATCTTCATCGAAGGAGCGTGGCGGGAGCTGCGCGCCAGGGCACCGGGCATGATGGCGCTTGTCGCAATGGCCATCACCGTGGCCTTCGTGTACAGCCTCGCCGTCACTTTCGGACTCCGCGGCAACGAAGCCTTCCTCTCGTCATCGTGAGCGCGACGGCTCTCTCCGCGCGTAACGGCATTCTCGTCCGCAACCGTGAAGCGTTCGAGCGCGCACGTGCGCTCAGCATCGTCGCGTTCGACAAGACCGGGACCCTGACAGAGGGACGGTTTGGAGTGCGAGAGGTGTACTCGGATGGCCTGCCCAAGGAGCACACGCTGCGTTTGGCCGCGGGGTTAGAAACCCGGTCCGAGCACCCGCTGGCCAGAGCCATTGTGGAAGCTGCCCAAAACAGCGGCCTCACCCCGGATGTCGTAGAAGAGTTTAGCGTGCTGGCCGGGCGAGGCGTGGAGGGTCGGCTGGCGGCCGGACCTACCGTATCGGGCGCCCGGAATGGGCGGTCGAGCTGGACCTGCCCCTCTCGCCTGCTTTGAAGGCTGGGCTCGAGGAAGCGGAGTCCCGAGGGGAAAGCGTGGTTGTCCTAATGGACGAGCAGCGCGTCCTGGCGGTGGTGGCCCTGGCGGATCGTGTTCGGGAGAGCGCACGCCAAGCAATTCACGGGTTGCACGGAATGGGCATCGAGATCGTTATGATCACGGGTGATGCGGAAGCCGTGGCCAAGACCGTTGCCCGGGAGTTGGGAATCGCACGCTTCTACGCTCGAGTCTTACCCCAGGATAAATCTCGGCTCGTCGGTAAGCTAAAGCGTAACGGCCCCGTCGCGTTCGTCGGGGATGGCATCAACGATGCGCCCGCGCTGCTCGAGGCGGACCTCGGCATCGCCATTGGCGCAGGAACGAATGTGGCAATTGAATCGGCCGACCCTGGTGTTGGTCGAGAATGACCCCCTCGACGTGGTCCGGGCCATTCGGCTGGCGCGAGCCACCTACGGCAAGATGGTACAGAACCTTCTTTGGGCCACGGGCTACAATGCCGTCGCCCTGCCGCTGGCGGTCGGTGTCGCCGCCTCCTGGGGACTTCTACTCTCCCCTGCGTTGGGCGCGCTCTTCATGAGCCTTTCCACCGTTATCGTGGCGGTCAATGCCGTGCTTCTCCGCCGGCTCGCACTATAGCGCTTGAGACCCGTTCCGGTGCTCTCGGCCCGGCACCACCTCCCCCGCGAGAGGTGACTGGCCAAGGCCCGGTTTGGTGATAATACATCTAGGAACACGAATATCACGCCTGCACATAAGGTGAGATGGGACACGTGATACGGTGGTTGGCTCTAGGCTTGGTTGTCCTTTTGGGCGCCGCCCCCCTTGCGGCCGCGGAATCGAAACGTAGCTTTATTGTCGGATTTCCGCCCTACACACTGGGAGCGGATCAGAAGACCGTCCTCGGGAGCGCAAAGCTGACGCCCGGATCCCGCATCGTCTTCTCCGACAAGGTCCCCACGACTCGCTTCTCAACGAACACCAGCGTGTTTCTGGGAGGATCGGGCTATCGCGCAGAATTGAGCGTCGAGTTTTGGAACGGCAGGCTGGCGGTTGTGGTACTCCACTGGCCCCAGTCGGCCTTTCCCTCAGTGGGAGAGTGGAGGGGGAGGTCCACTGACCTCTACTTCCAGTTGATTAATACCTACGAATCGTCCCTCATCAAGTCGGACTCGGTCCAATCGATACCGCATCGGGGAGAGTATTCCGCACCGACCTTGCGCTTTGCCGGCACGATCACCTTGATGGACTCTACGGGGAGCCAGTTGATCATGCGGTCGGACGACAGCCAGACCACGCTGACGCTCGTCTATGTGTGGGGACGCTATAAGCTGGCCCTCGACCGGGTGCCGCAGCCGACGACGAGGTTCTAGATTCGACCGAAGAATCTCCCAGCTCGTGCCTTCCGCCGTAGGCGCGGCCGGCGCCAGTCTGCGGGTGGTATCGGTCGCAACGTCTCAAATAGAATGCTGCGGCTGCGATTCATCCGCTCGAGGTGTTTCGCGAGCGAACCGCCCACAACGCGGGTGTGCTTTCCCCCGCTATCCTCGGCGGGATCCGGGAAGTCGGTTTTCACAGAACCCGGAAGATCCTGCTGCAGAATATCCAGGAATAGCCACTCCATCTCGGTGAGAAATATGGTAGAGTAGCGAGCCGATGGCATTCTCCCGGCCGTCGGGTCCCTCCCAGTCCAAAGTGCGCTGATCTAGACCTTCTACCAGCCTGAGCGTCCGCCGGCGCACCTCCTCCAGGGCCCACAGCCAGCGGCCCACTTCCGGCTCATATCCAGGCAACGGATCGATCTGCAGCATTCTCATGATCGCCCTCCTATTCCCACCTCTTAGCCGTTGCGGGCCAACAGAAACTCTGCACCGCCCCCGCGAGATGTCATTCGGCATGACTTCATATTGGCTACAATCAGCCAGGAACCTAAAGATACTCCGTCAAGTCCCCGGTTTGCCTCCCCGCATGGGTGTCGTGCGAAAGTGGCAGGACCTGCGGACCTTAGCTCAGGAGGTGCTTCGTGTACGCCATACTTGAGGACGCGGCACGCCGATCGCGTGACTACTTGAACCGCATCGGCGAGCGGCCGGTCGGCCAGCCGGGAGCGGTCGGCGCGTTACGCCAGCTTGAGGAGCCGCTTCCCGAGAACCCCAGCGACCCGGCACGTACGCTCGCTCTTCTCGATGAAGTCGTTTCACCGGCCACGATGGCAATGGCAGGACCTCGTTTCTTCGGGTTCGTGATCGGTGGATCCTTGCCCGTAGCGCTCGCAGCGAACTGGCTCGCGGGAGCCTGGGACCAAAACGCGGGACTGTACAACGTGACCCCAGGTGTCGCGCACCTCGAGGCAGTAGCGCTGCGTTGGTTGATCGAGCTCCTCGACCTGCCCCAAGACAGTGGCGGCGCGTTCACGACCGGAGCCACAGTCGCGAACTTTACCGCGCTGGCGGCAGCACGCCACGACGTCTTGGCTCGCGCGGGCTGGAACGTGGAGACGGATGGATTGTTCGGCGCGCCGGTGATCACAGTAGTCACAGGTGAGGAGGCGCATCCCACACTCCTCAAGTCACTTGGAATGCTTGGGCTCGGGCGCTCGCGCATCGTGCGCGTGGCCGTGGACGGCCAGGGTCGGATGCGCGTCGATGCGTTGCCGCAAATCGAGGGGCCGACGATTGTGTGTCTCCAGGCCGGCAATGTCAACACCGGCGCCTTCGACCCCTTCGAGGTCATCATCGCACGCGCCAAAGCAGCCGGGGCATCGGTGCACGTTGATGGTGCATTCGGACTGTGAGCGAAGGCGGCACCTTCACTTCGCCATCTCGTTCGGGGACTCGAACGCGCCGATTCCTGGGCCACGGACGCTCACAAGTGGCTGAACGTGCCCTACGATAGTGGACTGGCTTTCGTTCGCGATCCGCACGCGCTCCGCGCCGCGATGGCCATCACCGCCGAATACCTGCCCACGGAAACGGGGCAGCGAAACCCCAGTGATTACACGCCGGAGCTCTCACGGCGCGCACGGGGCGTGGAAGTGTGGGCGGCGCTGCGGACGCTCGGTCGAGCCGGCCTTGCCGAGCTGTTCGAGCGCAATTGCAGACAGGCGCGCCGTTTCGCCGAAGGCCTGGGCGAGGCCGGGTTCGACGTGCTCAATGACGTCATGTTGAATCAGGTGCTCGTTGCGTTCGGCGATGCCGAACGGACCCGCCGGACGATTGCGGCGCTGCAGGAAGAGGGTACCTGCTGGTGTGGCGGCACCATCTGGCAGGGCCGCACCGCCATGCGAATCAGCGTCAGCAGCTGGGCGACGACCGACGAAGACGTCGAGCGCAGCCTCGACGCCATGATTCGTGTGGCGCGAGCCCTCACCTAACCGGCGACTAAGTCGGCGCGGCGCGGACCGTTCAGGCAGAAGGCCGCCGCATCACTCGCGCGCGCATCCCTCCACCTGGCGTGTTGAGACGGCGTGGAGTCGGGTGCGGACATTTCCCACGGCCTCGGTGACCTCCTGCATCGTGTCCCGCAGCATTGTCAGACTGATGAACAGGCTGGTCGCGTCGGTGCTCGCGCGCTTCTCGACCAGGTTGCCGACGATTTCAGCCGCGGCGGCGCTGTACTTCTCGGCGTCCTCCAGAGCGTCCAGCATCTCGGGAAGGCAAGGAATAGCCTGCGCCCGCGGCGGCGGCCGCAGCGCCTGCCCCGCGCCCGCGCCGACGGCAAGCGCCGCCATGAGAATCACGGCCTGCCACAACCATAACCGCTTCAGCGTCATACGGACCACCGCCATCCTGGCTCTTTGCCCATGCGGGGGCCGACCCGCACCGTCGGTTTATCGAGGGGCGGCTGGCTGAATTGCTGGAAGGACATTGCGAGCGGTCTACTTGCCGTCCTAGCGCTCGCCTGTGGCGCACGCCACAACGCGCCATAGTGGTAGCTATCGTAGCGTTCCGCAGCGCACCGTGATTGGTGCTGTGGACCACTGGTGCTAGATGTCGACCAGCACCTTGAACCCGCCATAAACCATGCGCTTCATATCGAAGGGCATCGGCATGTCCTGCATGCCTGCTGTCATAACCGGATCCTTCATCACCTTCGCGTTGACGCGATCCCGATGCGCTCGCGACTTGAACACGATGTACGAGAAGACCACCGTCTCCCCCGGCTTGAGCTTGACCGTTCGCGGGAACGGAACCCCCCACTTTGGCTTGAGGTCGTCGCCGACGCACTCCTTGTAGTCCAGTGCACCGTACTTCCGCCACATTTTTCCTGCCTTCTGGGCCATACGGCGGTAACTCTCGAGGTTTTTCTTTGGGACGGGCAAAACAAATCCATCGACGTAACGCATGTGTAGCCTCCTTTCTGTTACTTACAACTCGGAACCTAAGATGTGTTCCGCTGGGAGGACTCTATCCCCTCGTTCCAATTCAGTGTACTGCTGAATATTCGCGGCACCTGCCACCGAGACATCTTTTGTGATGATGCAGCGACCTGACCTCGCTTCGCATCCAGACTCCACGGTCCTGCGCCGGCGGCCGAGAAGTAGAGCCAGATGAAGCAGTAAAGCGCGGGCAGTTGGCCATCGTTCAGGATGGGCCAGATGCCCTGGGGAAAAGCGAACTGGAAATACGCGACGGCCATCTCGCCGGACAGAAGAAACGCGATGGGACGGGTGAAGAGGCCGAGCACGAGCAGCGCACCGCCGAAGGTCTCGAGGATGCCGGCGAGCCCCGCCTGAGACATCAACGGGACCGTGCCACCGTCTGGCGGTACCCCGGCCGGAAAGGCGAAGAGCTTCATCGTACCGGCCTGCATGAACATTAACGCCGCCACGATGCGGAGCAGGCTTTGCAGGCGCGGGGCCTGAGCCGACCACAATGCGACGACGTTTGCCACTGTCTCGCTGCCTACCACCATGATTGCTCCTTCGCGGCGAATCTAAACCTCGGAGCTGGCTTCCGGACGGTCTTGACCGGCTAAACGCAAGCTCTATTCAGACGTCGAACGAGGGGCACCGAGATCGACACGTCGAATTGTGGACCTCCGAGGGCCTCTCCGCCGGCCACCATGGCCACGCCACGTAGCGCCAAAGCGTTCCCCATCGAGCCGCCGATCGAGCCGATGCTCGCCAAGCTAGCCGATGCCCTGCCTACGTCTGGGAATTTTCTCTTCGAGCCGAAATGGGACGGATTCCGCGCCATCATCTTTCGCGGCGCATCCGACGTCTTCATCCAGAGCCGCGTCCTGCGGCCGCTTGACCGCTATTTCCCAGAGCTGCACGAGGCGCTGCTCGAGAAGCTGCCACCGGGCTGCGTGATCGACGGCGAGATAGTGATCAGGACGCCGCGTGGGCTCGATTTCGATGCGCTGCAGCTGCGGCTGCACCCCGCGGCCTCGCGCGCGGCGAGGCTCGCGAAGGAAACACCGGCGTCGTTTGTCGGCTTTGACCTGCTGGCAGTCGACGGACGCGACCGGATGTCCGCGCCGCAAAGCGAGCGCCGCTCGCTGCTCGAGCGCCTGCTAGCGAACTTGGGCCCGCCGGTCTACCTCACGCCAATGACCAGAGACCGCGATACGGCAACCCGGTGGCTTGAGCAGTTCGAAGGCGCCGGCCTCGACGGCGTGATCGCGAAGCCTGCTGACAGTCCCTACGAGCCCGGGAAGCGCACGATGATCAAAGTGAAGCATGCGCGCACCGCCGAGTGTGTGGTCGCCGGGTTCCGCTGGCACAAGAGTGGAAAGGACGCGATAGGCTCGCTGCTCCTCGGCCTGTACGACGACCGCGGCAGGCTGCAGCACGTCGGCGTCACATCGTCGTTCACTATGGCGATGCGCAGGCAGCTCGTAGCCGACCTCGCGCCACTCCGCCATAACGCGTTGGAGCATCATCCCTGGCGAGAATGGGCGCAGGTGGAAGCGAGCGAGCTCGGCCGCATGCCTGGCGCGCAGAGCCGTTGGAGCGCGGGCAAGGATCTCTCATGGGAGCCGCTGCGCATCGAGCACGTGTGCGAGGTCAAGTACGATCATCTGCAGGGGGACCGCTTTCGCCACGCCGCGGTCTTCCTGCGCTGGCGGCCGGACAAGCGGCCGCGCGACTGCCGCTACGACCAGCTCGAGGTCACGCTCCCCTACGAGCTCGACCAGGTCTTCTCGTCCGGATCGGGCGGTTCCTGAGCCGGCCGCAGCCTGGCCGGGACGTTCTTCAAATTTACACGGATGCGCGTCCAGGTTGTCGAGCGACCGCGCATCGAATCGACCAGCACATCCGCAGGCTCGAGATGCGCCGCCGCGTCGGGGTAGCGCGCCTTCCAACGCTCGAGCCCTGCGAGCGCGTCTTCCCTGCGCGCAGCGCGGCCGACCTCGATCAGTGGGTGCTTTGACACACGCCGCTTGGACGGTTGCACACGCGCGGGCTCGCCGCGCTGCTTCCTATAGTGTGGCGGCCATGGCGCGTCGCCGAGTCCCTCCTGCTCGTGCCTCGCCGACAACTCGAGCAGGCGCTCGAGTGATCCGCGATGCTGGTCGATGTCCCCGTGCCGGTCCCCTAGCGTGGCGAAGCGCGCGGGCATAGTTGCGAGCGTGAAGTCGCCCGGCTCGCAGCTATCTACCTCGTCCCAGCCGAGCGGCGCCGACACGCGCGCATCGGCCGTGGGCCGCACCGAGTAGGCCGAGGCGACGGTGCGGTCTTTGGCGTTCTGATTGTAGTCAACGAACACGCCATGTCGCTCCTCCTTCCACCACTTGCTCGTCGCGATCCGTGGCGCACGCCGCTCGACTTCGCGTGCGAGCGCCAGCGCCGCGCGGCGCACCTCGTCGAAGCTCCAGCGTCTGTCTATGCGTACATTAACGTGCATGCCGCGCGAGCCCGAGGTCTTCGGCCAGCCGGCCAGCCCGAAATCTTTCAGCGTCCCCTCGACCACATGCGCCACCTCGCAGACCTGCACCCACTCCACGCCCGGCACCGGATCGAGGTCGACTCGCATCTCGTCAGGATGCTCCAGGTCATCCGCGCGCACCGGATGCGGGTGCAGCTCGAGGCAGGCGAGATTTGCGAGCCAGACGAGGGCGGCGGCGTCCCGCGGCACCACCTCGTCCGCACTGCGCCCCGACGGAAAGCGCAGCGAGACTACCTCGATCCACGGCGGGCGCGAACGCGGCGCGCGCTTCTGATAGAAGAACTCGCCCCCGATGCCATCAGGGTAGCGCACCAGCATGTTGGGCCGTCCGCCGGCACCGCGCAGCGCTCCGTCGGCCACCGCGAGATAGTAGCGCGCGAGGTCGAGCTTCGTGTATCGCGGCTGCGGAAAGAGCACCTTGCGCGGATTGGAGATCGAGATCTCGCGGCCATCGACCACGAGCAGTTCGTGTTCGCGGCTACTATGCCTACGTGCGTTTCCGCTTGATCCAGGCATACACCGAACCCAGACGCGCCTCGACGTTATCGAAGCCGCGGCGGCGCCTATCCGCGCGCGCACGCGGCGGCGCGCTCGAGGAGCAGCTTGCGCTCGCGTGCGTTTCGCGTGAGCGATGCCGCGCGCTCGAACTCCGGACGTGCCTCGTCAAAGCGGCCGAGCTTTGTCAGGAGGTCGCCGCGCACGCTCGACAAGAGATGATAGCTCTTGAGCGATGGTTCTGACGTCAGCGCATCGACGAGCTCGAGGCCCGCTGTCGGCCCGAACGCCATCGAGACCGCGACCGCCCGATTTAGCTCCACGACCGGGGACGGCGCGAGCTGTGCGAGCGCATCGTAGAGCGCTGCGATACGTGCCCAGTCGGTCCGCTCCGCGGTATGCGCTCGCGCGTGACAGGCGGCGATTGCGGCCTGGAGGGCGTACGGGCCAAGAGCGCCGCCGAGTTTCTCGGCACGCTCGAGCGCGACGAGACCACGACGGATGAGCAGTTGATCCCAGCGTGCGCGGTCTTGGTCGAGTAACAGGATGGGCTCTCCCGACGGGCCGACCCGCGCCCTCAGGCGGGACGCCTGGATTTCCATCAGCGCGACCAGGCCGTGTACCTCGGGCTCCTTCGGCATAAGCTCGGCTAGGATACGGCCGAGACGTAGCGCATCTTCGCAAAGCGCAGGTCGGATCCAATCGTCACCGGCGGTCGCGGAGTAGCCCTCGTTGAACACGAGGTAGATAACCTCGAGCACCGACGAAAGACGGGCGGCGAGCTCGGCCCCGCGAGGAACCTCGAAGGGGACGCGCGCCTCGGCGAGGGTCCGCTTAGCCCGGACGATGCGCTGGGCCACGGTGGACTCCGGGACGAGGAATGCCCGCGCGATCTCCTGGGTCGTGAGACCTCCGAGCAGGCGCAGTGTGAGGGCAACACGCGCGTCGGTGGAGAGAACCGGATGGCAGGCCGTGAACATGAGGCGCACGAGGTCGTCGCCGACGTCATCGTTGACCGCCGCGTCGAGATCCGGCGCGATCATCTCCTGCTGGGCCTCGAGCTCGCGCCCGAGCTCCTCGTGCTTGCGGTCGAGCACCGTTCTCCTGCGCAGTAAATCGATCGCACGATGCTTCGCGGTGGCCATGAGCCAGGCGCCCGGGTTACGCGGGACGCCCGAGGCCGGCCACTGCTCGAGCGCGGCGACAAGAGCGTCCTGCGCGAGATCCTCGGCGAGACCGACGTCGCGCACGATCCGCGCGAGACCGGCGATGAGTCTGGCCGACTCAATCCTCCAGACCGCCTCGATCGCGCGATGGGTATCGGAAGCCGTCACGGCGATTCATCCCGCCGCCGCAAGCCGAAACGCACCCAACTACGGCTTCGGCTTCGCAGACGTCTTTGTGATCTGCTCCCTAAGCCGCGCGTGGTGTTCGACCGCCTCGCTTGGACCGAAGTCCTCCAGCTCGAATACCTGGCGAATCTCCACCTCACCGTCCTCGAAGGGGACGCGCTTGGCCCATTCGATCGCCTCCTCCTTCGACTTCGCCTGAATCAGCCAGAAGCCGGCGATGAGCTCCTTCGTCTCGGTGAAGGGTCCGTCGATCACGGTGCGCTTTGCTCCAGAGTACCTGACGCGCGCGCCCTTCGAGCTCGCCTGGAGCCCCTCCCCCGCGAGCAGCATGCCGGCCTTCACCAGTTCTTCGTTATACTTCCCCATCTCGGCAAGCTGCTTCTCGCTGGGGAGAACCCCCGCCTCGGAGTCCTTGCTGGCCTTGACGATCATCATGAATCGCATCGTCCTACCTCCTTCTGCCTTTGGGTTCGGCGCCGGAACTACTTCTTCGTCGCGACCCCCATGTCGCGAAAGCGTTCAATCGCCTCGCTGGGGCCAAAGTCCTCCAGCTCGAACAGCTGGCGAATCTCGATCTCGGCCTCCGCTCCTTCCCCGATGGGATTGGGGAACCGCTTGGACCATTCGATTGCCTCTTCTCTCGACTTGACCTGGATAGTCGTGTAGCCGGCGACGAGCTCCTTTGCCTCAGTGAAGGGCCCGTCGATCACCGAGCGCTTCCCCCCCGAGTACTTGATCCGCCAGCCCTTCGAGCTCGGTTGGAGCCCAGAGGCATCGAGCAACGCGCCGGCTTTCACCAGCTGCTCGTGATAGTCTGCCATTGCGGCAATAAGCTTCTCTTCCGGCATAGTGCCCGCTTCCGTGTCCTTGTTCGCCTTTACTAGGATCATGAATCGCATGTCGTGTCTCCTTGTGGTTTCTGGTTTGGAGCCAGGCTTCCCGCCGAACTCGACCGGGTTAACTTTAGTCTCTACTTACACGTCGAACGAGGGAGAGCGAAATCGACACGTCCTGCCACCCACATCCTCCCCCGCGTGGTGGAGACGTAACGCGGAGAGGCGAGGGCGTCGGCCGCGCTCTTACATCACCTATTGAAACCACCCCAGGTGCTCGGCGAGACGGTCCTGATCGAAGGCGTAGAGGGGTCCTTCTTTGTGCAAAGAGTCTTCTAACTCGTTCGATAGCCCCGTTACATAGAATTACCCATGTCTCTTGGGGCGTCGAATTGGATATTTCGCCCGATGCGGCGACCCATCGCCTCACACTACTATCCTGGCAGAAGAACGGAGAGTGAGACTCAGCGACGACGCTGAGGAAGCAACCGAGAGGAGGTCACTGGATGTCCGCGACGACGAGGACGCGATTCCGAGCAGCTATCGTTGCTACTGCTCCCGCAGTGCTGCTAGCAGGATTCGTCTACCATCCGCATATACCGTATCCGGACCCCGCCTTGGTCGCTGCGGCGGCCACCTCCGACACGACACGCTGGGGGCTCTCGCATCTCGCGGTCGGCGTTGGGTCTGGGCTCGCAGTGCTCGCCTTCCTCGCCATTCAGAGCTACCTCGGCGAGGCGGGCGAGGAACCCTGGGGCGTCCTGGCGGTCCCGTTCATCGTCATGGGCAGCACGCTGTTCACGTTGCTGCCGGGAATGGAATTCGCCGTGCTGGCTGCCGCCGACACGGGTGCTGACGTTCAGGCGGCCCAGACTGCGCTGATGCCGTGGTTCGTCCCCATCCTTTTGACAGGCGCGGTCACCTTCGCGCTCGGGGTCCTCGGCTTCGCGAGGGGGATTGCCCGCAGCGGCGTTCTGAGCCCGCGGCTGACCCGGCTCGTCGCGGGGGCGCTCGTCATCATGGCCGCGGCGCGCTTCGTCCCGTTGGGCATAGTTCAATTCTACGTGGGCGGCGCAGCCGGCATCGCGGCACTGTGGCCGCTGGCCTACGAGATGTGGCAGCACACGGAGGCGCGACCCGCGGGACAGCCAGCGATCGATGCGACCGATGCCGGCGGCCTGGTGGTACCGCCGTCCGCGGGGACCGGAGAGAGGCGCTGGAGCGAGCCGCGTACCTGACGGATCAGAGGTGCCGCAACGTCCAGGAGGAGGCTACACGAGGTCGTGCTCGTAGGCGTACGCGGTGGCCGCCGCCCTGGTGGACAGTCCCAGCTTGGTGAAGATGTTGCTCACGTGGCGAGCCACGGTCTTCTCGCTGATGAAAAGCTCGTCGGCGATCGCGCGGTTGGTCTTACCGGCCGCCACGAGGCGGAGCACCTACACCTCGCGCGCGGTGAGCCCGCCGCGTCGAGCTCCATCTCCACGGCATCCTTGTCCCCAACCTCGCGGCAGGCGAGTCCGATGAGGACTCCGATACGGGCGGCTTCGTACGGCGCCCCGAGTTCGCGCCAGGCCGTCCATGCGTGGCGCAGCGCGTCGAGGGCGGCTCGGGCATCGCCCTCGGCGAGGAGGACGGCTCCCTGCGCGTGGGCGGCGACTGCGCGTAGAAGCGGCGCGTCGAGGGCGACGGCGATTTCCAACAGCTCGGCGGCGGCGGTGCGTGCCGCTTGGACGTCACTCGCGGCAAGCATGATCTCGACGCATCGCGATGACGATCACTAGACGACATTTCATGCGTGCTCCTTTCGCCTCTCCGAGGCCATATTCTTAACGCTAACGTCGGTACCCTTAATTAAGATAACTCAGCAAGAGTGCTCCGACGCAACTAGCCTCAAGCTTGGCGTATTCCGTCAAAAAGGACATCCACTAGCTCGTCCCGAAGGGAAGCCTGGCGCCGCAAGACAACCATAGAAGGGAGGACTGAGGACGATGCAGGACAATAAGGCTCTTGCCCGTTCCATACCTGAAGCGTTGAACTCTGGAAAGTTGGGGCCACTCGATGAGGCTATTGGCCCGAACTGGGTCATCCACGACCCAGGCACGCCCGACGTCGGACGCGGCCCCGAAGGGGCCAAGAAGTACGCCACCCTCTACCGCGATGCCTTCCCCGACGCCCACATCGCGATTCACCAGCAGCTTGCTGAAGGCGAGTGGGTAGCCACCCGCTGGACCGGTACCGGTACGAACCGGGGTGCGCTCGGCACCATCGCACCCACTGGCAAACGGGCGTCTGTCGAAGGTATAACCATCGACTGCATCCGCGGGGGAAAGATTGTTGAGACCTGGAGCAATTGGGACACGATGGGACTCATGCAACAGCTTGGCGTCGCGCCCTTGCCTCAGGAGTCAGGCCGGCGATAGATCAAGGGAGTTTCCACGATAATTCGGAGGCGGGGGCTGACCCCGCCTCCTTTCTGTATCCTACGGTCCGGAATCACCCATTCATCGGCACAGGCGATGATGTCCCTGCCATTGTGGCACCACTCGCGCTCGCTCGGACAGAGACACGCCTAAAGCTCCAGAAATCCGGGCACAATCCTCACATAATGTTCCAAGAAGTGTCGGGAAGCCGACGCGACAGCCGCCACGGCTGGAAGGACCCGAGGTGTCACGCATAGAGCCACGCGTAGCGTTTCTCCTCCTGGACGGCGTGCCGTTACGCCAGACGCACACGCCCAGTGTCGCGTTGTGCGCACTCGGGCTGACACTTGATGGTGCCCTCCACCCCCTGGAGATTCGGCCGGTCGCAGAGGAGGATGAGTCGGCATGGCTGACGCTGCTCCGCGGCCTCAGCGCACAAAAGTTGCCAAGCGATCCCCTGCTCATCTGCTGTGACGGCCATCCGGCGGTCATGGCCGCCATCCGGCAGACATTCCCTCGCGCGACGGTCCAGCTCAGCGTGCCTGACCGGCTGGAAGCCCTATCTCACAAAGTGGACCCTGGGCACCAGGATGCCTTCCTCACCGAGGCGCGCCGCATCTTTCAGGCACACGACCGCGATGCCGCAGTAACCCGCTTCCTTGCATGGCGCAACCGTTGGCGCGATCACCGCGGGCGGATCGTCCACGAACTCGAAGCCGATCTGTCACTCTGCCTCGCGTTCTATCGGTTTCCGGCGAATCTGCGGGGGACTCTGCGCAGTGTGAGCGCCGTCAAGCGAGTATTTCGGCACGCAGGGCCTGCGGAGGTGATGGAGGCGAGCGCCGTTTCCATTTCATCGACGCCTCCATCGACGCCGGAAACAAGCGCCGTTGTCCTTCCGTGTGTGCCGGTCATAGCGGCGCGGATCGACGCCCACGATGAGCTTCGCGACGCGCCCTCCCAGGCGCATGGCGTTGCTGTGGACAACAGTTCGCCCGTCAAAAGCGACGTGCCAAAAGCGCTCCGGCGGGGGACGTTAGTATACGAGGTTTTGACCGGGGTGTGTCTGGCCGCCCTTCTCGCGATTATGGGCACCGCGGAAATTCTTCAACCCCCGCGACAGTCGCTCGGCTTGTCGTCAAGCTTGCGGCCCACAACTGAGCAACCTACAGCTCCGGGCCACGAGATTGTCCCTCCGCAGCAAGTGACGCAAGCGCCCGATCCGCCCCGTCCCGTCCCGGTCCCGGCTAGCACGCCATTGCCGTCCCCAGCTCCCATCGCACCCCAGCCCGCTGGCATACCTCCCACCCGTGGTGTGATGGTGGTAGTCTCAGCGACCGGACAGTCGTGGATCAGGGTTACGGCGGACGGCGTGAAGGTTTTCGAGAATGTGCTGCGCCCAGGTGACGTACGGCGCTGGAGCGCGAGGCGCATCCTGCAGATCCGCTCAGGCAACGCCGGAGCGGTGGATGTCACGGTGAACGGCCGGCGGCTTGGTGTGCTCGGACGCGTGGGTCAGATCGCGGCGCGCGCGTTCACACGCTCTAGTCCTAGCCCATGAGACCTCTCCTCAGGCGTGGGTAAGCGGCCAACGGGACTAAAGTCAGAACGACGTAGTCAGTACGCTTCGTCTTCTGTCGGTGCGGTGCGTGCTTTTTGAAGAACTCCAGAAAAGTCGGGAAGAGCGGATCGCTGGAATCGAGATGGTGCATCTCGTCCATGGTTACCATCGGATCTGCCTTATAGAGTATGTAATAGACGCTAAGCGTGGGTGCTTCGAGACGCTGGCCAGCGCGGTACGCTTGTAGAGCGCCGAGTTCTCCGAGTCTCTGAATATCCATCGGTCCAAAGGGAAGAGCCCACCTCAAATCAATGTCGCGATCGCCGAGCCGAACGATCGCGGGGTTCAACTTCTCGGGCAACTCGGGCATTAATGGCGTTTTCTTGGCTGGAGATCATCAAAGATCTTCGAACCGCCCTTAGGAATAACCCCGTTCCGGTGGAGACGCTCAAGCAACTGCTCGAAAAAGCCGCCTGACCGCAGAACGCTCGTGCGCCCTACGGGCCTTGTTCCGACTGCGGCTCGATCGTGTGCCGGACGTCGCGAGCCAGCGCCTGGGTCCGCCGATGCATCCGCCCGAATTGTGATCTGCGCGAGGATCGTCATACCGCGCCGCGCCCCGGAACCCCTATAATGGGCCCACCATGACGGGCGCAGCTCACTGACAGTTCAAGCCTTTCGTTCAAATGCGGGAGTTCGGAAAGGCAGAAGCGCAAGCGTAAGAGGATCAACCAATCCACCAGTCATGAACACCAGTGACTATACGGTCCGCGCCGCCGCCGAGGGCAGCTCCGGCAGGTTCGTGTTCTCGTTCGAAGCCATCGGAACCCAGTGGGAGATCGAGACCCACGAGCCGTTAGGCCGTGGGTTGCGGCAGCGGATTCTCAGGAGGATCGAGGAGTTCGACGCCACGTACTCACGGTTCCGCCAGGATTCTCTGGTGTCTCGGGTCGCGGTCGCCCCTGACGGTGGCTGCTTCGACTTCCCCGACGACTCGGTTGCCCTCTTCGATCTCTATGAACGGCTCCACACGGTTACCGAAGGTGCCGTGGACCCGCTCGTTGGCCGTGACCTCGAACTCCTCGGCTACGACGCAACGTACTCGCTCACACCCGCATCTGATCTGGTCCGAGCCGAGGCGCACGCTCGGAGGAGAGCGACCTGGTCGAAGGACATCATCCGGGAGGGCAC
>Ga0187893_10003372_pt1 | contig 32576 bp, 21 predicted proteins | sample MA1701074metaG_FD_139574 | JGI IMG/M metagenome (GOLD analysis project Ga0187893, IMG submission 139574) | White microbial mat communities from a basaltic lava cave in the Kipuka Kanohina Cave System on the Island of Hawaii, USA - MA170107-4 metaG ...
CCTGCTCGCCGTGGTGGACGTGAAATGGCCTCCCGAGCAGGAGATCGACGGCCGCAACGGCGACTATCCCACCGACGCGCGTATCTGGACCGAGCTGTTCTGGCGCCACTGGGACGACTTCAGGGTGGGACGTCGCCAGCACCTGTTCGCCGTCGACGTCGCGAGCGGCGCTGCCATTGACCTGACGCCGGTGGATCACGACGTGCCCACCATCGCCACCGGCGGCGACGGCGACGTCGCCATCGCGCCGGACGGCCAGGAGATCGCGGTCGCCATGCACGGCGACGAGGTGGTGGCCACCAATACCAACGTCGACATCTACCTGATCCCGAGGGACGGGGGGGGGGGGAGGGACGTGTCGACGTGGAAGAACGTGACGGCCTCCCTGCGCGGCGCCGAGCATACGCCGCGCTATTCCCCTGACGGCAAGTGGCTGTCGTATCTGTCCATGGCGCGGCCCGGGTTCGAATCGGACCGGCAACGGCTGATGCTGCAGCGGCGGTCGGGGGGGGGATCGACGCTGGAGGGCGGGCCGATCGAGGCCACGGCGGGTTGGACCTTGTCCGTCGGGACCTACACCTGGTGCCCGGACTCGACATGCATCTTCGCCGTGATCGAAGAGCGCGGGCGCATGAACATTCACAAGATCGACATCCCATCGTTCCGACATGCGAGCGCCGCCGCGGGAGGCGTGAATACCAGCCCCAGCATCGGCCGCGATGGCGTTCTGACCACGTTTCTGCATCAGAGCGACACCCACCCGGCCGAGGTGTGGACGGGCGGGAAGGCGCTGACCCACCACAGCGACCCGGGGATCGCGGGGCTGGACCTGGCGCCGCTCGAGGAGTTCGGGTTCGTGGGCGCGCGAGGCGACTCGGTGTTCGGCTGGCTGCAAAAGCCGCCCGGATTCGATGCCGCGAAGCGGTACCCGGTCATCTACCTGCTGCACGGCGGGCCGCAGACCGAATGGCTCGATCTCTGGCATGCCCGCTGGAACTACCAGATGTTCGCCGCGCGCGGGTACGTCGTCGCGGCGGTGAACCGCCACGGCTCCACGGGCTACGGGCAGGCCTTCACCGATCAGGTGTCCCGGGATTGGGGCGGCGCCGCCTACGAGGACGTCATGAAGGGACTCGACGTCGTGACGCGGCTTCCCTACGTGGACGGGACGCGAGTTTGCGCGGCCGGCGCGAGCTATGGCGGCTACATGGTGTTCTGGATCGCGGGTCACACGACGCGATTCAAGTGCCTCGTGGCCCACGACGGGGTGTTCAATACGGTCAGCATGGCCGGGTCGACGGAAGAGCTGTGGTTCGTAAACTGGGAATTCGGCGGGACCCCGTACGCCAACCGTCCCCTGTACGAGAAGTGGTCACCGGTGAACTTCGTCAAGAACTGGAAGACGCCGATGCTGATCATCCACTCCCAGCTCGACTACCGCGTCGACCTCTCGGAGGGGTATCAGGCGTTCACCGCGGCTCGGCAGATGGGAGTTCCGGCCAAGTTCCTGTATTTCCCCGACGAGGGGCACTGGGTCTTGAAGCCGCGCAACCGGCGCATCTGGTGGGGCGTCGTGCAGGATTGGATCGATCAGTACTTGAAGGGTCCCGCGGTCGTGGGGCAGCAGCCACCGGCCCCGTAGCTCAGCGCACTTCGATCCGCACCTCGTCGCTCGCGCCGCGCGCCGTCACGGCTCTGGTGACGTGGCGACCCGGCGCCAGGCGCCAGCGTGCTTCGCGCTCGCAATCTGGACGCCGAGGCCGATGGCGCGCATGCCGATTTGCGCGCCACTCGAAACTCACATCCATGCTCAGATGGCGGCCGGTCTCCGTCTCGAAGTGGCAAAACGGAGCCGTTGGGCTGGGGATCGCCACTGCCATCGACGCGATACGGATCGTGGCGCAACGCGCCAAGGATCTGCTCGGCTTCGGATCGGCTCACGAGCGCGCACGGGTCACCGCCGCTCGACCCTGCCCAGGCGGCGCCGATCCGCTGCAATGAGTCTACCATGTGCGCGAAACGGGCTTGCTGGTCCCGCATGCAACCGGTCGCAACGATCAGGACGAGGAGGCGGAGTGGAATGAATCGTCTAATGGATCACGTTCCTGGGAACGGATGGGATTCGAACGCACGATCCCCTGGTTGCAGTGCAGAACGAGCATAGAACTAGTTACGAGATTAATGTAGCATTCGCACGTTGTCGGGCATCGGAAGGGGAACTCGTCCAGTTAGCGATTCCCCCTCCGACCGGCCCGACCGCCGGGACCTCCCTCGGCGCGAAGCTGGGCGAACCAGTTGAGCACGACCACAACCGCACGGCCTTCCGAACCGCGCCGCGTCATCAAGAAGTGCCTGCCATCGGGGTGGACGTCGTACATGGCTTCGCCGCCGGACGCAACGTACGGATCGTCGTCGAAAAGCACCTTGCGTCTGCCGACCCGGAAAACTGGGTCCGTGCCGACAGCCACCGCGACCATCCCCGCGTCGTTGCGATAGAACAGCTCGCCGCCCCTTGGCCCCCACCGCGGCTCCCGTCCACCGCCCAACGAGACTTGCTCGGAGGCGCTCGGTGTGGGAAACCCTCGCACATGCACCTCGTCACGACCTGACTCGTCTGACACGTAACGCCAGCCAACGCCCGTCCGGCGACACAACCGCCCCCCGTTCGTCGAACGGCCCGCGCACGTAGGGCTGCGGCGCACGCTCCCCTTCGAGGGGCAGGATCCAGATGTCCCGACGGGTCTGCGGATGCGTCCTCTGGAAGACGAGCGCCCGTCCGTCAGGGGTGAAGGCGCCTGGGAACTGGCCGTGCTCCGCGGTCAGGAGTGTTTCCGCCGAATCGCCTCCATCCGCCAGTATCCAGCGAATGGACCACCCGAATTGCCGACCCCCGGGCTTGGTTGCGAACGCGATGCGCCGCCCATTGGGACTCCAGACAGGGTCGAGGCTCCCGCTGTCGAACGTCACACGGGTGATCGTGTGCTGTGTCAGGTCGTGCACCCAGAGGTCCGACTGTTGACCCTCGGGTGGGACGACCGCCGTCACGATCCGCCGGCCATCCGGTGAGAAACGCGCAGCGACAAACCCCCGTGGTGGCACTGGTACAGTTTCCGCGCTCCCAACCCGGTCCACGATCGCGAGGGTGCGATCGGCCGATGACTCTGGGAGGTAGGCCAGCGCTCCCGTAGCAGAAACGCCCAACTTGGCGGCCCCGGCGATTCCGACAAGGACCCCATCTGCAACCGGGAACACAGGGCTAGTGACCCGCAGCGCGTTCGGGTCGAAGGCCACCGCCAACACTGCCCCGTCCGGCCGAGCGAACAGCAGGAATCCCGGTCTGACAAAGCGGGGGTTCGTCCCTTCGAGGTCAAGCGGGCGAACGGCCCCCGTCTCCAGGGAGACCGCAGCGAGTTGGAACCCGGCGTCGTCCACTCTCGTGAACACAGCGGCTCTTCCACTCGGAAGAACCTCGGGCCATCTGTAACGTTCGCCGCGCGCTGTGTCCGCGACGGCGAGGACCCGCGCGGCACCACCGCTCGCCGGTACCCGCCAGAGCCCAGCAGCTGTGGCGAACACGATGACATCGTTCGGGCCCCAACTCGCACCCGGCACGTGCGTCTCGACCGTGCATACCGTGATTGCCGGGCCGCCCCCGAGGGGCACCTTGCGGATCGTGTTCCCCATCACAAAGCCGAGCCACACGCCGTCAGTAGAGAAGAAGGGCAGGTACGCTCCGCGGGTGTGCGGGATCAGTGCCGCCTCCAACCCATCCATGGCACGCAGGAACAGTTGGGTGCCCTGCGGTTCCCGGGCGAGGTACGCGAGATGAGACCCGTCGGGCGAGAGGGCGATCGTGGAGCCTCCGACGTCCGTGGCAATCTGCTGGTCAGCCGGAAACTCCAGAGTGAAGCGCACCAGCGGCCGCGGCGCTGACTCTGGACTGCGCAGCCAAGCCCACGCGCCCACCGCCAGGCCGGCCGCCGCGCCCACCGATGCTACGACCCAGCTCAGCGGGAGTCGTCGTTGAACGGGTGAGGAGGCGTGGACGGTAGTGGGTGCTGACCCGAGCTTCACCGAACGGATTGTGGGAGCGGGCTGTTTGCCCTGGCGGATGGCCGCTGCCAGGGCCTGCGTCTCGCTCGACGGCTCGAGCTCATACTGCTGTGCCAGTCGCTCGGCGAGCGCCTCGTAGGCGCCGATCGCAGCCGCCCGATCGCCCAGTGCGTGGAGAAACGTCATGAGCCGGCGCGCCCCCGCCTCGTCCGCCGGCAACAGATCGGCCGCCTGTTTCGCCCACCGCGCGGCCTCGAAGGCATCACCCTCAGCCGCCTTCGCCTCGGCCAGCGCCCAGGCTCCGTCGGACGCCCGCTGGCGCAACCGCTCGCGCTCGCCGTCCAACCAGCGCTCGAACTCCGGGGCGTCCGAGATGAAGAACCCGTCCAGCAGGTCACCGCGATAGAGCGCCAGGGCCTCCGCCGGGCGGCCAGCATCGAGCGCCGCCTCGAAAGCCGTCGCGTCGCACCACACGACGTCGGTGACCCCGAGCGCGCCGTCCCCGCGCGGCACGAGGGCGTCCTCGCCCAGCGTCGCGCGCAGGACGTACACCGCCTGGTTCAATGCGGCGCGCGCGCGCGCCAGGTCCAACTCTGGCCAAAACAGGGCGAGGAGTTTGTCGCGGCGGTGGGCGCCGTGGGGAACGGCGGTGGCGAGATAGGCCAGGAGCGCAGCGCGCTTCGCCTGGTGCACGAGGCTCTCAATGTCCTGTCGATCCGACGCGCTCAGGTGCAGCGCACCGAGAACTCGAAGCTCGACCATGGTGGTGCCCTGGAAAAGCACGGCGTCAAGCTCACGGCCCTCGTGAGCGGCCCGTGACCTGGCGGTGATCATCGCGCCCTACTCTGGGCAGAACCTATGGGCGCGGCGACCTCACACAAGCGGGGCGGTACGCCGCGGTGTTGGAGCCCAACTTGAGGAGGTTGTATGACCACGCGCATTTGCAGAGCTATTCCTCCGGCGATTGTTGCCCTGTGTAGCGCCTGTGCGGAGGACTCCCGCACGTTGCCGTCCGGCCTGGGACCGGAGATCCTGGCGCACGAGGTGCGCTCCGACGCGCTCCAGTTCACCGACTGGTCCGCGCCGGTCAACGTCGGCCCTCCCGTGAACACCGCCCTCGTCGAGCAGGGCCCGGCCATCTCGAAGGATGGATTGAGTCTCTACTTTCAATGCATGGACTGTCCGGGCGGTTTGGGGGGCGTTGACATCTGGGTTTCTCAGCGTGCCGCGGTGGTCGACCCTTGGGGACTACCGCAGAACTTGGGACCTAACATCAACAGTCCAGACAACGATGGGGGCCCAAGCCTGTCGGTCGACGGCCACCGCTTGTACTTCATCAGCAACCGGCCCGGAGGGTTAGGCGGCAACGACCTCTATGTCGCGCGGCGGAGGCACAAACGCGACGACTTGGGCTGGCAACTCCCAGTCCACCTCGGCAGTGTAATCAACTCCTCCAGCAACGACGTTGCCCCGCAGCCGTTCGTGGATCGCAAAACAGGGACGACGATTCTCTACTTTGCCTCCAACCGTCCCGGTGGCCTGGGGGACAACGACATCTACGCGAGCATTCTCGGGCCGGATAATACCTTCGGCCCGGCCACACCTGTCGCCGAGCTAAGCAGCACTCTCAACGACCAAGCCCCCGCGATTCGACGCGACGGCTTGGAGATGTACCTGGCATCCGATCGGCCGGGAACCGTGGGCCTGCTGGATCTGTGGGTATCGACCCGCGCGCGGACGACGGACCCGTGGTCTCCGCCAGTGCACTTGGGGCCCGCGCTGAATGGCGCAGGGAACGATGCAGGTCTGGAGCTCTCTTTTGACGGCACGGCCCTCTATTTCCACTCGGCCAACCGACCGGGGAACGTGGGTAGCCCGTTCTTCGATCTCTGGGTCAGCACGCGCAGCAGGCTACGCGTCGACGACGATGGGGATCGCGACGGAGAGGAGGAGGAGGACGACGAGCGGAGCCTTCGTCATCGTCGCTAGGGCAGGTCCTGGGGAAGCACAGCGCCCCGCCGTGCGTGACGCGCGGCGGGGCCTCGCGCGCTAGAACACGTACCTGACGCTGACCTCCACTTGCCAGCGCGACGGGAGGTCCTGGACGTGACGGACACCCCGGAGGAAGGGCCGATACACCCCGCGCTCATTTGTCGTGTCGTAGCCCACCAGCTGTAGCATTTGCACCCAGGGATCAGGGATCGTCACGCGAGACTGACCCCAGCGTCGGCTGAGCAAATTCAGCACGTTGTACACGTCCGCTGTCAGCTCCAGCGACTGACCGGCCGTTGTCGGGAACGCCTTCGTCAACCGGGCGTTGACAGTCCCGAACCACGGGTTCCGGCAGCTGTTGCGCTCGAGGATCCTCCCACGGTGCGCCCGCAGGCACGGCTCCGCCTGAATGTGGGCGTCGAGGTCCGTGTATGCGGAGTCCTGCTGAAGGGTGGTCCCGACACCCGCGGCAGTGCCGTTTCCGTCGATCGAAATGTCGGCGCGATTCCGGGGGACATATACTATGTCGTTGGCGAACGGTGCGCCGCGAATCCCGTCAGCGTTTGCATCTCCCACGATCATATACGTGTACGGCGTCCCCGACGCGCCCGCATACTGTAGCGATAACCAAGCCCTGAACGGCAGCTGAACCGCCGCGCCGAGCTGGATCCGGTGCGGAATTTCGAAGTAGGAGGTGCGGAGGGGACGGGCCTCCAGCGTACCGTCCAGTGGTGTGTTTTCCAAGTTGGCGCGGGCAGCGGGGTTGATTAGCGACATGCGGTCCCGGGCGCGCGTGTAAGCGTAGAAAGCATTCCCTTCGACCCGGTCGCCGAACCGCTTGCGGAGCTGCACCGACAGTGAGAGGGCGTGGTCTCCATTCCCATTCGACACCCGGACCACCTGGCCGAACCCCGTGGCGCGGCGAGCAGGATTCACAGCGACCGTGCTGGTCGTGCCGCTGATGGTGCCGTAGAGCGGTCGGTTCCCTTCTCCTCGGGCCACACCCACCGACGGAAGAAGATTGGCGTCCGTCAGGTACAGCTGATGCACCGCCCGGGTGACCAGCACGTCCACCGTGCCGACCACGCCTCCGGGAAGCACGTGATCTATGCCGAGCGCCAGCTTCAGGTTCTGCGGGAACGTCACGTCGGCATCGAAGAAGCTGAGCCGGGGCACAGGCCCGGCGCCGTTCGCACACACGGCGGGTTGGTTGACGGGGTCGAACGCCGGTGCCACTTGTCCCTGACAGTCGAGGAACAGCTCCTGCGCACCGTTGTCCCGGTAGGCGTTGCCGAGCCACTGGTACGGGGGTCGGCCCGTGAAGAGACCGATCCCGCCTCGCAGGAACCCGCGTCCCTCCCCCCGAACCTCGTAGCTAAACCCGAGCCGTGGTGACCAGAGCGGGTCGCCGCCCGGAAGCTTTCCGGTGTCCATGCCCAGGGAGTCCTGGAGTGCGTCGTTCGTGGCGACGGCGTTGGGCAGGATGGGCACGTCCAAGCGCAGACCGAGCGTCAGCGTGATGCGGCGCTGCGGGGTCCATCGGTCCTGCATGTAGACGCTGAGTTGGCGTGCGTGGACGTCGAGGCCGCCAATGCGCCCGGGGCCCGGGAACGATCGAAAATAGCGCATCGCGCTCCGCGTCTGGAGCGAATCCAGGTTGGCGAAATTCCATTGCCCCGTGGAGTTCTGCAGCCAATCGTCACGAAAGCGCAGCCCCTCCCCATGGGCACCCAGTGTGACGACGTGCGAGCCGAACGCGCCGGTCAGGCTCTCGGTCACCTCGACCGCCTCCTGCACCACCGAGTTGATCGGCTCGACCGGGCAGTCACCCGCGGCCCCGACAACAAGCTGCCCCCGGTCGGCATTGACCCTGATCTGCGGATAGCTCGCGCTCGGCCAACAGGCGTCGTCGAGACGCAGCCGGCTCACTATCAGGTGGTTCGACCAGCGATGGCTGAGCAAGCTCGTCCAGATGACCCGTGACGCGTGACTGGTGGACGGGTCCCGTTGGCTGAACGCCGACAAGAAGTAAAAGTTGGTTGAACGGGCGAGGTACCCCCACCGATCGCCGTGAGTGTAGTGGTGCGACACCTCGAGATGACTGTTGGTACCCAGGTGGATAGTGACCTTGGCGAACACGTCCTGGGTTCGCCCCTGTCCAGCCAAGGGGCCGAGCGTACCCGGATCGAGATTGAAGCTGTCGCGCAATAGAGCCTGAAATCGGGCAGCGCTGGCGTAGGAGATTCCTATGCGCGCTAGATCCGCACCGCCCGCCGTGTCGGTGATCAGCGGACCGGGGTCGGGAACCACTGCGTGGCGCACGTCCACGCTCAGGAAATAGTGCGCGCGGTCGTGCACGATGGGGCCGCCGACGGTCGCGCCATACTGCCACGTCGTAAAGTCTTCCACCCGGTCCCCGTTCGCGTTCCGGCGGACCAGCGCAGCGTCAGCAAGGAAACCGAACACCGAACCGTGCAGCGCGTTGGTGCCCGACCGTGTCACGGCGTTCACCAGGCCGCCAGCGAACGCGCCATGGCGGACATCGAAGGGCGCTGCGAGTACGTGGATCTCCTCCAGCGCCTCAAGGGAAATGGGCCGGATGAGCGTCTCTCGCCCCGGCAGCCGGCCGCGGTACAAGTCGTGGTTCACACCGCCGTCGATCTGGAAGGTGTTATACAGCCGATTCTGGCCCGCGATGGTGATGCCCCCCGTGTTTGCGACGCCCGAGGAAGGAGAGATCGCCGTGTGTGGGCTCAGCATCGTCAGCGCGAGAAAGTCCCGGCCCAGATTGGGGACTCCGCTGATGTGCGCGCGCGAGACGATCTCGGCGGGTCCGAGGCGGCCGGAGTTCAGGACCGGGTCTATGGCGGCTGTCACGTCGAGAGGGGGGAGCTCGATCGCAGCCGGGCCGAGCGCGAAATCGGCGACGACTCGTGCCCCAAGCGTGAGCACGATCCCGGCCCGCGCTTCGGGAGTGAACCCGAGCGCCCGCGCCTCGATCCGGTAGGGACCGCCCACGCCGACGTCCTCGAGGAGGTAGGCGCCGGTGGAACGCGTCACCACCTCCCAGCGGCGCCCGTTCGAGAGGCTCACGACGTGCACCCTGGCACCGGGGATCGGGGAACCGTCCGTCTGCAGGACCTTTCCCTGGATCGCGGCCGTCGTCACGCCTTGCGCGGCAAAAAGCCGCGGCAGCAGCACGAGCAGCAGCAGCTGACGCATGGTCGCCACGCTCATTCCTGCAACGCCTGGTGGAGCCAGCCCTTCGCCTTGATCCAGTCGCGCCGCACGGTTCGGGCGGTGACGCCCAGCGCGTCCGCCGTTTCCTCCTCCGTCAGGCCGCCGAAGAACCGGCACTCCACGACTCGACTCAGGCGTTCGTCGACCTCGGCCAGCCGTGCAAGCGCCTCGTCTAGGCCGAGGAGCGTGTCGGCGCGCTGGTCAGCGACGAGCGTCGTGTCGTCGAGGCTCGCCGGCGCCTGCGCCCCACCGCGCTTGGCCGCGCGATGTCGTCGCGCGTAATCGACCAGGATACGGCGCATCGCTCGCGCTGCGACCGCGAAGAAGTGCGTGCGATCGCTGAGCTGTGCGCGGGTCTGGTCTACAAGCTTCAAGTACGCTTCGTGGACGAGCGCAGTGGTTTGGAGGGTGTGGTCCGGACGCTCGCGGCCGAGCTGACGGTGGGCAATGTGGCGCAACTCATCGTAGACGAGGGGGAACAAGCGATCGAGTGCACTGCCGTCTCCCCCCCGCCAGGCGAGCAACAGCCCCGTGATGTCCGGTTGGCTATCCACGGGCCAGGGCCCTGAGGTCCGAGCCGGTGGCTCCCGGGCCGGGTGTCCGCTTTCGGGATGCACCCGCGCGTCCATGGATGTCGGCTTTCAAGTATCCGCTCGCCGCCGTCGTTGGCTAGTAGGGGCTCGGCCTTGCGCCGCGGCCCTATCTGCTGACGCGCAAACCGGCGCCAGAAGCGGACAGACGGCCTAGCTACCCGGAACACGGGAGGTCATCGTATGCGCACAACGTCCATGCTGTCGCTCACGTCGCTCGTCACGCTCGCACTGGTAGCCGGATGCGACACGGAATCCAGCCAACTTCCGTCGGAGCCTGACGCGGGGGTCAGAGCGCACCGGTCTCCGCCCCAGTTCTCCGACTGGTCCGCGCCGATCAGCCTCGGCCCGGTTGTGAATTCGACATTGACCGACATCGAAGTGTCGATCTCCAAGGACGGGCTCAGCCTCTACCTCGCCTCGAACCGCCCTGACGGGTTCGGCGGCTTTGACATCTGGGTGTCGCAGCGGGCTCGGAGAGAAGAGCCTTGGGGCCCACCCCAAAACCTGGGTCCCTCCATCAATACGTCGGCGAACGAGCAGGGCCCGGCTCTCACCCGGAATGGGCGCCAGCTGTTCTTCTTTAGCGATCGTGCCGGAGGTTTTGGCGGCAGCGATGTGTATGTTTCCCAGCGGCGCTCAAAGCGCGACGACTTCGGCTGGCAAGCTCCCGTGAATCTCGGCAGCGGAGTCAACACCGCCTTCAACGAGAACCTCCCTCACTACTTCAAGAAACGTGAGTCCGGTACGGTCACGCTGTACTTTAGCTCGAACCGGCCCGGCGGTTGCGGCGGCACGGACATCTACGTTGCCACACTTCAGCCAGATGAGACGTTCGGTGCGACCGGGCACGTGCCCGAACTCTGCAGCCCCCTTCGGGACGCAGGGATGGCCATCCGGCGGGATGGCCTGGAAATGATCCTTGCCTCAGACCGAGCGGGGACGGTTGGTTCTTTCGACTTATGGGTGACGACTCGTGCGAGCGCGCAGGACCCATGGTCAACCCCGTTGAACCTCGGGCCGGTGGTCAACACTGTCACGGATGAATCGCGTGTGGCGCTCTCGCACGATGGTACTGCGCTCTACATCGTTTCAGGCCGCCCAGGTGGTTCTGGGAACCTGGACATCTGGGTAAGCAATCGCAGCAAGATCGTGGATGTGGACGACGAGGGCGACGATGATGACCAAGACAATGGCGATGACGAGGGTGGCCACATGAGAGACCGTCGCCACTAGGCAATCGGTTCGCACGAAATCACGATCCACGTTGCACGGGTGGGGCGAGGTTAAGTCTCGTGTAACGTGGTGTCTTGGCGCCGTAAAGAACCCAACTACGGACGCACCGCGGGTGCACCACTGGCCACCTCGAGCCGTTGAAGTTCCATTCGCACGCGCTCGACCTCGGGCTTTAGCCACGGCTCGGGGTCGCTGCGCAACGCGAGGTAGTGGCGGTAGGCCCGGATAGCGCCCGCAGTATCTCCGACCAGCGCCGCCAGTCGTCCCTCCTGGCGCCGCTGCGTGGACAGCAGCTGGTTCGACCATGAGGTTCTCCGTCGCGTGATGGCGAGCGCGTGGGTTAAGTCGCCCTGTTGCTCGTAGAGGCGAGCCGCGATCACCGTGGCCACGCTCGGTAGCAGCTGTCGCACGTCGGACCCAGCGGCGAGCAGCGCGTCCAGCCGCGCGAGCGCGGCAGCGGCATTCGGTCCGTGTTGGACCGCGGCAAGCCGCGCGTCCACGGCCACGACGCACACCGGTGTGGACTCAATTGCATCCGAACCAGCCGTGGCGATGAGGCGGCGCACACGCGCGAGGTACGCCTCAGCCCCGGAAAGGTCATTCGCAGCGAGCCGCCAATGGGCCAGTGCGCAGGCCGCTGTCTCAAGCGCTCGGACCTGCCCCAATCCTGCGGGCGCCCCATCGACGTAGGCCGCGAGCGTTTGGGCTGCGGCGGCGGCCTCACTCGAATCGCCATCCCAAAGGAGCGCGGCGTACACCCGGAACTCCAGCACGCCCACGTCGGCCCGCTGGCCGAACCCCCGTTCGGCCCTGGAAAGCAGACGGTTCGCCGCGCCTGGTCGCCCACGGTTTAGTAGAAAGGGAACGATTCCCACTGTCACGCTGCGGCGCTCCCCCACGCTGTTGGCGCCCTCGCCGAAAACACGGGCGGCGAGGTCCGCGTCCTCAAGCCCGGCCCCGAGTACCTGGCTCCACTCCACCAGGTAGCGGAGACTTAGTGGGGGCATAGCCGGGATCCGGCTCCGCACCTGCGCGAGCGCCGAACTGTCAACCAGCATTGTCGCCGCCAACCACCGGATGAAATCGGTTCGCGGGCCGACTGGATTGTGGGCGAGGTGGAGTCCGGCGTACCGCCGCACCGCGGCAGTGTCGCTGGCGCCAACCGCCAGTTGGAGGAGGAACTCGAGCGTGAGAGCGTCGGTCGAGTCGAGGGCCTGCGCACGCCGCAGCGCCTCGCCCGACCGGGCTTCCCACCCAGGATATCCGATCATCGATCCGAAGCGCAGCAGATGGACACCCAGGATCCGCCACGCTTCCATCCGGTTCGGGGCCTCTAGCGTTGCCCGTTCGCCAGCGGCGATGAGCTCTATGAGCGGCGCCGGGCGCGGGTAGCGTGGCCCGATATAGGCATCGAGCAGAGTCTGATCGGTGGAGCCCAGGCGATCCCGCTGTCGCGTGATTGCGTCCAGTCTCCATCGATCGTCCAGCTCGCTCGTCCCGAAGACTGCCGCGATCTCTGCGAGACGCAGACCCGCAAGCGCGAACGTCGAATCGAGAAACAGCGCACGTTCGAAATGCCGCGTCGCCTCGGAGCCTGTTCCCATCTGACCTCGACGGGCCGCAGCTCGGCCCGAGAGAAAGGCGCGAAGCGCGGACAACGATGTCGCTGACATGGCTGCCAGTTCTTCCGAGTCTCTCGCGGCCAGGATCGCGAGCAAACGCGCGACGAGCCGGTCCGTAAGGTACGGCAGGCTGTCCGCAGTGGCCTTCTCAGTCGTGCGCGCCCGGACCGTTCCGCCGGGCACTGCCACGAGCTCCACCTCGACGGTCAAGTCGTCGGGCGAGCCCACGACCGTGCCGCGCAGCAGGTGACCGGCCCCCAGATCGGCAGCGACGTGCATTGACGTCTCGAGGGGAACGACATCGTCCGGTGGCCGAGTCGCGCGAGGCAGCGCGGTGAGGACCGCGGCGGGGTCTAATGCGCGTGGAGTGCCATCACCACCCGGGAACCGCGCTGCGATGAGATCCTGGATCACATCGCGCAGGTCGTGCAGCGCCGGCTGCGGGCCCCGCACGGTGAACGGGAGCACGGCGATCACGTCAGCATCCACCGCGAGCCCGGCCTTTGATGCACGCGTCAGGCGAGAATCTCCGTACGCGTAGACGACGACCGCGCCAAGGAGAGCGAGCACGGCAGTCGTGAATCGCCGCGGGATCGTCACGGCTGGCTGTCGTTTTGCTCGGCCCGGAGCGCCGCCGCGCGCGCCGGCTGCCCCGAGCCGTCATACAGTTGTACCAAGCGGGCCAGCGCCGCCTGCGCGCGCGGGTCGGCCTCGCCGTACGCCGCTCGCAGGGCTACACGGCTCGCCAGGAGAAACCGCTCGGCCTCTACGTACCGACCGCGCGTCATGATCACCGTCCCCATCGCCTGCTCCGCTTCCGCTACCCCGGGATGCCCGGGCGGGAGCGCCGTGCGGCGCATCGCGAAAGCTTCGCGCACGAGCGGTTCGGCCCCTGCGGCGGCGCCTCGGTCGAGCAGCAGCTCACCCAGGCCGAGCAGGGCGGTCGCGGTGAGCGGATGGACCGCCGGTAGCCGCCGCCGCATGGTCGCGAGCGAGCGGCGGTAGAGCGCCTCCGCCTGCCTATCGTTGCCCCGGCGGTGCAGCAACCGTGCGTGCCGCGCTTCGCCACCCGCCACCTCGGGATGCTCGTCGCCGAGCGCTCGGCGCTCGAGCGCGAGTCCGTACCTGAACAGCGAATCGGCAGTTGCCTCACGGCCGCCGTCGCCCAGCGTCGCGGCGAGATCGAGCAGCGTCGCCACTGCCTCCGGATGATTCTCGGGTAGCTCCTGGCGCTGGAGCGCGAGGGCCTGTCGGTACAGCCGCTCGGCCGCGGCGTGGTCACCGCGCTCGTGCACCGAGTGCGCCAAGCCCTTGAGGCTCGCGGCGAGGTCGAGGCGGTGGGTATCGGGTTGGGCTGAGTCGATCGCCACCGCTTCGCGCGAAACCGAGTCCGCGTCGCGAAACCGGCCCGCGGCACGCAACACGCCGGCGAGCCCGTTGAGCGTGCGAGCCACGTCGCGATGCCCATCGCCGAACAGCTGCCGACGTAGCAGCAGCGCCTCCCGGTAGGCCTGCTCGGCGCCGTCCAGCTCGCCCTGCTCCAGGCGCACCAGACCGAGAACGTCCAGCGTCTGCGCTATCGCGAGCGGCCTCGCGGGCGCCGCCCGCCGTCGGATGGCGAGGGACACTTCCGCAAAGCGTCGCGCTCGGTCCCGCGCGCCCAACCCAGAATAGGCCCGCCCCATCTCGAGCATCATCTGCGCCCGAGTCTCAGGCTGGTCCGCGAGCTCCCTGTCGATCCGTGCCGCGCCGCTGTCCAAGATCTCGCGCGCAGTGAGATCGCCACCCGCCCCGGCGAACGGGTCCGCCGTCTGGAACAGGCCGGCCAGAAACCCGGAGACCTGCTCAGCACGGTCGCGCTCGATCGCGATGCGCGTTGCCTGGCCGCGAATGCGCACCGCCTGAACGGCGGTCACCACAGCGAACCCGAGGACGAGCGCGGCGACTCCCGCCGCCATGGCGACCCCGATGCGATGTCGCCGCACGAACTTCTGCGCGCGGTACAGGCGACTATCGGGCCGGGCGGTGACCGGCAGTCCGGCGAGATGCCGCTCGACATCCGCCGCGAGCTGCTCGGCCGACCCGTAGCGACGGCCGGGATCCTTCTGTATCGCCGTGAGAACGATGGTGTCGAGGTCGCCGCGCAACCGCCGAGCAAGTCTCGCCGGAGCGAGGTCCCGATCCACGCCCGGGCGGAGCACAACGACCGATGGCTGCGAGGGTTCCTGTTCAAGGATCGCGCGCGCGACCTCGTGCGGCTCGCGCGTCGTCAACCGGTACGGCTGCCGACCGGTCAACAGCTCGTACAGGATCACGCCGAGTGCGAAAACATCGCTGGCGGTGGTGATGAGATCCCCACGCACTTGCTCTGGGCTCGCGTACTGGGGCGTCATCAGTCGCTCGCCTGTCGCCGTGAGCGAAGCCGCTGCGTCCGCCGCATCAGTTCCCAGCAGCTTCGCGATGCCGAAATCGAGCAGCTTCACCTGTCCAGCGGCCGTGACGAGGATGTTCGCGGGTTTCAGGTCGCGGTGAACAATCAGGTTGCGATGCGCGTACTGCGCGGCCGCGCATACGCGGCAGAACAGCTCCAGCCGATCTTCGATCGACAGGCGTTGTTCGTCACAGTAGCGATCGATCGGTACGCCCTCGACATACTCCATCGCGAACCATGGCAAACCGTCCTGGGTCACGCCCCCGTCGAGCAGCCGAGCGATATCGGGGTGATCGAGGTGGGCGAGGATCTGGCGTTCCTCGCGAAATCTGCGCACGCGGTGTTCATCTCCCACGCCCAACCCACGCAGCAGCTTGAGCGCGACCTTCTTTGTGTACTGCTCGTCGGCGCGCTCGGCGAGGTAGACGGTGCCCATGCCACCGTGCCCGATCTCCCGGAGGATGCGGTACGGGCCAATTGGAAAGCCGTTGACAATGGCGTCCCGTTCGGCCCGACGGTCGCTCAGGAGGGGCGCGGCGAACTCGAGCGCGGGCATTTCAAGGAAGGCTGACGCGTCGCCGCCCGCGAGCAGCGCTGCGACTTCAGCACCGAGCGACTGGTCACCGGCGCACGCGAGCTCGACGTAGGCAGGGCGATCGTCGGGTTTCAGTTCGAGCGCCTGGTCGACGATGTCGAAGACCTGCCGCCACCACGCGGCGGAAGTGTTATCCGTGGTGTTCTGCCTCGGGCGATGCGACTGTCTAAAGTGGGGCGCGGCGCTGTGCGCCGCAACAAGCGTCGCCCCGACTCCTCGACGGAGACACAATAGGGCTCATCCGCCGTGGTTATTGCGGTTTCATCCAGACATTATTCTCTCTCCGCACATCCGGGATGCCGTGCCGCGCGTCGATCTCGACTCTCACGAGCTCACCCGGGATCGAGTGCAGGTCCACGTAATGATTCCCCAGATACCAGATCTCCACCGGGAGCCGCGCGGACACGCTCGAGCTGTCGGCGAACGTGAACGTGAGATCCACCGGCATCGGCAGCTGGCCTGGGCTCGAGAGATAGGTGCGCGCCGTTTTCGCGCCGGCGCTGTCCGCGGTGACCGTTACCGAGTCCAGCGCCAGATCGACGACGTCGCTCCGGTAGAACCAGCCGCGCCAGAACCACGACAGGTCTTCGCCCAGTCCATCCTCCATGGACCGGAAGAAGTCGGCGGGGGTGGGATGCTTGAACGCCCAGCGTCGGATGTACTCGCGAAATGCGGCGTCGAACCGCGATGAGTCGTCGAGAATCTGATGCCGCAGCAGGTACAGTCCCGTGGCGGGCTTGTTGTACGCGGCCTGGCCGAGCAGCGGGCGCGGGACGCGGTCCGCGGGGAGCACCGGCGGGACGTCGCGGCCGGTGACGGCAAACGCGGCCCACTGGTCGGCCTGACCCCGCGCGCCCGGCACGTCGCCGCCGTAGAAGGCGCGGCCCGAATAGATGTTGATGAACGTGTTGAAGCCTTCATCCTGCCAGGCGTAGAGTCGCTCGTTGGAGCCGACCACCATGGGGAACCACTGATGGCCCAGCTCGTGCGTCGTGACGCCGAACAAGGCGCGACGCTCGGCGCCGGCGCGATGAGAGCAGAACACGATCATCGGATACTCCATCCCGCCCACCGGTCCGCCCACGTTGATCGCCACGGGGTACGGATAGCGAAACCACTTTTCCGAATAGTGCTTGATTGTGTGCCGCACGTAGACCGTCGAGTTGTGCCAGTCGGGGTTCGCCTCGGGTGGATAGAACGACTGCATCAGGATGCCGTTCCATCCGCTCGCATCCCACACGAAATTCGGCGCCGCGGCCCAGGCCACGTCACGCACATTCTTGGCGCTGAACCGCCACGTGAGCGTGGGGGTGACGCCGGTCGGCCGGCTCGCGGCCTGGCCGGCTTCCGCGACCGTGACGATCGCCACGGTGGAATCCGACGTTCGTGCCCTGGTCAGACGCTGCCGTTGCGTCGCGGTGAGGACCTCCAGGGGATTGAGCAACGTGCCGCTCCCCGCCACGATGAAGTTGCGCGGCACCGTCAACGCGAAATCGATATCGCCGTACTCGAGGTAGAACTCGCCCTGGCCGAGGTACTGCTCGGTATTCCAGCCGCGCACGTCGTCGTAGACGGCGAGCCGCGGAAACCACTCGGCGATTTCGTAGAGCCACCCTTCCGGGAACCGCTCCCGGCCCATCCGGTCGGACCCATGCTCGGGCACCTGGAACGAAAACGTCAGTTCCATCGTCACCGATCCGCCCGGCGGCAGCGGCCGGTCCAGATCGGCCCGAAGCGTGGTCCCGTTGGGCGTCGTCGCGAGCGGGGTGCGCCGCACCGGCGTATCGCCGTGTCCAGGCTCGGTGCCGCGCAACGCCGCGAGCCCGCTGATCGTGTATCCGCCCCGGAAAGCCCCGGCCGACCAGCGAGCGTCGGCTGGGTTGATGAAGCTGCCACGACTCCCCGTCGCATAGATATTCTGGTCGGTCTGGAACCAGACATAGCGCAGGCTGTCGGGTGAGTGGTTCGTGTACCGGATCGTCTCCCGGCCCGACACGGTGTGGGTCGTGGTATCGAGCGTCGCCGTGATCGTGTAGTTCACCCGTTGCTGCCAGTAGCGCGGCCCGGGCGCGCCCGATCCGCTGCGAAACTCGTTCGGGGCCGGCAGTACCAGGCGTCGGAATGGGGAGGTGTCGGCGACGCCGGACGGAATCGCCGCCGTCGGGGCCGGGGTGGATTGTTGCAGGACGGCGGTCAGCAGCAGGTGCAGCACGGTCATGGGCTCTCCCTCATTCATTTCACTTCGATCTGGACTTCGTCACTCGCGCCGCGCACCGTCACCGCTCGGATGACATGACGCCCCGGGGCCAGGCGCCAGCGTTCATCGCGCCACTCGCGACCGTCGACGAACCAGCGTACGCGGGAGCCGTCGCCGCCCGCGGCGCGCAGGGCTATGGTGGCGTAGCGCGCGTCGGCGCCCACCGGGAGCGAATACCGGTCCCCGTCCTGCGGACTGATGATGCGAAAGACGGCCGGACCCTCGGCCGGCATCGCGTTGGCGGCCGGTGGGGCGGAGCCGGTCCAGGCGGCGTACTCCACCGGCAGAACGACCCCGCCGGCGCGATGCCAGTCACACTGCCGCGTCGGCTCGGTCCCGGGCATGAACCACTCGCTCATCGGCGGGCACTCGGGGCCGGCGCGCAGCCCCGATAGGCGGCACACCCGGACCGCAACGGCGCCCGCTTGCGCCGGCGCCGGGAGCGTTCCGGGTGGGTACCGCTGGGCAACGAGCAGGGCGGCGCGGTGCAGCAGTGGACCGGCGCCGGTAATGCCACCGACCCCCTGCATCGGCCGCCCGCTGAAGTTGCCCACCCACACGGCGACCGTGAACCCGCCCGTCGTCGCCACGGCCCAGTTGTCGGTGAAGTGACGGCTCGTGCCGGTCTTGGCCGCCGCCTTGAAGGGCAGGTCGAGCGGTGTTTCCGCGCCGAAGCTCGGGAGCCGGGCGACTGGATCGCTCAGGATGTCGAGCACCAACGTGGCCGCTGGGCGCGACATCACGCGACGCTCGCTCGCTTGTTCCGCCGTCGCCGTTAATTCCGTCGCATCACTTGCCGCTGTTTTCCATCTGACGGGTCGCCACACGCCGCTGTTGGCGAGGGCACGGTAGCCGTTGGCCATCTCGAGCAAGGTCACGTCCCCGTTCCCCAGCGACAACCCCAGCCCGTAGTACTCCGCGCTGTGACGCAAGGTGTTGAAGCCCGCGTCGTGCAGTGTGGCGAGCAGGCCGGCCACTCCGACGCGCTCGGCGAGATCGACGGCCGGGACGTTGTAGGAGCTGCCCAGCGCGTCGCGCGCCCGGACCGGGCCATGGAATACCCGGTCGTAGTTGCGCGGTCGATAGGGACCGAGCGTCGTCTGAAAGGTGCGCGGGAGGTCGGGGAGCACGCTGGCCGGCGTGAAGCCGCGGTCGAAAGCGAGCCCGTACAGGAACGGCTTGAGCGCCGAGCCGGGCTGGCGCGGACTCACGACCATGTCGACCTGGCCGGCGGTGTCGGCGAAGAAATCGGGTGAGCCGACCCAGGCCAACACGTCGCCGCCGGCGTTGTCGAGCACCACGATGGCCGCGTGCGCGACCCCGCGCTCGGCGAGCACCTCCACGGTGTGCCGGACCTCGGCTTCGAGCGCTGTCTGCAAGCCGAGGTCGAGCGTGGTTTGCCATGCACCGCTGGGCGGCGCGCCGCCATCGTCCGCCCATTGCAGCACGCGGGTGGTGAAATGCGGGGCCAGGAATGGGGTGGCGGGGTCATGCGTGAGCACCGGCTCCGCGTTGGCGCGGGCAACGTCTTCGGGGCGCGCGTATCCCAGCGAGGCCATACGGCCGAGGGCCAACGCTCGGCGCGCGCGGGCGCGGCCGGGGTCGACGAGGGGATTGTCGCGCGAAGGGGCATGCGCGAGCGAGGCCAGCAGGGCCGCCTGGCCGAGACTGAGGTTCCTCGGGTCGGCGCCGAAGTACAGGCCCGCGGCCGCGGTCACACCGGCCGTGCCCTGGCCGAGCGGGACCCGGTTCAGGTACTGCTCGAGGATCGCTTGCTTGTCGAGATGCGCATCGAGTCGCAGCGCCCAGGCGATCTGGCGCAGTTTGCCGGACAGCGTTCGCGGCGTGCCGCGCAGCAGCCGGGCCAGCTGCATGGTGATCGTGGATCCGCCGGAGACGACGGCTCGCGCGCGCAGGTCCTGCACCAGGGCGCGTGCCAACGCCCGCAGGTCGACCCCGGCGTGATCGTAAAAGCGGCGATCTTCGACCGCGAGAAACGCCTGCAACAGCTTTGGATCGAGATCCGCCAGACCGGTCCAGCCGCCACGAGCTCCTGCTTCGGCGCGGGTGGCGCGCAGGGGGAGCCCGTGCCGGTCCAGCAGCACTAACGTCGGGACGGGTCCCGGAGCGGCGAGCGCGGGCGGGAGCGGGACCACCATCCATACCGTGAACGCGATCAATGCCGCGGCGGAGACTCCGCAGGCGATGCGCCACACCATCCGCGGCCGCGGCGTCACGGGGCGAGCCGCGCTTCGGCGATCCGGTCGGCCGCCGCGGCCGGCGTTTCGTCCTGACGCTCGGCCGCGGCGAGCAGGTCGAGCGTCGTGTCGTACACCGCCTCGACGGCCGCCTGCGCACGCTCGGCGCTCCAGCCACAAATGTCCCGCGCGCCGTCTATCACGCCACCGGCGTTCGCGACATAGTCGGGCACGTAGAGGATGTCGCGCGCCGCCAGATCGTCGGCATCCGCGGCGAGCGCGAGCTGATTGTTCGCGGCGCCGACCACGAGGGAGACGCGGAGTCGCGGGATCGTGGCGGGGTTGAGCGTGCCGCCCAGCGCGCAGGGGGACAGGATGTCGGCGGGCTGGTCGTAGATATCATGCGGCGAGACGACCACTGCGCCATGCTCGGCGGCGCACCGATCCGCCCGGGCCCGCTCGACGTCGCACACCACGAGCCGCGCCCCGAGTTGCGACAGCTGCGCCGCCAGCGACGCGCCGACGTGCCCGCAGCCCTGGATCGCCACCGTGCGGTTGGACAGGTCGTCGGAACCCCACCGATGCCTGGCCGCGGCAGTCATGGCGCGCAGCACGCCACGCGCCGTTACCGGGGACGGATCGCTGAGTCCTGCGACCCAACGCGTCTCCCGTCGCACGATGGCCATGTCTTCGTGCGACGTGCCGACATCCTCGGCGGTGATGTACCGGCCACCGAGCGACTCGACCAACAGGCCGTGCGCCTGGAACAGGTCTTCTCGTGAGGCGACCTCACCGTCGGCCATGATGACCGACTTGCCGCCGCCCATGGGCAGTTCCGCCAGCGCGTTCTTGTACGACATGCCGCGCGCCAGGCGCAGAGCGTCTGCCAGGGCTGCCTCGTCCGAGGGATAGCGCCACCGTCGCGTGCCGCCGACCGCCGGACCCAGCCGGCTCGAATGCAGGGCGATGAACCCGCGGTATCCGGAGGAAGGATCCTCGGCCAGGAGCACGTGCTCATAGCCAGGTGCCGGTTGCAGCTCGGTGACGTGCATGGGGTGGCTCCTCGAAGATACCGCCCTCGAGTCACATTGCCGCGCTCAGTTCGACTGTAGGGACGGAGGAACTCACCTACGGCCGGACGTTCGCCTTGGCCGGGCCCTCTCTGGAGGATTCATGACCCGCGTCGGGAGATTCGCCCCTTGCCTCACCGCACTCGCCCTCCTCGCCTGCTCGGACCGCCTAACGACGTCACGGGCGGAAGCGTTGATGCGAGAGCAGGTACCGCCGGAGCCGGTCATGCTCGGTATGCAGGACTGGGATGGATTGATCCGGCAAGGACTGGTGCGGGAGAATGCCCGTGCTCCCTTCGAGCGGCGCTACGACGTGACCCCCGAAGGGGTCCAATTGGGGCTCGAACAGGTGATCGAGCGAGGACCGGGTTCCATCTCCATATCATTCCGGGCGCGGGCTTGTGATCAAGTCGTGGACGAGGTTACCACCGTGGCGCCCATCGACCGCGCCGGCCAGCGAGCCGCCGAGGTCGCCTATCTGCGGCGGACCACGGCTCCCCTGGCGGGGAACCCGCTGTTCCCGGGCGCGGCCAAGTTGGCCGCCGCCTGCGACACCACGAAGACCTCGGCCGGTCGGGTGATCGCCGTCCGCGATTCCACTGGGTGGCGGGTCAATCGGCCTCCGGTCTTCGGCGATCCTCCCATGATCGAGACGCAGTACGAGTACGATCCGCGCGGTCTCCTGATGGGAGCGGTGTCCACCGCCAAGTTTGGGACGCCGCCGCTCGATCCTGACGGAGATTCCCTCACCCTCGCGTGGCGCGAAGCGGGCGACAGCGCGGCACAAGCCGTGACGGTGCGTCCAACGGGATTCCAGGTGACCATGCGGCATCTCATCCTCATGGGCCAGCCACAATCCACGCACGGGTACCTGATCGCCTCGGATGCGTGGGGTGTGGCCGAAACGCTGACGGTTCGCGTGCGGATCCACTAGTAGCTGGAGACGGTCACGGTCATCAGAGGCGACGTTCATGGGAGCCGAGAAGATGGGGGTGGCTCAGCGCCGCCGAGTGGTTACCCTTGGGCGCCATGGCGGAGGACCTCGAGCGGCCCGGCTTCCTGGCCATCGCCGAGCGCGGCATCGGCGATGCGCTGACGATGGTGCCCAGCCTGCGAGCCCTGCGGGCGGCCCGGCCGGATATTCGCATCGAGTTCCTGGCCCCGGGCCTGCTCCCCCTCGCCCCCAACCTGCGCGACGCCGCAACGATCCTCGATCATCGCCCCATCGCCGCGCTCGGTCTCGACGAGCGCCTCGCATGGCTCCGGCACCGCAACACCACCTGGGTGTGGAACACCGAAGCCGAAGCCGGCGCGTGGAGCCGGGCGCTCCCCGGCGCGGCACAGCCCACCTGGATCACCTCCCCGACGCAGCGGCACTGGCGCGGTCAAGTCGTTCGCGTTCGCTTCGCGCAGCTCCGCCTGTTGTTTCCCGACCTGCGTCGACCCGGCGGCATGGAGCTCCCATTGACCGCGGAGCAGGAGGTGGCGCGGCGCGCGCAGCGCGTGCCCGGCCGAACGCTCATCGCCGTTCAGCCCGGAGCTGGCGATCGGCGGAAGCTGTGGCCCGCGGACAAGTTCGCCGAGCTGATCACCGCGCTCACCGAACGACAGTCGGTTCTCCTTCTCCTCTTTCTGAGCGGCGCGGAGGCAGAGTTTTCCGCGAGCGGATTCCTTCCCGTGCGCGACAGCCTCCGCACCGTGCAGCTCCCGCTGGCTGACGCGCTCCCCGTGCTCGCCGCGGCGGATCTGTTCATCGGCAACGACAGCGGCTTCGCCCACCTGGCGGTCGCGCTCGGGCTTCGTTCCGTCGTCATCTTTCGCTCGTTGGCCAGCGCGCGCCGCTGGGGCCACCGGGACCGCCGTGCCCGCGTCCTCTTCCCGTACATGCCGAAGCCGTTCGGCGGCGAGTGGAGTCGCTGGGTCTCCGTCCGGCGCGTGTTGCGGACGGTGGGCCGGTTGCTTCCGGGGGTGTGAGGGTTAGCCTCCCCGGTCCATGCCCGCGTTCCAGCCTCCGACGCTGCTTGGCGTCCCCTACGACGCCGCGTCCTCGTTTCGCCGCGGAGCGGCGGCGGGACCGCAGGCGATCCGGGCGGCACTCGGATCACCCGCCGGGAACTCGTGGACGGAAGGACTCGTGGATCTCGGCGCACCGGGGGCGCTCGCCGACGCGGGCGACCTCGACCTGACTGATCCCGGGCGAGCTCGGCAACACATCGAGCAGGGCGTGGCGGCCGTGCTCGCGTCCGGCGGCCGGCCGGTTGTCCTGGGCGGGGATCACTCGATCACCTATCCGGTGCTGCGTGCCGTGCGACCCCACCATCCCCACCTGAGTGTGCTGCACATCGATGCGCATCCCGATCTGTACGACGAGTTTCAAGGCGACCGGTTCTCCCACGCCTGTCCGTTCGCCCGCGCGCTCGAGGAAGGTCTGCTGGATGAGCTCGTCCAGGTGGGGATCCGCACCATGAACGCGGCGCAACGCGGGCAGGCCGAGCGGTTCGGCGTGGATGTGATCGATATGGACGCGTGGGTGCGTGGCCGGCGGCCGTCGCTCGCCTATCCGGTCTACATGTCCATCGACCTGGACGGTCTCGACCCGGCGCACGTCCCGGGCGTGGCGCATCCCGAGCCCGGCGGGTTGACGGTGCGTGAGGTGTTGACGCTGATCCACGACCTCGAGGTATCCCTCGTAGCGGCGGACGTCGTAGAGCTGAACCCCGAGCTCGATGCTCGCGGCCTGTCCTCTTTTGTAGCCGCCAAGCTGGTCAAGGAGCTCGCCGGCAAAATGCACCCCGGTTAGGGTATGTGCGTGCGAACACCGGTCGTGCTGCGGGCGCTGGCCCTGCTCCTTGTCGGCGCCTGCCGCCATGAGCCTCCACTGCTGCCCGGCGCCTACGCGCCCGACTCACCGCCCGGGGTCGGGTCGCTGGTGCGGCTCACGTTCAACGCCGGGGCGGATGTGTCGCCGGCGTGGCTTCCCGACGGGAGCGGCTTTCTCTACACGCGCGAGCGGATGGACCGCTTCGACCGCGACCGGTGCCTGGCGCTGCTGCCGGCGCAGGGCGGCAGTATCCGCCGGGAGATCTGTGAGCGGACGCCCGCGGCCGACGATTCGGTCAACGCGTTCAGCTCACCGGCGCTTGGCGCCGGCGGTCGGCTAGCCTACGTGCGCGCCAGCGCGCCGCTGGACGTGGGTCGACCGCTGGCCCCGCGCTATCACGAGCTTGTGGTCGGGACCCTTGCCCATCCCGGCGAGGCGGCGGTGCTGCGGGTCGTGCCCTACGCCGGGCCGAGTGGGCGCCAACACCAGGAGATCTCCCACCTGTGCTGGTTGGCCGACAGCGTGCTGCTCTACGTGGGCCAGAAAGTCGACTACGTCGCCCCCTGCGGGACGTGCCCGCGCGACACGTTACCGACCGGCCTGGAAATCGTGCGGCTCGATTATCGCGGCGCGGTCCCGCTCCTGATCATGCTGCCGGGCTCGGATCAGGCATCGTCGGTCGCCGTCGTCGACCCCGATACGATCTACTTCACCGTCAACGGCGATTCCCGCGTGTTCAGTCTGGCCTTGTCGACCGACGCCGTCGCCACCGTGCACGACTTCAGCGGCGGGATCGCGCGCGACGTTCAGGTGGCGGGCCGCAAGATGGTCGCCGTGGTCGGGGGAGCGGTGAGCTTCACCGCCGACCCGGGGACGAGTCCGATCCAGCGCGACCGCGGCGGCGCCCTGGTGCTGGTCGACCGGATCACCGGCGCCGAGACCCTGCTGGCTGCGCCGGGCTTCATGTTCCGCCATCCGGCGCTGGCTCCGGCGGGGACACACGTCGTGGCGGAGGTCGTGACCGGCAGCGCCACCGACCTGTGGCTCGTCGCGGTCCCGTGAAGGTCCTGCCGCTCGCGATCGTCGCGCTACTGTCGGGGGGGGTGGGACGACTGGGCGCGCAGACCGGAGGCGCGATCGCCGGTCAGGTCAGAGATGCCGTTACGGGTCGCGGCATTGCCGCCGTGACCATCGCGGTGGACGGAGGCCGGCAGGGGGCCAGCACGGACACCGGCGGCTTCTACCGGGTGCGCGAGGTGCGCAGCGGCTGGCACCGGCTGCTCGCGTCGCGCATCGGGTACCGCCCCGTCATCCACGACAGCGTGCTGGTGCGCAGCGGGGAAACCGTCACCCTGAACATCCAGCTGCAAACCGTGGCCGTGGAGATCGAGTCACTCACGGTGACCGCCGTTCCCGACCGCGTGCTCGATCCGTTGATGCCGCAGGATTTGCAGCGCATCAGCGGCGATGAAATCCGCCGCCTGCCGGTCACCACCGTCGCGGAAGCGGTCGCCCTGTCCGCCGGCGCGGTGGGGGAGAGCTACCGGGGCGGCCGTGTTGGCCAGCAGTCGTTCGTGCTCGATGGCGTCGGGGTTAAAAACCAGCTCGATGCGTCGACCGGGTCGCTGGGTCTTCGCATTCCTCCAGATCTACTCACCGAGGCGTCGCTCGTCACCAACGGCTTCTCAGCCCGGTACGGCCAGGCGATCTCCGGTCTGGTCAACGTCGTCACGAAGGACGGCGGCGAGCGGTGGGAAGGCCGCGCGGCCTACGAAACCGACCGGCCGCTGCCGCGGGGGTGGGACTACGGGATCGATCGCGTCCTCGTGAGCGGTGCGGGGACGGTGCTCGGCGACGTCGGCGTCGTGGGGACCATCGACCTCGAAGGGCGACTCGATGCGGACCCGGTGAACGCTCCCTCCCCTCCGGACCCGCGCGATCCCCGCAACCAGAACACCTCGCTCTTGCCCCATAACTCCGGCGAGCGGTACGACGCCGGCTTGAAGCTCACGATCCCGATCGGCGCGCGACGAACGCTCCGGCTGTTCGGATTGCGGTCGGTGGAACAGCGGCTGCTGTTCGATGCCGCGTTCAAGTACGATCCATCGTTCGCCCCGGCCCGGCGCGTGAGCGGAACCCTGCTCACGGGCCAGATCCAGCACGCGTCGGGACCGGGCGCGCGGAACCCGCTGACCGTGGACCTCCGGGCCGCCTACTTCAGCCGGGGATTTCTGCGCGGCGCGCTCACCGAGCCGCCCGCGCTGCGGTTCGGCGCGCTCACGTTTTCGGGCCTTCGCTTCCTGGGTGAGGACCTCGCTCGGCGGCAGGATACGATCGCGGCGCGGAACGCCGTGGCCGGGTTCGCGGCCCCCGACCTGAGCGAGCGCACGCCCTGGGGTGTGCCGGCCTTCTTCCTGGGGGCCGGACCGCGGGGCGAGATCAGCTGGAACCGGTTCCGCGAGCTGCGTACGCAGCTCGATGTGACGCTCGGCTCAGGGCACAGCGCCGATTTCTACGTCGGGGGGGAAATCGCCCGGCAGCACGTGCAGACGTTCCAGCGCGTCCTCGCCTACCTGCCCGCGGACAGCGCGCTGGGCGTGCCCCCGCCCGCCACCTCGGACTTCCAGCCGGTCAGCGCCGCCGCCTACGCCGAGACGCAGCTCCGGGTCGAAGACCTGGCGTTCACCATCGGACTGCGCTACGACCAGTTCGATGGGCGGGTGCCGGTGGTGATCGGAGGAAGGCGGTTCGGACCGCAACGGAGCCTCAATCCACGTATCGCCGTTTCGACCGTGTTGTCCGGTGCCACCTTCGTGGCAAGCTGGGGGCGCTTCAGTCAGGCCCCGGACTTTCAATACCTGGTGGACGCGGCGTTCGACGACACCGCGCGCACCGGCCGGTTCCGCCGCGGCAATCCGTCGCTGGGGTTCGAGGACGCGACCCAATACGAATTCAGCCTGCGGCTGCGGCCGACGCCGATCACGTCGGTCCGCGGCAACCTGTACGTCAAGCGGCTGGACGGCCTCGTCGCGTCGGTGCCGCTGGGGCTCAACCCGGACTCGACGGTGTTCGGGAACGCCGACTTCGGCACGGTCAAGGGAGCCGAGATCATCTTCGAAAAGGAGCCGGCGCACGGCTGGGGTGTGCGTGTCGCCTACACGATCCAGGTGGCCACGGCGACCGCCACCAACGCCTTCCAGCTGCTCCGGCGCATCCGCTTCGATTCGCTGGTTGGCGATACTATCGCTCCCGCGCGCGTCGAGTTCCCGCTCGACTACGACCGGCGCCACGGCCTTACGGTCATCGGGCAGGGCCGCCTGGGAGACGCGACGGGCCCGCGCTGGCTCGGCGCGCGGGTCCTCGCCGGACTCGAAGGCGCCGCGATCTTTCGCTACAACTCCGGGTTGCCGTACACGCGCACCAACGCCACGGGCGACACGCTGATCGGTCTCCCCAACAGCTCCCGGCTGCCGCCGGAATACTCGCTCGACGCCCTGGTGCGGCGGCCGATCCGGATCCGCGGGCTCGCCGGCGGGATCTACGTCGATGTCCGCAATCTGCTGAACCGGCGCAATACGGTCGCCGTGCGGCGGGACACGGGCCAGCCGGGGCTCACCGACGCGGCGCTGCTCTCCATCGCCCAGCAGGCCTATCAGGCTCATCCGGAGGCGATTCCGTACGAGTCGCCGCGCTACCGGCCGTGGGCGGACACGGACGGGAACGGATCGATCGAAGGGGCGGCAGAGCTGATGCCGCTGTTCCTGGCGGCGGCGCGGGACTTCGCGCAGCCGCTCTTCTATTATGGGCCGCCGCGAATAGTGCGAATGGGAATCGAGCTGACGTTCTAGGTCGACGCGCCGGTCAACAGCCGGAACCGGTGTAGCTGACCTCGCGATCCGAGTACACGAGACAGCCGTTGCCGTCGCTGCCGAACATGCCGCCCGTCCGCGTATACGCGCTGTAGGCGCCGCCCTGCTGGGATGAGCGCGAGCGGGCCACCATCACGAGATTGACGAGCGCCGGGCCGCCCTCGAATCCCGCGTTGCCGTACGCGTCCACCCAGTAGCGACCGGGATACACGGCACCGATCAGCTGCTGCAGTCCGAGCACGTCCATCACGTGCAGCTGCCGCCCATTGATGAACACGCCGGTATGGCCGTTCGACGCATCGGCCTTGAGTGGTCCGCCGATATCCAGTCCCGCAAGCGTGAAGCCGGACGTGGGCCCGCCCGCAAGACCCCACGCGCCCGACAGCTTGTCGTACCAGTAGCGACCGTCGGGAATCCGCGCGCGGTATTGCTGTTCCATCGCGCTCACCCGGCCGTCGGGAATCCTGACATCGTTGATGTAGACGCTGCGCGCTTGGGCGGCGGCTGTGGTCCCGGCGGCGGCGGCGAACAAGGTCGCCAGAGTGGTGAGCGCGAGGTGCCGCATGCGACCTCCGGATCGAGTGGAGTCGGTAACCCGCTCTCAATATGGGGGTTGCGATCGCGAAATGCGGTAACGCGAGTCACGTCCCGCGAGTGAGGCGCAGCTCCTCCCAGCGCACGCGCTGCTCGCGGATCGCCTCGCGCACCTGCCGCTCGCGGCTGCTCAGGACGCCGCCGCCGGTTTTCACCTCCACGAAGATCACTTCGCGCACGGAGCCGTCGCTCAATCCGTCGAACACGACGAGGTCGACCGGGCTGCCGAGGAACCGCACGTCCTTCGGATTGAACGTGAAGCCCGGCAGCAGCGGCACCAGCTGTTCGGACACTTTGCCGGCGGTCACGGCCTGGCTGCGCGACACCGCGTCCTGCCGGATGGCACTGGTGTGTTTCGCCTTCCAGACCAGGAAATAGATCAGACCGGCGAGCAGGCCGATCACCAGGCCGAGCGATACGCCGAGCACGGTGTTAACCATGCGCTTCCTCGAGATAACCACCAGCTACCCCCGCGACGACCAGTCCCAGTCCGAGTGCGCCGAACATGGTGAGACCTTGCCCGAGGAGAAGAAAAGCCAGGAACGCCGCCGCCACAGGCTCGATCGTCGCGGCGACGGCTGTCGGGGCCGCGTCGATGCGCTTGGTGGCATTGAAAAACAGCACATTGGCGGCGATCACGGTGCCGGCGGCGAGCAGAATCGTGTAGATCCACGCGCCCGACGATGATGGCGCATACGGTGGCTGCCCGGCGAGCGGGAGCGCGAGTGCCAGGATTGCGGCGCCGCCCAGAATCTCGAGAAACAGCACCCGCATCGCGCCATAGCGGGGGACGGCGTAGCGGGCCAGGAGTGTGGTGCCGGCGTAGCTGACCGCCGCCAGCGCACCACCCAGGACCCCGTCGCGCAGCGTCGTGGCGATGGTTACCCCTGCTCGGCTCCCTCCCAGCACCGCCAGGACGGCTCCCGCCATGACCGCGACCGCCAACGCGAGGCGGAGCGCCGTGAGTCGCTCGCCCAGGAGCGGCCTGGCGAGAATGGCGATGATGACCGGGGCGGTATAGAGCAGGGCCGCGGCGCCGGCGACCCCCGTACCCGAAATCGCGAACTGATAGGCCACTTCAAACAGCGCGACGAGCACGCCGCCGCCCAGCCCCACCAGCAGCCACCCCCGACGGTCGATTCGGAACAAGCCGCGGTCCACGAGCAGCCCCCAGGTGCACAGGCCCACGAGGCCGATGATGAGACGCCAGAACCCGATTCCGGTCAGAGACGAGCCCACGGCATACAGTTTCGTGGACAAGGGACCGGTCGTCCCCCAGAGCGTTCCGGCCCCGAGCGCGCAGGCGTAGCCGACGAGGCGGGTGGTGCGGGCGGAGGGTGGTGGGGTGGGCATGGGGAAAAGATAGTCGGGCCACCGGCCGTTTCAGCGCCTGGTTCATTTCCATCTGGTCAGTATTTCTTCCCGCCGAAACCGCACCACATTCATCCGAAACAGCGCCACGTCGATGAGCAGCACCACGCCGCTGGCGGCGAGCAGCGCGGGGAACGAGAACGTGAGCAGTTGACCGAACGCCCCCACGAGCAGCAGGAAAATGGGCAGGATGGCGAGGGCCGACGTCTGGACCGTCGCCTGCGGATCGGAGGACTTTGCCGAGAGGCGCATCGTGACGAGCGACACGGTGGCCGCGATCGCCGGCGCCAGGACGAGGAGGACGACGGTCCAGAAGCGGTCCGGCAGGGGAGCCGCCAGGCTGCGGGCGATGAACACGATGTCGACGACCAGAATCGCGACCGCGCCCGCGGCCCAGGTCAGAACCACGGTCGGGCCGATGCTCGCCAGCAGCTTGCCCAGGAGCAGCTGGCGGTCGGTGATCGGGGTCGCGAGGATCGGCTCGAGGGTACGCTGCTGCTTCTCGCCGACGATCGAGAACGCGGCGACGGTGGACGCGATCGCGATCGGCATCAGGACGAACATCCCGGACACGGCGCGAAGCAGGTAGCGGGCCAGCCCTTCTCCCGGGGAGAGCCCGAGGAATTCGGGCCTGCGCATCAACCGCTCGATGAGGGCGGCCGTCCCCTGGTCCGGTCGTTGCTGCAGGTCGCGCACTATGCTGGGCGCCATGAGGGCCACGAGAATGGGCAGCGAGACGGCGACCAGGGGCATGATGAAATAGAGCGGCAGCACCCGGGAGTTGCGTCGCGTATCGGCCCACTCGCGAGCCAGAAACAACCACACCACCGAGCGCGTCATTGCCCGTTCGCCCCCCCCCCACGGACGGCCCGGAGATAGATCGCTTCGAGCGAATCCGCGGTCGTTTCCACCTGGCGGATTCCCGCGCCGCGTCCCACCAGCCAGGCGACGAGCGCGGGCACGGCGTCGGCCGGACTGCGGGCCGACAGGATGGCGCCGGTGGCCTGCACCTCGCTGAGCCCGGTGGCCGGCGGTTGGGCGATGAGCGCCGGCGTGTACCGGGCGGCCGGCTCCGTGAGCCCGATGCGGACGGCGACGCGGCCGTCCGCATCCGTTCCCGATCGCAACCGCTGCAGCGTGTCGCACACCAGCAGCCGGCGGCGCAGGATCCCGACCGAATCGGCGAGGCGCTCCGCCTCGTCGAGATTGTGGGTGCAGACGACGATGGTGCGGCCTTCGGTCTTGAGCCGGGCGATCAGCTCGCGCACCTCGAGCGCCGCTTCCGGGTCGAGGCCGGCGGTCGGCTCGTCCAGGAAGACGACCTTGGGATCGTGGAACAGCGCGCGAATGATGGCCAGCCGCTGCTTCATCCCCTTCGAAAACGTCCCCACCAGGTGCGTGCGACGATCCCACAACTCGAGCATGCGGAGATAGTGCTCGAGCTGGGGCGCCAGCGTCCGCTCCGGGATTCCGTACAGCCGGCCGAAAAACACCAGGTTGTCCCAGGCCGACATCCGCTCGTAGAAGCCGGGGGCTTCGGTGAGCAGGCCGCACGCCCGTCGCAGCCGGCTGCCCGCGTCGCTGCCCGAGCCGACGCGATAGCCCGCCACGGTGGCGCTGCCCGCGCTCGGGCCGATCAACCCCATGAGCAGCCGCACCGTCGTGGTCTTGCCGGCGCCGTTGGGCCCGAGCAGGGCGAACAGCGCACCCTCGGGAACGCTGAAGCTCAGGCCTTCGACCGCAACGACTCCGTCGAATGCCCGCGTGAGCCCCTGGGCGCTGATCATTGGCCCTGCAACCTATTCTTGTCTACGAGGTCGTGTGGGGGGGGGGGGGTCAGTGGGTGACCAGCCCGCCCGGCGGGAGGGGCACGGCCTGCCCGCCCAGAATGACCCGGTCTCCGTTCATACGCACCGCCACCACGCCGCCCCGCGCGGAGGCCTGGTAGCCCACCAGGGCCGGCTTGCCGAGCCGCTCGCTCCAGAAAGGAGCGAGCGCGCAGTGCGCGGAGCCGGTCACCGGGTCTTCATCCACGCCCGCGGCGGGAGCGAAGAAACGCGAGATAAAGTCGAATCCGGCCGATGACGCCCGGGCCGTGACGATGACGCCGCGCACGATCGGGAGTCCGCGCAGCGCGGTGAAATCCGGCGTCAGGCCGCGCACCGCGGCTTCCGTGTCGACCTCGACCAGATAGTCTGTCGCATTCTTCGCGACGTAGCTCCCCGCTACGCCCAGCGCCGTGAACAGCCCGTCCGGTACCGGTGCCGGCGTCGCGGCCTGGGCGGGGAAGTCCATTTCGATCCAAGCGCCGCTTTGATCGGCGGTGAGGCGGCCGCTCCTCGTGTCGAACCGCGCCCGCGTCCCGGGTTGGAGATGCCCGTCCTCCCACAGGACATGGGCCGAGGCCAGTGTCGCATGGCCGCAGAGATCGATTTCGACGGTGGGAGTGAACCAGCGCAGGTTCCAGGCGTCGCCCGCCCGGAACAGAAACGCGGTCTCCGAGAGATTCATCTCACGGGCGACGTGCTGCATCCACTTCCGGTCGGCGGCGTGGGCCAGGACGCACACCGCGGCGGGGTTGCCCGCGAACGGCTTCGCGCTGAAGGCGTCGACCTGGACGATGCGCAGTCCCACGCC